>Ga0123328_1004349_pt1 | contig 11588 bp, 8 predicted proteins | sample BioC12SIPDNA_2_FD_89702 | JGI IMG/M metagenome (GOLD analysis project Ga0123328, IMG submission 89702) | Anaerobic biogas reactor microbial communites from Washington, USA - Biogas_R1_A C12 SIP DNA | ecosystem: Engineered > Bioreactor > Anaerobic > Unclassified | place: Washington, USA...
AAGCCGATGTCGTCGATGTAGACGGTGCCCGTGCCGCCGGCGACGGGGCTGGTCCGGTTGCCGACGCCGATGGTCATCTTCTCGACCGACGCCGGATCGACGCCGCCAAACTCACTCAGCGCAATCTGCCACGGTTGCCACTCTGCCGCCACGACGGCGTCCGGGTTCGCATTGCTGACGGTCGCGGTGTGCCCGGCGCGGTCTTCCAGCGTGATGTAGAGCGTCTGCGCCGAGTTCGTCGCATCGCCACGGAAGTACAGCCTCAGACTGTCGCCTCCGCCAACGGTCCAATCCTGGGCCGAATCAAAGGTCCGCTCGGCTTCCGAGTAAAACGGCGAAGCCGAGTTGTCGTACTGCAGAGGCATCGACTGCCGCCCACCGTGAACGATGGTCCGCTCGGCGAACGGGGCGTTGAGGTAACCGACCGTCGAGCCGGTGTTGTTGACCCAGCCATCCAGCCAGGTGTCGAAGATCGTCGTTTTGGCATCGACGTCGTCGTTGTAGCTCTCGAAGTCATCCACCACCGCAAACTCGGCCGTCGTGAAGCTCCACAGGACGCTGGCCCACGCCGGGACGTCATCGGCCTCGTTGACCTCCTCGACCATCCAGAAGTACGTGGTGCCGAATTCCAGATCGCTTGGAACGAACGCGGCGGCGGTCACCGTCCCGGCCAGGGTCGCGGCGTCTGCAGCGGTCCCCAGATACACCTTGTGCGAGACGGCCTCGCGACCGGCGCGCCAGCTCAGAGCCGTGTCGATCGCCACGTCGGCAGCGCCGTCGGCCGGCTGGGGCTGGCGGGCTTGGGCGGGAATGAACATGAAGCGGACTTCGCTCAGGCCGTACTGGCCCATCACGCCCCATCCGCTGTTGACGGTCAGGCGGACGTACTTGGCCGCCACACCACCGAAGCTGACGGTTGTGTTCGCTGTATATGTGGCCTTGGCGGTGGGCTTGGCGAATTCGACGTCGCCCAAGGCGGTCCAGTCGGTCCCGTTCTGCGAGTAGGCGACGGCCACGTCCTTGAGCCCGAAACCGAGAATCAACTCGAACTCGGCGTTGTAGTTCCACACCAGCATCTCGTGGAGCTTGTAGACACCATCGAACTCGTACTGGATATAGAGGTCCTCATCCGCAGGAGCGGTAGCCAGCCACATGTCGGTGGTCCTGGTGGAATGCTGGTCGTCGGCATCCAGTCCCGAGCCGTTGACGGTATTCTCCGGCCCGGCGCCCTCTTCCGGGGTCCCATTGCTCGTCGCGGTGACGGTCTCGATTGCGTAGGCGAACGCTTCGGTCGTGAAGCTCCAGACCTCACCCTTGAAGATGCTGTTGGTCGGCGGTGCATTGACCTCATCGACGCGCCAGTAATATGTCTGGCTGAAGCCGAGCAAGCCGGCGGGATCATACGTCGTCGCGGTCTGACCCTGGCTGAGCAGCGCACCCATCGGATTGGTCCGGCCCGCGTCGTTGACGTCGTCGAACGCTGTCCCGAAGTACACATCGTGGGTCGCCGCGAACTCACCTGCCTTCCAGGCCAGAACGGCGTCTCGCAGAACATCCGTTGCCTTATCGGCGGGAGCGGGCTCAGAGGCCAACTCTTTGACGCCAAAGATCCCCATGGCCCTGTATGCCCCGAGTTCTGCGACCTCGTGGTCCGACAGGGCGACAGCGGCAAAGGCGAAACTATCCAGTTGGCACCCGGCGTACGCGGTGGCATCCGAATCCGAGAGGATCGTAAACTGCCCCTCGTCCTGCTGGGCGTTCGTGTACAGGCTGCTGTTGCCGTCAAGACCCTCGGCGCCGAGGTTGTCAAACACCTTCATTCCATCGACATAGACATCCCGGACCCAACTGCCATCCTCCAGCCTGCGCACCACCACCAGGCGAACCCATGTCTGCAACGGGACGACCCCAGGGTCGGAATAAGAGCCCGAACCGACGGACCCATCGGCGGCGACCCAGAAATCGGCGGCATTGTAGTTGTTATACCCCGTGTTATAGACGGGCAGCCAATCGGCATCTGTGGCCTTGAGGTCAAAGACCATGGTGTACTCGTTTGTGTAGCCACCCCCTCCGTTCTCGGCCAGGTCGTCGATGTCCACCCGCAGGAAGTCATCCGGGCCTGTCTGCGTGAAGATCGCCTTCCCCGCGGAGATGCGGATCGCAGCCGTCGTCGGATTGCGACGAATCAGACTGGCGGGATCTGATGCCCTGTCAGCCGGAATCTCGTGCGCCGGATCGAAGTCACGTGTGAATCTCCACTCTGCCCAGGGAACTCCCTGTGGCTCGGAGAATCCATAAACTGGACGCATCCACAGCAGGCTCAAAAGCAGTCCAAGGTGAAGCAGTCCCGTCTTCATTGTCCCACCTCCCAAAAGGTCCACTTAACAGGTCCACATATCGCCGACTGCGCTGCCTGGCTGCGCATGTGTGAATACGAGCATACCTCCCTGCGTTCGCCGGCAGAAAGGAACGCACCAGTCCCCAAGCTAATGCATTTGGGCAGACAAATCAAGATGTCGCTTTCTCTGAAGGCCGCCGTCAATACCTGTCGCGGAAGCTGCTCAGCCACTTCGGCCAATCCGCGTCGGAGCCGGTCATCGGATTGTTCGTGTTGAAACTCTTGTGCCACTTGAGCCTCCAAAGAGCGCGGAGCGGGACGGAGGCTGCCGAACCATCCAGAAACGCCGAGTTGATCGCTCCATTGTGGCGGTCGATGCAGGTCAAGCGCATCGCCTCGAATCCCCAGTCCCCCCAAGCGTTGTTCCATTCGTACGGCGGAGGCTCGTCCTCCAGAGGGGTGTTGTCGTCCTCGGGAAAGACATCGACATAGACACAGTCCATGAACATCGGGACGTTGACGGCCCCGCGCACGCCAATCGTCCGCCAGGCCTTCTCCGACGGGAATCCCCAGAACGACGCGACGCCGGACGGTGGAGAGGAACACCACTCGTTGAGCCCGTAGCTGCCCGTGTCGAAATCGGCCCACCAGTTGCCCGACGTCGCCGGATCGAAAGGACCCCAGCAGGCCAGAGTGCCTCCCTGGCTTCTGTTTGCGGGGCCATCTCGCACAACTCTCGTGACAGGGCAGAAGCGTATCTTCTTGTCCCTGTAATAGGGCAGCGTGGCCCCGATCCAATAGGCCTCTTGCGCGCTAAGGCCACGGCCTTCGACACTTTGCGGCAGCCTGCTCTCGTTGTCGAGGGCATACAGGTGGAAGACCTGTCCCCACTGTTGGAGGTGGGACCGGCAGACAACCGCCTGCCCCATTCTTCTCGCTTTTTGCAGTGCAGGCATGAGAAGGGCAATGAGAAGGGCAATGACAGAAACAACCACCAGCAATTCGATGAGCGTGAAGCCCATCGGACGAGCACCCTTTGCCCACGCTGTGCTCTCAGGCACCATAGTTGCCCCCAGGACGAGTGCGGTTTCCGTCTCGGCGAGCCCCGGCCGAGAAGGCCAGGGTCTTCTATCCGACGTTCCCCAGACAACTTCGCCCGGCTATGCCTCCGGGCCGTGTTTTGGCATCATACCATCGTCGCCTCGGTTGTGCCTACCCCGCTTGCGAGGTGTTTCCGGTCTTCCGCAGTGAGCCTCTCACATGCATCGGCCACGGCCTTGTCGCTCGTCGCGTTTGCCCTCGCCCACTGATCGTGCCGGGGGCAGAATTGGGTTCGGCCATAGGGCAACTGCTGCAGAGGGAGGCATGCCGAAGAAGGAATAGGATAGTGGGTCTACGGATTCCGACATGGGAACGGGGCAGAACTGATGCCCGGAACTATTGTGGTCGGGTGCAGTGCTTGGGTATCATAGGACACGTGGCGTGAAGGAGCATAATCTATGAACCCAAATGGGAAATCCTGGTTGAGAGGAGACACAGCCATGAATCGGACTGTTGAACGTCGTGACTTCCTGAAATACGCCGCCGTGGCGGCAGGAACTGCCGTGCTGGGGTCGTCGGCCCGGGGCGAGGAGCAAGCCAAGGGGGCCAGACTGCTCAAGGCGCTGCAATCCAACATGCTGCCAAAAGATCTGCTCGACGCACAAAAGCTCGCGCTGGCGAGAAAGTGCGGCTTCGAAGGAATCGAGCTGAATCGGCCCCTGGAGGACCTCACCGCTGCAAAGGAGTTGGGCGCCCAGGCAAGACAGGCGGGCGTACCGATCCATTCGGTCGTCAACGGCTGGGGCGGACCGTTGTCGGACCCCAAGCCGGAGAACGTGGCCAAGGGCCTGGCGGACATGGAACTGTCGCTGCGATGTGCCAAGGCGGCGGGGGCGGACGCCGTGCTGTTGGTGCCCGCCGTTGTGAACGACGAAGTCGGCTACGCCGAGGCATGGGAGCGCTCGCAGAAGAACATCCGAAAACTGCTGCCGCTGGCGAAGGAACTGCAGGTGACCATCGCCGTCGAGAACGTCTGGAACAAGTTCCTCCTCAGTCCGCTGGAGTTCGCGCGTTACGTGGATGAATTCAACGATCCGTGGCTACGGGCCTACATCGACGTCGGCAATATGATCCTGTTTGGGTTTGCGCAGGATTGGATCCGCACCGTGGGCAAGCGGATCGTCAGAATCCACCTGAAGGACTTCAAGCGTCAGGGCTTTCAGTGGACGAACCTGCTGGACGGCGACGTGAACTGGCCGCAGGTCCGCAAGGCGCTGGATGAGATCGGCTACCGTGGCTACTTGACGCCGGAGCTCTCCGGTGGCGACGAGGCCTATCTGACCGACCTGTCGAAACGCGTCGACAAGATCATCGCCATGAAGGCCTGACGCGGGCAGCTATGCTCCGTGGAGAGCAGCAGCGCACGCCAATGGACCATGATGCGTATGATTCACGCGGTGGACCCGCCCTGGGCCTTGTCGCACATTTGGCTGTGCGATGCGCGTGGGTTTCAGGCCTCTCTACCGTTTGGCCGCAACCGACGTCACGATCAAAGCGTACGGCAGCAACAGCAGACGCCCAGATGGAGCTTGACTGCCCCGGTGCTGCCGCGGAAGATACCTGACATGCGGCCTTGCACCGTTGGCCGCATGTTGTTCGGGAGGCGGATCGTCCCGAGTGTCTCGTCCGCGATACCGAAGGGGGATGTTTTTGACGTGGTGCGGGCAAGACGGCTGTAGCGCAGACGCATCACTCACGATGTCCGATGCATGGGAGGTTGCAGCCATGAAGACGTACGGTGTCGGCGTGTTCGGGATCGGCTGGGTCGCGGGAGAACACATCAAGGCCTACAGGCAGAATCCCCATATGAGGGTTGCGGCGCTGGCCTCGCGGCATAGGCAGTCGGCCCAAGCCGCCAAGGACAATCTGGCCCTGGACTGCGAAGTGATGGACACATTCGACGATCTCGTGCGGCGCGATGACGTCGACGTCATCGATATCTGCTCCCCGAATGTATTGCATGCCGAGGAGGCCGTTGCCGCCGCCGAGGCGGGCAAGCACGTGGTTATTGAGAAGCCCATCGCGATGAATCTCCGGGAGCTTCAGGCGGTTCGAGACGCCGTGGTCAAGGCGAAGGTCAAGTCCCAGGTCGGCTTCGTCCTGCGTTGGAACCCGCACATTGCGTCGATCCGCCGCATGCTCGACAAGGGCGGCCTGGGTGACCTTTACTATGCAGAGGTCGATTACTACCACGAGATCGGCCCCTGGTGGAGCGGATGGCGCTGGGGGGTTGCCACCCGGGAAGGCGGGCCCAGCGCCAGCCTCGTGGCCGGTTGTCATGCCGTGGACCTGCTGCGTTACTTCGGCGGCGACGTCGAGGAAGTCTTCGCGTATGGTGCGTTTGGCCACCGCAGAGACTATGAGTACGAGCCGACCTATGCGGCCGTCGTCAAATTCCGCAACGGCAAGATCGGCAAGACCGGTTGCAGCTTCGAAAACGAGTGCCCCTATGTTCTCAATATCGTTCTCCACGGCCACAAGGGCTCGGTCCTGAACGAGAAGTTCTACACGAAGGAGTGGTTCCCGGGTCAGAAGGGCTGGCAGCAGTTCAACAGCACCTTCGCCGAAAGCGGTGACGTGGCCCACCACCCCTTCCAGGGGATGGTGGACGATCTGGCCGCCGCGATTGTGGAGGACCGGGAAGCAGCGGCCGGCATACAGGAAGCGTACAAGTCGCACGAGCTCTGCCTGGCGATCGACCGCTCGATCGCGACCGGCCGGACCGTGAGACTGCCTTTGACCGGATGAGGCGAGAGAGGCGCCAAGGCAACCGTCAGGGCCGATTCGAACGGCGGAAAAGGAGAATGCAATGGCACAGAAACTGGCAATCGACGGTGGCCCGAAGGCCGTGACCAACACGCTGACCCCGTGGCCGCGGTTCGATGAGAATGCGATCAAGGCGGTCGAGCAGGTGCTGCGCTCGGGCAAGGACAACTATTGGACCGGCCCCAAGGGCATGGAGTTCGAAAAGAAGTTCGCCGCCTGGCAGGGCAGCCGGTTTGCGATCAGCACGTCCTCCGGGACCTCTGCCCTGCACGTGGCCCTCAGCGCCCTGGGGATCGGCCCGGGCGACGAGGTGATCGTACCCAGCTACACGTTCATCGCCAGCAGCTTCTCGATCGTGCAGGCGGGTGCGATTCCACGTTTCGCCGATGTGAACCTGGACGATCACTGCATCAGCGTGGCCTCCGCTGAGAAGCTCGTCAATGAGCGGACTCGGGCGATCATGCCGGTGCACCTCTACGGCAACGTCTGCGACATGGACCCGATCGTGGCGTTCGCAAAGAAGCACGACCTATTCGTCATCGAGGACAACGCCGAGGCATTTGGCGGTGTCTACAAGGGCAAGAAGACCGGTACCCTCGGGCATATCGCCGCATGTAGTTTTTGCCAGAATAAGACTTTCACGACCGGCGGCGAAGGCGGGATGGTGACGACGGATGACGAAGACCTCGCTTGGAACGCCCGCAGCTTTCGCGATCACGGCTATGATGTCAAGGAGCGGCTGCACCTGCTGGAGCTGGAACAGAAGCTGCCTTACATCCACAACATGGTGGGCTGGAATTACCGCATGACGGAGATGCAGTCGGCCATCGGCCTGACCGAGCTGGAGCGGATGGACACGTGGAATATGCCCAACCGGCGGCGCAACGCCCATATCATTATCGACGCCGTCAAGGACCTGCCCCAGATCAAGTACCTGCCCGTGGACACGCCCGAGCGGCAGAACGGCTGGTACGTGATGGCGTTCTCGCTGGACATCGAGAGCATGAGGTGCGACATCACGGAGTTCGTCGCGGCCGCCGGGGCCGAGGGGGCGCCCTGCTGGAGAGTCTTCTGGCCTCAATGCCATACGGAGAAGGCTTACACACAGCACAACGCCTTCGGACGGAGCGGGTTCCCATTCAAGTCGAAGGAATACACAGACCCGCGCAGCGCCGATTACCGTCACGTGGAGGTTCCCAACGCGATCTGGCACCAGGACCATACCTTCACCTGTTTCGCATTCCCGACGTTCACGGAGGACGACTGCCGTCAGATCGGTGCCGCCTTGAAGAAGGTGATCCAGGCCTATGCCCAGTAGAGGAGACCTCGCTATGCGGAAGATAGGATACGCCATCATTGGTTTCGGCGGCATCGCGGAAAACCGCATCGCTAAAGAAGGCTTCGGCATGGACGGCAGCCGCTTCGCTGGACATCCAACCGCTGCCCTGGCGGGCGTCACGGATACCAACGTCACACGCAAGGATGCCGCGTCGCGACTGGGGCTGCGGTGGTACGACTCTGTGGACGCGGTTCTCGAAGATCCAGGCGTAGACGCGGTGTTCATCGCCACGAACAACCGGTCCCATGCCCCTCTGGCACAAAAGGCCATGGAGGCCGGCAAGCATTGCCTTGTCGAGAAACCGATCGCAACGACGTTGGACGATGCCCGGAGGCTGCAACAACTCGCGCGCCAACGGCAGGTCAGCCTGGCCGTGGACCATATGATGACGGAGAACGCGTACAACCAGCGGGCTCGCGAACTGGTCGCGGCAGGCGCTATCGGTGAGGTCAATGACATATCCCTGCACATGGAGTTCTGCTATGGCTCTACTCCCAACGAGGCCGCCACCTGGCGATGCGCCGATCCGTTGGAGATCGGTGGGCCTGTTGGCGATGTGGGCAGTCATTGCCTCTACATGGCGGAATCTCTTCTGAACGGCACAGTGAAATCCCTGTCGTGCGTGTACACGCCCAGAACTCTGAACATTGCCGTTGAGAATGGAGCGTTTGTCCATTTCCGATTGGATACCGGCGTCCAGGGCACAGCGCAGGTGGCGTTCAATCGGCCCCGCGGCGGTCTTGGCGGAACGTTAACCAATCTCGGATACGAGATCTACGGCACAAAGGGTGTGATCCGGGGCTATGGCACGCTGTTCCAGTTGTCGGGGCATCCCGGCGAACCGTTCCCCATCCGTCTCGAACTGGATCGTTTCACAGATCCGGAAACGGTCAGAGTAGAGCAGGTCAGCAACATATACCAAGCGGTCATCGGTCGTCACGCTCGATCTATCCTCAACGGCAGGCTGTTAGAGGCTGAGGATGCTCTGCACAACCTCGAACTTGTGTGTGCATGTCACAGATCTGCCGACCGGCAGGGGCGGTGGATCGACTTCTGATGAACGATTGCCTGACGATAGAGATAGAGGATGAGGGCCGGTTCCCCGATACTCGGCCGGTGATGCTCCGCAACGTCATGTTGGCGGCGCGAGAGGCGGGCTGAACCACGGCCCAATTCCAGGACTACCAACCCACGATCGGGGCTGCTTCGCCCCGAATCGCGTCGTGAACCCGTTCCCCTCGACAGCCGCTGCGTGTCGTTACTGTGGAAAGGCAGACCTTGGCGCTTTGCAGGCTCGCATTCCACCTTTGGTCTGCGTCCACCTCACCTGTCTCTACAGCCTCTCGCTCCCTTTTCTTCCCCGGCTCTGCCTGCCCTTCCCCGCTCTGAAGTAGCCTGTCGTGATTCCGAAACCAGTTGTTCCGCGGGAAAAGGGAGGCAACGAACGGCCGCTGAACCTTGTGTCACTACTATCTCGAATGCCGCGTGTGAAAGACCACAGCCCCATATGGTTGGACAAACCTCAGGCGAATCCCAGTGTCCCCCACGGCTCCGGCACCTGTCCCGGACGACCAGGACCTCAGGATCGCCAGTCTGGCTCCTCACGGTTTGGGAAACAACGATTCGATCAACGCCAGGGTTTGCTCGACCAGTTCGCGCCCGCCTTCGGGGCCGATCTCGGTGCTCGCGGGAACCGCACCGTAAGCACCGCCGGCCACCGATCGGCGTGTGGGCAGGTACGTGCCGGCTCCCGTGAGTTGGACCACGAACGTCTGCACCGCTCGGCTGCGCTGCTGTATCTGGACGCCATAATCCAGGTACAACTCGAACGGATTGGTGGCGATAGCCAAGTCGCCCAGGCGTAGCACGTGGATCTCGCAGGGGAGCTTGGGACGCTCCCGCTGTAGCTGGAAGCGGTCTCGTACGCTTGCCCCCCACATGGTTCTGCGATACGCCTGCGTGATCTCCGTGTACCACCGGTTGTTTTGCCTGGTTTCGGGATGCTCTTCGATGGTGCGACGCAACTCTTCGTACCGTTGCCGCCAGCGCTCCGACTCGCTCAGCGCCGAGGCCACGTCTTCGGCTGAGACCTGCCGCCGCATGAGCTCCACCTGCGCCACGCGATGGGCGAACGTGGGGCTCCATTCGATGGTCTTTTCCAGGTGCGGCAGGACCGAAACAACCGCATCGGCCAGGCGCTGCGCGATCTGCTGCCGACGATTCCGCCCCGTGATGCGTTCCATCCGTTGTTCGGCGTTTTCGCGTGTGCTCCCGCGGCCAATCAGATGGGGCGAATGATCGCCGGCCGCAGACGCTTGCGGCAATACAAAAAGACCCGGGCCTAATCGACGCCGCAGCTCTTCGCGCGTGTCGTGCCAAAAGTCCGCGCTAACCTGATACAGACTCTCGCTGCACTGCGACGGACAGGCGACGTTGATCACAACGCCCGTCAGCGTCTTGTCTCGATCCCAGGTAAAGAGCAGGCCGACGCCGTGATTCTCGTATCCTTCGATGTGACTGAAATCGGGGCGCTCGGTGGGCCCGTACAGTTGCGACTGGCCCGAGTCGTATACCGTAAGCCGATTGTGGCCGACGACGGCGGAGCCCAAGCCGAAGCCGATGCCGCCGGGCTTGCGGCTCTTCCACGCCTGCTCCACCGCCCCGGCGATGCGCACCGCAGCGTACTCCCGGTACTCAACGCCCGGCATAGCCGCCAGCTCGATGCCCCAATCCGCCCACGCGGGCGGAAGGTCCCAGCCATATTCTCTGGCGAGAGCAGCCTCACGATCCTGTGACCGATTGCCGAAGGCGGGGGCTGTGTGGGTATGGGTGGCGTTGAGGAACACCTTCGTCGGATCAAGCTCGGGCAGCTTCGTGCGAACGTGCTCTCGAACCCGATCGCGCAGTTGATCGCCGATGGCTACCAGGTCGCAACTGACCAGGACGGCCCAATCTCTCGTGGCCCCCTTCTCGACCGCCTCCAGCGCCAACGCGGTGGCGGTCACGCGGTCCAGAATGCCCTCCGAGACACGGGCGTGGAATTGCCCGCGCAGCACCACGGGCTGGTCGGGTGTAATGTCCACCGTGGCCCAACCAATGCGGAGATGATTCGACGCCGGGTCATTCGCGAAGACCGTTGTCGGTGCAATCAGGATGGCGGTCAGCACCGCGGTGCGCAAGAACATCTTGGCGCTCATAATTCCTCCAAGTTTCTCCCGGCCGGACCGGCACACGGACACGACCTTTCAATGGTCCTGATGTTACCAGAGGATGAGAATAGCCACAAATGCAGAGCTTGACAAGTGTGGTACAGGGTGTGCCTGTCAAGAACCAATCCTCCGTCTCGCCTACATAGTCCTCGGCGGCGATGTCCACGTCATCCCTATCGATCTTGTCGGGGGGCAGAACTGGCGCCGTCCGGATGAACTGCCGGCAGCGACTGAACACGAACAGCCACAGTGCCTCCGGCTTGGTCACGTTCTTGAGCCGTTCGCGGAGCAGCCCCCAGCCGTTCTGGCGGCTATGGGTATCCCTCAGCCGGTCAGTGACAGGCATTGCGATGACGGTGTCGGGCTTGAAATCCAACGAGGCAAGGCATTATCCTGGTATTCGTAGAATCGGTGGGAACTGATTTGGTTGCAGGGGCCAACCTGGAATGCACCGACATTCGTAGATGTGGAAGGAGCTGGCTATGGGACGCGTCCAACCGGGATGCTTGGGGCGATTCAGGCATGTTTGCATGGGGCTTCTGATTGTGGTTTCATGCGCCTTGGGTCAGTCCTCTCCGGAGCCAACGTTCCCTTCCAGCCAGTCCAATGAGGCCCAGGGAGGAATCACTTCCCGGCTCTTCACGCTTTCGCGACTCGGTCCGGAACACCTGGCGAATGCCGTTCATCGCAAAGGCGCCGAGAGGAACTCCTACATTGTGGCCTGGGGCGACCGCCTTCTCCAGTGGCCTTTGGCGAAGAATGGGGCGATGCGGGAAGTCTATCCGCGGCAGGAAGACTGGCGGTATAACAACGGCGGTTGTGCTTGGGATGTGGA
>Ga0123328_1004350_pt1 | contig 11583 bp, 11 predicted proteins | sample BioC12SIPDNA_2_FD_89702 | JGI IMG/M metagenome (GOLD analysis project Ga0123328, IMG submission 89702) | Anaerobic biogas reactor microbial communites from Washington, USA - Biogas_R1_A C12 SIP DNA | ecosystem: Engineered > Bioreactor > Anaerobic > Unclassified | place: Washington, USA...
AGATCCTGCAAGTCGCAGACCATCACATCGATACCGTCCAGCATTTCCTGCGAGGGCGCGCGGCGCTCGCCGTAGAGGGCGTGAACCGGAATGCCCCAGTCCGGGTGACGCCGGGTATAGGTGTGTTCACCCGCGCCGGCCTGACCGAAAAAACCGTGCTCCGGCCCGTAGAGGGCGACCAGGCGTGCGCCCAGGACACGACGCAGGAGCTGGGCCGACGTCGCGCCGTCCGCCGTCAGGGCGGCCTGATGGCTGAGCAGTCCCACGCGACAGCCGCGCAGCAGATCGAAACGTCTGGCGCGCAGGACATCGATGCCGGTGGTCATCGGCCTTTGTCTCCGCGGCGCAGGCGGTGCGAAAGCACGGCGAGGCTGGCCGCGAGGTCCTCGCGCTTGACCGTGACCTCTGGGGGCACGGCGATCTGCACGGGCGTGAAATTCCAGATGCCGTGCACACCGCCCGCGACCAGAGCGTCGGCCACGCTCTGCGCTTGGTCGGCCGGCACCGTGAGGATGCCCAGTACGACCTTCAGGCGGCGCACGGTCTCGGTGATCTGCGAGGCCGGGTAGACCGGAATGCCGGCGATCAGGCTGCGCCGCTTGGGATTGACATCAAACGCGGCGAGGATCTTGAACCCTTGGTCGCGGAAACCGGGATAACCCAGCAGCGCCGACCCCAGGCGGCCGGCACCAGCCAGCACCGCTTCAGTAGGCGCGTCCCAGCCAAGATAATTCTCGATGGCGTCGATGATCTCGTTCATCGGGAAACCGAGACGTGGTTTGCCGCGAACGCCGGTCTGCGACAGGTCTTTGCGGACCACTATCGGATCCAGAGACAGCGTCTTGGCGACTACTGCGCCCGACGCATAGATGTCGCCGCGGTCAGCCATCTCGCGCAACACGCGCAGATATAGGGGAAACCGCTTGACCATCCGGTCGCCGATCTCGCTTTTTTGAGCCCCGCTCATGGTGCATCCTTGTGTTGTTAAGGCCGTTCGTGATTCCAATATCGCTCACATGTTAGCGAATTCTCGCACAACAAGGAAGGGGAAGATCATATTCAAAGGGATTCAAAAGGAGGAGTTAGGAGTTAGGAGTTTTAACATCCGGAAACAAGGCATTCAACAACTCCTAAATCCTAATTCCTAAATCCTAACTTCTCCACGGGTGCGCTTGCGCCAGTAAAAACGTGTGTCAGGCGTCAAACGTATGCTCGCCGTGCCAGGCTTCGGCTGGCGGCACCTGAAGCTGCCCTGCGGCGATGCGCTGGCGCACGGCTTCGAAAAGCAGGATGGTGGTCGCCGAAGCGACATTGAGCGAATCGGCCAGGCCGAACATGGGTATGCGCACGCGCAGGTCGGCCGCGCTCATCCATTTTTCAGACAGCCCGTACTGCTCGGTGCCGACTGCGATAGCCACATTGCCCGTGAGCGGAACGCCGCTGTGCAGATGTTCGGTGTGCGGCGTGGTGGCGAGGATGCAGAAACCGCGTTCACGTAAAAACACGAGCGCTTCATCGCTGTCGGCCTCAACCACCGGAACGGAAAACAGCGTGCCCGTCGAGGCGCGCACCACATTGGGATTGTGAATGTCGGTGCAGCGATCACAGACGATCACCGCATGCACGCCCGCCGCATCGGCCGAACGCAGGATCGTGCCGAGATTGCCGGGTTTCTCGATGGCTTCAGCGACCACCAGCAGCGCGTTCTCCGGCAGGCGGAGATCGGCCAGCGTCTTGTTTAAATGCGGGCCGATCATCAGTAATCCGTCCGGGCGCTCGCGATAGGCCATTTTTTCAAAGACGGGCGCCGTGCAGGCGTACACCTCCGCGCCCAGCGCCCCGCAGCGTTGCACGAGCTCGGGCTCATTCAGATGCTTGAGCCAGATCTCTTCACAATAAAACAGCATCTGCGGCCGGTATCCGTTGTCAAGTGCGCGGCGGCATTCGCGATACCCTTCGATGAGCATCTGCCCGGCCTCGTCGCGGTGCGACCGCTGGCGCAGCCGGATCGCATGTTTGACCTTGGGGTTGGCGAGAGATGTGAGTGTCAGATCAGACATGGCAAAAGCTTGGATATCCTCCCGTGCGCGGGCTCAGGTCGCAGCCTCCGTGAGCTGGTCGGAACGCTGCGCGATGTTTTCAAGATGGCGCACGATGTTTTCGACGGCACCGACGACCTCGACATAGATCAGGCCTCGTTCGGGCGTACAGAGTCCTTTTTGGAGGCGCTCGACGTGCCCCTGCATAGCGGCGTGGGCCAGCTTCTCCAGATCCTCGACCACAATGCCCACGGCCTTGGCCAGGAAACGTCCGTCCTGCAGGCTCTCATGGGTGAGGCCAGCAATGGTGGTGGCCTTTTCGAGCAGGGTTTCCAGTTCCTCAAGGGCGTCTTTCGAGAAGCGTGCCGAGGTCTTCTGGGTTTCGGCTCGGCGCGCGATCAGCAACGCCAGATCGGAGATACGTTCGGCATCGTTCACGCAGTGCATCAGCACCGGAATCGCGGCGGCCTGCTGCTCCGACAGCTCCTTGCGCGTGAGCTGCACGAGGTAGTCCATGATCTCGCCCTGGTTGCGGTCCACCTCATCCTCCATCGCCTCGACGTCGGGAACTTTGACCGGCTTGCCGTCCTTGTAGCCGCGCAGCGCCAGCTCTGCCGTGCGCCAGGCGGTGTCGGTCATGTCCGCCAAGGCGCGCATGGCGCAGAAGAGCGCGAGCGAGGGCGTGTTGAGCAGGTTCTTTTCAAGGTGCACGGTGGCGGTCGGCGCCTTCTTGGCGGGAATCAGATGCTCGCAGAGCCAGGCCAGGGTGCCGATGAAGGGGGTCATGAAGAAGACGTTCGCCACGTTGAAGAGGGTGTGCGCCATCGCGACGTGGCGGCCGATGTTCTCGCCGAGGAAGACGTTGCCGGAGGTCACGTCGTTCACGAGGTGCAGGAAACAGGGCACGCCGCGTACAGGCACGTAGAAGAGGCCGACCATGATGCAGGTGCCGAACACGTTGAACATGGAGTGGGCCGCCGCGGTCTGGCGCGCGGTGCGATTGGCGTTGAGCGAGGCCAGGATCGCGGTGATGGTGGTGCCGATGTTGTCGCCCAGCACGATCGGCACGGCCGTCCAGATGTTCAGCAGGCCGCTGTTGGCCAGCGCGATGGTCAGGCCGATCGTGGCGGAGCTGCTTTGCACGATCATGGTCATCAGGGTGCCGATGCCGATCGCGCCCAGCACCGCGCCGAGCGGCATCGGCTGGCCGGGTTGCGGCGTGCAGTCGAACGACTGGAAAACGCGGATGAAGCTGGGGAAAGAGCTGACGCTCTTCAGCTCGTCGGACATCAGCGTCATGCCGAAGAAAAGCAGGCCGAAGCCGAGCAGCGTGCGCGCACTGCCCTGCCAAGTGGCCCGGCGCGCGATCAGCAGGCCGGCCGTGCCCGCGATGATGGCGGGCAGCGCCAGGCCGTCGAGCTTGAACGAGACCATCTGGCCGGTGACCGTGGTGCCGATGTTGGCGCCAAAGACCACGCCGATGGCCTGCTGCAGCGAGAGCAGGCCGGCGTTTACAAAGCCGACCGTCATGACCGTGGTCGCGCTGGAGGATTGGATAAGCGCGGTGACGAGTGTGCCGGCAAAGATCGCCGCGACACGGTTGCGCGTGACATAAGCCAGTACCGTCTTCATGCGGTTGCCGGCCACCTGGTGCAGGCCTTCGCTCATCAGGGTCATTCCAAAGATAAAGATCGCCAGGCCACCCAGCACACCGATCACCGTGCGCATGACGCACATCGAGAGCGCCTCGATCACAAAGGGGCGGGTGTGCATGCCGCGCGCGCCGTCGGCGACCTCGGCGCGGACCTCATACCGGCCGGTGGCGTCCGGATCGGTCTTGAGCGTCACCTCGGCGACGCCGGCGGCATCGGTCTTGACGCTGCTTTTCGAAAGCTTGCCCGCCTTTCCCGGCTGGCGCGCCAGCGTGAAATAGACCGGGGCGCCGGCGACGGGCGCACCGTCCGGCGCGGTGAGCGTGACGCGCAGCGGCTTAGGCAGCGGCTGGCCCGCAGCCCCCTCCTGCCGGTCGTTTTGCAGCGCGACGCCTGCCACGAAGCGCACGCGGCGGCGGACCTCCGGCGTGTCGGCGCAGACGATATCCAGGTATTGGTCGCCGAAACCTTTGCCCACCTCAACGCTGAAACTGCATGTGCCGCCCGCGTCGGTGACGCCCTCTGCGGGTGTCGCGCGGATGCCGCTGGCGGGGTCGACCGACTCCACCGTGAGGCGAGCGCCCGCGATCGGGTGCGCAGTCCCGTCGCCGCCCAGAAGACCGGGGACGGCACGGCTCAGGAGCTCCACGCGAATCGCATTGGTCTGGCTAGCGCCGGGCTGCGCAAGTTGAGTCTCCGGCGTAAACAGTATCAGCTTTTCAGGCTCAAGGCCTTTGGGAACCCGATCGCAGCCGACCTGCAAGATGCAGGCCATCGACAGCGGGACAAAGGCGGACAGCGCGGCTTTCACGTGTGTCATTGCAGTTTTCATAAGAGGAAAAGGAACATGCCGATCACCGGCCGGCTTATCAAGTGCTCACACTGTTCAAACGCTCTCATCTTACCAAATCGCCCACCCGCAAAACACCCCCAAAAACGTTAGGTTTTGGTTAGGCACGCCGGTTGCGTCTGCAAGCTTGATTGATTGGCGGCAATGTGGCACAGTGAGTTCATCCTGAAAACGGCAAGGTGCCGTTGCAGGTAATAAAGGATCCATAACATGAAAAAATTGATGACGTTGGGCGTAGCGGCGATTGTTGCCGTTTCGATGACAGGATGCGGCGTGATTCCGCTGAAGGGCAACAGCATGGCCGCCATCACGGTCGACCATGTGGCTTCCGACCCTGTAGTCGACAACAGCGTGCGGCCCGTGAAGAAGGGCGTCGCTTCGTCGAAGGGCATCATCCTGTTCAACACGGGCGACGCCTCGATCGGTGCGGCGATGCGCGAGGGCGGTCTCTCGAAGGTTCATCACGTGGACTACGATGTGACGAACATTCTGTTTCTCTACAATGAGATCAAGACGACCGTCTACGGCGAATAATCTTGATTGCCCCAGACAGAACGAGGCCGGGCACGCGCCCGGCCTTTTTTTATTCGGACGCCTGTGACAGCCACCCCCGCCAGGCATCCACCGCAAGTCGCAGTGCATGGCCGCGGTGAGAAATGGCGTTCTTGACTGTACTGTCGATCTCGGCAAATGTTTTTTCAAAACCGTCCGGCACAAAGAGCGGGTCATAACCAAATCCGTTCGCGCCGCGCACCTCCGAAATGATCTGCCCTTCGCAACGCCCTTCCACGGTCCATTCCCGCCCGTCCGGCGCACACAGCGCAATCACGCAGCGAAAGCGCGCCCGGCGCTCGGTCACGCCCGCCAGTTCGCGGAGCAACTTGGCATTGTTGGCGGCATAATCACAGGGCTCGCCCGCATAGCGCGCCGAGTAGACACCGGGCGCGTTGCCGAGCGCCTCGACCTCGAGCCCGGAGTCGTCGGCCAACGTCCAGAGCCCGGATGCCGCGCACAGCTCGCGCGCTTTTTTGAGCGCGTTGCCCTCGAACGTGTCGGCATCCTCGACCACGTCGCCCGGCAGGCCCGGAACCTCGCCGGCGGCAACCAGCCTCAACGACGGCAGCGCGAACAGTTGACGGATCTCTTCGAGTTTGTGACGGTTACGTGTCGCAATCAGTACGGTCATATCGTCCCCCCAGATCGATACGCTAGCGTCCTGCCAGGGCATCGACGGTCACGTGCTCCCATCCAGGAAGCGCCAGAAAATGTTCAAGCAACACCGCGCAGGCGATTGCGTCAAACAGCGCATCGTGCGCGCCACGTCCGGGGCAACACGACGCAATGCGCGCGTTCAGGCCCAACGCGGCCGTCACCTCGTCCAACGCCTTCGAAACCAACGACGGATAGGCGCGCCGCACAAGCGCTAAGGTGTCCACCCATGGGCCAAAGCGGTGCAGCGGCGCGAGCCGCGTCAAGACGCTGCGCTCAGTCCCGATATTGTGGGCGACCAGCGGCACGCCGACCACCCACCCCATCAGGTCTGGCCACAGATCCCCCGGCCGGGGCGCGACTGCGAGCTGCTCCCGCAACAGAGCATGGCGGCCCGGCGCACGCGGGTTGAAGGGACGATCCCCCACACGCAGCAGACTTTCAAAGCGCTCGTCCGCACGGACGCATCCCTCACGCAGACGCACGATGCCCACCTGCCACGGCTCCACCGGATAACCCGGCACGGCACCCGTCGTCTCAAAATCGATTACAGCAAAACAGGCGTGTCGCGCTTCTATGTAGGAGACACCCATTCTCAACGCATGTTGCCGATCTGCGCGTGAACACATCCAGACACCCAAGTCCACGCAACCAAGAGAGCCGCCATCCATCCCCACATCCGTATCGTCATGGTTCTTTTCTTTCGTTTTCGTGTTGCCGGTTCAGAAGGCGGCGAAGATCGCGGGTGCCGACATGCTCCGGCACTTCATCCTCCGCTTCGGTCAAATAATTCTCAGCCCGGTTGCGATCACCCCGCTGATGGGCCAGGTAGCCGAGATAAAACAGGATTCGCCCCAGCAAGAAGCGGTCGCCCTCTCCGGCCTCGCCCTCCACCGGCCTGCATGTGTTGCGCGCCGCAACAAACGCCTGCTCCGCGCGGGCAGGGTCTCTCAATGCGTGAAGCGCCAGCTCGCCCAGAGAAAATTCAAGGGCGGCTGACTCGGGATTGAGGCGGACGCCCTCTTCCAGCAGCGCTTGGGCCTCGCGCGGCTGCCCCAGCATACGGCCCAACACGTATGCCGAGCTCTCATAGGCCTGAATGTTCCTCGGCGACGTGCGGCACGCGGCCCAGAGCCAAGGCAGCAATTCGCGTGCGTCCTCGCCTTCGGCGTGACGGTGCTCCTGCACATGAATGCGGCGGTTGAGCCAAGTCCATATATCGAACGAACGGCCAGACAGAGCAGTCCCCGAATCAGAGTGATGGCTGTGCTCATGCGCGTGCCCGTTTGCTGAACAGCTTTCCGGCAACCTTTCGGTCGTGCCAGACAATCCGTGTTCACATTCCGCATGGCGCGCCCCGCCATGGAAATAGTCGTCGGCCTTTTCGAGCAGGGCGAAACTGAGTTCCTGCCGCGCGTCACCCAACAGCATCGCGACAACATTCTCGCCGGCCACCTGCGGCATCCGTCCGGGAAACAGGTGCGGCACAAGGTGTCCCCCAGCGACCGTTATGAACGCGCCGGCGGCGACAAGGGCATGTTGGAACGGCTGTGTCACGTCGATCCCTCAGAGGCGTTTGCGCCGGAAGGCCCAACCGGCAAGGGCCAAACAGAGCCCCGCGTAACAGACGGCATACGCGAGAACCGCCGTGCAGACGCGCCATTCCACGCAGGGCCACGCATGCACCAACCGCTGACGCACATCAAAGAATTCGAGGTGCGGGGCGATCCAATGGATGGCCAGCAGGACCCAGCGTCCCGGCCCCGTCTGCGCAGCGGCCAAAGACGGCAGGCGCTGCCCGAAGGCGAGCATGCCGACGGCCGTCAACGCACACAACGTCAACGCGGCGGAGGGCGTCATCACCAGCGACCCCAGCAGCGTCAACGCCGTGATGACGATCAAAAACCCGACGTGCAGCAGCGCGGCCTGAAACAAGACCGGCGCAAACCATTCCCCCTGACGCACACCGACCAGAACGGCATAGGCCAAGTAAAAAACCGACACCGCGGAGACCGAGGCCGACAGCGCACCCAGATACTTGCCGAACAGCACCGTACCCCGTCCAACAGGCTTGGCCAACAACGGGTAGATGGTGCGGCTCTCAAATTCAGGCGGGAAGAGACGAACCGAAACGCCCAACCCGATGATGATCGAAAAAAGCCAGATCAACAGCATCGCCAACTCGGAGACGTAGCGGCTGGCCCCGCTCACGCCGAACGGCGCCAAAAACGCCAGCGGCAACAGGATGATCATCGCCAGCAGAAAGACCACGGCAAGATCTTTGCGCCGGTATAACTCCAGAACCGAAAGCTTTGAGAGCGCCGACACTTGCAGCAACCATTGCTTCATGCCAGAACCCCTTTCGCCGCGTCCGAGCCAAGCACGTTGAGAAAAACGCGTTCCAGATTCTGACCGCCATCACCGGCAATCGCGTGCATCGCGCCGCATACCACCAGTTCTCCTTGCTTCAGGATCGCTACCCGGTCACAGATCAACTCAGCCTCAGTCAATTCATGCGACGAGAAGAAAACGGTTTTGCCCTGTTCGCGCAGTTCGAGGATCAAGTCGCGGAAATGAATGCGTGCCAGCGGGTCAAGCCCGGTCAGCGGCTCGTCGAGGATCAGCAGATCCGGATCATGCAGCAGCGCCTGTGCGATCCCGGCGCGCTGCAGCATGCCTTTCGAGTAAGTCCGCAGCAGCCGCCCCGCCGCCGCCCCGAGCCCCACGCGCTCAATCAGGATACCGGCGCGAGAACGGATCGCCGCGCGCGGCATGCCGCAGAGGCCGCCGTAAAAAAACAGCAGCTCGTGCAGATTGAGATACGGGTAATAGGTGGCCGTCTCGGGCATGTAGCCGATGCGGCTGCGCACCGCCGCCACAGCAGGATCGCCGCCCAGCACACTGATAACCCCCGCGTCCGGCGTCAACAGCCCCAGCAGCATTTTGATCGTCGTGGTTTTTCCCGCGCCATTCGTGCCCAAAAACCCCAGGACCTCACCAGGCTGCACACTCAGAGTAAGGTTATTGACGGCCTGTGTGCCACCCAAGCGCTTCGAGACATTTTGAATGACAACCGTATCCATGCACACCCGTCCTTTGTTGCTTTGAAAATACTGGGTTCCTTTCAGCAAATCCAGTTGAAAATCACCTTTCGGGGGAAACCCGTGGTTGACGACAAAAACAAATAGCTATACCATCTCTAGGAAAGTTCATCCTGCGCGAGGGCTCCTCGCTGAAGGTTCCGACCGTAAACATGACGGTCGGTTCGGGCGCGGCGAAGGCGACGGTATGAGGATCAATGTCGGCGAAAGCATCACACACACGTTCGCAGCCCCGATCAAGGGCACAGGCGACGTGCGCAAAACTGGCACCGGCACACTGCGGTTGTCTGCCGTCGTGGATGGAGGCGCGGTCGAAGATGCCCCCGGATTCATGATCCTGCTCCGCTGACAAGGAAGATGATATGAATATTCTTACAGGAGTCGCTTTTTCGTGTGTCGTTCTCGCCGCGTGCGCTGAACCGTCGGCGCAGCCCATGCGTGCGCCGGTTTCCGATGCGCAGCTCAGGTCCGCCTGCGACCGGGGCTGGGAAAAGATGATGGAGACCTGGGATCCGGTGACGTCGCTCGTCACGGGGGTGAGGGACAAATCGAAGTCGCCGCCGCCGCCGGACGCGAAGAACAATCTCTATCCGATGCACGACAAGCGTCCGGGCGGATGGGGCCCGCCCGGCGTGGGAGACGCGCCGCTCATCTGCGGAACCGCTCTTTCCGGACTCGTCGACAAGTGGGAGGTGACGCACGATCCGGCGGTGAAGTCTGACGCTGCCAAGCTCGCGAAGGGCGTGCTGAACCTCGCGATCCTCCATGGGTACAAGGGCTTCGTCTGCCGGGGTTTCTGTAATGACGGCAAGACGACGGTGTCGCTCTCGAGCCGCGACCAGTACACGCACTGGGTGCATGGACTCTGGCGTTACTGCAGTTCGTCAATGGCCGATCCCGCGATCGTTCAGGGCTATCGGGAGCAGATCGTCGAGGTGGCGAAGTTCATGGAGACGCGCGTCACTGCGGAGAACCAGTGGAACTTCGGGTATGCGGACGACTACTCCAAGCCCGACTACCGCACCATCTGCACGATGTGGGGGCCGGAGGTGTGGCCGCACGAGGCGGCACGTCTGCCGATGATCTACGTGGCGGCGTACATGGCGACCGGCGACACGCACTGGAAGGCGCTGTACGAGAAGCTCATCGACGAGGCGCTCGACATCACGCTCAAGGTCAAATACGGCGGGTTCAAGGACAAGACCCCGGAACAGATGCAGGGGCGGATGCCGTGCTATTCGCTCTTCCAGTGCGTGGTCTCTTTCGACCCCATCATCGCGTACGAGAAGGATCTGAAGCGCCGGGCCCGTATCCAGGAGGCCATGGAAACGTTTGCAGGGTTCGCCCATGACCGACAGATGCGGGCGCAGCGCGATCCCACGTACAAGCCCTACGGAATGTGCTGGGAGGGCGAGCTGCTGCTGACCCAGTTGATGGTGCCGGGATTCCGGACGAACGAGCCGTTCCGTCGTTTCCTCGAGGATGCCGTGCTCCGTGAGCCGCTGGAGAGGGCAAGCCTCTGCCGCACGGCGCACATTCTTGCCGCCTACTGGCGCTCGCGCCGCCTGTAGTCAAGGATACGCTGTTGCGCACGCGTACCCCGGTCACCAACTGATTGCATGACAAGCTGTGAAGGTGTGGCGCGGTGCATGAAAAAGCGGTATAGTTTGGGGCGTCTTTCTTTTTCAGCCGCACGGCCATGCGCGCCGCATGCGGCCTTTGCAGATTGCCAGGAGACTTCATGGTCACGAAAAAACGCAAAATGGTCGTCACCTCCGCCCTGCCGTACGCCAACGGCGACATCCACCTCGGGCATCTTGTCGAATATATCCAGACCGATTTCTGGGTGCGCTTCCAAAAGATGCGCGGCCACGCCTGCGTCTATGTCTGCGCGGACGACACGCACGGTACGCCGGTCATGGTGCGCGCGCGCGCCGAGGGCATCACGCCCGAAGAGCTGGTCGCCCGCAGTCACGCGCTGCACACGCAGGATTTTGCCGATTTCGAAGTCCGCTTCGACAACTATTACTCCACCAACAGCCCGGAAAACCGCGCCTTCTGCAACGGCATCTATCAAGCCATGCAGCGGAGCGGGGCGGTCTCCACCCGCAAGCTGCCGCAGCTCTACTGCGAGCATGACGCCATGTTCCTGCCCGACCGCTTTGTCAAAGGAACCTGCCCGAAATGCGGCGCCGAGAACCAGTACGGCGACTCCTGCGACGCGTGCAGCCAGACCTACCCCGCCGAAGAGCTGAAGGACGCGCGCTGCACGCTCTGCGGCCAGACCCCGGTGACCCGCGACAGCGAACACCTCTTTTTCGAGCTGGAGCCGTTCCGCGACTTTCTCAAAGCCTGGATTCCCGCCCACACCGCGCCCGACGTGGCCAACAAGCTGCTGGAGTGGTTCAATGAGCCGCTGCGCGGCTGGTGCATCTCGCGCGACGCCCCCTACTTTGGCTTCGAGATCCCCGGCCAGCCCGGCAAGTTCTTCTATGTCTGGGTCGACGCGCCGATCGGCTACATGGCCTCGCTGCAAAAATGGTGCGCCGACCGCGACGAATCGTTTGACGCCTGGTGGCAGGCACCCGAGGCCGAACTGTATCACTTCATCGGCAAGGACATCGTGCGCTTCCACTGCCTCTTCTGGCCGGCGATGCTGCACACCGCCGGCTACAAAACGCCCAGCCAGGTCTTTGTGCACGGCTTCCTGACGGTCAACGGCGAGAAGATGA
>Ga0123328_1004351_pt1 | contig 11582 bp, 9 predicted proteins | sample BioC12SIPDNA_2_FD_89702 | JGI IMG/M metagenome (GOLD analysis project Ga0123328, IMG submission 89702) | Anaerobic biogas reactor microbial communites from Washington, USA - Biogas_R1_A C12 SIP DNA | ecosystem: Engineered > Bioreactor > Anaerobic > Unclassified | place: Washington, USA...
AGGTGCCGAACATCATCATGCGGGCCACCCAGAAGAACAGGATGTCGTAGGCGGTGACCAGCACGGACGTCGGGAAGAACTTGGCCAGCTCCGGGGTCTTCTCCGGCCAGCCCATCGTGGAGAAGGGCCACAGGGCGGAGGAGAACCAGGTGTCCAGGACGTCGGGGTCCTGGGTGTAGCCCTCCGGGGCCTGCTCGTCGGGGCCGACGCAGACGATCTCGCCCTCCGGGCCGTACCAGATCGGGATGCGGTGGCCCCACCACAGCTGGCGGGAGATGGTCCAGTCGTGCATGTTGTCGACCCACTCGAAGTAGCGGGGCTCCATCGTCTGCGGGTGCACCTTGGTGTCGCCCTCGCGGATGGCGTCGCCGGCCATCTTCGCCAGCTCCTCGACCTTGACGAACCACTGCAGCGACAGGCGCGGCTCGATGGCTTCGCCGGAGCGCTCGGAGTGGCCGACGGAGTGCAGGTAGGGGCGCTTCTCCTCGACGATGCGGCCCTGCTCGGCGAGTGCCTCGCGCACGGCGACGCGGGCCTCCTCGCGGGTCAGGCCGTCGAACTGGGTGCCGGTGTCGCAGATGCGGCCGGTCTCGTCCATGATCGTCGGCATGTCGAGGTCGTGGCGCAGGCCGATGGCGTAGTCGTTCGGGTCGTGCGCCGGGGTGATCTTCACGGCGCCGGAGCCGAACTCGGGGTCGACGTAGTCGTCGGCGACGACGATCATAGACAGGTCGTCGCGGAAGGGGTGCGGCAGACGGGTGCCCACGAGGTGGGCGTAGCGCTCGTCCTCGGGGTGGACGGCGATGGCGACGTCGCCGAGCATGGTCTCCACGCGGGTGGTGGCGACGACGACGTGCGGCTCATCGTCGTTCATCGAGCCGTAGCGGAAGGAGATGAGCTCTCCCTCGACGTCCTTGTAGACGACCTCGATGTCGGAGACGGCGGTCTCGAGCACCGGGGACCAGTTGACCAGGCGGTTGGCGCGGTAGATGAGGCCGCGGTCGTAGAGCTCCTTGAAGATGGTCTGCACGGCGCGCGACAGGCCCTCGTCGAGGGTGAAGCGCTCGCGGGACCAGTCGACTGAGTCACCGATGGCGCGCATCTGGTCGGCGATGGCGCCGCCGTACTCCTCCTTCCACTCCCAGACCTTCCCGATGAACTCCTCACGGCCGTAGTCGTAACGGTCCTTGCCCTCGGTGCGCTTGAGCATCTTCTCGACCTTCGTCTGGGTCGCGATGCCCGCGTGGTCCATGCCCGGCAGCCACAGCACCTCGTAGCCCTGCATGCGCTTGCGGCGCACGAGGGCGTCCATGAGGGTGTGGTCCAGCGCGTGACCCATGTGGAGCTGGCCGGTCACGTTCGGCGGCGGGAGCACGATGGAGTAGCCCGGCTTGTCACTCTCCGGGTCTGCCGTGAAGTGTCCGGCGTCGACCCAGCCCTGGTAGATCTCAGCCTCCACGGACTGCGGATCCCAGGACTTCGGCAGTGCGTCAGCTCGGTTCTTACCCATCAACATCTTCCCCTCGGTCTGGTCGTTCACTCGGACCATCATAGCCCCTGCATGTCCAGGCTTGACCCTCACGTGACGTCATGGTTGATGCTGGTGCCATGAGAATCTCCGAGGTCGCCCGCGCCGCCGGCTGCTCCGTCCGTGCCGTACGCCACTACCACGCCTCCGGCGCGCTGCCGAAGCCCCCGCGCACGGCCGGCGGGTACCGGGACTACGGTCTCGGCGATCTGGCGGCACTGCTGCGCGTCCGCGCGCTTGTCGACGCCTGCATCACCCTCGCCGACATCCGTTCCGACTCCCCCACCCTTATCGACGCCGCCCTGTCCCGCATCGACTCCCAGCTCGCCGCCCTCCGTGCGCAGCGCTCCCGCCTGCTGGCCCTGCAGGCCGGGGAACTCGGGCTGCCCGCCGACCTGCGCTCCGGGATCCGGGACCTGCTCGGGGAGACGGCGCCCACCGGGGCGGCGGCGGAGGAGCTCATCGCCGAGCTGCGCCCGCTCACCGGGCTGGTCCACGGCGTCGTCGACACCCTCGCCCCGGGGGATGTGCCGCTGGGTGTCCGGGACGTCGTGACGCGTGGGGCCCAGGCCCGGGCGCTGGCGGAACTGGCGGGTGCGCTGTGAGGCGGGCACTTCCCCTCGTGGCCCTCGCGGTGGCCGGCCTCGACGCGTGGCTGTGGTGGTCCGCGCGGCGGGGGATCCGCCCGACGCAGGCCCTGCCCGCGCTGCGGCTGTTCGTCCACGAGGTCCGCGCCCTGGCCGACCTGTGGCGGCTGGGGCGCGGGCGCGTGGTGGTCCCGGAGGGGGCGGTGGCCCTGCCCGCCCGGCGCGGCTGGTGGCAGCTGCCCGCGATGCTCACGGTGGCGATGGTCATCGAGATCGTCGCCGTCGAGCTGCTGGTGCCCTGGCCCCTGGCCCGCCTGCTACTGCTCATCGCGTCGCTGTACTCGATCCCGCTGCTGTGGGGCTACCTCGCCGGGCGGATCGTCCACCCGCACTACCTGGGCGCGGATCTCGTGCTACGGGAGGGGCGCCGGGAGCTGCTGCGGGTGCCTGCCGACGAGATCGTGGCGGTGCGGGCGGTGCGGGGGTTCGCGGCGGAACGCGGGGGCGTCGGGAAGCAGCTGGTGCTGGGCGGCCCCGAGGGGACCAACGTGGAGATCCGGCTTGCCGACGGCCGCTCGGTGGCACTGTGGCTCGATGAGGGCGCGGGCGCGCTCCCGGACGTGACCCCGTGATCAGCCCGCCACGGAGACCGTGGCGGTGACCTCGAAGCCGTCGTCCGGGCAGTGGATGCAGATCGACGCGATGCCGTTCGGGTCGATCGTCACGGTCTCGATGACCTCGGGGCCGTCCTCGCACCGCTCGACGGGCACGGCGGCCAGCTCGGCCTCGGAGAGGTCGCGGAGCGCCGGGTCGAAGGGGACGATGACCTCGGCCAGGAGGGTGAGGTCGCCGGGCTGCTCGGCGTCGGACTCCAGGGCGGAGTACTCCACGTAGCGGAACCAGCCGACGTTGTGGGCGGCGCGGTAGCGGCGGGTGACGGTGATGGTGTCGTCGGCCTCCGCCTGCGCCTCGGGTCCGACGAGGGCGTCGAAGCTGACGGCGGCGCCGGCGTCCCGCTCGCGGAACACGCCGATGCCGCGGGAGAGGCGGTCGCTGAGGTGGTAGAGGGAGTCCGGGTCGGCGGCGATCGCCAGGCCGACGGCCGTGGAGGCGGTGGGCAGCGGCGAACGGTGGACGCGGCGGCCGAAACGCTCGCGCAGCATGCGCGGGACGAGCGGCAGGGCGCTGGCGCCGCCGACGAGGTAGACGCCGGCGATGTCGGTGTCGGCGAGGGAGTCCTCCACGCCGACGAGCGGCTGCATCGCGTCGAGGGTCTGGTCCACGAGCGGGGTGACCGCCTCGTAGTACTCGGAGACCGGGACGATGACGTCCTCGTCGCCGAGTTCCATGACGATGCGGCGCGACTGCGGCTTGAGCTGCTCCTTGGCGGTGCGGGCCTCGTCGAGAAGCGTCTGGCGGGCGCGGCGGCCGAAGACGTCGTCGGCGCGGCCGGCGGTGGCCAGCGCCAGGTCGGCGAGGGCCTCGTCGAAGTCGTCACCGCCGAGGCGGGAGATGCCGAGGGAGGTCTCGACGATGTGCTCGGGGCCGTCGAGACGCATGAGCGTCACGTCGAAGGTGCCGCCGCCGAGGTCGTAGACGATGATGCTGGAACGGCGGGCGGTGAGGGTGCGGGCGTGACGGTGGGTGTACTCGAAGGCGGCGGCGGAGGGCTCGTGGACCATGCCGATGACGGTGGCGCCGGCGCGGGTGAAGGCGTCGAGGGTGAGCAGACGCTGCGCGGAGCGCGCGTTCGCCGGGACGCCGAGGACGATCTCGATGTCCTCGTCGCCGGCGTGCTCACGGAGCTGCCGCATGACGCCGTCCGCGAAGGTCGTCAGCACGTCGCCCAGCGGGCGTTCCTCCTTGCCCAGCCGGACGGGGGTCTCCGCGGTGACGGTGCGGGAGGTCAGCAGACGCTTGAAGGAGCGGGTGAGGGTCGGGCCACCTACCGCCAGCGCCTCCCAGCCACCGACCAACCGTTCACCATCCAGCGCGACGACCGAGGGAATGTACTCCCGTGAGTCGCCGTCCGTGTCCGTGACGTTGACGACCGGGTAGTTTCCCCGGTCGACCGCCGCAATGACGGTACGGGTGGTTCCGAAATCAATCCCGAAGCGCATGTTCCTGAACACTACCGGGATTGGCGGCGGATGCGAGTTGACGCGCTAAGGAAGCAGGTCAGCGACTGCGTCACGCTCGGCCTTGAGCTCCTCGACGTTCCGGGCGATCATCTCGCGCTGGAAGTCGTTGAGCTCGAGGCCCTGGACGATCTCCCAGGAGCCGTTGCGGGAGACGGTCGGCAGGCCGGCGACGAGACCCTCGTCGATGCCGTAGGAGCCGTCGGACGGCAGGGCGGCGGAAGCCCACTGCTCAGTGCCCTGGACCCAGTCACGCATGTGGTCCACAGCGGCGGAGGCGGCGGAGGCGGCGGAGGACTTGCCGCGGACCTCGATGATCTCGGCGCCACGCTTCGCGACGCGCGGGATGAACTCGTTGACGTACCAGTCGTGGTCGATCTTCTCGATGACCGGCTCACCCTTGACAGTGGCGAAGGTCACGTCCGGGAACTGGGTCGCGGAGTGGTTGCCCCACACGACGACGTTCTCGAAGTCGGTGGTGAGCACGCCGAGCTTCTCGGCCAGCTGGGACAGCGCACGGCTGTGGTCGAGGCGCATGAGAGCGGTGAAGCGCTCGGCCGGGACGTCCGGGGCGTTGCGCTGGGCGATCAGGGCGTTGGTGTTGGCCGGGTTGCCGACGACGAGCACGCGGACGTCGTCCGCGGCGTGGTCGTTGATGGCCTTGCCCTGCGGGCCGAAGATGCCGCCGTTGTTCTTCAGCAGGTCGGCGCGCTCCTCGCCCTTGCCGCGCGGCTTCGCGCCGACGAGGAAGGCTGCGTTGGCGCCGTCGAAGGCGACGTCGGCACTGTCGGTGACGGTGATGTTGCGCAGGAGGGGGAAGGCGGAGTCGTTGAGCTCCATGGCCACGCCCTCGGCGCCGCGTACGGCGGCCGGGATCTCGAGGAGGGTGAGCTCGATCGGGGTGTCGCGGCCGTAGACGTCACCTGCGGCGATGCGCCACAGGAGGGAGTAGGCGATGTTGCCGGCGGCACCGGTGACGGCGATCTTCACGGGGTTCTGGGTCATGCGGGATCCTTTCGAGCGGTCTAATGCATCAACGCCTGCGAGTCTAGCCTCAAAGACCGTTCCGAGCCGCCACCCCCGGATGGGCGTAACCTCGCCGGATATTCGGCTGTTTCCGCTGGAAGAAGGTCGCTACATCGGGTGGTCCAGCATCTTCACAGCCACACTGCCCCACCACCGACTGATACATCAGGCACGATGGTTCACAGCGCCGGTTGCGGCCCGCACAGACCCGCCGGCACCGCCCCCTTCCAGACCCTTCCACCCCGACTCGTGCCCCCGGAGGGACGACCCCGCATGTTCAACGACGACCTGCCCCTACTCGACGACGCAGCCACCGTCGACGGGGTCATTGACGTGGCTCTCCACCAGTTCGCGGAACTCGGATTCCAGGAGACCCGTCTGGACTCGATCGCACGGCTCTCGGGCATGTCCAAGCGGATGATCCACTACCATTTCGGCGACAAGAAGGGCCTCTACCACCGGTGCCTCACCGAGGCGGCGCACCGCCTCCAGCCGCACGCCGACGAGATCGTCAGCGACACCCTGGTCCCGGTCGAAGGGGTGACCCGACTGGTGGATGCGGTGTACCTCACGATGACCGAGAACCCGGACTCGATCCGTCTGCTCGTCCACGAGGGGCTCCACCGCGTGCTCAACATCACGAGTCTGGCGAACCTGGTTCCGGGGACACACGTCTCCCTCCAGCTGGACAAGCTGCTCATGCAGGGCCAGGACTCGGGCGCCTTCCGCCCGGGGATCGGCGCGGAGGACATCTTCTACCTCCTCCTCTCCCTCGCCTTCACCCGCGTGACGCACCGGGACCTCATGGTCAACCTCGTCGACGTCGACCCGACCAGCGAGCAGAACACCGAGGGCATCCACCGGCTGGCCGTGGACACGGTGCTGTCCTTCCTCACTGCCAACATCCCCGACAGCGGGCACGGCAGCTACCTCACCCCGGACCTGCCGAACGAGGACTCCCGCACCGGGCTGGGCATCTACGACGATGTCGGCGGCGACATGGTCGACGACATGGGGGACGTCGAAAAGCTCCTTGCAGAAGAAGAATAAAAGCACTCTGAGCTGGCTTTTCACCCAAACCACTTGATACCCCCCGGGGTATATGGCATGGTAGTGTCACAACCAAACGGAAAATTATTCATCCGCCAACACCATCTGGAGTGACTCACCATGCTGCTCGAACGTTTCTATGACGAAGACCTTGCCCAGGCCAGCTACTTCATCGGCTGCCAGGCGGAGAACACCGCGGTCGTCGTCGACGCCCGCCGTGACATCACCGAGTACCTCGACCTGGCCGACCACCACGGCATGAAGATCGTCGCGGTCACCGAGACCCACATCCACGCCGACTACCTCTCCGGCACCCGCGAGCTCGCCGCCGCCACCGGCGCGAAGATCTACCTCTCCGGCGAGGGCGGCGAGGACTGGCAGTACGGCTTCGATGGCGAGCGGATGTACGACCGCGACACCATCAAGATCGGCAACATCACCATCGAGGCGCGCCACACCCCGGGCCACACCCCGGAGCACCTCTCCTTCCTCATCACCGACGGCGCCTTCGCCGACACCCCGGGCTACATGCTCTCCGGTGACTTCGTCTTCTCCGGCGACCTCGGCCGCCCGGACCTGCTCGATGAGGCCGCCGGTGGCGTCGACACCCGTTTCGGCGGCGCGAAGGACATCTTCCGCAGCCTCAAGGAGGTCTTCCTCGAGCTGCCGGACCACGTCCAGGTCTACCCGGCCCACGGCGCCGGCTCCGCCTGCGGCAAGGCCCTCGGCGCACTGCCGTCGACCACCGTCGGCTACGAGCGCAACTACGCCTGGTGGGCCCCCTACCTCAAGAACAACGACGAGCAGGGCTTCGTCGACGAGCTCCTCGAGGGCCAGCCGGACGCCCACGCCTACTTCGGCCGCATGAAGCGCCAGAACAAGATCGGCCCGGCCGTCCTCGGCTACCCGCTGACCCCGCTGCCGGAGGTCGACCACGCTGAGCTGGCGACCCGCATCGAGAAGGGTGAGGCGATCGTCGTCGACACCCGCCACCACACCGAGGTCCACCAGGGCACGGTCCAGGGGTCGGTCAACGTCCCGGGCATCGAGAAGGCCGCGACCTACGGCTCCTGGGTCTACGACCCGGAGACCGACACCGCCGACCTCATCGTCCTGGCGAAGGACTCCGCGGAGGCCGAGGACTACCGTCACCACTTCATGCGCGTCGGCATCGACGAGATGACCGGCTACATCACCGACTTCGAGGGACTGCCCACCATGACCCCGCAGGTCCTGGCCCAGGCCGACCTCGAGGGCTTCGAGCGTGACATGCTGCTCGACCTGCGCAACAAGACCGAGCACGCCGACGGCCACATCCCGGGCTCCCACCAGCTCTCCGGTGGCCGTGTCCTGTGGAACCTCGACGAGCTCCCGGAGCCGGGCGAGAGCACCATCGTCACCTACTGCCAGTCGGGTGTCCGTAACTCGGTCGCCGGTTCCGCGCTGCGTCGCAAGGGCTACGACATCCACGAGCTCGAGGGCTCCTACCTCGGTTACGTCGACCACCAGAACGCGAAGTAAGCCGTGTCGGGAACCCTCATCGCGGTTCTGATCCTCGCCATCGCGATCGGACTCTCCCTGGGTCTGCTCGGTGGCGGCGGATCGATCCTCACGGTCCCGCTCCTCACCTACGTGGCGGGGATGGACCCCAAGGAGGCCATCGCGGCGTCGCTCTTCGTCGTCGGCGCCACCTCCGTCCTCTCGACCCTGACGCACGCCCGCATGGGCAACGTCCAGTGGCGCACCGGACTCATCTTCGGTGTCGCCAGCATGGCGGGTGCGTTCCTCGGCGGCCTGGCCGGCGGCTACATCCCCGGCGTGATCCTCATGCTCGCGTTCGCGGTCATGATGATCGCCACGGCGATCGCCATGCTGCGCGGCCGCAAGAAGCGTGACACCGTCGAACAGACGAAGCTCCCGCTGGGCAAGATCCTCATCGAGGGTCTGGTCGTCGGCCTGGTCACCGGCCTCGTCGGCGCGGGCGGTGGCTTCCTCGTCGTCCCGGCGCTGGCGCTGCTCGGCGGCCTGAGCATGCCGGTCGCGGTGGGCACGTCGCTGCTGGTCATCTCGATGAAGTCCTTCGCCGGCCTGGCGGGCTACCTGACCACGGTGTCGCTCAACTGGCCGCTGGTCCTCGGCGTGACCGGCATGGCGCTCATCGGCGCCCTCATCGGTGCGCGCCTGACGAAGGTCGTCCCGGAGCAGGCCCTGCGCAAGGGCTTCGGAGTGTTCGTCCTGGTGATGGGCATCTTCGTCCTGTCCCAGGAGCTGCCGGCGCTGGTCTCTTAAGCTGCTTGTCGACGCTACCGCCCCGGCCCCTCACCAGAGGGGACCGGGGCGGTGGTGTCTCTGTCCGCGGGACCCCACCCCGAAAAATCTATGACCCCGGCGATGTACATCTAAAATGCAGGGATCGACCCGGGGCCTTCGGATTTAGGGTATCACTTGAAGTCATGGCGAACAACGCGTTCTCCGACAACGACCCCACGGTTGACTTGAACAGCTGGTTTTCAGGCGCACGGATGAGCAGGTACGCATTCCACCCTGCAGTCGAAGATCTCTATGTGTGGAACACGCGACTGAGCAAAGCCCTTCTGGAGGACATTCAGCATGTCGAGGTCCTGCTGAGAAACCGCGTGGATTCAGCACTTTCCCCGGATTATGGCTCGCACTGGTTCAACAACACGCAGATTCCATTCGATCACCTCGCCAGGAAATCCATCGGTAAAGCTCAGAGAAGAGCAGGTGGCACGGATGCTGTCCCCACCCCGAGCGGAAAAATCATCGCGGAGTTGAGCTTCGACTTCTGGTTCTTCCTTCTCTCGAGCAGGTATCAGACAACCGTCTGGCCCAAGCTCCAGGCCACGTTGATCGGTTCGCCGCCACCGTCACTGGCTGCCTTCCGCGGGGAAGTCGAGTTGATCTACAGGCTGCGAAACCGATGTGCACACCATGAACCCCTGGTGCAGGCCAGCCGCCCCGCAGAGGACTCCTACCTCGACAGGAGACAGCTGGCACTGGACCGGACAGCGCGGTGGATCTCCCCCGCCGCAGCGGACTGGATCCTCTCTCACTCGCGCATCGCAGGACTCCGGGAACTCCGCCCCGTCAATTCCTGAGGAGCGGGACCTAGGCCGTCTCCTTCTCCTCGTCGGCCTTCTCGGCGTCGAGGATGAGCTGCGGCTCCGCTTCACCGCGGACGACCTCGGCGGTGATGACGACCTCGACGACGTCGTCACGGTCCGGGATGTCGTACATCACCGGGACGAGGAGCTCCTCCATGATGGCGCGCAGGCCACGGGCGCCGGTGCCGCGCTCGAGGGCCAGCTCGGCGATGACGCCGAGGGAGTCCTCGGAGAAGGTGAGCTGGACGTCGTCCATCTCGAAGAGTCGCTGGTACTGCTTGACCAGGGAGTTCTTCGGTTCGGTGAGCACCTGGACGAGGGAGTCGCGGTCGAGGTTGTCCACGGTGGCGACGATGGGCAGACGGCCGATGAACTCGGGGATGAGGCCAAACTTCACCAGGTCCTCCGGGCGGACCTGCTCGAAGAGGTCGGTCTTCTCCCGGTCGGAGGCGGACTCGATCTCCGCGCCGAAGCCGAGGCCCTTCTTGCCGACGCGCTCCTGGATGACCTTCTCCAGACCGGCGAAGGCACCGGCCACGATGAAGAGGATGTTGGAGGTGTCGAGCTGGATGAACTCCTGGTTCGGGTGCTTACGGCCGCCCTGCGGCGGGATCGAGGCGGTGGTGCCCTCGAGGATCTTCAGCAGGGCCTGCTGCACGCCCTCGCCGGAGACGTCGCGGGTGATCGACGGGTTGTCCGACTTGCGGGAGATCTTGTCCACCTCGTCGACGTAGATGATGCCGCGCTGGGCGCGGGGGACGTCGAAGTCGGCGGCCTGCAGCAGCTTGAGCAGGATGTTCTCCACGTCCTCGCCGACGTAGCCGGCCTCGGTGAGGGAGGTGGCGTCGGCAATGGCGAAGGGCACGTCGAGCATGCGGGCCAGGGTCTGCGCCAGGTAGGTCTTGCCGGAGCCGGTGGGTCCCAGCAGGAGGATGTTGGACTTCGCGATCTCCACGTCGTCCTTCTTGCGGCGCGAGGTGGCCGTCGCGGCGAGCTCCTCCGTGCGGATGCGCTTGTAGTGGTTGTACACCGCCACCGCGAGGATGCGCTTGGCCTTGTCCTGGCCGATGACGTACTTGTCCAGGAAGGCGGAGATCTCGGAGGGACGGGGGAGCTTGTCCTCCTTCTGCTCGGCCTCCTGGGCGGCGCCGAGCTCCTCCTCGATGATCTCGTTGCACAGCTCGATGCACTCGTCACAGATGTACACGCCTCCGCCGGCGATGAGCTTCTTGACCTGCTTCTGGCTCTTTCCACAGAAGGAGCACTTGAGCAGGTCCGCGCTTTCTTGCATGCGTGCCATGGGGTGTTTCTATCTCGCTTCGCTCGTGCGGGTGGGACAGGTTCCCCACCACTGTAGTCGGCGGGTCAAACCACGGCCGCGCGACAGGGAGGATGCTTATCGACGAGGCCCGCCCGGAGGTTCCGGGGCGTCGACAAGCGTCAAAGAATGCCGCGAAGCCTCCTCTCCACGCACCGGAAAGGGGCTTCGCGGCATTCTTTGCGCACCCGGCGGACCTAGAGCCCCTCGGCGACCTCGAAGGGTGCCTCGGTGACCGCGCGGACGGACTCGACGGTCTCGCCCTCGGCGCACTGGAGGAGGGTGAGGCCCTCGACGGGGTCGACGTCGAAGACGGCGTAGTTGGTGACGATCATGTCGACGCACTTCGCGCCGGTCAGCGGCAGGACGCACGCCGGGAGGAGCTTGGAGTCGCCCCGCTTGGTGGTGTGGTCCATCATGACGATGATCTTCTGGGCGCCGTGGACGAGGTCCATCGCGCCGCCCATGCCCTTGACCATCTTGCCGGGGATCATCCAGTTGGCCAGGTCGCCGAACTGGGAGACCTCCATGGCGCCGAGGACGGCGACGTCGACGGCGCGGGAGCGGATCATGGCGAAGGAGTCGGAGGAGGAGAAGTAGGAGCCACCCTCGGTGATGGTGATGGTCTCCTTGCCGGCGTTGATGAGCTCGGGGTCGAGGGTCTCCTCGGTCGGGTACGGGCCGACGCCGAGGATGCCGTTCTCGGAGTGGAGGACGACCTCGAGATCCTCGGGCAGGTAGCCCGGGATGAGGGTCGGCATGCCGATGCCGAGGTTGACGTACTGGCCGTTCTCCAGCTCCTCCGCGACG
>Ga0123328_1004352_pt1 | contig 11581 bp, 9 predicted proteins | sample BioC12SIPDNA_2_FD_89702 | JGI IMG/M metagenome (GOLD analysis project Ga0123328, IMG submission 89702) | Anaerobic biogas reactor microbial communites from Washington, USA - Biogas_R1_A C12 SIP DNA | ecosystem: Engineered > Bioreactor > Anaerobic > Unclassified | place: Washington, USA...
ACGGATGGATCGTTTCTCCCCCTATTTCGAGGCGCCGGAGCGCTGGGGCATGGTCAACAAACGCCCGGCGCGGCCCTTTCGTTACGTCTATCCGTTTCCCGAGGAGTCACTCGCGCGCCTGGCCTACTACTTCGAGTTCGACTACGCCGACGGCCGCAATCCGCTCGACTACGCCGCGCCGGCGCTGGCCGAAATCGAACGCTGGCAGAACCTGGCGGGGAGTGTCACGCTGCGCAGCTTCGATCGGGGAGACGGCGTGACGATTGTGACCGACACGCGGCCCTGTGCGACCGAGTTCCAGCGCCGGTTGTCCGGATGGCGGCGAGGACTCTACGCATACTGCGACACGGGCCGCGCGCTGAAGACGATTCTCCGCAGCGCCGCTGAGTGGAGCGGAGACCGGGTCGAGCCCGAGGACGTTCGCCGGCAGCTCGATTCCTGGGTCTCCGAGCGGATCATGGTGCAGTTGGACGGCCGCTACCTGAACCTGGCGCTGCGAATGACGGAGGACTGACCAGGGCGGAGAAAAATTCGGCCGTATCCAGCTCCCGGGACGGCTGAATACGGCCAGCATGTCTCGCCCCCGTGCGCCCCGTTGTGAAACGGGCTGGATGCGCCGGGGGGGGAGGAGACAGCTACCCATAGTCTAGCAGCGCGGAACCGCCCGCCCACCCCCTGAATGCGGGGGCTGCAAGGGCGTTCCAGGGTTTTTTGGCTGTGGATCACACCGGCCCGCGGGCTTCCGTTCAAGCAGACCTCCCGACGCCGCAAGCTCCGCAGTCGCTCCGAAAGGAATGCCGAGCGCGAACTCGATTGGTCGCTCCCGGCGCCCTGGTGCCTGTGTTCCCTGGGGAAGCACGAGTTGACGGCGGCAGGGTGGCGCCTTTGCGACGTGCACCTTTGCGACTTCTGCAGGTTTGAGGAACAGCCGGTTCAGTCGATATCCGACTCGGGCAGCGGAGGGCGCTTGGGCGGAGGAGGAGGCTTGGGCGGTTTCTGGCCCGGCAGGGTGGGCGGCTTGGGCTTCGGAATCGGCTTGGGGCCGAACCGGATCAGGTTGGTTGTCAGGTCTTCCGTATACTCCGCGCTGGTCGTCTGGGCCTTCCAGCCGGCGAGCAGGTCCCGGTCGGAGCACAACTTGCGGGCTTCGATGTAGACCTCGAAACTGTCGGGCCAGACAAGGAACTGCGCATAGTAGCGGTTCTTGTCGATCTGGCGGATTCGCCGTTGGAACTTCGACCGTCCTCCGCGGAGTGTTTCCGCGGTTTCTCCGCCGTCCTTCTTGCGTTGGAACACCAGCTTGGGATTGCGGCCCGCGGCCGTCAGTTTAAGCTCGAAATTGTCGTCGCCGAGGGCCGCGCCGCGGTGGAACTCGGCAATCAGAATCTCCTTGTCGACCCCAATATCCGGGTTGAACACCAGGTTGCGGCGTTTGCCGATGGCCTCGATCTTCTTGAGTGCCGCCTGCTGCAAGCTGAGGTTGTCGACAAGAGAGACGCGGCCTTCCCGGCAGAGAATCGGAATCGGCACGGCGCCTTCCGGGGCGGAACGCGGGTTGGGCAGCGTGATGATCGTTGAAGCCCGGTAGCCGCCGGCCGGAGCATCGGCAAGCTTCGACTTGAGCTTGGCGAGAAGCTCCTGGGCGGCGTTCAACTCGGCCTCCGCCTTTTCCGCTTCCTGCTTCTGTTCCTCCAGGCGGCGTCGGGCTTCTTCCTGGCGCTTGCGGAGTTCGAGCATTTCCAGGTCGACCTTTTCCTTGCCCTCGAGCAACACGGCCAGGCTTGCCTCCAGGTTTTCGATGTTGTGGAGCAGGACCCGCAGGTCGATGCGATCCGCCTTCTTGAAGACCTCCAGACGCTTCTCGAGTTCGACTCGCTGCCGCATCAACTCGATGCGTTTTGCCAGGGCCTGCTCGTAGACCTCGGGGCGAACGCTGTCCGTCTTGGCGATCCGCTGCACGGCCTCGCTCACCCCGAGTTGCATGACCGTGACCAGAATCACCAGAATCCCCACCACGTTCGTCAACGTGTCGAGCAGGGAATCGAGACTCGCTCCGCTTTCTTTCTTGTTGCGTCGCATGCGGATCCGGCGTCACTTCTTCTGGAGTTGGCTGAAGACGCTGAGATCGATCCGGCCTTGGCCGATCACCGGCAGTTTTCCGGCCCGGACGTAGTGCGACCGGGCCATGTCGTGGGCGGCGAAATAGGTCTCCAGGGCGTCTTCGCGGACGAGAAAGATCACGATGCCCTTGGATTGCCTGGCAATACGGTCGAGCAGCGCCGCGAAGGACTCGTCGGCGGCCATGTCCGCCGTTCGCAGGCGGCGCGGCGGATTGTCTTCCAGGAACACCAGGCCGGCGGCCGTGCATTCCACGAAAGTCGGCTCCAGATCGATTCCGCTTCCGCTCGGTTGGATGATCACCTTCGATTCTTCCGCGTCGCCAAGTTCGGCAACCTTCGGCTGGAGTCTGGCAATTTCCTCGTTGACCTGCGCCAGTTCCTTCTGCATCGCCTCCATCCGCTTCGTGTGCCTCTCCTCGTCGACCGGGGGGATGTCCGGAATCTCTGCCGGGGCTTCTCTCGCATCCTGGAGGGCGGCAATCTGACGTTCCAACTCCTCGCGGCGCAGGTTGGCCTTCATGAGTGCCTCGTCCACACCCGCCGCTGCCTCTTTGAGCTGCTCCTCAAGCTTCCGCAGCAGCAGCTGTTCCTGCTGGATCTGGTCCTCGACCTTCTTGTAGCGTTCCGCGCTGTAGACGACCTCGTTGTCCATCTGTCCGAGGGCCATCGCCGTGAGCATCAGCGTGAGCGTGCCGATTACGCACGCCAGAATGCTCATGAACGGGAACAGCGAAACGGTAATCGATTTCTTCCGGCGGCGAGCCATGGGCCTCGTCTCCTACTTCCTGCGAGAGAACCAACGGCGACGGGGCGGAGCCTGGAGAACCACCTGTTTCTCCCCCAGGTCGGCGAGCACGCGATTGAGCCCTTCGAGCCCCTGGCGCAGGGCCGTGCAGTAGCTCTGAAGCGATTCGGCCGATTGGCTCATCGAACCCGCGGCCTTCTGGTGCACGGCTTCCGTCTTCTCTGCCAATTGAACGAGCATTCGTTGCAGCGTCGCGGTCAGTCCATCGAGATCCCTGACCTGCTCGGCGTTCTCCTGCTGCTGCTTGAGCATCTCCTTGTTGATCGCTCCCCAACCCTGGACCACCTGGGCCGTCATTCTCGAGCCGAGGGCGTCGAGTTTCTCGTGCCATGCCTTGAATTCGGCCTGGTAGGGAGCCATCGCGGCGTGGATCGCCTGCCGCACATCCCCCGGAGCATTGATTCCACCGGCGTCTTCTCCGGGCTCGTGCCCGTCGTTGAGTCGCTTGAGCAGATTCTCGTTGCAGTACTCGTCGACCGAGTTGAGCATGTCCTCTTCGGCCTTCTGGAGCGAGCTGGTCGGGAACATCACGAACATGCTCATCACCAGGGCGATCAACGTCGTATCGAAGGCGGTGGCAAGTCCGCTCGTCACGCTGTTGAGCGACTCCTTCACGTGGGCGATGTCGCCGGACATGTCGATCCCCGAAACTGCGGCGCTGATGCCGATCACGGTGCCGACGAAGCCGAGGATCGGAATCGCCCAGATGAACACGTTGAGAATCGTGTAACTCGACTGGACGGCGTTGGCATCGATGTCGGATTGCGAATTCAGCACCTCCGCAACTTCGGGATTGCTGTTGCGGACGCGGAAATGCTCCAGACCGCGAAGCACGCGACTGACCAGGAAGCTATCGTCGGGGCCGAGCGGCAGTTGGCGGGCATGGTCGAGAAATCGTCCCACCGACTCCTGGGTGATGTCCGCCGACAACTCGTTGGGCAGAAGGTCGAACAACATCGAGTCCTTCTGGCGCTTGATCTTCTTCCACTTGAGAAACAGGATCACCATCGACCAGGCGAACAGAAAGACCTCGGCGATGGGGACCCAGCCCCGTTCCAGGAACAACGCTCCGATGAAGATGCCGGCCATCTTCAGGGGGATCATCAGCACGAGGAAGCCGGCCGCAAGCCCGAGCCCGATCGCGCCGCTCAAGAGCAGATTCACGTCGGTCCGATCCGACGAACCACCGGAGGAGGCGTTCTGGCGTGACTCGGCGGGACGCCTCTTCGGCGGCGTTCGGTTCACACGGTCGGACACGCTTCGCGTGTCAATTCCGGGGAACGCCTGGGACTCCTCGGCCGGGACTTCCGGTTCGGGGCCCTCGGGCACGGTGAAGGAGTGCTTGCAGTAGGGGCAGCGCGCCTTGCGCCCGGCCGCATCGGATGGAATCTTGAGCTGCTTGTGGCATGCGGGGCAGTCGAACGGGAAGTACATCGGGGCTCCTCGGAAGTTCCTGTCCAGATCGCTGGGAATGCAGGGCTGTCGACCTGTTGTCGCGGCTGACATCCTGGAAGCCTTGCGCAACGGCCCCGCTGTCTCCAGAATACCCTCTATAGTGGAGATTTTCAGCAAGTGCCACCCTACGCCATTGACCGTAGCGAACCGTGGCAGTCGCTGATCATCGTGCCGCCGCGGAGGAAGATTCCGCCGACCTCGCCCGAGCCGCCCCCCCCGCCCGGCGGGTCAGCTCTGGAGGCCGTCGTCGGCGGAGTTGACCAGGGAATTGCGTTCGATCAGCGAATGGGTGGCGCTGGCCGAGATGCCGGAATCGGCATTCTTCAGCCGGTTGCCGCCGTGATCCGCGTGCCGCCGGCCTCGATGCCGCTCGAGGGCCAGATGAGGTTCCTCGTTCGCTGCCGTTCTGCGGCGCTACTTGGATCGCCTTCGCACGTCTTCCTTGATCCGCTGGATGTGCCCGCGGCCGAGGCCCTTGACTTCGCAGCCGAGTTCGAAATAGCGCTGGACATCGCTGTCGGAGAGGATTCCATAGCAGTCGATCACGGCCAGCGGCTGGCCCGCCCAGCCGACGAGATCAGCCGGATCGAGCTTCCGATAGGCCTCGTGGGGGACCGCCAGAACGAGCGCCTCGACGCCCTTCAGGGCGGCGGCCAGGTCCTTCTCGACGCGGAGATTGGCCAGGACCGCCTGGTTGCGGAAGAACCTTGCCCAGGACATGCCGGGCGCGGGATACGTATCCTGGCTCTCCAGTTCATACCAGTGTTCCACGTACGGGTCGTGGACGCGGATCTCGGCCCCCATCTCCGCCAGCTTGCGGACGACGATCTCGGAACCGCTGTATCGGGTGTCGCCCACATCCTGGCGGTAGCTTGCCCCGCATAGCAGCACGTCGGCGCCGGCAATGTAGCGGCCCATGTTGCGGAGGGCGTCGCGGACGAGTTCGGCGACGTGCAGCGCCCGCGTGTCGTTGACGTCCACCGCCGTGGGGCTGATCCTGAACACGTCGTTGCCGTCCTCGAACCCGAGAATGTGCTTGTAAGCCCAGTAGCCCAAGCCGGCGTCCTTCGGCAGGCAGTAGCCGCCGATCCCCGGGCCCGGAAAGATGATGTTCGAGTGTGTCGGCCGGACTCGGATCGCCTCGATCACCTTGATCAAGTCGACCCCGTTGCGCTCGGCGAACAGGCTCCATTCATTGAGGAACGCGAGGATCGTCGCGCGGTAAGAATTCTCGACGATCTTGGTCGTTTCGGATTCGATCGGGCGGTCCAGGACGGTCAGCGGGTATTTGTCGGTGTTGATCACTTCCCGCAAAAACTTCTCGACCCGCTGGCGGGCCTCGGCGGTGCAGCCGGCGCAGACCCGCCAGAAGTCGCGAATCGAGGAGACGTAGTCGCGCCCCGGCATGACGCGCTCAAAGCTGTGGGCCAGCAGCGGATCGTGTTCAATTTTGCGGGCGGCGAACGCCTTCTTCATGATCGGCCAGGCGACGAACTCCGTCGTGCCCGGGGCGACGGTGGTTTCGATCAGGACCAGGCAGTCGGGCTGGATCTTCTCGCCAATCGTCCGCACCGTGGCTTCCAAGGCGCTCATTTCCGCCTCGCCGGTCCGCATGTTGCCCAGTTCGTGTTTCGTATAGTCGCACTGGACGTCAACCACCACCACGTCGGCCAGCGCGAGGCAATCGTTGTTGAACGTCGCCGTGAGAGTCTGCTTTTCGAGCACGCAACGGGCGATCATCGGATCGACTTCCGGGTCTTCCGCCTTGACCGGCGAGAGCCCGCGCTGCAACAGCGGGATCTTCCAGTAGCTTCGCGTACTCGGCCGCTGGCAGCCAATCACGAACTTCGTGGGTCGGCCGGTCTGGCGATCCACCGTGTCGGCGATGATTGCCGCCATCACCGCGCCGACAAATCCCACGCCCACGACAACGACGATCTCCTGTCCCTCCTGGCGGGCTTGGGCCGCGAGCTTCTCCAGACGGGCCATTTCCGCGGGATAATCGGCCGCCTCCGGAATTGGGAACTGCTCACCTGACGGACTGACCGAATACGCGGCCATTGAGTTTCTCCAGGGGATCTGTAACGATTGGCCGGATCGTGCCACCGGCCCGAGAATCAAACACGGCTTCCAGCGCCCGCGCCACCGCCTCGCGCAGACGGGCTGTCCTGCAAACTATACATCAGCATCCGCCGGGCGGCAAAGCTAGCCGAGGCGGGATTCGAACCCGCACGGGCCTATCGGCCCACGGGATTTTAAGTCCCGTGCGTCTACCGATTCCGCCACTCGGCCTGGCCGCTTGCGGCTTACACGTTCGGATGCGGCTCCTCCTGGCCGCCGTTGCCCAGGGCGACGATGCGGTTGATGGCGTTCAGGAACGCCTTGGCACTGGCCTCGATGCTGTCGGTTGACACGCCGCGGCCGCGATAAAGGTTCCCCTTGTACTCCAGCTGGACGGTGACCTCGCCCTGGGCGTCCTTGCCCACCGTCACGCTGTGCACGCGGAAGTCGTTGCAGACGACGGTGACGCCGGTCAATTCCTCGATCGCCAGGAAGATCGCGTCGATCGGGCCGTCGCCGCAGCTCATCTCGGCGCGTTTGACCTCGCCGCCCCGGCGAATCGCCAGATTCACCCGGGGAACGCGGTTCGCGCCCGAGGTGATCTGGTATGTTTCGAGGGACCAGATGTCGGCCACGCCTCCAATCTGCTCTTCGACCAGGGCGGCCAGGTCGCCATCGTAGATCTCCTTCTTCTTGTCAGCGAGGTTCTTGAAGGCATCGAAGACGGTGTTGAGTTGCTCGCCGGTGAGGCGGTAGCCGAGCGCTTTGGCCCGGGCGGCCAGCGCCGCCCGACCGCTGTGCTTGCCGAGTACCAGGTCGCTGGCCGTGAAGCCGACGTCCTCGGGGCGCATGATCTCGTAGGTGGTTCGCTCCTTGAGCATGCCATCCTGGTGGATGCCGGCCTCGTGGGCGAAGGCATTCCGGCCGACGATTGCCTTGTTGCGCTGGACGTGCATTCCGGTGATGTGGCAAACGAGGCGGCTGGTGGGAACGAGCCGTTGGGTGACCACGCCCGTGTGGGCCCTGTAGTAGTCGCTGCGCGTCCGCAAGGCCATCACGACCTCCTCGAGCGAGCAGTTGCCCGCCCGTTCGCCAATCCCGTTGATCGTGCACTCGATCTGGCCGGCGCCGGCTTCGACGGCGGCCAGGCTGTTGGCCACGGCCATGCCCAGGTCGTTGTGGCAGTGGACGCTGATGATTGCCCGGTCGATGTTGGGCACGCGCTCGCGGAGCGTGCGGATGACGCGGCCCATCTGGGCCGGGGTGGCATAGCCGACGGTGTCGGGAATATTGACCGTCGTGGCCCCGGCGCGGATCGCCGCTTCGACGACGCCGCAGAGGAAGTCCTCCTCGGTCCTGGCGGCGTCTTCGGGCGAGAACTCGATGTTCGAGCAGTAGCCGGCGGCGCGCTGGACGCCGGCGACTGCGCGGCGGATGATCTCCTCCTTGTCCATCTTCAGCTTGTGCTCGCGGTGGATCGCGCTGGTGGCCAGAAACACGTGAACCCGCGGGTGTTCGGCGTGCTTGACGGCCTCCCAGGCGCGATCGATGTCCTCGCTGCGGCAACGGGCCAACCCGCAGACGACGGGGCCGCGAACGGCCTTGGCGATCTCGCGGACCGCTTCGAAGTCGCCCGGCGAGGCGATCGGGAAACCGGCCTCGATGACGTCGACGCCCAGGTCGACCAGCGCCTGGGCGGCCTCCATTTTTTCAGCCAGATTCATGCTCGCGCCGGGCGATTGTTCCCCGTCGCGGAGCGTTGTGTCGAAAATGACGATCTTGCGTGATTCCGATTCCGACATTTTTTTTGAGTCCTGTCTTCAGCGAACGATGCATGGCTGGGGGAAGGCCGGCGGCGCGAACCGCGCAACACGGCCGAAAGATCAAGCAAGAAGCTGCCGACCCCTGGTCGGCGGCGACAACGCCAACCATGCTCTGGTTGCGCACGCCCGACGGAGCGGCGCTCGGCTGGTGCTTTTCTTGACAAGTTGGACGTTTTGGAATTTCATGGGGATCGCTGTAAAAAAAAGAACCCTGAGGCAGGCGTGGCCTCAGGGTTCGTTTTCGTGCCGGATCAGTCTGTTTGCGCAAACCCTAAGGCGATCCCTCGGCGAGGGGCAAGAGAGATAAGGCCAGAAGGTCTGCCAGGGTTGCCATCGAAAAAAGCCGCTCCGAGAAAGAGATCGACAGGAAAGTCTACCGTCCTTAAGAATCCCGGTCAAGCGGGGAGGTTCGCGTTTTTTTGCGTTCCAAGGCACTCCCAAGCCGTCCCGATCCGACAAGGAGGGAATGCGGTGGAGCGGCGCTGGCGTGTTGATCGTGCCCCGCTGTCCGGTGCCTGGATGGCCGAGCGGGTAGTTCCAGCCGGTCCGGGCTGGACCGCTCTGCACCACCCTGCGGCGGTGGGGCGGCGCTGGCGTGTTGATCGTGCCCCGCTGTCCGGTGCCTGGATGGCCGAGCGGGCGGTTCCAGCCGGTCCGGGCTGGACCGCTCTGCACCACCCTGCGGCGGTGGGGCGGCGCTGGCGTGTTGATCGTGCCCCGCTGTCCGGTGCCTGGATGGCCGAGCGGGCGGTTTCCAGCCGGTTCGGGCTGGACCGCTCTGCACCACCCTACCGATGTTCGTCCGGCCCCCAGATTCCTCGTCCCGCGGTCTTGGCGTCGGCCTCCGCCTGGCGGAGTCGGCGTTTGACCGCCTCGGAGTAAGAGAATTCGGTTCGGGCCCTGGCCAGGCCATGGAAGACCAACTCCTCATTGAGCATCCGCTCGTCGTGGAAGACATACGCCAGGAAGCGATCAAATCGGTCCTTGCGCTCCCGGTCGAAACGAAGGTAGACCCTGCCGCCGGCATCGGCGACGAAGCGCCCCGTATAAGCGGCGGCCTCCGGGCCGAATGCCTCGACGGCGGACTCGGGTTTGACTGTCTCCGGCGTGTCGACGCCGATCAAGCGGACACGCGCCCCGTTGTCGAGCAACAGCGTGTCACCGTCCACCACGCGGGCCACGCGGTGAAAACCCTCGCCAAGAGCTTCCGGGTCGCGAGGGCGGCAATCGGACGATAGCCAGAGTTGCGCCAGCGCGGCCAGAAGCACCGGCGCGGCAACCGTCATCGGCCGCCCGATCCGGCGGCGCATCGGTTGGTGAATCGCCCCAGGCATGGTCCCTCCGCTCACATCACCCAGCAGGGTAAGCCGAATGAACTTGCCGGGGCGTCCGGGCGGGCAGCGCGCGGCGTGATGGGAAGGTCAGTTCTTGCTGAAATCGAACAGCTTGGCGCTCTCGCGCATCAGGAGTCGATTGAGGAACTGCTTGCGGCAGTCTGGACACAGGTCCAGCCGGATCTGCTGGAGCACCTCGTCGCCGATCTGGTCGCTCTCGGCGTCTTCGAGGCGCTCGAGAATATCCTGAATCTCCTGGAGGTAGTCGCGATCGTCATCGCGGCCATCATCAACGGGATCAAAGGCTGCGGATATCTCAATTCTCACGATAAAACGCAACTCAACCTCGGGATCGAGATCCCGCTTGCAGAGATCGCACGTGTAACGGATCATCTCAGTCGCTCCCCAGCCTAATCGATCATCGCCAAGATGCGAACGCACGAGGACGCACCAGACTCCCCCATCCTAAAGAATTTTTTTCTTCCGATGCAAGACGTGCTTGGCTTTTTTTGCGACGGCGACGAGAAAACCGGTCATCCGCACGCCGGGATGGCGCAACTCTTGCTTTTGGGCAACCGCGGCGACCTGTGCCGGCGCCAACCGCCGAGCGTCTTGCGACGCCTTGCGGGCGATACATCCCTGGCACCCGTAAAGGGGAACGGCTTTGCCCATCCCTCCAGCATCGCCTGTCTTCGCGACGGTGCAGGCCAGCCAGTAGACCGGCGTGGGGCAGTCTCGGCGACCGATCCCGTCCGCGGCCGGGGGCTGATCGATGCGCCCGGATGGCAGAGCAGCAATGCCCAGATGCGGCACCGGCTCGCCGGGTCACTCGTCGGCGAGCGGCGGCTTCTTCTCGGTGATCACCTCGCATTGCGGCGCCATATCGGCGTTCAATGCAATGTACTCATGCCATTCCTCGGGGACGTTTTCATCGAGGAAGATGGCCTCCACCGGACACTCGGGGACACACGCTTCGCAGTCGATGCACTCGTCGGGGTGGATGTAGAGCATCCTTTCTCCCTCATAGAAGCACTCGACGGGACAAACGACGACGCAGTCGGTGTACTTGCAGTCATAGCATGGCTTGCACACAACGTGGGTCATGACGCCTTGTCTCCCATGAATCTGGGGGTTTCTGTCCGTGCTGGCTGGGATTGGTGACTCGCTCGGGGGGGAAAGCCCGGCTCCAGGGCAGCTGCTTCACTGCCGGCCGATCGGCCAGCAGCGCTTGCTGTTTCGCTTCAACTCCTTTAGGAGAAACGACTTGAAGGAATGCCGCTGAACCGATAAACGACGGAATCATAGGGCTGCGGGAGGAGTCTGTCAACCCTTGGCCGACGGCAGGACATCCTGGCATCGCGGGCGGTTTCGCTTGCCTTGCCTTTCTCCCGGATTTACAATAAATATGTCAGTCCCGCAGGCGCAGCGGATTTGCGCGAAGCTGACGTTTTTGGCTCCTCAAACGCGCAACCATTGGGCGCCAAGGGCGACGGTCACGTACGCGGGGAGGCGAGAGGTGGCTCTTTCGGAGATCGATCGCAATCTATTGGAACGTTGTCTTCAGCGCAAGCCCCGCGCCTGGGAGGACTTCGTCGATCGGTTCTTGGGCCTGATCGTTCATGTCGTCGACCACACCTCGGTCGCTCGCAATATCTCTCTCGGGGCAGAAGACCGGGACGATCTGTGCGCGGAGGTTCTTCTTGCGCTGATTCGCAACGACTTTGCGGTTCTGCGGCATTTCCGGGGCGAGAGCAGCCTGGCGACGTATCTGGCTGTCGTGGCGCGGCGCGTGGTGGTCCACGAAATCATCAAGCGCTCGTTGGATCGTACGGTGGCGGGCGTGGCGGTGGCGGAAACGCCACCCGACCTGGCGGCCGAGAGCGCCGAGCAGCGCGTCGAAGACTCTGACGAGGTGCAGCGGCTGCTTCAGGAGCTCTCCGTCCGCGATGCGGAAATTGTCCGCATGTTCCACCTGGAAGGGAA
>Ga0123328_1004355_pt1 | contig 11578 bp, 11 predicted proteins | sample BioC12SIPDNA_2_FD_89702 | JGI IMG/M metagenome (GOLD analysis project Ga0123328, IMG submission 89702) | Anaerobic biogas reactor microbial communites from Washington, USA - Biogas_R1_A C12 SIP DNA | ecosystem: Engineered > Bioreactor > Anaerobic > Unclassified | place: Washington, USA...
CCATCCTCTTCGTCGGCATGATCGGTTTTGCCGGCCTGCTGATCCTGGCCTACCTCTACGCCTGGCTGAAGGGAGCGTTCCGGTGGCCCTAGACCCGAATTTCACCCAATCCCAATGCCCCGGCACAGCGCCCGAAGGCCAGATCGTCGTCGGCCGATTCGACCGAATCGCCGCCTGGGCCCGCCAGCACACCGTCAACTGGGCCCGCCGCAACAGCCTCTGGCCGCTTCCCTTCGCCACCGCCTGCTGCGGCATCGAACTGATGGCCACAGCCGCCAGCCGATACGACATCGCCCGATTCGGCGCCGAAGTCCTGCGCTTCAGCCCGCGCCAAGCCGACGTCCTCTTCGTCGCCGGCCGCGTCGTGGTCAAGATGATGCCGGTTCTTCAGCGGATTTACCTCCAGATGGCGGAGCCCCGCTGGGTCATCAGCATGGGCGCCTGCGCCAGTACTTCCGGCGTATTCAACACTTACGCCGTGGTGCCGGGAATCGATCGTTACATGCCGGTGGACGTCTACATTCCCGGCTGCCCGCCGCGTCCCGAAGCGCTGCTCGAAGCGATCATGGCCATCCAGCGGCTGATCGACGATCCGGACTTGGCCAAAAAGGTCCGACGGCCGCTGGGCCTGGTGATCGAACGGGATGAGAAGATCGACTCGAACGACCTGCCTGCGGCGCTCTCCAACAAGCCACATCATCAGCCGGAGAGCAATATCTCGTGACAGAAGACCAGGTCCGGCAGTTTCTGACCACGCAGTTTGGCCCGGAGGGCTGGGAACTCGCCCTGCTCCTGGATAACCCCGGTTCGCCCAAGCAGTTATGCATCGTGCTGAGGGACCGGGAAAAGCTCCTGGACCTGATGTACCTGCTGCGGAACGACCCGCAATGGCGGTTCGATCAACTGATCGACCTGGCGGGCGTGGACTACCTGAACTATCCCGATGCCCAGGAACGGTTTGGGGTGGTTTACAGCCTGCTGTCGCACGAATCCGGCCAGCGGCTGTGGATTAAAATGATGTTTGATGAGCCTGATTTGAGGATTCCCAGCGTGGCCGAAGTCTGGCCCGCCGCCGGGTGGATGGAGCGCGAGGTCTACGACCTTCTGGGCATCGTATTCGAAGGTCACAAGGACCTTCGGCGGATCGTGTGCCCGGAGTGGTTTACCGCCCATCCACTTCGGAAAGATTATCCGCTGCGAGGGATGGGCGAGAGAGAAAGCCTGCCGGTAGTGACGCGGGAGGACGCCTGAGCGTGTTTCCGGACCGGCAATTGTTCTACTGTTCGGTTGTATGACAATCATACAAATTCGCGATGGCCTACGATCTGGAAAAAGTCAGGACCGACGACGGACTGGGTGAGGTCTGGACCCTCAACTTCGGACCTCAGCACCCCGCCACCCACACCACGATTCGACTCGTGCTGAAGCTCGACGGCGAAAAGGTCGTAAAGTGCACGCCGCACATCGGTTACCTCCACAGCGGGTTCGAAAAGCTCGGCGAGGACCTCGATTTCAACCAGTACGTGGTGGTCACCGACCGGATGAACTACGTTTCGCCGCTGGCCAACAACATCGCGTGGCACGGAACGGTGGAACGCCTTATGGGAATTGAGGTTACGCCGCGCTGCCGCTTTCTGCGGGTCATCATGGCGGAACTCTCGCGGATCAGCGACCATCTGCTGAGCGTCGGCGCCGCGGCGCTGGACCTGGGCGCGTTTACGCCTTTCCTGTACGGTTTTTACGAACGGGAGATGATCTACGACCTGTTCGAACTGGCGTGCGGCCATAGGTTTACGAACAGCTACACGCGGGTGGGCGGTCTGAGCCAGGACATCCCGGACGGCTGGGTCGATCGCTGCCGCGTGTTTTGCGGACGGTTGCCCAAGGCGCTGGACGACATCGAGTCGCTGCTGACGACGAATCGGATTTTCGTGGATCGGACCAAGGGAATCGGCGTGGTGAGTCGCGATGAGGCGATCGCGTGGTCGCTGACCGGACCGTTGGCGCGGGCGAGCGGGGTGAGGCGCGATTTGCGGAAGGACGAGCCGTATCTGTGCTATGAGGAGTTTGACTTCAAGGTGCCGATTGCGACGGGCGGGGATTGCTACGCGCGGTACCTGGTGCGGGTGGAGGAGATGCGCCAGTCGCTGCGGATCCTTGAGCAGGCGTTGGACAAGCTGCCGGTTGGGCCGGTGAGCGTGGATCCGAACACGAAGATGACGCTGCCGCCGAAGCGGGAGGTTTACGGTTCGATCGAAGGGCTGATCCATCACTTCGAGATGATCATGCCGAATCGGAGTTTTACGCCGCCGCTGGGCGAGGTATATCACGCCAATGAGACAGCGAACGGCGAGTTGGGATTTTTCATTGTGTCGGACGGTGGGCCGCGGGCGTATCGGGCGCGGTGTCGGCCGCCGTCGTTTATCCACATGCAGGCGATGCCGCTGATGATCGAGGGGCATCAGATTTCGGATGTGGTGGCGGTACTTGGAAGTTTGAATATTATCGCGGCGGAGTTGGACAGGTAGGTGGTGGGGAAGAATTCAGAAGTCAGAATTCAGAAGCCAGAAGGCGGAGGGGAAATGAAAAATGAAAATACTAAATAGAAAAGTGCAAAATGAAGACGTTGCCGGAGGCGGCTTGGAGCACTTGGTTGGGCAGGCTAGGTGAGACTTAGACGATGGGCTGGAAGGCGCTGAATAGAAGAGAGAAGCAGGTTGGGCCGGGTGACGGGCCGGTGTTGACGGAGGGTTTGCGCGGGCGGATCGCGGAGTTTCGGAGGCAGTATCCGACGAATCAGTCGGCGCTTCTGCCGACGCTGTTGGCGGTTCAGGAGGAGGCGGGGTACGTGTCGGAGCGGGCGGTGGAAGAGGTGGCGGCGGCGTTGGAGCTGGCGCCGGCGACGGTGATGGACACGCTGAGCTTTTACAGCCACTTGTGGCGGGGTCCGAAGGGTCGTCACGTGGTGATGGTGTGCCGGGGATTGAGCTGCGAGGTGTGCGGCGGCGAGGATCTGCTGGGCGAGTTGAAGCGGAAGCTTAAGATTGGCGAGCATGAGACGACGGCGGACGGGCGGTTCACGCTGATCACGGAGGAGTGCATGGGGGCGTGCGAGAAGGCGCCGTACATGCTGGTGGACGGCGACGGGTACGGGCCGGTGCGAAAGGACGAGTTGGACGGGATTTTGAGCCGGTACGCATGATGAGCGATTCGCAGTACAAACCGGTGTTGCTGAGGAACCGCGGCGTGGCGGAGGTCCGGAAGCTGGCGGTCTACCGCGAGCGCGGCGGGTATAAGGTATTGGAGAAGGCGCTGAAGAGCGAGCCGGCGGCGATCGTCGATCAGGTCAGGCAGTCGGGTCTGCTGGGCCGCGGCGGGGCGGGATTTCCGACGGGGTTGAAGTGGACGTTTCTGCCGCAGGGCCGGACGAAGACGTATTTGTGCGTGAACGCGGACGAGGCGGAGCCGGGGACGTTCTGCAATCGGGTGCAGATGGAGAGCGATCCGCACCAGGTGCTGGAGGGGATCATCATTTCGGCGTACGCGGTTCGGGCGCAGCGGGCGTACGTGTACATCCGGTACGAGTATCCGCAGCAGGCGGCGGCGCTGGAGTCGGCGATCGGGGAGGCGCGTGAGGCGGGGTTGTTGGGTCGGAACATTCTGGGAAGCGGGTTCGAGTTGGAGGTGCACCTGTTCCGCAACGCTGGGGCGTACATTTGCGGGGAGGAGACGGGGCTGCTGGAGAGTCTGGAGGGCAAGCGCCCGTGGCCGCGGATCAAGCCGCCGTATCCGGCGATTCGCGGGTTGGCGGGGGAGCCGACGATCATCAACAACGTTGAGACGCTGACGTGCGTTCTGCACATTGTGGATCGCGGGGCGGATTGGTTCCGGTCGCTGGGGACGGAGCGGAGTCCGGGTCCGAAGCTGTTCTGCGTTTCGGGTCACGTGAAGAGTCCGGGCGTGTTCGAGCGGCCGCTGGGGGTGAATCTCAAGACGCTGATTTACGAGTGCGCAGGCGGGGTCCGCGAGGATCGGTCGATCAAGGCGGTGATTCCGGGCGGGATTTCGACGGGTTTTCTGACGGCGGACGAGATCGACGTGCCGATGGCGTTCGAGAGTTTCACGCGGGAGAAGAACGGGTGCCTGGGGATGGGGACGGGGGCGGTGGTGGTGCTGGATGAGACGACGGACATGCTGAAGGTGCTGCACAACACGGCGCGGTTTTTCTCGTCGGAGTCGTGCGGCCAGTGCACGCAGTGCCGGGAGGGGACGGGCTGGATGTACAAGATGGCGCGTCGGATGCTGGCGGGGGGCGGTCGGAGCGAGGACCTGGACATCATCGCGGAGCAGACGGAGCGGATGGGGATGATGACGGGCCAGAGCATCTGCGGGTTGTCGGACGGGGCGTCGTACCCGCTGCGGACGCTGGTGACGAAGTTTCGGGCGGAGTTGGAGGAACGGATGGAGGAGCGCAAGGCGAAGGGTCTGGCGGTGGCGTGAGTGGTATGATGGCGGAAGCGCAGGAACAATTCGTTGAGTTTGTGATCGACGACCGGACGGTTCAGGGCCGGATGGGCGATAGCGTGTTGCGGACGGCTTTGGATCACGGGATCGCGATTCCGTACTATTGCTGGCATCCTGGGATGTCGGTGGTGGCGAGTTGCCGGCTTTGTCTGGTGGAGATGGACGATTTTGACGCGAAGTCGGGGGATTTGCGTCGTGTTCCTCGGCTGGTGCCTTCGTGTTCGACGCCGGTCAAGCGGGGGATCCGGGTTTACACGCAGACGGAGAAGGTGAAGGCGAGCCGCGCGGCGGTGATGGAGCACTTGTTGTTGAATCACCCGCTGGATTGCCCGGTGTGCGACCAGGCGGGCGAGTGCTGGCTTCAGGATTACGACTACTGGCACGGTTCGGCGCATTCGCGGATGATCGATCCGAAGACGAAGCAGCCGAAGAAGGACGTGGGCGAGCACATATTGCTGTACGCGGACCGGTGCATTCTGTGCAGCCGTTGCGTGCGGTTCTGCCGGGAGGTGTCGGGCGGGTCAGAGGTGGCAATCGTCAACCGCGGTCACCGGTGCGAGATCGACGTTCATCCGGGTTGTTCGCTGGAAGACAAGATGTCGGGCAACGTGGCGGACATCTGCCCGGTGGGTGCGTTTCTGGACAAGGAGTTTCTGTTCCGGGAGCGGGTGTGGTACTTGCAGTCGGCGGCGTCGGTGTGCAGCGGCTGCGCGAGCGGATGCACGATCTGGGTGGACTACCGGGACGAGAAGATCGGGCGGTTCCGGCCGCGGTACAACCCGGAGGTGAACGGTTATTGGATGTGCGACGACGGTCGGTATCTGTGGAAGCAGGTGTACCGCGACGACCGGCTGATGGGTTTTGAATTCGTCGAGGAGGGCGAGCGTCGGGCGGTGAAGTGGGACCGGGTGGCGGAGGTGCTGGCGGAGCGGCTGCGGGAGTTCGTGGAGGGGCACGGTCGCGGCCGTCTGGCGGCGGTGCTGTCGCCGATGATGGACTGCGAGACGATCTATCTGGCGGCGACGATGGTGCGTTCGATGGATCCGGAGGCGGTGCTGGTGGGCGGGCCGGAGCCGCGGGCGGAGCGGAACGAGGTCTTTCGCAGCGGGTTTACGATCAACGCGGAGAAGGCTCCGAACGGTCGCGGGCTACGGATGATTCTGGAGAAGCTGGGCGGGCCGCGGATGACGGTGGAGGCGTTGCGGTCGGCGCTGGCGGAGGGTCGGATCGATGGGCTTTGGATCAGCGGCGGGTATTTCGACGATACGATCGACCGGACGTTCGGGTTTGTGGAGAAGCCGGGGCTGCTGGCGGTGCACGACACGTACGCGAGTTCGCTGAGCGAGCGGGCGGACGTGGTGCTGCCGATGACGGTTTGGGTGGAGCGGGAAGGGTCGTTTATCAACGCGAAGAATCTGGTTCAGCCGTTCCGTCGGGCGGTGATCCCGCCGATGGGGTTGGTGCAGGACGGGCAATGGCTGGCGGCGATGGTCGGGCAGACGGGGGTGTATCGGGCGAGCGTGGTGCGGAAGGAGTTGGCGAAGTTGCTCGACGGGTTTGAGGCGTATGAGCCGCCGAAATTGGCGAAGGGGATACATTAGGACGATGGAGACGCAGTTTCTGGTCAGTTCGGTGGTTCTGGCGATCGTGGTGGTCGCGGTGACGATGGGATCGCTGCCGTTTTTGATTTTGATGGAGCGGAAGGTGGCGGCGTACATCCAGGACCGGCTGGGGCCTAACCGGGTGGGTCCGTGGGGGTTGTTGCAGTCGTTCGCGGACGGCTTGAAGATTTTTTTGAAGGAAGAGGTGATTCCGGGCAAGGCGGACGGCCCGCTGTTCGTTCTGGCTCCGGCTTTGGCGATGTTCGGGGCGATGGCGACGCTGGCGATCATTCCGTTCGGGGGGGTGCTTCGGGTTCCGTGGCTGGAGTCTCCGGTGGCGGTTCAGATCGCACCGGGGTTGGATATCGGGGTGCTGTACGTGGTGATGATCGCGACGGCGAGCGTATACGGGATCATCCTGGGCGGCTGGGCGAGCAACAGCAAGTACCCATTTTTCGGGGCGCTTCGCGGGGCGTCTCAGATGCTGAGCTACGAGGCGCCGCTGGGGTTGGCGCTATTGTCGGTGGTGCTTCTGGCGGGCGATCTTCGGCCGGAGGCGATTGTGGCACGTCAAGCGGCGGAGGGGTGGTTCATATTGTACCAGCCGGCGGTATTTCTGGTGTTTTTGATCTGCGCATTCGCGGAGGCGAACCGGCTTCCGTTCGACCTTCCGGAGTCGGAGCAGGAGCTGGTGGGCGGGTTCCACACCGAGTACTCGTCGATGAAGTTCGCGATGTTCTTTCTGGGCGAGTATTCGCACCTGATCGGTTCATCGGCGCTGTTGGTGACGCTGTTTCTTGGCGGCTGGCACCTGCCGTATCTGACGCCGGCGGTGGAGGGCGGGATCGGTCAGACGCTATTGAAGGCGGCGATCTTCTCGGGGAAGGTCGTCGTGATGATTTTCGTGTTCATGTGGGTCCGCTGGACGCTGCCGCGTTTCCGGTTCGATCAGCTTCTGCGTTACGGGTGGTGCGGTCTTCTGCCGGCGTCGCTGGTGCTGCTGTGTGTATCGGGGGTGCTGGCGTATCTTGGGTTGGCGCGGACGGTGTGGATGCTGGTGGGGAACGTGGCGGTTCTGGTGGGCGTGTACGGCTGGATGTACTTGAAGGAAAGCCGGTCGGCTGCGGCGACGGACGCGGCCCAGGCGGGATAGTCGGTGATGAAGGATCAGGACATACTGGTGATCGAGGAGCCGAAGCTGACGACGGGTCAGCGGATGTTCTTTACGTCGATTTTGCGTGGTTTGTGGACGACGCTTCGGCATTTTTTCGGCCGGAAGGTGACGGTGCAGTATCCGGAGGAGCGTCGTCCGCTTCGGGTGCAGAATCACCGGGCGTTTCACCGGCTGAACCTGGACGATCAGGGTCGGCTCAAGTGCGTGGCGTGCCTGATGTGCGAGACGATCTGTCCGGCGCGGTGCATCAGCATTGAGGCGATGGAGTCGCCGTGGCCGGACCGGGAAAAATATCCCGAAAGCTTTGTGATCGACGAGCTTCGCTGTATATTCTGTGGGATGTGCGAGGAGGCGTGTCCGGTGGCGGCGATCGAGCTGACGCCGCTGTTCGAGCCGGTGAGTTACACCCGCGAGGAGATGATGTTCGATCAGGACAAGCTGATCGAGGTGTATCACGCGACGCAAGGGATGAAGCCGTACAAGCAGCCGCGGATCGTCGGGTACGATACGAACGGCGACAGCAACAACAACGACGAGAAGAAGTAGTTCGACGGGTTGCGGCGTTTGGAGTCGCGGCCGTCGGCGTGGAGTACAAGGTGGTTCTGGAGGCGTCCATCCTGCTGTTTGGATTGGTTGCGTTGGCGCTGTTTCTTCTGGCGCCGCAGCGGTCTCGTTTTTTGCGAGGGCTGGGGTGGTTGGCGTTGGCGGCGGCGGTGGCGTTTGTGGGGTATCGGCTGAGTCGGCAGTACGCGGCGAGCTGGCTGGCGGATGTGGTGTTCGGGGTATCGGCGGCGGCGGCGATCTTGAGTGCGGTGAAGGTGGTGACGCATTCTCGGCTGATGTATTCGGCTTTGTACCTGGTGCTGCTGGTGCTGGCGACGGCGGCGCTGGTGCTTTTGATGGGCGGGGAGCTGCTGGCGGCGGTGCTGATATTGGTTTACGCGGGTGCGATCATCGTGGTGTACATCTTCGTGATCATGCTGGCGCAATCGACGGCGCCGGCGGAGTATGACCGGTACGCGGGGCGGACGGTGGTAGGCGTATTGGCGGCGGCGGTGGTGGGCGTGTCGTTGGCGGCGTTGCCGATGGCGGATGGGCGGTCGGCGGTGGGGCCGAGCGAAACGAACCTGGTGGAGTTGGGGCGGGTGGTGCTGATCGATTACGTGGCGGCGTTGGAGCTGGCGGGCGCGATCTTGCTGGCGGCGGTGATCGGAGCGATCGCGCTGGCGGCGGCGAAGCGTGCGATGGGGCCATCGGCCGAGGAGCAGCCATGAGCCAGCATTTGCTGCCTTATATCGTACTTTCGGGTTTGATTTTCACGGTCGGGCTGGTGGGGTTTGTGACGCGGCGGAACCTGATCGTGATGTTCCTTTCGAGCGAGGTGATGTTCCAGGCGGTGATCATCGCGGCGGTGGCGTTCGGGCGTTTTCATGGGACGCTGGAGGGCCAGGCGTTTGTGATGATGCTGCTGGCGGTGGCGGCGGCGGAGGCGGCGGTGGGGCTGGCGTTGATTATCGTGGTGTTCCGCGGGCGTCAGACGTTGGACGCGGAGACGTTGACGGAGATGCGAGGCTGAATTGAACGGCTGGGTTGGCGAGAACATTTCGGTGCTGGCGCGGTGGATTGTGCTGTTACCGCTGTTGGGCGCGGCGGTGGCGGGGGCGATGGCGCTGGCGAAGGTCCGTCGCGGGGCGCACTGGGCGGCGATCGCGGGCGTGGGCGGTGCGGCGGCGCTGTCGGTGCTGATCGCTGGGGGATTTGCGGGCGATCCGGACCTGGCGATGCGGGTGGCGGTGGGCGAGTGGATGCCGATCGGGATTGGGGCGAGCTTCGGCTTTTACATCGACGGCCTGACGGCGGTGATGCTGGCGACGGTGACGGTGGTGAGTTTTCTGATTGTGGTGTATTCGCGCGGGTACATGCGGGAGGATGCGGGTTATCCGCGGTTTTTCGCGTTGCTGGCGTTGTTTGTGGCGTCGATGTGCGTGCTGGTGCTGGCGGACAATTTCCTGCTGCTGTACCTGGGCTGGGAGGCGGTGGGGATGTGCAGTTATCTGCTGATCGGGTTCTGGTATCGCAAGCCGTCGGCGGCGAACGCGGCGGTGAAGGCGTTCGCGGTGAACCGGATCGGGGATCTGGGGTTTGCGATCGGGGTGTTGACGATCGTTTTGACGCTGGGGGCGGCGGGTTATGGGGAGGTGTTCGGGAGGGTGGGCGAGTGGTCGGCGGGGATGGCGACGCTTGTGGCGTTGCTGCTGTTTTGCGGGGCGGTGGGCAAGAGCGCCCAGTTGCCGCTGTACGTGTGGCTGCCGGACGCGATGGAGGGACCGACTCCGGTGAGCGCGTTGATTCACGCGGCGACGATGGTGACGGCGGGCGTGTACATGGTGGCGCGTTGCGGGGCGATTTTTGCGGCTTCGCCGGTGGCGTTGGAGGTGGTGGCGATTGTCGGGGGGTTGACGGCGATCTATGCGGCGACGATCGCGTTGGCGCAGTACGACATGAAGCGGATACTGGCGTACAGCACGATCAGCCAGCTTGGGTACATGTTTTTGGGGGTTGGCGTGTTGGCGCCGGCGGCGGGGGTTTTTCATCTGGTGACGCACGCATTTTTCAAGGGGCTGCTGTTTTTGACGGCGGGTGCGGTGATGCACGCGATGGCGGGCGAGATCGACATTCGCCGGATCGGCGGGTTGCGGCGGATCATGCCGGTGACGTACGGGGCATGCCTGGTGGGATGTCTGGCGTTGGCGGGCGTACCGCCTCTGGCGGGGTTCTGGAGCAAGGATGAGATCATCGGGGCGGCGCTGCACGGGCATCCGGTGCTTGGGATGCTGGCGATCGTGACGGCGGCGCTGACGGCGTTCTATATTTTTCGGATGTTCTTTCGGGCGTTTCACGGGGAGCTGCGGGTTCCGGCGGAGGCTGGGCGTCACGCGGGCGAGGTGGAGCGGTGGATGCGTTGGCCGATGGCGCTGCTGGCGGCTGGGTCGGTGGCGGTCGGCGCGGCGTTGGGTTGGCCGGTTGGGCATGGATGGATCGAGCGGGTGCTGGAGGGGGCGACGGCGTGGAGCGGTTCGGCGGGCCATGCGGCTGAGGAAGGCGGCGTGTCGCACTGGTTCGTATCGGGCGGGTTGACGGTCTTGGCGCTGGCGATGGTGGGCTTGGCGTGGGTGTTGTATCGGGGCGGTCGCGGCGTGGTGGAGCGGTGGGGAGTTGGGAGCGGAGCGGGACGGGCGCTGCTGCGCGGGGCGTATGGGCTGGTACATCAGAAGTATTACGTCGATGAGGTGTATCAGGCGGCGGTGGTCGGGCCGTTGCGGCGGTTGGCGTGGGGGTCGGACGCGACGGATTCGTCGGTGATCAACGGGGTTTTGTATACGATTGCGGCGGTTCCGCGCGGGTTGGGTTATGGTTTGCGGCTGTTGCAGCGCGGGGCGGTGCAGGGCTATGCGCTGGCGGGATTGGTGGTGTTGGCGTTGATGCTGCTGGCGATACTCAGGTTGGCGGGTTGATCGATGGAATTTCTGGAAGGTTGGATACTGACGTTGACGATTTTCGCTCCGGTGGTTGGAGCGGTGCTGATCGCGTTGCTGCCGCGGGAGGCGGTTCGGGCGGTCAAGGCGGTGGCGACGGCAGCGGCGTTGGTGTCGCTGGTGTTGGCGGCGCTGGTGGTGGCGATGTTTTTCGCAGCGGGTCCGACGGGCGATTACGTGCTCGAGCAGGACGTGGCGTGGATCGGCGGGGCGGCGATGCCCGGAGTCGATATACGGTATCACGTGGGGGTGGATGGGATTTCGGTGTTTTTGCTGGCGTTGGGGGCGTTGCTGTTGCCGCTGGCGGTGGTGGGGAGTTTTGGGTCGGTGGTGGAGCGGCGGAAGGAGTTTTACGTTCTGCTGCTGCTGTTGGGCGGGGCGTGCATGGGCGTGTTCTGCGCGATGGATTTGTTGCTGTTTTACATCTTTTTTGAGTTCACGCTGCTGCCGCTGTATTTTTTGATCGGGATTTGGGGATCGCAGGAGCGTCGTCGGGCGGCGACGATGTTTTTCATTTATACGATCGCGGGGAGTTTGCTGACGTTCGCGGGCGTGCTCTTTCTGGCGGTGCTTGGCCGCCAGGAGACGGGGGTGCTGAGTTTTGACATTCGGCAGCTTGCGGAGCTTGGGCGGAGCGGGGCGATCGGTTTTGCGGTTCAGGCGGCGTTGTTCTGGGCGATGTTCGCGGGGTTTGCGATCAAGGTGCCGCTGTTTCCGCTTCACACGTGGTTGCCGCTGGCGCA
>Ga0123328_1004362_pt1 | contig 11561 bp, 10 predicted proteins | sample BioC12SIPDNA_2_FD_89702 | JGI IMG/M metagenome (GOLD analysis project Ga0123328, IMG submission 89702) | Anaerobic biogas reactor microbial communites from Washington, USA - Biogas_R1_A C12 SIP DNA | ecosystem: Engineered > Bioreactor > Anaerobic > Unclassified | place: Washington, USA...
CCCCCCACCGCGCGACAGTCTGGTACAATCAGAGGGCGACCCCGGCAGTCCGGGTCGCTCTCTTTCACGTGCGCCGCTACCGTCCCAGGAGACAAGCGTGGACTCGCTGACCGAAACCGTTCTGAACACCGAGACGATCTATGACGGCAAGCTCGTCCATCTTTCGCGCATGACCGTCCGCCTGCCCGATGGCGAGACATCCATCCGCGAGATCGTGCGCCACCCGGGCGCGGTCGCGATGGTCCCGCTGACGCCGGACGACGAGGTGATCCTCGTACAGCAGTTCCGCCTCGCCGCGAACCGCATCATGCTGGAAATCCCGGCGGGCACGCTCAACCCTGACGAAGACCCGCAGGTCGCCGCCGGGCGCGAGCTGCAAGAGGAGATCGGGCTCAAGCCGGGCCGCCTGATACCGCTTGGCGGCGAGTACACCGCGCCGGGTTACACGTCTGAGTTCATTCACCTGTTTCTGGCCGAAGACCTTGCGCCCGCGCCACTCGCAGTGGACGACGACGAGTTTCTGGAAACCGTGACTCTGCCGCTGAATGAGGCGCTGCGCCGCGTCGAGACCGGCGCGATCCAGGATGGCAAGACGATCGCGGCGCTGCTGCTCGCGGCCCGCCGCCTGGGGCGCTAACGGAGCGGTATACTTGACGCGCGCTCCAGCGCGACGGATCGGCACCTCGCACGTATCACTATACAGGGTGCTGGCGTAGACTGACCTTTTTTGGGGGAGGCCCTTGTGGTGAGCAGCGATCCCCTGCTGACGCAGGTTATAGGCAATTACCAGATCGAGGAACGCCTCGGTCGTGGCGGCATGGCGACCGTCTATCGCGCGCGCCAGCTCAACATGCAGCGCGATGTGGCGATCAAAGTCATGAGCGCAGAGCTGGTCGAAGACCCTCAGTTCGTCGCCCGCTTTGAGCGCGAAGCGCAGGTCATCGCCAGCCTCGAACACCCGCGCATCGTGCCCGTCCACGACTTCGGGCACGAAGGCGATCTGTTCTACCTGGTCATGCGCCTGATCGAAGGCGAGACACTCTACGACCGGATGCTCGACGGGCCGCTCTCCACCGCCACCGCCGCCCGCCTCGTCACGCAGATCGCCGAAGCGCTCGACTATGCGCACGAGCGCGGCGTGATTCACCGCGACCTCAAGCCGAATAACATCCTGCTTGACGATTACGACAACATCTACATGATGGATTTCGGCCTCGCCAAGCTGGTCGCCGCCACCTCGAACCTGACCGAAACCGGCATGGTGCTCGGCACGCCCGCCTACATGGCGCCCGAGCAGTGGCGCGGCGATCCGGTCGACGCGCGCACCGACGTCTACGCGCTCGGCGTGATCCTGTACGAAATGGTGTGCGGCCAGCCGCCCTTCGAAGGCGCGGATACGCCCTTCACGCTGATGTACAAGCACCTCAACGACACGCCGCAGCCCCCGCGCGAGATTCTGCCGAGCCTGCCCGCCAGCGTCGATGCGGTCATTCTGCGCGCGCTCGCCAAAGACGCCGCCGATCGCTATCCGTCCGCCGGAGAGCTGGCCGAAGCATTCACCTCGGCGCTCGAAAGCGCGCCGGATGCCGCGCCGGAACCAGTTTCCGCCGAGCCTGCCGCGCCCGGCAGCGAGCCCATCCCGCCGCCCGCGTCGATCACGCCACCCGTCCCGCCGCTGCCAGTGGCGATGGGCAGCCCCATGCCCGGCGCGCGCAAGCAGAAATCCAAGCCCAAGCGCGGCAAACCGGTCAGCGAAACGCCCGAATCGGTTGACGAGGTCGTCGCGTGGGCGTCGGACCGGTTTAGCTCGGTGGTGATCCCCGGCTTCTACGCGCCAGAGGAAGCCGAGCCTGCGCCGCTCGTCCTGGCGGACTCCGGCGAGCAGCCGCCTCAGCGCGCGATCGCGTTCGAGCAACTGGCGCCGCTGCTCAACCCTGGCGAGCCGCTGCTCGGCGCGCTGTACATGCGCGGCACGGACAACTGGCGCTCGTCCCGCCGCCTGATCCTGATCGCGCTCGCGCTGTCAGTGCTAGGGAGCATTTTCGGCGGACTGTTCGATCTGTGGATCATCAACGTCGCCGGGACGATAGGCTGGATCTACCTGATCATCCAGGTCGTCCAGATCGCGCGCGGCACGCAGGGACACTATTACATCGGCTTCACGCCGCACCGCATCCTGATCCAGCCGCTCAGCGAGCGCCTGCGCTCGTACCGGGGTGAGGAACAATCCGCGCCGTGGTACGCCGTTCAACGCCTGGTGATGACCGATGAGTACTTCTGGCTCGAGGCCGAGCCGGGCAACACCGTGCAAGTCCTGTGCTGGATTCCGGCACAGGCGCCCGGCGGGCTAGGTCGCCAGCGCAAGTGGCTGCTCGCCAGCCCGATCGCGCACCTGCTGCGCGAAAAGGGCTTCCCCATCCGCCGGAACTGAGTCGATGCCCGCCGAACCTCACGCGCTATTTCCCGCGCCGCCGATCGGCGTGCTTGATTCCGGCGTCGGCGGTCTGTCGATTCTGCGCGAGATCCGCGCCCAACTGCCCGCCGAGCCGCTGCTTTACGTCGCGGATCAGGCGCATGTGCCCTATGGCCCGCGCACGATTGATGAGGTGCGCGCTTTCACCACCGCCATCGCCCGCTACCTGATCGAGCAGCGCGCCAAAGTGATCGTCGTCGCCTGCAACACGGCCAGCGCCGCCGCGCTGCACCCGCTGCGCGCCCGCTTCCCAACAATTCCGTTTGTCGGCATGGAGCCCGCCGTCAAGCCTGCCGCCCGCGACACGCAGAGCGGCGTGATCGGCGTGATCGCGACCGAGACAACCTTTCAGGGGGAGCTATTCGCCAGCGTCGTGGGACGCTTCGCGCAGGGCTTGCAGGTCGAAACGCTCGCCTGTCCAGAGTTCGTGCTGCTGGCTGAGTCCGGCGAGACGCACACGCCTCGCGCCCGCGAGGTCATCCGCCGCCGGCTGCAACCGCTGCTCGACGCAGGTGTCGACCAGTTGGTGCTCGGCTGCACGCACTTCCCTTTCCTCAAAGACGCGATCCAGGAAGCGATTGGCTCCGGCGTGACGATCGTCGATCCAAGCGCAGCGGTCGCGCGGCAGGTCGGGCGCGTGCTGGACGAACGCGGCCTGCGTCACGCGGGCGAGTCGCCCGGCCCGGTCCTCGCCTGTACAACGGGCGATCCCGCCGCGCTGCAATCCGTCGCGCAGACTCTGCTCGGCGAAGAAGCAGCCGCCTTCACCTACTGCGCGCTTCGCTGGCACGACAGCGTCATCGTCCCCGCGCCCTGACTCGCCCCCCGCTTTTCGCTCTTGCTAACTGCAAAAAGCTAATCGCTAACCGCTGCTCTTTTCACCCTTGACTTTCTACATTATTTCGATACACTTCTAATTAGATGTACATCGAAATGGAGAGCGACCCATGTCCGACGAACAACTTCAACTGCTGCTCCAGTTCTTCAAAGTCATGGCCGACGAAAGCCGGCTGAAGATTATCGGCCTGCTCAGCACCGGCGAGCGCAGCGTGGGTGAGCTGGCCGAACTCTTGGGGCTGCAAGAGCCCACTATCTCCCATCATCTCGGGCGCCTGCGCGGCCTTGGCCTGGTCGACGTGCGCGCCGAGGGGACCAGTCGCATTTATTGGCTGAATCGCAAGCGTCTCGAAGCGCTCAACCGCGAGTTGCTGCGCGTGGACGAGGCCGATTCGTGGATTGGAGAGGTCGATATGGACGAAGCCGAACGGAAGATCATCTCCGCGTATGTGGAGAACGGGCGCCTCAAGCAGCTGCCGAGCAAGCAAAAGAAGCTGCTGGTCATCCTGCGCTGGCTTAGCGCGGAGTTTGAGCCGGAGAAGCGCTACACCGAAACGGATGTCAACAACATCCTGCGGCACTATCACGACGACTATGCATCGCTGCGCCGCGAGATGGTGGACTTCCACCTGCTGGAGCGCGAGAGTGACGGGAACCTCTACTGGCGCCCCGCCCCAACCGAATCTGCATAAACCGCGCGCCGCCGGACCCTCACGAGCCTCGGCGGCGCGGCGTTGTTGTCAGCCAAGCTGCTCGTGCAGCAGCCGCTCAATCGGCGAATCCACGCCCTGCGCTTTCCGCCGGTAAAACAGATCCGCCGCCTTCCCAAACGCGACCACCGCGGACACCGCGATCGCCGGTTTGACCACCCACCAGCCCACGACCGGGATCAGCGTCGCGCCTTCAATCGCCGCGATCTTGAGCATTTCCCCCGCCGAGAAAATGTACCCGCCGACCTTCGTCAACTGCGTCCAGCGCATCTCCTCGCCGTGCTGCCGCGCAATCGCGCGGATCATCAGCAGTTCTAGCCCGCCCAGGATCAGCGACGTGCCCGGCAAAAACCCGCCCGCCAGCGCGACACCCGCCGCGAGAATGGCGTAATTCCGAATCAAACGGTTCATGTGCGCTCCCCTGTGTTTGAAGCAATCAGCGGCTGGCGATGAGCGATCATGAACTTTGCGCGTGGAAAACCCGGCGTTTGGGTGTAGGGGCGGAGCAAGCTCCGCCCGTGACGTCCCATAATCGTATCGGCATCGGACGCAGCTTGCTGTGCCATACGACAAGAATCGGCTCCGACACCTGAGCGCTTTCCACGTCAAAGGGCATAGCACACGCTAGCAAGGGCCAGAGCAGCCACCCATGGGCCTTGTCGCTTGCTAATCGCTGATCGCTAACCGCTAGTCGCTTAAAAGAGTTATAGCAGGGTTCGCGCCCGGTGCGCTTATGGCCCGGCGTCGAGCCGCGCCAGCGCATCCGGCAGATCGCGCAGATCGGTGATCGTCTCGTCCGCCTCGCCACCTTCGGATGGATCGCCCCGCACGCAGTACCACACGGCACGCATCCCCGCCGCCTGCGCGGGCCGCACGTCCAGCGCCAGACTGTCGCCGACCATCACCGCTTCGTCCGGCGCGCAGCCACACGCCGCCAGCACCGCGCCATAAAACGCGGGATCGGGCTTGCTCACGCCCAGGTCCCGCGCCGTGACGATCACCTCGAACGCTTCGTCCAGCCCCGCCCGCGCCAGCGCCGCGCGCACCAGTTCCGCCCCGGACTCGCTCGCGTTCGTCGCCTGCGCCAGCCGGTAACGCCCGCGCAGCGCCGCCAGCATCGTCGCCGCGCCGGGCATCGCCTCGACCTGCGGCCAATGCGCCATCGGGCCGGTGTAGTCAGGCCACACGCGCATGATCGTGTCCCCGCAATCGAACACCAGCCAGCGGATCATGCTACTTCGAGATCGGGTGCGGACCGTCAAAGATGACCGCATGCCCGGCGCGCGCCGCGATCAGCGCTTCCTGCTCGTCTGCGCTCATCGGCGTGAACTGCTGCGCCGCCTCGAAGATCAGCGGCAGCAGGCGCACGTCCGCCGCGCTGGCGATCCCGGTCACGCCCGGCTGCGACAGCGCAAACCGCACGCCCGCCGCAATCGCCTCGGCCTCGTCATCCGGCACATACCATGACGTATACGCTTTTGCGCGGTCGCCCCACGGCTCGCGCGCGATCGACTTGATGATCTGCACGCCTACATCCCGCGCGCGGCACTCCGCCAGCAGCGCCTCTGACGCCTGCCGGTACGCTTCGTCCGCGTACAATCGCGCGTTGAGCGGAAACATCACCGTATCCAGGTCATACCGCGCCAGCGCCTCAAGATGCACGCGCGGCGCGTCCATGCCGTGCCCGGTGATGCCCAGGAAACGCGCCAGCCCTTCCTCGCGCGCCCGCTGGAACGCCTCGAACGCCCCGCCCGCCGCGAACACGCGATCCAGTTCCGCCAGCGTGCCGATCCCATGAAACTGGTAGAGATCGACATGATCGGTGCGCAGCAGCCGCAGCGAGTTCTGCAGATCCGCCCACGCCGCGTCACGCGTGCGTTCCAACGTCTTGCAGCCGAGGAAAAACTGGTCGCGCCGCCCTTCCAGCCACGGACCCACAACGTCCTGCGCGCGGCCATACTGCGGTGCCACGTCGATATGGTTGACGCCCTGCGCCACCGCCAGATCGAGCGCGGCGTTCGCGCCCGCCTGGTCGATCTCCCAAAACGCCGCCGTCCCGAAGATCGCCACCGAGCTGTGATGCCCCGTTCGTCCCAATCGTCTCGTGTCCATGCGTATCCCCTTAACTTCGTACTGCGGCCTGTCTAGCTCTCGCTCGCCTGCACCGCATCCAGCGGCTTGGTGCGGCGGCGCTGCTCGAACGCCTGCCGCGCCCGGTCAATCGCCACCACGCGGCGCGCATCCGCCGGGGGACGTAGCGGCAGCGCGATATTGAACACGCTCCCCGGCAGCGTCGCGCGGTCCTCGCCTTTGCTCTCGACCCAGATGCGCCCGCCATGCCCTTCGATCACGCCGCGCGCGATCGTCAGCCCCAGCCCTGGCCCGGCGCCCATGAACTTCGTCGTGCCGGACGAATGCAGGTTCGGGTCATGCGTGCGGAAGAATTTCTGAAAGATGAGTTCGTGATACTGCGGGTCGATGCCGATCCCGCTATCGCGCACCGCGATCAGAATCTCGTCATTCTGCAACCGCCCGGTGATCTCGATGCGCCCCCCGTCCGGCGTGTACTTGATCGCGTTCAGCACCACGTTGCGGAACGCCTGCACCAACCGCTGCAGATCGCCTTGCAGCGGTGGCAGGCTGCTTAGCCCGCGCGCCGTGACCAGCAGCTTGCGGTTGTCGATGCTCTCGCGCAGCGGCTCGATCGCGTTGCGCAGGATCGAGTCCGCTGACACCGGCGCGAAATGCAGGTCCATCGCGTCCACGTCAAGCTGGCTGACGTCCAGCATCGCCTCGATCAACTGCTCCAGCCGGTCAGCGGCGCGGCGCACGCTGCCGGTCATGCTGGCGATCTGCTCCTGGTCGAGCAGCCCATCCTCGTTCATCGCTTCCATGATGTCGTTGTAGCCGCGAAGCTGCGCCAGCGGCGTCCGAAGCTCGTGGCTGGCGATCGTCACGAAGTCGGTCTTCACCCCGTCGAGCCGCTCAAGCTGCTCCTTCGTGCTGGAAAGCTGGCGGTTGAGCTCCCCCTGTTCCGACTCGCGCCGCCGCAGGTCCGCCACCAGCCGCGCGTTCCGCAGCGCGACGCCGACCTGGTTCGCCATCGCCAGCAGCAGATCCAGGTCGGGCGTGGCGAACGATGCGTCCGACGCTTTCGGCCCCGCGCACAGCACGCCAATCAGCCGCCCCTGGACGATCACCGGCGCGTACGCGCTCATGCGCATCTGCCGGAAGAATTCGCGCTCCTCTTCCGAAATAGTCCGGTACTCGCGCGCAAAGTCGAGGTCATACTGCAGCAGGGGAAGCCGCCAGCGCGCAAGCTGCGTCGCGATCGGGCTGGCGGCGTCAATCCGCCCACGCCGCATGCGCGGCTCGCCCGGCTCGTCGAACACCGGCTCCAGGAAGAACTCGCCCGCCTGCCCCGCGCTGACCAGCATCAAGCCCCCGCGCCGCACGCGCAGCACCCGTTTCAGCGTCTGCTCGGTGATCTCGATCAGCACATCCAGGTCGACCACGCTCGTCACGCGCTCGCTGAAATGTCGCAGGTCCTGCGCAACAGCCTGCGCCGATTCGCCAATCACGCGCCGGACCAGCCGCTCGGTCAGCAAATAAAGCGGCACCGCGACCAGCGCGCCCGCGATCGCCAGCCCGGCCAGCAACGCACGCCGCCGGGCGCCGCCGCCGGTCACCAGTTCGTCCGCAATCAGCAGCCCGCCGAAGAACACCGCTGCGGTCATGAGCGCCAGCACGGTCCCGACCGCCAGCCAGCGCACCAGCAAGCGAAGCTCCACCACGCGATAGGCCCACACGCTGTATGACGCCGCCAGCAGCCCGGCGAACTGCATCAGCCAGCCCACCTCGGCCAGCTCAAGCGTGCCGCTGCTGCTCACCATCACGCCCAACATCACCAGCGGAATCACGAACGCCCAAAACAACGCGCGGTTAGCGACTTCGGGCAGTGGCGCGCGATAGAACACGATAAACGCGATAGGCGATAGCACGCTCAACATCGCGATCCACCCGGCGACAACCACCAGCCCTGGCCACTGATCGGGCTGCCCAATCGTCCCTAGCCAGCCATCTTGCCCCAGCGCCAGATCCGGCAGCAACACGCTCGCCCCGGCCAGGACCGCCCACCAGATCAGCCCGATGAAGTACCACGCTCGCCCGCCGCTCACCCGCAAAAAACGCAGCGCCTGCCGCGTGAAAAACACGATCGTCAGGTTGCCGAGCAGCACCGACAGCGCCGCGGGCGTCAGATGGCCAATGAACAGGTCCGCGCCCGCGCCGCGCAGATGCGCGTCTTCCGGCACCAGCAGCGACAGCGCGTGCAACAGCGCGGCGACCAGCGTCAGCACCATCCAGCGCCGCAAGCCGATCGGGAAGCGGTCACGGCTGCGCCCGGCCAGGATCGCAATCAGCGCGAAATAGCCCGTGCACACACCCACGATGATCAGGTTGGTCGGATCGCTCACTAAGAAATCCTCTGCGCCTGCACGCAGGCTGCTTCCCCACCCCGCGCGCGTCCATCATAGCGCAGCGGCGCGCTCTGGGCCATAACTCTTGTTGACTATTGCGCCACTTCCTGACAGATGAACCCTAACAGATCGACATTGACAGATCGCGCTGTCCGGCTGACAATAAGGGCTGGCTTGCCGATCGGAGTGTGAAGGTCCATGACGACCGAAGGTTCGTTATCCAGTCTGGGCGCGCCAGCCCAGGCAAATCATTTATCCGCACTGTTCGACTCCGGCGGAAGGTAAACTCCCGTCACCTCGATTGACGGCCACCTCTGCCTGAGTGCCCCAGGAGGTGTGCCTTGGAAATGCGCCCACTTGACGACATCCTGGCCCATGTGCGCGCCGCGCTAGAGCGCGACGATGTCACCGGCGCCGTCGCCATCATCGAGGGTCTGCGCCCGGCGGACCAGGCCGATCTCTTCGCCGATCTGCACGATGAGCACCGGATCACGCTGCTCCCCGAGCTCCAGCCATCCGATTCAGCCGACATCCTCGAGCGGCTCGAGAACCGTGAAGTGGCGGACCTGGCCGGGCAGATCGCCACCGACAACCTGATCCGCATTGTCGAGGAAATGGCGCCCGACGAAGCTGCCGACCTGCTCGGTGACATTCTGCCCGCGCGCGCCGAAGCCATTCTGGCGGGCCTCGACGATCCAGACAAAATCCGTCCCTTGCTGCTCTATCCTGACGACAGCGCCGGGGGTCTGATGACCACGGAGTTTGTGGCGCTGCACCCGCGCATGACGGCGGAAGACGCGATCGCCGCCATCCGCGCCTGGCGGCCTGACTCCGAAACGATATATTACCTGTACGTCATCAGCGACCAGCGGCGGCTGATCGGCGTCGTCAGCCTGCGCGAGCTAGTAGTTGCCGATCCCGCCACCCTGCTGGCGGACTTCATGCATCCGGACGTGGTCGCCATCCCGGTCGGCGCCGACCAGGAAGAATGCGCGCGCATCATGCTGCGGGAAGACCTGCTCGCCTTGCCGGTGGTGGACGCGGATCGCACGCTGGTCGGCGTGGTGACAATTGACGACGTGGCCGATGTCCTGGTCGAAGAGGCGACCGAGGATTTGCAGCGCTTCGGCGGTGCCCAACCGCTGGGCCGGTCATATCTCGACAGCCCGGTGCTCACCATTACGCGCAAACGCGTCGTCTGGCTGCTACTGTTGTTCGTGACCGAGAGCCTCACCGGAACGGTGCTGCGCCACTTCTCGGACGAGCTAGAATCGGTGGTCGCGCTGGCGTTCTTCGTGCCGCTGCTGATCGGCACCGGCGGCAACGCGGGTACGCAGACCACCAGCACAATCATTCGCGCCCTGGCGGTGGGCGACATTACGCTCCGGGATGGCCTGCGCGCCCTTTGGCACGAGATACGCGTCGGGTTGCTGCTCGGTCTGGCGATGGCGGCTATCGCCTACTGGCGCGCGCTCACCTGGGGCAGCGCGGACGACCTGGCGCTGACCGTGGCGCTGGCTATCTTCATCATCGTCGTCTGGGCGAACCTGCTCGGCTCGGTGCTGCCGCTGCTGGCGATCCGGTTGCGCATCGACCCAACAGTGGTATCCGGCCCGGTCATGAGCACGCTGGTTGACGCGACCGGGCTGTTCATCTACTTTACGATCGCGCGACTCTTGATTTTGTCGTAATCGCGTCTGTCTCGCACAGAAAGGAACCCGCCATGACCCGCCGCCTGCTCTACGGCACCAGCAACCCCGGCAAAGTGTTCGAGGTCCGCCAAGTTTTCGCCGCGCACGGGATCGATCTCCTCGCCCCGCAGGACATCGGCCTCACACTTGACGTCGACGAGACCGGTGCCACGCTCGAAGAAAACGCCGTCCTCAAGGCCCGCGCCTACCTCGACCGCGTGGATCATGGCGCGTACGTCGTGCTGGCCGACGACACCGGGATCGAGATCGACGCGCTCGACGGCGAGCCGGGCATCCACATCCGCCGCTGGATCGGGCGCACCATGACCGATCAAGAGGTTTACGATTATACGCTGGAGCGTTTGAGAGACGTCCCGCCGGGGCAGCGCGGCGCGCAGTTCCGCACGGTGGTCGCGCTCGGCACACCGGGCGGCGAGATCGAGCTATTCGAGGGCACGCTGCGCGGAGAAATTCTGGTCGATCCCGGTCCGGTGCAGATCGCGGGGTTCCCGTTCGAGGCGATGTTCTACATCCCGGCGTGGTCGCGCCTGCTCGGCGAGATCTACACCCTGTCCCCCGCCGAAAAAGCCGCCTGCGCCACGCACCGCGAGCGCGCCATCCGGGCGGCGCTGCCGCGCATCCGCGCCTTGCTCAACACGCCCGCGTGAGCCAGCGCGCGGCGCCCGGCTGCGTTCGTAGGGGCGGAGCAAGCTCCGCCCGCCACCCCAGGAATTCCAGACATCCATAGGCGGGGGCGGCTGCTTCCCCCACTCCCGCCTCATTACGGCAAAATATAATACGCGCCGACGCGCTGCCCGATCCGCCGCAGATAGCCCGCTTTCACCAGCGCGTCGAGGTCGTGCTGCAACAGTTCCGGCTGCACGCCAAACGCCATCGCCCGAAATTCGCGGAAGGTGATGCTGCCCTGCGCCTGGACATACGCCAGTGCCTCGCGCTGCCGCCGGTTGAGCGCCGCGCCGTTCTCGTGCTGCGCCCCATCTGCCGCCGAGCGATAGAGCCGCACCGTCAGGCGATAGGCCGCAGCCTCGAATTCCGGCGGGCGGTGGCCGAGTTCCGCCATCTGCTCGCACATGCGGCGAATCCCGCGCCCTGGCTCCGGCACGAAGCCCCAGTGGTGCAGCGCCCACGCCAGCCGCGGATTGCGACTGTACCGCGCGCTGAGTAAGTCCTCGACCGACAGGAACCCCGGCAGCCCGCTCGGGCTGTGCACTTCCAGCCGGTCAGGATACAGCCGCACTTCGACAACCGTCCCACGCAGACGATAGTCCCGGTGAATCAGCGCGTTAATCAACGCTTCGCGCACCGCCCGCGCCGGATAGGCCTCAGCGCCCGCGCCAAGTTGCTCGCGGAC
>Ga0123328_1004363_pt1 | contig 11561 bp, 11 predicted proteins | sample BioC12SIPDNA_2_FD_89702 | JGI IMG/M metagenome (GOLD analysis project Ga0123328, IMG submission 89702) | Anaerobic biogas reactor microbial communites from Washington, USA - Biogas_R1_A C12 SIP DNA | ecosystem: Engineered > Bioreactor > Anaerobic > Unclassified | place: Washington, USA...
ACACCTGTGCCCGACGGTGCCGCTACCCTCTTCATCCTCAAAGAAGAAATCGAAAGTGGCGTAACGAATTGGACCGGCAGGATGCCCCGAGGCAATTTACACAGGACTTGACACTACCTCCTCAATCGACACTCGGTGTCGACGGTTGACACTCATGAAACCGACGCGATCGGACATTCTGAATTGGCTTCGGGAGGATGACCCTCGGCAACTGGAGGTCCTGTGGCGACTTGCGGATGAGGTCCGTCAACTGCATGTGGGTGACGAGGTCCATCTCCGCGGGCTGATCGAGTTTTCGAACCGTTGCATGCGTTCGTGTGCCTACTGTGGGCTGCGGCTGCCGAACGCTGATCTGGTGCGTTACCGCATGACCGCGGATGAGGTGCTGGCCTGTGCTCGCGAGGCGGTGCGTTTCGGGTACGGGACGGTGGTGTTGCAGTCAGGAGAGGACGGCTGCACGACGGTTGAATGGATGGCCGACCTGATCGGTCGGATCAAGGTCGAAACCCGCTTGGCGGTGACGCTGAGCTTGGGTGAGCGCAGCGAGGCGGACTTGCGGGCCTGGCGAGTGGCCGGCGCTGATCGCTACCTCTTGCGGTTCGAGACCTCGAACCCGACTCTGTTCGCAAAGATTCACCCCTCATTGCCGGGTATGAAATCCGATCGCATCGCGATCTTGCGTGTGCTGCGCGAGCTTGGGTATGAGGTCGGCAGCGGGGTGATGATCGGCATTCCCGGGCAGACGTGGGCGGACTTGGTTCGCGACATCGAGCTGTTCGCGGAATTGGATCTGGACATGATCGGTGTGGGGCCGTTCATCCCGCATCCGGCGACACCGCTGGGCGGCAGGGCGCTGTCTGCGGGAGCTGGCTTGGAGCAGGTGCCAAACACGGAGTTGATGACCTATAAAGTAGTGGCGCTGGCGCGCTTGGTCTGTCCGGAGGCGAACATCCCGAGCACGACGGCACTGGCGACCCTGAACTTAGCCCAGGGACGGGAACTCGGTCTGCAGCGTGGGGCGAACGTGGTCATGCCGAACCTGACACCGCCGCAGTATCGGGAGCGTTATGAAATCTACCCGGCCAAGGCATGCGTGCGCGAAAGCGCCTCGGACTGCCATGGTTGCATGAGGCAACGGATCGAAACCATCGGGCGAGCGGTGGGGGTCGGGCGGGGAGACTCGCGGAACTACCACTTGCGGGGTTGAAGAATGAGTGCATTGACGGAGCCTGCTTTGAGTAACGGGGCGACCGATTTCATCGAAGACGCCCGGTTGACCGCTTTGGCAGAAGGGCCGCGGCCTGATTCGGCGCGTATACGGGACATCATCGCCAAGAGCGTGGCCAAGCAGCATCTCAGCGTCGAGGAGACCGCCGACCTTGTGCGGGCCGACGATCCTGAACTCATCGAGCTGATCTTCCAGACCGCCCGGCAGCTTAAACGGGATGTTTACGGCAATCGCATCGTGCTGTTCGCGCCGCTGTACATCGGCAACGATTGTGTGAACGACTGTGCTTACTGTGCGTTCAAGCGGTCGAATCGCGAGGTGGTTCGCCGGACGCTGGACAAGGCCGAGGTTCGCCACCAGGTCGAGGCATTGGAGAGCCGGGGGCATAAGCGGCTCATCCTGGTCTTCGGCGAGCACCCGCGATACAGTCCTGAGTTCATCGCGGATACGGTGCGCACGGTCTACCAAGTCAAGTACGGCCTGGGTGAGATTCGGCGGGTGAACATCAACGCGGCCCCGATGGACCACGAGGGCTACCGCACGGTCAAGGCGGCGGGTATCGGCACGTACCAGGTTTTTCAGGAAACCTACCACCATGGGGCGTACGCGAAGGTCCACCCGGAGCGCACTCGCAAGGGTGATTACCTCTATCGGCTGGACGCCCTGAGCCGGGCCATGGAGGCGGGCATCGACGACGTGGGCATCGGTGCGCTGTTCGGTTTGCACGACTGGCGCTTTGAGGTGCTGGGTCTGGTTTCGCATGCTCTTCACTTGCAGGAGCGATATGGTGTCGGCCCGCACACCATCAGTTTCCCGCGGTTACGGCCGGCGGCGGGAGTGGAACTGCCTACGGCTCATTTCGTGGCCGACGACGATTTCAAGCGGGTGGTCGCCATCCTCCGGCTTGCGGTGCCGTATACGGGGATGATTCTCACGGCCCGCGAGCGGCCGGAGTTGCGTCGTGAGGTGATGGCGTTCGGCGTTTCGCAGATCGACGCCGGCAGCCGCATCGAGATCGGCGGGTACACCGAGGCGGGCGACGCCCAGTCGATGGATCGCGAGCAGTTCGAGCTGGGCGACATCCGGCCGTTGGATCAGGTGATGCGCGAGCTGATGACCGACGGGTATCTACCGAGCTTCTGCACCGCGTGTTACCGGTTGGGGCGAACCGGCGAGCACTTCATGGAGTTTGCGATCCCCGGTTTCATTCAGCAGTTCTGCACGCCCAACGCGTTGAGTACGCTGACTGAGTTTCTGACTGACTATGCTTCTCCGGAGACGCGGGCCGCGGGCAAGAAGCTCATTGCCGAGGAGATCTCCCGGATGCCGGACGACAAGCTCCGCGCCCGTCTGCAGGAGTGCCTGTGCCGTATCGAGCAGGATGGGGAGCATGATCTCTACTTCTGATGAATGTGTGAGCACCGCGTGGCCTGTCAGAGCCGTGACCGTCAGGGAGCGGTTCTTGTCGGCAGTGACTGACCGCTTCCTGATGGTCTCGGTTCTGAGATGGCATCTTGCCCACCCTCGAACGGCGGTGTGATGCCATGAAGTGATGCGCATGAGCGATTACCGCCGGGAGAAAGACCTGCTGGGTGAACGAGAGGTGCCTGCGGAGGCCCTCTACGGCATCCATACTTGCCGGGCGGTGGAGAACTTCCCGTTGGCGGGGCGGCCTGTGCGCCCGCCGCTGATCCACGCGTACGGAGCGGTCAAGCTGGCGTGTGCGCGCACCAACCACGAGCTTGGCTTCCTCGCAGATGAGCAAGCCGGGGCCCTCGAGCAGGCGTGCGAGGAGATGATGGCCGGCCGGCTCGACGCGTCCATCGTTGTTGATGCCGTGCAGGGCGGCGCCGGCACCTCGACCAACATGAACGTCAACGAGGTGCTTGCCAACCGGACGCTGCAATTGCTGGGTCGGCAGCCCGGGGACTATGAGTTCATCTGCCCGCTCGCCCACGTCAATCTGCACCAGTCCACCAATGATACCTACCCGACGGCCCTCAAGGTAGCGGCCATCGGGCAACTGCGGATTCTTGAGCGAGAGGTCGTCGGACTGCTCGAGGCGTTTCAACGTAAGGAGAAAGAGACCGCCCACGTCGTCGAGGTCGGTCGGACGCAGCTTCAGGATACCGCTCTGGTGACGCTGGGCCGCGAGATGGCCGCCTACGCCGAAGCCTTTGCCCGTGATCGCTGGCGAATCTACAAGTGCGAAGAGCGGTTGCGGGTGGTGAATCTGGGCGGCACCGCGATCGGGACGGGCTTGGCCGCCCCGCGGGAGTATATCTTTCGTGTTGTCGAGCGGCTTCGTGAGATCACTCACCTTGGATTAGCCCGGGCGGAGAATCTCGTCGAGGCCACGCAGAATGCCGACGTGTTTGTCGAAGTCAGCGGCATCCTCAAGGCCCACGCCTCGAACCTCCTGAAGGTGGCGACGGACTTGCGCATTCTCTCATCCGGGCCGGACGGCGGCGTGGGTGAGATCCGCCTTCCGGCGCGACAGGCCGGCTCGTCGATCATGCCGGGCAAGGTCGACCCGGTCATCCCCGAAGCCGTGTCCCAGGCGAGCCTGATGGCGATGGCCAACGACCTCGCGACCACGCAGGCCTGCTCGATGGGCAATCTCGAATTGAACGCCTTCCTGCCGCTTGTCGCGGACGCCTTGCTGGGCTCGCTGGAACTGCTTGCCGGGGCATGCTCGATTCTTCGGCGACACTGCGTCGAGGGCATCGAGGCTGACGAGGATCGTTGCCGACGGTATGTTCACGGCTCCACGGCGACGGTGACTACGCTGGTTGGGAGGATCGGCTACGAGCAGGCTCAGTCGCTGGCGGCGGCGATGCGGACCGGCGGATGCGACCTGCGCGACCTGGTTGTGGAGCGTGGTTTCCTGACCGCGGCGGAGTCTGACGAACTGGTGTCCGCCGAGGCCGTGACGCGTTCAGGCACGGCGGTCGCACGGGAGGGCACGAAATGAAGACGACGCCCAAGGGGATGCGTCTGCACATCGGCTTGTTCGGTCGGCGCAACGTCGGCAAGTCCTCGCTGCTCAACGCGATGACCCGCCAGACCGTCTCGATCGTGTCCGATGTGGCCGGCACGACCACCGATCCCGTCGAGAAGCCGATGGAGCTTCTGCCTGTCGGGCCAGTGCTGTTCATCGACACGGCGGGCATCGACGACGTCGGGGCCTTGGGTGATCTGCGCATCCAGCGGACGCGGCAAATCTTTGACCGCACGGACGTGGGCGTCATTGTGGCCCAGGCCGACGAGTGGGGCGGCTTCGAGGAAAGCATTCTGGAGGAACTGGTCTCGCGCCGGGTGCCGGTGATTGCGGTATTCAACAAGGTGGATCTGGCCCAGCCGTCTGCCGCGACGCTCGAAAGCCTGCAGGCCCGGGGCGTGCTGTGTGTCCGAACAGTGGCCGCTCGCGGAGAAGGCGTCCTGGATCTGCGAGAGGCTCTGATCCGCAGCGCACCCGAGGAGTTCATCAACACCCCGTCGATTCTGGGTGACTTGGTGCCGCCGGGCGAACTGGTGGTGCTGGTGGTCCCGATTGACTTGGAAGCGCCCAAGGGCCGCCTGATCCTTCCGCAGGTGCAGTCCATCCGCGATATTCTGGACAACGACTCCTACTGCGTGGTGGTCAAAGAACGCGAGCTGCGTGACGCCCTGGATCGGCTCAAACGCCCACCCGCCCTGGTGGTTACCGATTCACAGGCCTTCCTCAAGGTCGCCGGCGACACGCCCGACGACGTGCCCTTGACCTCCTTCTCGATCCTTTTCTCCCGCTACAAGGGCGATCTGGCTGAATTCGTCCGCGGCGCTCTGGCGATCGACGAACTGAAGCCCGGCGATCGCGTATTGGTGGCCGAGTCCTGCTCGCACCATCCGATCGGCGATGACATCGGCCGGGTGAAGATCCCGCGCTGGCTGACGCAGTACATCGGCGGCAAGCTGGAGTTCGTCCAGGTGCAGGGTCACGATTTCCCGCCCGATTTGCACACCTGTCGCCTGGTGGTCCATTGCGGAGCCTGCATGACCAACCGCCGCGAGGTGCTGACCCGCATCCTCAAATGCCGCCAGGCGGGCGTGCCCATCACCAACTACGGCATGACCATCGCCAAGTCGCTGGGTATCCTCGAACGCGCCCTCGCTCCGTTCCCCGCCGCCCGCGAGATCCTCCGTTCTCGCGCTACTCGCCGCTGACCGCCTATCCGTTGAGTCCCACCGCCTGCGTTTCGCACGTCGGGGGCCTGTTGGCTGACTGGACGGATTTCCTCTTTCGCGTTATCACCAGGAGCATGAATGCTCTTGAATCCATGCTTGCTGTGGCGGTCGATCATCCCGTCGGCGTGTTGGCGATCCTGCTCGGCGTATTGGCCGCCATCTTCGCCCTCGAACAGCATCGTGTCGTTGGCCGGCTGTTTCGCGTGCTGCCGGCCCTGGTCTTCTGCTACTTCGTGCCCGCTATCCTGGCAATGCTGGGCGTGATGCCCGCCGAGTCGCCGCTCTACGAGTGGATCAAGGCGTACCTGCTGCCTGCGGGGCTGCTGCTGCTGGTGCTGGCCCTGGACGTACCCGCCGTGCTGCGGCTCGGCCCCAAGGCGGTGATTATGATGCTCGCGGGGACGGCGGGGGTGGTCATTGGCGGGCCGGTTTCGCTGCTGATCTGCGGCCACTGGTTGCCGCCCGACGCCTGGCAGGGCATGGCCGCCTTGTCGGGGAGCTGGATCGGTGGGGCAGCCAACTTTGTCGCCGTGGGGCAGGCATCCGGGGCCAGCGCCTCCATGCTGGGTACGATCGTCATCGTGGACGTGCTGGCGGCCTACCTGTGGATGGGAACGCTGCTCTATCTGTCCGGCCACCAGCACGCGATCGACCGACGCATCAAAGCTGACGCTTCCGCTATCCGCGAACTCGAACGCCGCATGGCCGACTTCCAGAAACGCGTCACTCGCGTCCCGTCGCTGCTCGATCACCTCACCATCCTGGCCCTGGCGTTCGGCGGCACTTTTGTCGCCCACAAGGCGGGTCTTTGGCTTGTGGACCGCCTTGCCGAGCACGACACGCTCGCCGGGTTGAACAACATCCTGTCCGCTTCGACCTGGAAGTTCATCGTCGTGACGGCTATCGGGGTCGCGTTGTCCTTTACTCGGGCACGCAATCTTGAAGGCGCGGGGGCTTCACGCTTTGGCTCGCTCACTATTTACCTGCTCGTGGCGTGCATCGGGGCGTCGGCTGATTTCGCTCAGGTCGCCAAGTATCCGGCCTTCGTGCTCATGGCCTTCGTCTGGCTCGCGGTGCATGTGACCGTGCTGTTGCTCGTCGGCTGGTGGATTCGCGCCCCGTTCTTCTTCGCGGCGGTGAGCTCGCAGGCCAACATCGGCGGTGTCGCCAGTGCTCCGGTTGTCGCCGCGGCCTTCCATCCCGCCCTTGCCCCCGTGGGTGCCCTCTTAGCGGTAGTGGGCTACGCCCTGGGCACCTACTGCGGCCTGCTGTGCATGGGCATGCTCAGAGCCATCGCCGAGTAGAAAATGGTGTCAGGATGATTTTTGCGGGGGTGCTACCGCCATGTGCGAGCACCTCCCGCATGCGGGCTCCAGGAGCGCGCACGGGTACAGAGCTGTTGCCGGAAGCGTCAGGCCACCTGCTTCACTTCGCGCAGCGAGGATCCGGGTGCCCCTCCGGACCGCTGATGCAGCGCTGGAACAGTCCAAAATCCGACTGATCCACGTCGCCGTCCCGATCGAGGTCGGCGGGAAGAATGCCATCCGCATCGGGAATCTGTGTGCAGGCTGCGGGCAAATTCTCAGGATCGTAGGACAACGCGGGTCCGGAGACGCAGGCTTTGAACTGATCGAGGTCGTCGCCGTCGATGTGGCCGTCGGCGTCAGAATCCCCCGGAACTGGCCGATTCAAGACCACCCAGAACTCCTCGGACGGCTGATACCGCTGCCCGTCATCGAGGTCGTCCACCAACCGGAAGACCGCGTAATGCAGGTCTTTGGAGTCGTAGACAGACGCGTACAGCCAGTAACTCAGATGCACATGGTGATAGGGGACAGTGCTCAAGCGAATGCGGCCCCCGGTCGTGTACCAGGACGACCCGACTCCGACCCACAGGTTATCCGAGACCTCGACCACCTCGAGCCAGATGTCGTAGTCTGTCATGGCTACGCCGGCGAACTGTTGATCCGGGTTCGTCTCGGTCTCCTCGGATCCGGGCTCGCCGTTGATATACGCCTGCTTGGACAAGCTGTAATTGAGTGGATAGTGGCTGGCGTACGGTTTGCGAACGGTGATTCCGTACAGTTGGCTGACATCCGCGATGAGCGTTCCGGTGTGAGAGCCCGCGCCGCCATTCTGGCCGATGGAAAAGTGATCCAGCGGACACCCGTGCTGGCCGAACGCATACTGCTGGACGCCCGCCAGAAGCGCGGCGGCGATAATCAATCGAGAACACATGGGCAGTTCTCCTTCTGCTATGTCGTTGTCCGACAACCTGTTGTCACGCATGAAACGTCACTGGGGTGGTGGTGGTGGTCCCGCCACTGTGTGCCATGTGGGAGCATGTTCAGGATCCCACCAGTTTCGCTCCCCTTCCTTCCAGGTTTCCTCGATCCGCAGTCCTGCGACATGGGTGTCTGCGAATAAGTAGTGGGCCTTGCCCCGATGCCGTTTTGTGTCAATCTGGCCCTCCGGCCCGCCGGTCCATTCGAATCGCTCGGGGTGAATGTGATCGACTCCGAGAAGGCTGTCTTGCGATTCACCGGCCAGCACGACATAACCCGGCCGACGAACACGAGAAACCTTGGCGCTGTAGGCGTTGATTGGCTTGCTGTCGTCGTCCACTTGCCTCACGAAGAGGTAGTTCACCGCATAACTGGCCCACCGATACTTGCTCAACTCGCTGCTTGGCGGCAGGGACTTGCTCCAGTCCAGGAAGCTGTCGGCCTCATCGTCCGGGCATTGAAACAGCAGAGGCGACTTGGAGCAGCGAGTCAGGACATGAAGCCACCACGTCTTCGGCTCAGGCACACCGCCGTGTGCGCTGGAAGGAAAGGTATCCCTGAATTCCATCGCATACATCCGTGCGGCCAAGCCGATTTGCTTGACGTTGTTCATGCACAACACGGCACGGCCTTGGGCCCGGGCGGCAGCCAGAGACGGCAGCAGGATCGCCACCAGCAGCGCGATGACCGCGACCACCACCAGCCCTTCGATCAATGTGAAAGCTTTTCGATCGTACATGAGTGCACCCGATAACGTTCGATCCAGTTTCCACGCCACAGTGGGGCGGGCTTGCCGTACCATGCCCGGCAAGCCCGCCTGAGTTGCCAGGGTCGCCTATCCGTGACGCCGACGGGCTGCCAACAATCCACCCATCAACACCATCCCCAAGCTTGCCGGTTCCGGCACAACCGCGAAGTGGAACGTAAACGGGTCGGATGCGGTGTACATTCCACTCGCATCGTAAACACTGAACGTGGCGGAGAACTCGTCGCCGATGTCGCTGCCATCCGCCGACAGCCAGAAGTAGAAGGTCATGTGCTCGTGCAGGCCCCATGCGTTGCTGTCAGGCAACCATGCTTTGGGCAGTTGGTGACTCGATCCGTTTGCCGTGAGCACCGATGCGCCGGCGGGAAGTTCCATGAAGAAGTCATGTTCGGCTAAGCTGGTGCCTTCGCGCTTCAGATACAAGTCCCACCCGGGTACGGTCTGCTCATCGACGCTCTCCAGGCTCCACATGCCGCCCGGGCCGTGCGCCGAGTGCCAGCCGTCCACATGCTGCACGCCCAGCGAGTCGTCATAGCCGTTCGCCTTGCTCCACATGAAGCGGCAGGTGTAGAGTTGCCTGGTGGGATCGGTTGGGTGGATGATCGCCGATCCGCCTGGCCCTGTTTCGGGAGAAGCCAGCAGGAAGGCGGAGCCGTCGGCGTTCGACCAGGCGGGCCACCCGGGCGTCCCGGCGGCATGAGCCGGCGGCAATGAGAAGAACCACAGCTTGTTGTTGTCCGTCAAATCAGGATCCGTGTCCAGCGCGCGATTGGCTGGCTCGCTCCAGTCGGGACGCAGCGTGGGGTTCACGCCGATGTGAGTGTGGGCAATCGGACAGTCAGCCCACAGGGGCGACGAGGAGGCCATCAGCATAGCAGCAAGGGTTGTTGTCATCAGTGCACATTTCACGGTTCGTGTATCCTCTCCGAGCAGGGCTTCTTCTCGCACGCGCAGCAGTGTCTCGCCGCACGCGGACAATAGCCCTCAGACAGTTGTTCAATTCACTCCACGGTCGAGACGATCGCCACTCATGAGCTTGAGGGGTGGCGACCGATACGTTTTGGGGGCGCCGGTCCTCAACCCGCTTGGCACGCGATAAACGGGTGCGCTACCGGTCGCGGAACGGCGCGGGGGTGTTGTCAGAACAATGGCCGATCGGAGATGAAACCGGGCGGGCCCCGAGGCGCGGTGGGCCCGAGCCGTTGTGTCGGGACCAGGCGAGACTCCCGCACCTGGACCAAGCACAACACAGGCTGATGCTTGACCACCTCCGGGCTGGGGACGGGCAGCATCAGCTTGGGGTTGGCTAGAGCCTGTTGGCAAACCGGGCAGCCGGCCGTGTCGTGGTGCGCATGCTCAGCGTGGCTGGCCTGCCAGAGATGAATATGCCCCCCGAGGGACAGCCCTGAGGTAAAAGTCAGGGCGAGGCTCAGTACCTGCAGCAGCGTTCGTCGCAAGCCGGTCATCACAGAGTCCGTTGGCGGTATGACATCGTATTACCGCTACGCCATGCTAGCACAACTGCCGAGCCCGTGCAACCCTGTCGCCGCCAATTTTCGCAACAGCCGCCGGCACCGCCGGGGCCACCGCGACCAGCCGGTTCTCCGCGTCCCAGGAATAGACCCGCGTGCCAACCGTAGCGGTCGCCCCCTGCGGCGACCGGCGTATGCATCGGCCACAACCAACAAACCGAGCGCGTTTTCCCATTGGGTCGGTTTCCCTATCCATGGACCACTCACCTCTGAGGCACGGAGCACTCGGAGAAGAACACACGCCGGTCTTTTCTCTGTGTTCTCGGTGACTCCGTGGTGCACTCAATAGCGCCAGCCGGGCGGTCCACCTCGCGTCGGCATTCATCCGCGTTCATTTGTGTTCACTCGTCTCGACGTAGCGAGGCGAAGCCGGATCTGTGGTTGCCAACTCTTCCAAGACTCGCTTCCAGGCGTCGTTCGAACCAGAGGCTCTCGACGGGCAGGCGACGCTCTCCTGCGTGGGCTCAGTCCACAGGGCCTCAATGAAAGGTTTCAGTGACTCAGCTCATTCACATCCCCCTTTCCCAGGTTGCTTGGCGCACACCGTTTTCTGTCCTTGCAGAGAACCGAAGCTCCCACCTCCCCTGAGACGTCCAATCAAGAGAGTAGTAGTCCACGATTGCCGGACGTCCATCAGGGGGTATGATGACCTCCGCCAACGAGGCAACATCGCTCTCTCGTGTGGCCTCCGCAGTGATGACAATTTGGTACCTGCACCGCTGACTCCCTGAGTCGGAATCCTCACAGTCCCCCTCGTACGTAAATGGACCCCACGGGAAGTACCGCGGTCGAGCATTGCCGTTGAACGCAACGTAGACAATCCTATTGGGAGACTGACTCCATCGCTCACCATAAAGGGAGCGGATAGCACTGATAAGGCCATCCCGCCGATACTGATACGAACACCTGTCGATCTCCCTACTGTCAGCATTGGCGCATCCGATTGTTGCCGTCACCAACAACAGACATGTAGTCCGAACGTACTTGGATACTCTTACCTGCGCTTCTTGTCTTTGCATTGTCCGACCTTTCCATCCACGGTGATATCTGCCGTAACCGTTCCGCTAATATGACACACAAACGGAATCAGAAAGTCGACATTGACAGTCGTGGGGTAGGTTCCGCTAAAGCTCACTTTGCCGCAACAGACTCTACCTCCCTCGCCCTTGCCTGTCTCTCCAGTCGGGCTCCCGCAAGAAAACACATGCTCCTTTCCGTCGGCGAGATCCGAGAGTTCGGCACAAAGCGTATCCGAGATCGACCTAAACCGTGCGCATCCGTCGCCCATCAGGGCCAAATTGAGGAATCGCAGGCTATTCTTGCAGTTGCCCACAGTGCTGATCGTAGCTTCCCCACAGGCATCCTCCAGGATTGACAGCGTGAACAGATTCACAGGTACAGTGACCGGCCCAGGGGGAATCGGCCGAGGTTTGCAATCCTTTTGTCCACCAATAACCCTGCAAATGTCCACAGGAGGGGGGGGGGCGGGTTGAGAACTTGGAGGCGCAGGCTGACTTCCGGGT
>Ga0123328_1004366_pt1 | contig 11556 bp, 9 predicted proteins | sample BioC12SIPDNA_2_FD_89702 | JGI IMG/M metagenome (GOLD analysis project Ga0123328, IMG submission 89702) | Anaerobic biogas reactor microbial communites from Washington, USA - Biogas_R1_A C12 SIP DNA | ecosystem: Engineered > Bioreactor > Anaerobic > Unclassified | place: Washington, USA...
GAATGCGCCTGCAAACACATTGCGCAGGCGCGGGTGTTGTTGTTGGAGAAGGCCAAGGGCTACCCGGCGCATTACTGGTTCGCCATGGGACATCTCGCGGAAGCCGAGGATGAACTCGTGAAGGATTTCCCGGAAGAGACGGCGTTGGTGAGAGCCGAACGCCTGAAACTCCAGAAGGACAGGAGCTATGAAGTGCCGTTCGCGGGTCTGATCAAGGCGATCTGCAATGAGACGGGAGGATAAGAGAACAGGGGTTCATTGAGGGCAGACATGACGTGTGTGCAGAAAACCCTGACTTCCGGCTTGCCGGTATCGTGAGCATCTTCACTCATGGCTTCTGCAACGCCATGGCGGAAGGCGTCAGTAGGAGGTATTATGCGGTGGCTTAGCTTATTTATTGTTTTAGCGGCTGCGTCGGCGTTCTCGCAGTCTGATATTCCTTCGCGGCGAGTATCCCACACCGACGCACTGGTTAATATCGCGCCGTCCAATACGTCTCTTAAGGCGTTCGTCGATTGGGTTGACGGCAACTGGCCGACGAATATCGACCCTGACACTGTGTATTGGTCTTCTACTGACCAAGCCACTTATGAGACCGGTGCGGCTTCCAAGGCTTGGGCTTCGAATAACTTTTTGCCGGGCACAAATATGGTAGGCGTCGCTTATAATCCGACGTCGAAGACGTGGGCCGTTGATTGGGGCGCCCATCTATCGTTGTTGGACTACCTAGTGGCGACGAACTCGGCTGGCTGGCAGAATTATTCAGACATTACCGGTGTTACTACATCGACGATCGGTACCACAATCGCGCTTATTACCAATAATTGGGTGGTTTCTGAGTCTTCAGGTCGGGGGCTTCTCGGGTTCACCGATGGAGTGCTCCATAGTCCCTCCAACACCTTGCTGTTATTGCACGGCGACGCCCAGTTGCGAATCCGTACAAACACTCAACCGGTTATTGTGCTTCGCTTCTATGAGGTTGGGGCCGATGCCACAGATCGTATTGACTTCGGCGGGGCCTTGGGGGAATATCGCTACGACAACGACGATCCGGCTATTAACTACAGAGCCGCAACCCACGCCACCGTTCGTACCTCTACTTCTTCTAGTCTGTACACAGCCCCGGCGGTCTCTTCAAAGTTCGTCGTCCCAGGCGTCTCCTTGGCGCCCTATAGGATCAAGTGGAACGAGATCACTGCTATATTGTTTACTAAGCCGGGGGAATAAGGCATGAGTAGATTGCTGATTGCGTGTTTATTGGCGGCGGGGATGGTCGGATTTGCTGACGATACCCCGATGCGGGTGAGAGCCTATATCCTCAACTCAGGTGTCCGAGAGTACGCTGCTTCAGATGTCGTGTACTCGTTTGTCGACGGCAAGCATAAGATCGTAGGGTGGAGTGTGCCTGGGGTGGCTAAGCCGACCGCAGAGGACCTTGCAGCAGTCGAGAATCCAAGCCTCGGGCATTTACCCGACGAAGAATTGGTCAAGGACGGCGGTAAGTACAGGGCGAAGACGTCTGCTGAGAAAAACGCTGCCGTTGAGGCCAAGGTTTCCACAGCCGTTAAGAAGCTCTACAACCGGTACATTCGGCTCTGTCACGAGGTACTAGTTATTGCCGGCGATCCCAGGGCTTCTCAGCTCCCGCATGTAGCGTTGTCACTGGCAGACCTGCATGATGTTATGGAAGCCGCCGATTCTAAGATGGAAGCCGCCGGTTCTAAGAACGCCGACGAGGCTAAGAACGCTGAGAAGCAGTTGAACAAGGTCAGTCGGCAGTTGATTCCGGTGTTGATCCAGTTGTCCAAGGACCCCAATTGGGAGGCCTCCATCTTCGAATCCGATGTGGGGGAGTAGTCGTGAAAGTCCCGATGCGAACCCGCGCGGACCTGCGACAGCGGTTCGTCAAGTCGCCGCTTCCTGAGTTCGCGTCGGCCGAGCAGGGCCGGAAGGCCGACTCGGCGCTCCAGCCCGCGGACGCCTCCCTGTTCGCCACCGCCCTGCAGGGCGCACAAGGCGCGGCGGCCTATGCATGGGGTGACCACGCGGCCGCGGTGGCCGCGGCGCAGGCCTCCGCGGATGCCGCCCTGGCGCGCACGCCCCTGTGGCTCGGCGTGGCGGTGTTCGAGGAGCAGGTGGCGGCCGGCACGGGCGGCGGCGCGTCCCTCGTGGCCGCGTGGAACCAGCGGCGGCTCAACACGGAGATATACAATACGATCGCCGGATTGACGCTGACCGCGGCGCCGAGTTATCTGTTGACGGTTCCGGCGGGAACCTACTGGGTCACCGTCGATGGCCCCGCGTGGCGGGTGGGCTCTCACAAGATCGGGTTGTCGAATAACGCCGGAACCAGTGTCTTCGTTCAGGGCACACCGGAGTACAGCGGCGCCACGGCGGCACTGACGAACCGATCGCAGCTGTCGTCCGTTGTCGCCGTGGCGGCCCCGGCGTCGTGGACGCTGTGGCACTACACGGAGCTGGCCAACGCGGACGCCAAAGCTTTGGGGTATCCCTGCAATCTGGGAGCCACGGTCGAGCGGTACGGGCGCATAACTATCGTGAGGCTGATCTAATGGCGAAGCCGGTCTATGATGCGATCTCCGGGCTCGATGGCGGCATGCACGCCGGCATCGACCCTGAGCGTTTGGCCGAGACCGCCTTCAGCCGGGGCATCAACCTCGACATCCGGGGCGGACTCGCGGGCACGCGAGCCGGCTTCACGTCGGCGGTGACGCTGCCGGCGGGTCGGTTTCAGGGCATGGCGGCCTGGGAACTTCCGGAGGCCTCGCGGCTCGTCGTGGTAATCGCAGGCCACGTCTACACCGTCGACACGACGACCTATGCCGTTACCGATCACGGACTGCTGCTCGATACCGCCGCGCAGGTCTACTTTTGCGCCGTCGATAAGTTTTTCGTGCTGCAGGATGGCACCTCGACTCCTGTGGTGTTGCAGGATCTCACGGGCGTCGCGGAAGTCCGGCCGCAGGCCCACACGATCCCGGTGGGCTACGCGATGGTCTACGCGCACTGGCGGTTGCACGTCATTCCGAAGTTCGTGCTTGACGCTACAGGCGCCCCGACGGCGGAACGTGGTGAGTTTTTCTTTCTGTCCTCGGACCCGCTATCCGCGTTGGACCCGTCGAACGTCCTACAGTTCGTCGCCGAGAACAACTACTGGAACGACGGCGGCGCCAACGGCAATCCGCTGCAGATGGGCCGCATGCACGGCTTCGGCGCCCTGCGGAACGCCGCGACAGGCACGGGCTATGGGGGCATCGTGGCGTTCTCCGAGCGCGGTGTGGCGGCCTACGACGTCAGCACGGACCGGGCGACGTGGAAGGACGAGCAGTTCGCGCAGGTCCTGTATTTCGGGCCCGGCACCCGGAGTCCGTGGTCGATCGTGCACGCCAACGGCACGCTGCTCTATCGGGCGATCGACGGCATCCGCATCCTGTCGTACTCGACAACCAACGCGCAGAGCACCGGGGAGTCGCTGTCCAACGCGCCGCAGAGCACGGAAGTCGGGCCTTACCTGGACGAGGACGACGCCTACCTGCCCTATGTCAGCTCGGCGGTTTGCGACAACCGGGCCTTTGTGACCTGCGGCGGCTACGGCGACCGGCAATTCAGGGCGCTGGTGTGCCTGGACCTCGCGGCGATCAGCGGCGCCCAAGACACGCAGTCCAGGGTGGCCTACAACGGCATCTGGCAGATCGGCGGCCGGTACTTTCAAGCCATCACATCCGCGGTCGCCGGCAACCGGGAGCGGCTGTTCGCCGTTCTTGACGGCAATGAGCTGGTGTTTCACGACCCCGCGGCCGTCGTGGATCTGGGCACCCAGAAGATCACGGCCCGGCTGGTCAGTCGGGTCCTGCTGCTCGGCGAGAGCGGACCCGACCTCAAGCGGCTCACCAAAATCGACGCATGGTTCCGCGACATCGCCGTGTCGACGTCGGCCACGGCCTACTACAGGCCGGCGGGCTACCCGTTGTGGCTCTCCGCCGGCTCCAAGGTGTTCGCCGTAGAAACCGGTTCGTTGCCCCAAGTACGGCGTGGCGTGCAGTGGAACATCCCGGACGCCGTAACCGCGGCGGACCCCGCTACAAAACAGTTTCTGCGGCAGAGTTCTGGCTTTCAGATAGCTCTTGACTTGGAGGGCAGTGCTGTGATTCAATTCATCCGAGTCGAGGCTAATCCCGAGATGTCACCGCCGCAGAGCTGTGTGGCGGAAACCGCGGTGAAAATCGTCGCGGGGACGCACGGTCAACTTCTGGAGGACTTTCTGTGAGCACCAAGGCATTGCTGACGCTCGCCGACGGACGGTCCTCCTTGGCGCCGTTCATCGACGGCGGCAGTTGCGACAACACCGTGATCGACGCCCGGATCCGGGAGGCCGGCGAACGGCTCTACCCCAAGGCCGACTGGAAGCTGTCGATCCGCAGGCTGCGGGTGCAGGTGCGCAACGAGCACTTCTGCCTGCCCATGGGTGTCGAGCGCGTCATGACGGCCGCGCTGGAGGGCGTCCCGGCGCCTCTGATGGGGCCCGCCTACGAGTTCATGTCGACGGGTCCCGGTGACTTGGAGATCAACGGGGCGACGACGGCGGCCTGCATCCCCATCGACATTGGTGAATTTCCCACGCAGTTCGACATCCCGAACTACGCGAAGTATGACTCCACGGCCGGCCAAACCCAAGCAGACGCCGCGGCCGAGGATAACCTGTATCTGCTGGCGTTCTCGCCGGAGGCCGACGACACCGCGCTCGAGCTGACGATCCGTGGATATGGGCAGCGCGCCCACAGTCTGGGCGCCACGGGCATCAAGCTCGCGATCAATCGGTGGGCGCTCGGCGTCGAAGGCCAGATCGAGAACCTCGCGGATGTCCCGCGGTCTGCCGTCACGGTCCGGACCATTGAGCGGATATACAAGCCCGCCACGAAGGGCCATGTCACGCTCTACGCTCTTAACCCGTCGACCGGCGAGATGTGGTTCCTCGCGAAGATGGAACCCGACACGACGATACCGAGCTACCGCCGCTACCGGTTCTCCAACATGTCGATGCCCGTGGTCAACGACGACCATACCGTCACGCGTGGCTACACGTGGGCGTCGCTGTTGGTCAAAATGGAGCACGTGGCGGCCCTCTATGCGGACGACATACTGCCGATTCAGCATCTTTCGGCACTGAAACTGATGTGCATGGCGCTCACCGAGGAGAACCGGGGCAATCTGCAGGTGTCGAACAGCTACGAGACCTTGGCGTTCCGGGCGATGCTGGAGAAGAAGGCCGATGAGGAAGGCTTGCCGACGTCGCCGACGATCGTCGACATGGGCGCCGAGCGGGACCGGCTGGTGCCGTATTACAGTGTGAGGTAAAGATCGTGGCGTCTTCAATAGTCAGCGTGACGCGCGGCGAGGCGGCGGAGTTCTACCGCCGGCAGTACCGCTCCGCCATGCCGGAAACGTGGTTCCGCGATGTCCGGCGCGAGGGCACCCCGGCCTCGCGAATGCTGGCCTACGAGCACACCGGCGTCCGGCTGCCGACGGTGTCCGGCGCCCCGCGTGGCCGGGACCCGCGTGGCCTGGACCCGCATCGCGTTGCCGTGCAGGCGTCGCCAGCGGATTATCTGGGGCTGCCCATGCGGTCCGGCCTCGTGCCGGATCAGAACGCGGTGTCGTCGCGGCGCGGATCGGTGTTCGGCCAGCGGCTCGACGAGAGCTTCGGCGTCGAGGGCGACAAGGTCCTGACGGGCGCCGAGCTCGACAGGCGTTCGAAGGAGTTCGGCAGCCCGGCGTCCGAGTACTTGGCGGTGCGGCAGAAGGTCTATGGCGACAAGGCGCAGCTCTACGCCGAGCACTACGACTGGGTGCAGTATCGCTACACGCCGCAGCAGTACGAGCAGGTCCTGCGGGGCAACATCCTCGTGCAGCGCAGCGAACAGGGCGCGACAACGGACTACTACAGCGCGGCAGCCGTCAAGGCGCTGGGCGGCGAAGTCGCGATCGAGCAGCTCGGCACAACCACGGGTCAGGCGCACACCTACGTGCTGCCGGTCGACGCGACGGTTCGTGGCGGCCAAGGCGTAAAGACGCCGGAGGCCTTCGGTGAGACGCTGACCCGGGTGTACGGGGACCCGGCGGCCGTTAAACTGGTGGTCTCGGAGCACAAGGAGCGCCATGGTGTGCTGGGTGCTATCGGGCTTGAGGGACTCGAGAAGACCGCGGGTGCCCTGTCGCCGGCGGCGGGCATTATCTTTGGCCGTGAGGTGGCGGCTGTACTGGGCGGGACCCGCGGGATTGAGGGCTACGATCGCACGATGACGGACGCGGTTGGCAAACGCACCGCGGGGCACCTTGAGCAGTATGGCGATATGGGGGTTAAACTTACGGTGGCTATCCTCACGGCCGCGGCGCCCTTCACGGGCGGCGCCACGGCCGCGCCGGCCGTGACGTTGGCGGCCGTCGATCGCACGCTGCAGGCCGCCGAGGCCAACGCATCGGGCACGAATGCGAAGTGGGACCGCGTGGCGTGGGACACCGCGGTGGATGTCGGGTTGTACGTTGTCGGCGCCAAGCTGGCAACGGAGGCCCAGGCGGCCGCGGATGCGGCCAAAGCCACGGATGCCGCGACCAAGACGGCGCAGACCGCGCGTACTTGGCAGGCCGCGAACACCGTCTGGAGCCTCGGCGGCTCGGCCTACTTGGGAGCTATGTTGAAGGGCGCCAACCGCACCGACGCGGCTTGGGCGGCCGGCACGGCGTTTGCCGGCGGCATGCTGAACATGGATGAGGCGCCCGCGGAGATCCAGGCGACGTGGGCCGCCACGACATCGCTGGCCAAGTCGGCGTTCGTCGACAAGTCGGCGTTTGAGGACGCCCTGTTCTCGGCTTCCATGGCGGGCGCGACGGCCTACGGGGGCGCCCGGATGGGCCAAGGCCTGCAGTACCTCGCGGACCGTAAGACCGTAACGCCAAGTGACCGGTACGCGGCGTGGACTTCGGGGATGGGCGCCCAAGCGGGTCGGCTCAAGAATGTTGCGCAGGTGACTGGGGAATGGGCCAAGATAGGCGCGCAGAACCTGCGGGGCGTGAAACCGGAGGGCTATGAAGCCGCGATGGGACATGGAGGTTTGTGATGGGCGAGACTATCGATATGGATACTTATGTGGCGCCTTCCCTTCCTTGGGCGCCTACCGCACCTGCCGCACCTGCCGCACCTGCCGCACCTGCCGCACCAACCGACCCTATGGACTATGTAGATAGCTATCTTGCCTCCGCGAATCAACCGGTCAGTTTGGTTCCGTTGCCCGGCACGGGTCGGTCAGGACAGGCTCAGGTGGACATAAATGCCGGCTTTAGTTTCGCATATTCGCGGGAAGGCGCGTCCCGAGATGGGATTGGTTTCTTTGATCCGGCGGGTGGCGGAACTTACTTGGAGCTCGAGAACGCTGGCCTTCCTGAGAACGTCTTGCGGCCGTTGCGTGACGCGCCCGACGGAAGCCGAATGACCGCTATCCTCGACAGGGATAACAGGCTGCGGTTAGCATTCGCTGATCCCAAAGGGGCGTGGGAGAAAAGGGATGGCCGGTGGGTCACTTTTGTCAAGGACAGCCGAGGAAATGCGGTGTCCGCGGCTCCTCAAGCCCGGCCAAGCGACCTCCCGGCGCTCATTGGCGCGGTGGGCGGCATCCTGACGCCGCTCTTCACCGCGGGCATTCAGTACTTCCTGCTTCAGGAGCAGGCTCGCCTCAGCCGCAAGCAGGCCCGCGAGGACTACGAGCGCCGGCTGTCGCTGGTGCAGGCCGAGGGCGCCTATGTCCGGAAGGGCGGCGGAGACGGAAGTTCAGGTGGCGTCACAGGAAGAGCTTTATTGAGGTAACACATGGGAGTCAAGGACAAAGAAGTCACGTACGACGCGGACGGCAAGCCGGTCTTCCGGGATAAGGCGGCCTTCAATAAGTGGGCGACCACGGGCGCCGGGCGCACCTGGCTCGCTAGCAACACCAGAGACTACTCCCGCACGGGCGAGACGATCGACCCCGACGACGCGGTGAAACGCGGGCTGGTGTCGTTCGATGTCAACGTGGCTGCCCCGACCACAGGGGGAGGCAATAACAACAAGAAAACGACGCCGACGAAGTCCACGCAGGCTACCGCGGCGCCTGGCCGTCCGATCGAAAGCGGCCTCAAGATCCAGCCGCTTGACCTGAAGGGCAGTATTGAGCCTCAGTACGCCAAGCTGCGCCAGGAGGTGCTGGCTGACAACCCGATCCTCGGGCTCGACGAGACCACGAAGAACCTCCTGGCCAAGCAGGGCCAAGTGACAAGCGACATGCTGTCTGGCGTGTTGCCCGAGGACGTCGAACGCCGGGTCACGACGATCGCGGCCGCCCGGGCGTCCAAGTCGGGCATCAATCTGTGGAGCCAGGCGGGCCGCAACGCCGAGGCCCGCGACCTGGGGCTCACCACCCTCGACCTCCAGCAGAAGGGCATCGAGGCCTCGCAGGCCATGATCGAGAGCGAGCGCAAGTTTAAGACGGAGCGCATGCAGCTCCTGCAGGACGCCCGCCGACTGGACCTCAACGCCGCCGAGCTGAAGTTGCAGCAGCTGAAGCTTGACCGGGCCGAGCGGCTCGATCGCCTGAAGATCGCGACGTCCACGGTCATGCAGTACCACGAGCAGCTATACCGCTACAACTCGCTCAAGAGGGCTCAGCAGGCCAACGTGGACGCGTTGAGCTCGGACTTCGACGCCCTCATGGCAACGATTAAGAATCTCAGCGCGGAGGCTCAATAACCCATGGCTGACACAATCACCGCACCCGCCGGCATGGACCGCCGCGCCGCGGCGGCGTTCTTCAGCGACGCCCAGCGCATTATCGAGGCCGACATCGACAACCGGCGCGCCATCAACAACATGCAGTTCAGTGCCCAGATGAAGCTCGCCGGCGACTTGAACGCCGCCCTCACGCAGGGCTTCTCGAACATGCTGGCCTACAATAAGATGGTCCAGGACAACTTCGACAAGGACCGTGAGTTCGAGCTCCGCAAGAAGGAGCGCGAGGCCGAGCTGGAGATGAAGTACGCGGCCGAGAAGCGTGAGGACGAGCTGCACGCTGTGAATCTGCGGAAAGCGACCGCAGAAACTGCCGCCATAGAGCTTCGTGAGAAGTCTCGGGCTGCTAGCGCCGAATTCATGTCTGGGCTACAAAGCACGATACCTATGATTCTCTCCGCGGCAAAACGGGTGAATAGCAAGGAGGGAGGGAGTAGAGAGGATTACCAAACTCTTGATGCCGCGGGCGATATTGTTTATCAGTACCGGCTGGAGATGATGAAGCGCGGGCTGCCTCTCGACTCGGACACCTTAGCCGGACTAGATAGCATTGAGGATCTCAGCAAACAGAGTAGTCGCTTGACTGACGCCAACGGGAATTCACATCGCGTGAGCTCGTTGTTTGCCGAGGTGGGTTCTATCGACACGGTGTCCGGAATGCTGCTCCGCTACAACATGGTGACGAACTCTGATACGGCTCCTCAGGCGCTTCGAGAGTTGTACAAGGACCGACTGAGATCGGTGACCAACGGACCTCCTGATTCGAACTCGACGGACAAGGCTCTTACGGCGATGCAACGGCAGTTGGAGAAGGATCCGTTGCTGAAACAGGATGTCGACGCCGTGCTTAACGGAATCACACCGGAGGAGCGTTCGCGAAGCGCGAACGCCGCGTTCGCCCAAGTCGCTCTTACCGTCGCGGAGAAAGAAGCACAGGCCGGAGACTTCGGTTTGTGGCCGAGCGAGGCCGCTGCCCAGATTACCGCCCTTAGGGCCGTGGACTTTCGCCATCTCTCGCCGGAAAACCAAACAGCGTATACGACTCTGCTGACAAAGTTGGCCTCGACCTCGGCGGCCGCGAGTCAAAGAGTGGCGGCTAAGCTCGGGGAGAATCTTAACGACCCCCTCCTTACTTCTGACGAACGGACAAAACGGGCATTTCGATTGTTGGCCGACTCCGAGCGCGCCCAGGTGTTGCTGGATTACGCGGAAAGGTTGGACGAACATAAAGCTAAGGGGCAGGTTGCGATGGGCCCGCTGACCCAATATGTGGTCGCCAAAGCCTTGGGTGATCCTGACGCCGACCATAAGCAGAACGACCCCAACATGCTGCAGGCTTACAAAGCCCGATTTGAGACCGGAGACAACGAACGCGATGCGGAGCGGCTGCTGCAGGTCTTGGTGGCTACCCGGGACCCCGAGGACCGAATGGACCTCAATAGCGTACTGGCTCAGTATCCTTACGCATCCAGTGTGCACAGGCTGGCACTGGCACAAAAATATGTTCGGTCTCGTGATGTTGTGGGACCCGTTCGTGGCGATCCCGCGAGCCTTGCCAAAGCGGTCGGGTCGAGGCGTGGATTTGGCTTTTCCACCACGGCGGAGGCGGATCGCAGCGTGGACTCCGCGATTATGTTGGCCAACAATGATTTCGCGTCTGCGGTCGCCGGTGGTTACAACAGCGGGGACTGGAATAGTCGAGTGCAAGAGGGCTGGAAAGAGCAGGGTGGCGGCAAGGCGATAGGCAAGAAGATATTCGCTGTTACTGCTCGTTATCTGACGCCGTTTGACGAGACGGCGGGTAGCCAAGCCGCGCGGGTTAAAGATCGGATGAGGGCGGCCGAGGTTCGGTTTGCCCTGAATCGAATGGGGAAAGACGTGCGCGGTATTCAGCAGGCCTATGTTGTTTCGGAGATTCTGCGATTCTCACGTGCGGCTGTCGTGGGAGATGAGACGACGCGGGCCCGGGCTGCCGAAATCTTGGTCGGGCTGAAGGAAGCTGCTGACGCCGAATTTGGTGCCGGGTGGGATTCCGAATACGCAAAGGCCAATGCTGACGTTGCGCGATCGGCCCAAGAGGTTCTCACGGCCTATTCCTTGTTCCCAACACGCGACGAAGACCGGGTCGCTTTGGGGTCTTCCCTGGCTGGTTTCGCCCGGGAACACCGCACGACAGACAAAGGGGGCGCCGCTTATCCCGGATTTGAGAAGGCCCTGCAGGCGAGCCGGCCAGGGGTGCCCGGGGAGTTGATGTTCTCCTCGTGGCTGCAGCCCATCGGTGCATACGGGGCCCCTGTAAACCCAGTGCTGCCTATTGTTCCTTCGGGGGATAGGCAGGCAAGTACTGGCATGGCCAGTACTCTTACTACGACGCCGGAGTAACCAAGGAAACTACTGATGTCCCTCTACGGCACCGAGACGTTCGAGTCGCAGGAAACCTTGGTTCAGCGGTATCAGCGGGACTACCCGCAGTACGCCAACTGGGGCCCGAAGACCCTCTACTCCACGTTGGCCCAGTACGACCCCACCTTGGTGCAACGTGTCTCCGGCGGCGAGCCGGCCTTCAAGACCAAGGCCGACCTGATCGCCAGCATTCGGAGCGGCAACCCGAATGTGGCTTCGTTATCCGATGACGACCTGTGGGCAAACGAGTTGCGGCAGCGGCCCGACCTGTCGATCTGGGACCAGAAGGTCGCGGCCCCCAAGGCCGCGAAGGAACC
>Ga0123328_1004370_pt1 | contig 11550 bp, 8 predicted proteins | sample BioC12SIPDNA_2_FD_89702 | JGI IMG/M metagenome (GOLD analysis project Ga0123328, IMG submission 89702) | Anaerobic biogas reactor microbial communites from Washington, USA - Biogas_R1_A C12 SIP DNA | ecosystem: Engineered > Bioreactor > Anaerobic > Unclassified | place: Washington, USA...
CTCGCGCTCATCGGGCTGCGCCGCCGCTACCCCTACGATACGGAGGAACGGCTCAAGCGGCGCCTCGCCACGCTGCTGTTGGGCGATGACCTCGCGCGGAAAGCGTATGGGCCGGAGTCTGAGGAGTAGGGACATGCTACCCGAGCCAATGGCCGCAGCCCTACTGGTCGTTGACGCGCTGGATGCGCTGGCGTACCCAATTTCATCGGAGGCTCGCTAGCCAGCGCGGTACACGGGGTGGCGCGGGCTACGCTCGACGTCGATCTCGTCGCCGACCTCGATGAGAGTCACGCGGAGCCGCTAGCTGGCGCGCTGGAGGGGCGCTTCTACGTCGACGCGGCGGCGGTCCGCGAGGCCATACGCCATCGGCGGTCGTTCAACGTGATCCACCTGGAGACGATGTTCAAGGTGGATGTCTTTGTGAGTCATCGAACCCCCTACGCGCGCGAGCAGTTCGGCAGGCGCGTGGCCGAGGTAGTGTCCGGCTAGCCCCCGCGGGCGGCCTATCTCGCCAGCCGTAAGGATATCGTCCTTGCCAAGCTCGAGTGGTACCGGATGGGCGGGGTCTCAGACAGGCAGTGGCAGGACATCCTTGGCGTCTTGCGGGCACATGGGGACCATCTTGGCATATCTGTGTCAGTGGGCCTTGCAGTTGGGCGTAGATGTGCTGTTGACAAGAGCACGCCAAGAGGCGGGCCTCGCATAGAACGCCCTATACGGCGTGAGGTGGAGGCCACAGCCACGTCGGGGAGGACGCTCGCCATCACGACGCAACAAGGAGCGGTACTATGGCAAAGCAGACTGCGCTGTACGATCGGCACGTGGCCTTGGGTGGAAGGATGGTCGAGTTTGCCGGCTATACGCTGCCGGTGCAGTATCCAACCGGGCCAAAGCAGGAGCACCTCCGCGTGCGCGAGGCCGCGGGGCTGTTCGACATCGACCACATGGGGCAGATCGTGGTCAAGGGCCCCGACGCGGTCCCCTTCCTGCAGCAGGTGATGACGGCCGACGTCAGCGCCTTCGAGGTGGGCGGCGCCTACTATGCGCTCATGTGCTACGATGACGGTGGAGTGGTGGATGATACCTTTGTCTACCGTCTGCCCGATCGCTATTTCGTCGTCGTGAATGCCGCCAACAACGCCAAGGACACGCGCTGGCTAGAGTACCATCGGGATGGGTTCGACGTGACGTTGGAGAACGTCTCGGACGCGACCTATATGTTGGCGCTGCAGGGCCCGCGCGCTGAGGCGATCCTGAACCCGCTCTGCGCAGCGGACCTGTCCACGCTGGCGTTCCATACGGTGGTAGAGACCGAGGTGGTGGGGACGCCCGCCCTGGTGGGGCGCACGGGCTACACCGGCGAGGACGGGTTCGAGCTGTTCTTCCCGGCGGAGAGGGCGGGCGAGGTCTGGGACCGCATCATGGAGAGCGGAGAGTCACACGGGCTGCTGCCCATCGGCTTGGCGGCGCGCGATTCGTTGCGTTTCGAGCCGTGTTTGCCGCTCTATGGCCAAGAGATCTCGCCCATGGTCGATCCCCTCGAATCGGGGCTAGGCTTTGCCGTGGCCCTGGAGAAGGGGCCGTTCGTGGGGCGCGAGGCGCTGCTCAAGACGCGTCTCGAGGGAGCGCCCAATCGACTCGTGGGTCTGCGGATGACCCAGGGTGGCGTGCCGCGACACGGCTACGAGGTGGTGGCGGGAGACCTGGTGGTGGGCGAGGTGACCACGGGGATGTATGCGCCGACGGTGGACGCCTTTCTGGCGCTGGCCTTTGTGCCGGTGGAGTACGGCAAGCCGGGCACTGAGCTGGGAGTCGTCATTCGCGACAAGGTTCGATCGGCGGTGGTGGTCAGGAAACCGTTCTACAAGCCGGCGTACCGACGATAGGGCTCGTCGGGGCGCGACGCTCGAGCAGCATATTGCGCACGAGGAGACAACCCGCGACAGCGCGCTCGCATCGCGTGACACTGCGACACAACCCATACGCATCGCGTGCCGAAGGATTGGATGAGGGGCGACGGGGTCCGGCGGAGCCGGAACTCGAGCGCGGCCGGAGGTCTGGCCGGCATCGACGCCTCGCGACCGATCCTTCGCGTTTTCTAGAGAGTCGCCGCGACGCCGTGGGTGTGGGGGCGTGGGCGCATGGCGCGAGAGAGGGAGAGACGGGGCCGCGGGATCGCGCTGACCCTGGTAGTGGTCGTGGTAATCGCCGCGCTGGCGGGCCGGAGTGTGGCGCAGGACGAGGGCGAGGGACCGCCGGCGCTGGACCTGCCGGCGGGGGCGCGGATCGGCTACCACAACGAGACGGGAATGGTGCGGTTCGTCGGCGCGCCGGCGGGCCAGGCGCTGATGGATGGTCTCGACCTGTCGGCGGAGGCTGGCCCCGAGGAGGTGGCCGGGGCGTTCGTCGCGGCCCACGGCCACGCCTTTGGCGTGGAGGATGTGGGCCGTGACCTGGCGGCGCTGTCGACGCCGGAGGGCGCCTCGGGGCGGCGGGCGGTGCGCTACCAGCAGTATCACCAGGGCGTGCCGATCCTTGGAGGTGAGTTGGTGGTGCAGGTGGACGGCGGGGGGCGCGTCCTGGCCGCCGCCGGAGAGGCGCTTCCCGCGCTCGACGTGGACGTGACGCCGCGCGTGCCGCCGGAAGAGGCCTGCCGACGTGCCGTGGAGGCGGTGTCGCGCGGCGTCGAGATCGCCAGCGACGAGCTGTCGTGCTCCGAGCCGACGTTGTGGATCTATAACCCGGCCCTGTTGGGAGGGCCGGGGCTACGGCGCGACCGGCTCGTGTGGCGCCTCGAGGTGCAGCACGGCGAGCCGGCCTGGCTGCGCGAACTGGTGCTCGTGGACGCCCACGTGGGCGCCATCGCGTTGCGGTTCAGCCTCGTGACGAACGCTAGGGTGCGGCGAATCCACGACAACGGCAACAACGCGGCGCTGGGGCTCCCCGGCACTCTCGTGCGGGCCGAGGGGGCGCCGCCGACGGGGCTGGCGGACGCCGACGCCGCCTACGCTTTCCTGGGAGACGCCTACGACCTCTTCTTCCTCCTGCACGGCTACGATGGATGGGACGGCGCCGGGGCGCCGGTGGTCGCGACGACCCGCTATTGCCAGCCGGGCATGGACTGCCCCTATCCGAACGCCTTCTGGAACGGGGCCCAACTCGTGTTCGGCGAGGGGTATGCCTTGGCGGACGACGTGGTGGCCCACGAATTCACTCACGCCGTGACGGAGCACACCTCTCACCTGTTCTACTATATGCAGTCGGGCGCCATCAACGAGGCGTTCTCGGACATCTGGGGCGAGTTCATCGATCTGGCCAACGGGTTCGATGGGCGAGGAGGCCCGGCGCGTTGGCTGATGGGCGAGGACATGGCGGGCGGCGCCGCGCGCAGTCTCAGCGATCCTCCCGCCTACGGGTACACCCTCCCCGATACCGGGCAGCAGGCCTACGCCGACCGGATGACGCACCCGGGCTACTACTGCGGCGGGCTGGACAATGGCGGCGTGCACCTAAACTATGGCATCGGTGCCAAGGCGGCCTACCTGATGGCCGAGGGGGGCTCCTTCAACGGCCATACCGTCGCGCCCTTGGGGATTCCCAAGACGGCGGCGCTCTTCTGGGAGGTCCAGACGCAGCTCCTCACCTCCGGAGCGGGGTACGCGGACCTGCACGACGCCCTCATTCAGGCGGCGCACAACCTCGTGGCGGACGGAGTGCTGACGTTGGCCGATGTGGCGCAGGTGCAGAGCGCCGTCGCGGCGGTAGAGATGGATCGCCAGCCGCCCGCCTGCGCCGCCGCCGAGGCCCCGGTGTGCACCGATGGCGCTCCGCTCGACGTATTCGCGGACGATCTGGAGAACCCTCGCAGCGGCACGTGGGCGGCGGTGAGCCTGAGCGGAACGTACAACACCTTTTACTACCACCAGAACCCCAACGATCTCGGCATGGACGCCACCTATGCCCGAAGCGGGGTGACCAATATCTGGGGGTATGACCAGGAGTACGTCGCCGATTTCACCATGGCGATGACGCGCGACGTGATGTTGCCCCCGGGCGCCTTCCTGCGGTTCGATCATGCCCACTCGTTCGAGGCGATCTCGGCGTGGGGTCTGGTGATATACGCCGACGGCGGCGTGGTGGAGTACAGCACCGACAGGGGCGCCACCTGGCACGACGCCGGGCCCCTCTTTACTCACAACGGCTACTCCGGCGAACTCTCGACGGACTGGGGGAACCCTCTGGGAGGACGGCGCGCGTTCACTGCGGCGAGCCGTGGCTACGTGAGCAGCCGGCTCGACCTCGCGGCGCTGGCGGGCCAACCGTTCCGCCTGCGCTTTCGCATGGGCACCGACGACGGCGGCAATGGGCTTGGGTGGTTCATCGACGACATTCGGATATTCAGCTGCCGGGCGGGTTCACCGGGAGTGACGCCGTCGGTAGGGGTGACGCCCTCGGCGACGCGAGGAACACCGACATATGCGCCCCCGCGGAGCCCCACCCCTACCATCACGCCGACGGCGACGCCTCACCGGGTGAGGTTTCCAGCGGTGATGGCCCCGTGATCCGCGGCTCGTGTCGGGCAGGCCGTACTGCATTGACACCCGCGGTGGCGGGGGCTATTCTTGGGCTTGCGATCTCTGCGTGTGAGCGTTCACGCCACCAATGAGGAGGCAACACGTGCCGAAACCCAGGATCGCCGCCATCGTGACAGAGTACCGGCCGAACTCGCATGCCGACGTGATCGTGGGCAAGTTCCTGCGAGCGCTGCCCTGCGATGATGGTCTGCACGCGCCGCGGATCGAGATCGCCTCCCTCTATCTCGATCAGGTGAACCCCTCCGATACTGGGCTGGAGACGGCGCGCGCCTTTGGCGTGCCGGTGTTTCCCAGTGTCCGGGCCGCGGTGACCCTCGGCGGCGACGTGCCGGCCGTGGACGGCGTGCTCGTCATCGGCGAGCATGGCGATTACCCCCTGAACGAGAAGGGGCAAAAGCTGTACCCGCGGCGGCACCTGTTCGAGCAGGTGGCGGGGACGCTGGCGGGGGCCGGGAGGTCCGTGCCTGTCTTCGTAGACAAACACCTGTCGTACAACTGGCCGGACGCCCTGTGGATCGTCGAGCGGGCGCGCGAGCTGGGAATGCCGCTGATGGCGGGGTCGTCGCTGCCGGTATGCTGGCGGCGGCCCTGGCTGGAGACGCCGCCGGACGCGCGCCTCGAGACCGCGCTGGCCATTGGCTATGGCGACCTGGAGGCGTATGGCTTTCATGCCCTCGAGGTGCTGCAGTGCATGGTGGAACGTCGCGCGGGTGGAGAAAAGGGGGTGGCGCGCGTCCGATGCCTGGAGGGGGCGCAGGTCTGGGAGTGGCTGGTGGGCGACGGCGCCATGAGCGCGCTGGCCGAGGCGGCCGCCGGCGCCCTCTCAGAGCCGCGCGGCCCTTGGAGTGCGGCGCCACGGCTGGCGCCCGGCGCGGCGGCATTCGTGCTGGAGTATCGCGACGGGATGCGCGGCGCGGTGCTGATGCTCGAGGGCTACTGCCGATCCTTTGCCTACGCCGCGGTGGCGCACAATACTGTCAATGCATGCGAGTTTGTCTTGCAGGGCGGGGGACCGCACGCCCACTTTTCCTATCTGTGCCGCAACATCGAAGAGATGTTCCTGGAGCGGCGCCCGGCCTACCCCGTGGAGCGCACCCTACTGACAACGGGAGTGCTGGCGGCGGCGATGGATTCGCGGTACGCTGGGCACACATGGATCGAGACGCCTGACTTGGCGGTGCACTATACCCCCGACGAGGCGCCGCATCGACCCACGGGGCCGCGGCCGTCGGGCGTGACCCTGGCGCCATGGCCGCCGGAGGGGATGTGATGCAGAGGCGGTCGGCCATCGGCTGTCGGCGGAAGAGTCGCGGCCGGCGTTCTGCCCGCGTGACGTGCGGTGGGGCATGCCCCGGTGCTCTACCGTGTATCCGGCGGCAGATGGCCTGATGCGTGGCTGGAAAGGTGCTCGGAGCGATTTGCGCCATTGAGCGGATTGATGCAAGATAGGCGCGACTTGTGAGCGACAGGGTGGGCTTTAGAATATCCCATTCAGACGCCAGCAGGACTAGAACACGGAGGGCCGCACATGCCAGTCAAGGTTGACAGTAGATGTCGGTACGCCAAGACGCACGAATGGGTTCGCGTCGAGGGGGACATGGGGTACGTCGGGATCACCGACTATGCTCAGCAGCAGCTGAGCGACGTCGTGTTCGTCGAGATGCCCGAGGTCGGGGACAGCTTTGAGAAGGGCGAGGCGTTCGGCGTGGTCGAGTCGGTCAAGGCGGCGTCGGACGTCTACCTACCGGTGGCCGGCGAGGTCGTGGAGCTGAACGAGGAACTCGAGGACAGCCCAGACCTGGTGAACCGCGATCCGTACGGCGACGGCTGGTTCGTCAAGTTCGTGATCGAGGACCACGACGAACTCGACTCCTTGATGGACGCCGAGGCCTACCAGCAGTTCGTGGAGCGCGTCAAGGATGAAGGGGGGCAGTAGATGACCTACGTCCCCCACACCGACGCCGACCGACGCGCCATGCTGGCGCGCATCGGCGTGGAGAGCGTCGAGGATCTGTTTGGCGATGTGCCGACCGGTTATCGCTTCCCCGGCCTCGATCTACCGGAACCGCTCTCGGAGCTGGAGGTGATGGCCGAATTGCGGGAGGCATCGGAGGCGAACGCCGACCTGCAGCACAACGCCTGCTTCCTCGGCGCGGGAGCCTACCATCACTTTGTGCCCAGCGTCGTGGACCACGTCATCAGCCGTTCCGAGTTCTATACCGCGTACACGCCGTACCAGCCCGAGATCAGCCAGGGGACGCTGCAGACCATCTTTGAGTATCAGACGATGATCTGCGAGCTGACGGGTATGGAGGTGAGCAACGCGTCGCACTATGACGGTGCGACGGCGCTCGCCGAGGCCGTGATCATGGCGCTGAGTGTGGGGCGCGGCAGACGGACCAAGGTGGTGATGGCGCCGTCCGTCCATCCCGAGTACCGCGCCACGGCGCGCACCTACGTGCAGGGGGCGGGCGTGCAGGTGGTGGGCGACGACCGCCTGGAGAACGACCTGCAGGCCCTTGTGGAGATGGTGGACGACGACACCGCTTGCCTGGTGGTGCAGTATCCCGACTTTTTCGGGCGCATCAGGGACCTGACGGGCGTGGCCGACGCCGTGCACGCGCGAGGCGCGCTGCTGGCGGTGGCGTGCAACCCCATCGCGCTGGGGCTGTTAAAGCCGCCGGGAGCGTTCGACGCCGACATCGCACTGGGCGAGGGACAGCCGCTGGGTATCCCGCTGAGTTTCGGTGGGCCATACCTGGGGTTCTTTGCCTGCAAGGAGCAGTACGTGCGCCGCATGGCGGGGCGGCTGGTCGGGGAGACGGTCGACCTCGACGGCACGCGCGGGTACGTGCTGACGCTGTCCACGCGGGAGCAGCACATCCGCCGGCAGCGCGCCACATCCAACATCTGCACGAACCAGGGGCTCAACGTCTTGGCGGCCGCCACGTACCTGGCCGGCATGGGGCGCTGCGGGCTGTCGCAGGTGGCCAAGCTGTGCTACCACCGGGCGCACTATGCCGCCGAGGCCATCTCGGTGCTGGACGGCTACACCGTCGACCTGTCGCTGCCCTTCTTCCACGAGTTCGTCGTGGGGTGCCCGCGGCCGGTGCGTGAGATCAACGAGATCCTGTTGGACGAGTACGGCATCATCGGGGGATATGATCTGGCTCGGGACTATCCCGAACTCGAAAACCAGATGCTCGTCTGTGTCACAGAGATGAACTCGGCGGACGAGATCGATGCCCTGGTGCAGGCGCTGGAGGAGTTGGACTCATGAGCGCTGAACACATCGTCGCGACCGCCACGCTCAACCGGGCCGAGCCGATCATCTATGAACTCGGCGCGCCGGGGCGCTGCGCGGCCACACTACCTGCCCTGGATGTGCCGGAGGCCGACCTGCCGCCGGCCAACCTTCTGCGCGAGGACCTCGATCTGCCAGAGGTCACGGAATCGGCCCTCATGCGACACTTTGTGCGGCTGTCGCAGAAGAACTGGGGCGTGGACGTCGGGTTTTACCCGCTGGGGTCCTGCACCATGAAGTACAACCCCAAGGTGAACGAGGATGCGGCGCGCTTGCCGGGGTTCGCCGAGACGCACCCCTACCAGCCCGAGGATTCGGTGCAGGGTAACCTGCAGCTGATCCACGCCCTCCAGGAGTACCTCAAGGAGATCGGCGGCTTTGCGGCGGTGAGCCTGCAGCCGGCGGCGGGAGCCCATGGTGAGCTGACCGGCGTGCTCATCATGCGCGCCTACCACGAGGCGCGGGGAGACAGGGCGCGCAAGCGCATCCTCATCCCCGACTCGGCCCACGGGACGAACCCGGCCTCCACCACGATGGCGGGGTTCGAGATGGTGGAGGTCACGTCGGACAGGCGGGGGAACGTCGATCTCCAGGACCTGCGCGCCAAGCTCGATGAGCGCGTCGTGGGGATGATGCTCACCAACCCCAACACGCTGGGGCTGTTCGACGAGAACCTGCTGGAGATCACGCGCCTGGTGCACGAGGCCGGCGGCCTGATGTATGGCGACGGGGCGAACCTCAATGCCCTGCTGGGTATCGCCAAGCCCGGCGAGCTGGGCTTTGACGTCATGCACTATAACCTGCACAAGACGTTCGCGACGCCTCACGGAGGCGGAGGGCCCGGGGCGGGGCCGGTAGGGGTAACGGCGGCGCTGGCCGACTTTTTGCCGGGGCCCATCGTGACCGCCGAGGCCTGCATGATCGATACCGTCACGGGGATGAGGCTGCCCGAGGATGCGGCCGCGGCTTGGGCGGATGCCGAGGATGACTGGGACGATGCCTGTCGCGAGGGGCTCTGGTACCGGCTGGAGATGCCGGCGCGCTCCATCGGCCGCGTGAAGGCGTTCTACGGCCACTTTGGCATCATGGTGCGCGCCTACACCTACATCCGCATGTTGGGCGCGCGAGGCCTGCGCGAAGTGAGCGAGGCGGCGGTTCTGAACGCCAACTATCTGCGGGCGGTCCTCAAGGAGGTGTATCCTTTGTGGTCCGATCGCACGTGCATGCACGAGTTCGTGCTGCAGGGCATAGTGGACGGTGTGCCCGACGTCCGAGCGCTGGACATCGCCAAGCGGTTGATCGACTATGGCGTACATCCGCCGACCAACTACTTTCCGCTGATCGTCCCGGAGGCGTTGCTGATCGAGCCGACGGAGACGGAGAGCAAGGACACCCTCGACTACTTTGCCGATGCGATGCGGCGGATCGCTGAGGAGGCGCGGGCGGAGCCCGAGACGCTGCACGAGGCGCCGGTGAACGCGCCCGTGCGCCGGCTGGATGAGGTCCGGGCGGCGCGCAACCCGGTGCTCCGCTGGCGGCGCGGCCGGCGCTGACGACGCCGGCGGCGCGCGACAACTGACAGGGGCACGGGGAGCCGTGCCCCTGTTGTGTGATGGGGACGCAGGCAAGGTTGTGAGTGATGGGTTGTGCGTTGGTGAGCGGTCATAGGTGGCAGGTTGCAGGTCACAGGCGTTCGTGCGTTCACTTGCTGATGCCTGTAACCTGTGACCCGGAACCTGTAACCGGCGTCGGCTCGGCTCACACCCAGGGGGAGTGCGGCCAATGGCCGACCGCTGAGCGCCGAAGGCCGACGGCAGACAGCCGAGTGTTGACAACGGAGGACATCATGGAACGTTCGCAGGTGAGGCCGGTGATGGGAATCCTCATGGGGGATCCCGCCGGCATCGGGCCGGAGGTGGCGCTCAAGAGCGCTGTAGATGAGTCGGTGCGCGAGGTGTGTCGGCCGTTATTGGTCGGCAGCTATGCCGGTTTCGAGGCGATGCGGCAGCAGCTGGGGCTGGACGCGCGCCTGGAGCGCGTGGCGGAGGACGAGATCGGCGATGTCGCGGCCATCTGGGCCGCGGCTCAGACGGGCGGCGCGCCGGCGATCCTCGTAGCGGATGTGGTGGGAGATGGCGCGTCGGTAGCGATGGGCGCGGTGAGCAAGGAGGCCGGCGCGGTGGCGGCGCGGATGATCCGCGCGGCGTTCGATCTGGCCACGAGCGGGCGCGTAGACGCGCTGGCGATGGCACCCCTCACCAAAGAGTCGCTGGCGCTGGCGGAGGGGTACCCTTCCGAGTTCGAGCTGTTCGAGGCGATCACCGGGAGGGAGGACGTGCGTGCCGTGGTCAAGTGGGGCAACCTGCTGCGCACCACGGTGACGGAGCACACGGCGTTCCGCAACATCGTCTCGCGGCTTACGCCCGGCCGCATCGTGACGGCCACGGAGCAGCTCGTAGCGATGATGCGACGGCTCGGCATGGAGCAGCCGCGGGTGGCGGTGGCGGCGCTGAACCCCCACGGCGGCGAGGGGGGGCTCTTTGGCGACGAGGAGCGCACTATCATCACGCCCGCCATCGAGGCGTTGGCGGAGCGCGGCATCGTGGTGCGCGGGCCGGTGCCGGCGGATACGGTGTTCGTGCGCGCCATGCGCGGCGAGTTCGACGGCGTGACGTTCCTGTATCACGATCAGGGCAACATCGCCATGAAGACGGCGGCCTTTGGCGAGGGGGTGGTGATCTATGCGGGTTTGCCGCTCACCATCGTCACGCCGGGCCACGGCAGCGCGCTGGACATCGCCGGCAAGGGAATCGCCAACCCTGGGAACATGATCGAGGCGGTCAAGACGGCGGCGATGCTGGCGGGGCGGTAAGGGGGGCTATGCTGTACCTGGTGGCCACGCCGATCGGCAATCTGGGCGATATCACGCTGCGGGCGCTGGAGACGCTGCGTCAGGTGGACATGGTAGCCAGCGAGGACACGCGCAAGACGGGGCGCCTGCTCCAGCACTATGACATCCACAAGCCCCAGATGGCGTTCCACGAGCACAACGAGGCCGAGGCCGGGGCGCGGATCGTGGAGCTGCTCAAGGCGGGCGAGTCGGTGGCGGTGGTGACCAACGCCGGCACGCCGGGGATCTCGGATCCGGGGTACACACTGGTGCGCGCCGCGGTGGACCAGGGGCTGCCGGTGACAATGATCCCCGGACCGACGGCGCTGGTGATGGCGGTGGTGCTGTCGGGGCTGCCGGCGCACAGCTTTTGCTTTCGGGGGTTCACGCCACGCAGGTCGGCTGGCAGGCGGCGGTTCTATGCGGCGGACGCAGCGATCCCCTATACGCTGATCTACTACGAGAGCCCCTACCGGCTGATCGCGTCCCTGGAGGATGCGCTGGCAGTGTTCGGCGATCGCCGAGCGGCGGTGGCCAACGACCTCACCAAGATGTACGAGGCGGTGGAGCGTGGGACGCTGTCAGAGTTGATCGAGCGCCTGCGGGGTACGGCGATACGCGGCGAATACGTGCTGGTGGTTGAGGGGGCGCGGGACGATGGGGGCGCCGATGATGCATTGCGTGCGACGCGGATCGGAAGCGATCGACGTAGCTATAGTTGGATTGCAGGAACCGGAGTAACGGCTTCAAACGTTTCCTCA
>Ga0123328_1004371_pt1 | contig 11549 bp, 10 predicted proteins | sample BioC12SIPDNA_2_FD_89702 | JGI IMG/M metagenome (GOLD analysis project Ga0123328, IMG submission 89702) | Anaerobic biogas reactor microbial communites from Washington, USA - Biogas_R1_A C12 SIP DNA | ecosystem: Engineered > Bioreactor > Anaerobic > Unclassified | place: Washington, USA...
GCGGCGAAGAGGAAGAGGAATGCCGATACGGTCCGTACGGAAGCCGACGTGCGTCCCCGATGCGTGCCTGCCATGGCCGCCTCCCCGAGAGCAAGAGGGCCGATCACCGACACATGGCACGGCACTCCGCGGGGCAGAGGCGGCTGTTCTGCCGCCGCCGGCCCGCCGGGCTGCCGCACCCCATGCCGAAGTCCGCCACCCCGGCCCCTCCGCCCCGGGGGCACACTTCATGTCGATGTACTATAGCCCATGGGGCGGGAGGCGGCAATTGGCTATTTATTCAATCTCGTGTAAATATTTATTTACAAAACATCTGCATAGGGGACGGCACACGCGAGGACGGCCGGTGCGCCGACGCGCGGAACGGCGTGATCCTTCGCGCCGCCGGAGCGGCGCTCAGGACGACATGCGGGGGGGGACGCCGGCGGGGCACGCGGCGGGGCGGGACGCCCGGGGCTGCCGATTGAGGACGCCCGGCGTCAGGGGGCGAGGCGGGCGAGTTTGCGGGCGCCTTCGGCGGCCAGGTCGGCTCGGCCGGCGGCCTGGGCGGCGTCCCGAACGGCGCGCCAGGGCTCGGCGTGCCATGCCTCCAGGTCCACGGCTCGTCGGGCCGCCGACAGTGCCTCGTCGGGGCGCCCGGCCCGCACAAGGGTCTGTGCGCGGAACGCCCATGCCGTCCAGACTTCGGGGTCGCGCGCCAGCACGGCGTCCAGTTCGGCCAGCACCATCTCGGGGTCGGCGTCCTGGCGTTGTTCCGGGGACAGGGCGGGGTTCGTGAGCGGGAACGTGCGCAGTCCGTCGGCGGGGGCCGCCGCCAGATCGTCGCGAAGGGCGATCACCGCGATGTCGTCCCAGTAGACGCACCGCCAGCGGTCGTCGGCGAACAGGTGGCGGCAGTCGCGCTTCCTGTAGTTGACGATCAGCATCTGGACGTCGTGCGACCGGAGGACCTGCGGCCAGCCTTCGGCGCCGTCCTCGATCTGGAGGGTCTGGCCGATGATGCGGTCGCCGTAGAGGAGGCAACGGCCGTCGACGAAGACCTTCATCTGCGGCCAGTGCCGCCAGATGAGGTAGCCGCCCCAGTCATAGGTGTTGTAGGGGCGCAGGTACAGGCGGTGCTCCTCGATGAAGTCGCAGGCCTTGATGGGCACCCGGTAGCGGGATGGTTGCAGGTGCGCGGCGTCGCTGCTCAGGAACGGTCCGGCGCCGAGCAGGACGGCCAGGACGAGGCCCGCATAGGCGTACAGCGGCCGGGCGGCCGGGGGCTGGCCGGGCGGGCCTTCGCCGCGCCGTGTCGCGTCAAGGTGCCAGCCGAGGATGGGCGGCGCCAGCAGCAGCACCCAGGCCATGTGGCGTACGGCCTGGGCGGACAGCGCCGCGAAGCCGGCCAGCAGCAGGGCGTCGGTGACGAACTGCCCCGCCTCCGCGCGCAGCCGGCCCGTCCGGGCGCCGATCACCGCCGACCGCGCCATCAGAACGAGCCCGAGCGCCAGAACCGCCCAGAAGATGGTGTAGGGCGCGCTAAGCGGCACGGGCTGCCATTCCTGGACGCGCCTGAGCAGCAGGACTTGCCGCGTCAGCCGGAACGGATACAGGAGGGTGCCGGTGAAGTTCGGGGTGGCCAGGCAGACGATCAGGCTCAGCACTCCGGCGGCCAGGAGTGCCCGGAACCGCGCACCCTCCGGCCCCTTCAGGAGCGCGGCGGCGCATGGCGGGCGGTTCGGCCGCACGGCGAGCGCCACCAGTGCGCCCGCACCGTATGCGCCGATGGCGAGCAGGCCGGCCGCGAAGCCCGCGTGCAGGTTCACCCACAGCAGCATCAGCACCGGCAGCAGGAGCAGGCGCCCGGCGCGTCCCCACAGGAATGCCGCCACGCCGGGGCGCGCGCCCGCCTCTCCCTGCCTGTCGCGCGAGGCCGTCGGCTGCAGGATCACCACGAACAGGATGAACAGGACGAACGAGAACAGGAACGGCCGGGCCAGGGCGCGCACGCGCATCTGCAGGCAGGCGGTCAGGACGAACACCGTGGCCGCCCCGGCCCCGACGCCCCGCCGTCGCGCGGCGATCCACGAGACTCCCAGGGCCGCCGCCAGCATCAGAGACCGGAAGATGACGATGCCCGGCGCGCCGCCGCTGCGCCACACGAGCGAGAGGATGACCCCGCTAAGCCAGGAGTGGTAGGTCCAGGGCCGGCCGGCGGCCGTGAACGAGAACGGATCCGTCTGCGGCACCACGCCGGACTCCAGGATCATGGCGCCCGCCTTCAGGTGCCACCACAGGTCGTACGCCCTGATCGGGCCGACGTAGGCGAACGCCGCTGCGGCGACCGTGACGGCAAACAGGAACCGCGCGTCCTCCGCCACCCTGCGCACCGGCCCTGGACTCATATGGTGACCTCCTTGCCGGCTGTCGGCTGCGACGGGTGCACCGTGGCGCCCTCAGGGCGGCGAAGACGGCTCCGCGGGCGCGAACGACTCGGTCCGCCCGGAGGCATGGCCGCGCACGGACACCCGGCCGCCCTGGACGCGCACGATGATAGCGCCTTCCCGCCCCGTGATCCAAAGCGAAGTGCCGCGCTCGGCCAGGTGCGCGGCCGCGCGGGGGTCGCAGTCGGCGGGCCGCCCGCTGACGACGGCCACACGCGGCCTCACGGCCGCGACGAACGCCTCGAGCCCGGGGTGGAAGTGCGCATGGTGTGGCATCAGCAGCACGTCGGCGCGCAGTTCGGGCGCGCAGTCGCTCACAAGCCGGTGCATCGCGCGTTCCTGCACGTCGCCCGTCAGCAGGATGCGTGCGCCCCCGTAGTCGCAGCGGACCACCAGCGAACCGTCGTTGTCGGACAGGCCCGGCGTGGTCGCGAAGACGAGACTGGGGTGCAGCACGCGGCAGCAGAGGCCGCCTCCGGAGATGTGGGCGCCCTGGCGCAGGGGCCGCCACTCGAAGCCCAGGTCGCGGAGCGTCTCCCGGACGCGGTCGGCCGGCGGGTCGGGCAGGGCGTCCTCCGGCACCATGATCCGACGGATGGCGAACCGTTCGGCCAGGAACGGCACGAAGCTGCAGTGATCGCTATCCAGGTGCGAGAGCACGACGGCGTCCAGCCGCCTCACACGCCGGTGCCAGAGCAGCTCGGCCACGGCCGTTCGGGCGCTCCAGCGCCGGGAGCCGGCGTCGAGCAGCAGCGTCTGCCCGGCCGGCACCTCCATCAGGGCCGCCTGCCCCATTCCGACGTCGGCGATGGTCAGGCGGAAGTGCCTGCCGAGCCGGACGGCGACGTCGTTGCCCACATAAGTCATCCCCAATAGAGCGGTTGCGATGATGAACACCGTGCGCCCCCGGCGCTGTCGGCCGCCCAGCACCCAGAGGGCCATGGCGGCGTAGCACAACGCCACCCACCATGCCGGCGGCCCGGCCAGGCAGGCGGCGGCGCCCGGCAGCCGTACGACCGCCCGGAGCAGGCCGTGCGCGGCGTCGGCGAAGAACGCGGCCACGGCAGCCGTGAGCCCCGCCGCCGGGCCTCCCAGCAGCATGCCGGCCGCCAGCGGAAGGCACGAGATGAGGACCGCGAGCACCAGGGGCCACATCAGCAGGTTCACCAGCGGCCCCCAGACCGACAGCATGTGGAAGTGGTAGACGCGCAGCGGGGCCGTGACCGCCCAGACCACGCACGAGAGCAGCAGGTAGGCCTTTGAGACCCGCCACAGGTCGCCCCACACGCTCCGCTCGGCCGGATGCTGCAGGTCGTCCACCAGGTCCTGCCAGGGCCAGAGCAGGCCGCTCAGCCGCGGGTAGACGCAGATGAGCGCCCACACGGCCACGAACGTGAGCTGGAAGCCGACGCTGAAGAGCTGCGGAGGCCAGACCACCAGGATCACCACGGCCGCCGCGCACAGCGCCGAGAGGGAATCCCACTGCCGCCCGACCAGCGGGGCCGCCAGCATGAGCGTGAGCATCAGCGCCGCCCGCGTCGCCGAGACCTGCGCCCCCGTGAGCAGCACGTAGCCCCAGATGAGCACGATGCAGACGGACGAACGCCATCCCACCCGCAGGCCGGTCAGCGCCAGCACGGATTGCCAGAAGAGGCAGAACAGCCCGACGTGCAGCCCGCTGATGGCCAGGAAATGCAGGGTGCCGGACTCCTTGAGCAGGGCGTCCTGTTCGGCCGTCAGTTCGTTGCGCCGGCCCAGGAGCAGGGCGCCGATCAGGCCGTATGCCTCGGGCGAACGTTCGGCGAGCAGCGCAGCCAGCCGCTCGTCCAGGAACGCACGCGCCCGCCCCGCCGCAACTGCCGGCCGGTGCAGGCGGCCCGCCTGCAGGACCCGGAAGGCCTCCGGCCCGTGCACGGACGCGGTGGCATGGCTGCCCTGGCGGTCGTAGACGAGCGCGCGGTCGCGCTCGCCGGGGTTCGTGGGCGGGCGGTTGCCCTGCAGACTCGTGCGGAACTCCACCCGGTCGCCCGCCCGCACGGGCGGCCGTTCGCCGTCGCTGAAGACCGTCACGCCGCCGCTTGCCCGGCGCCACACGCGGCCGTCGGCCGAGAGGCCTTCCAGCGCCACCCGGGTGGACCAGTAGGGGGCGGCCCCGGTCCCCGTCCGGCCGACGTGGCGCAGCGGGGCATCGCGGACCCGCCCGCGCACGCAATACAGCGCCGCGCCGTCGAGTTGCCGTTCGGTCAGGTGCTCCGGCCCTCGATGCCGGAAGCGCGCCTCGTGCCAGAACCCTCCGAAGGCGGCCGTCAGGACGACGGCCAGGACCCAGCAGCCCGGGCCCCCGAGCCCGCCCCGCACGCCCCACCACGCGAGCGCCGCCACGGGCGCCAGCACCGCAAGCCAGGCCCACCCCGGCGGCTGCAGCCGGGCATCCAGGGCGATCCCGGACGCCAGGCCCACCAGCACGGGCACCAGCGGGCGATGCCGCGGAGGTCGTTCCGACTGCGCCCGGGGCGCGTCCTGCCCGTCCTGCTCCATGCGTCGTCCCTCGCCGATTGCACCCCCCTCTGCGACTCCGTTAGGATAGTGCAGCGACCTGTCCGGCTGCAATGTGGCAGAGGAATGTGTTCCGGGGGACCCATGGCGGCTGCGTCCGAACCGTTTCGCCTCGGCTACGTTCTGGAGCGCTACCCGAACGCCAGCGAGACGTTCATCGCCGCCGAGATGCGGGCCGTGGCGGCCTGCGGCGCCGAGGTGACGGCCTTCGTCCTGAGCCGGGGCCCGGACGGCGTCGACGCAGGCGTGCGCACGGCGCGGGCGGACCAGGCCGGGGCGGCCGACGCGGCGGACGCGCTCGGCGCCGTGCGCCTTGCGTGCGGCTTCGGGCTCGGCGCTCCGCGCGCGCTGGCGGGCTTGCTGCGCAGGCGGCGCGTGCTCGGGTTCTTCGTGCGGCGCGCGCGCGAGCTGCACGTCGAGCACCTGCACGCGCACTTCGCCGGCCTGCCCACGCTCATGGCGCTGGCGATGGCGGGCGAGCTGCCGGAGGTCTCCGTGAGCTTCGCCGCGCACGCGCGCGACCTGTACGTGCGCCCGAAGACGATCGCCCGGAAGGGGCGGGGCGCTCGAGTCTGCATCGCCTGCACCGAGGCCGGCGCGGGGCGGCTGCGCGCGCTCCTGCGGCCGGCGGACAGGCCCAAGGTCGTGCGCATCTACCACGGCACCGACCTGGCGCGCTTCGCCTACCGCCCGCGCCCGCAGCCCGGGCGCCCGGCGCGCATCCTGGCGGTGGGCCGCATGGTGCCGAAGAAGGGCTTCGACGTGCTTCTGCACGCCCTGCGGCGGCTGCGCACGCGGTGCGCGGTGCTGTGCGAGATCGCCGGGGACGGCCCCCTGCGCGCGGCCCTGGAGGCGCTCGCGCGGCGACTGGACCTCGGCGACTGCGTCTCGTTCGCCGGCTGGCTGCCCCACGCGGACATGCCCGAGCGCTACCACGGCGCCGACCTGCTGGCCGTGCCCTCCGTGCGTGCGCGCGACGGCGACGTGGACGGCCTGCCGAACGTGGCGGTCGAGGCGCTCGCCTGCGGGACCCCCGTGGTCGCCGGCGCCGTCGGCGGGCTTCCGGAGGCGATCCGGGCGGACCAGACGGGCCTGCTCTGCCCGCCGGGCGACCCCGACGCCCTGGCGGACGCGATCGAGCGCATGCTGACCGACGCGCGCCTGCGTGCACGGGTGACGGCCGCCGGCCGCCGGCTGGCCGAGGAGCAGTTCGACCTGCACGTCAACGCCCGCACCGTGCACGACGTCCTCCGTCGGGCTGCCACCTGACGGGCGCCGACCCGGCGTTCACGGCTCGCGGACGTAGGCGCCCAGGACCTCGGCAAAGTAGATGGTGTGCTGCGCGTGCACGGGCGCCCGGCGGTGTTCGGGCGTCAGGATCATGTGCGGCGGGCGCTGGGGGTGGTAGATGCGGCATTCGACGTGGATGGGGCATTCGGCGATCGACGGCGGCCGGACGTGCGCCGACGGCACCGGCGTGAGGCCCGTCTCCCGAAACTTGTCGCAGTCCCGCCCCGAGGCGCTGCCGCAGAACGAGACAGCCTCCGCCAGCTCCGGCGTGGGCACGCAGAGGGCGAACTCCGGCACATCGGCCAGCAGCTTGAACGTGTGACAGGCGGGCCGCACGGCCACGACGACGACGCAGCGGTCGTGGTAGTACGAGCCGAACAGCCCCCATCCGAGCGTCATGACGTTCGGCCGGCCGTCGCCTCCGCACGAGGTCAGCAGCACGCCCATCCCGCCGCCCCGGCAGTACATCTGCTCATGCAGCGGCCCGATCACCTGCCCGAACTCCACCTCTCGTCGCACCATGCCCGGCTCCTCTCCCATCCGCACGGGCCCCCCGGCGGCGATGGCGGGGGCGCCGGTGGACCGTCACCGGCCCACGGCCCCCAGCAGGTAGTCCAGGACCTCGGCGATGACGCTGGTCGTGAAGGCCAGCTCTTCCGGCGTCATCAGGTCCATCCGGTCCTCGATGCAGTGGATGGGCACCTTGCCGTAGTCGTTCACGAACCAGAGCGCCGGCACGCCGATGACGTCGAAGGCCGTGTGGGGCGGCTCGTCGTCCGGGCGTACGTCCACCTGGTAGCGCGGGAAGCGCGACAGCACCTCCAGCACGCCGTCCTTGAGCGCGCCCTTCCAGGCCATGACGCGCACCTTCGGCGGCAGCTCCGCCGTGCCGATGCAGTCCGGCTCGATGATGGCCACCGTCCGGCTGACCTCCTCCGGGTGGCGCCGGACGTATTCGACGGCGCCCAGGTTGCAGGCGCCCCCGTGCCGGCCGTACTCCTCGCCGCCGTAGACGATGAAGTTCATGCCGACGCCGCGCCGGTCAGCCTTCGAGAACAGCTCGCACAGCTCCAGCACGGCCGCCGTGCCCGAGGCATTGTCGACCGCCGAAGGGCAGAGGGCCGCCGTGTCGTAATGGGCGGGGATGCAGAGGCTCCCCCGCCCGTCGCCCGGGAAGCGGGCGATCACGTTGTGGCCGGTCGACCGGTAACGGCGCGCCCGGATGCGCAGGCGCAGCCGCGCGCCGGCGTTGGCGAGCAGCTTCGGGCCGGCCGAGAGCGGCACGGCCGCCGACGGCACGCGCGCGTAGGGGTCGCGGATCATCTTGGTCGGCACCGGCTCGGTGGCGCTCACGAGCACGACGGCGGCCGGCCGGCGGTCCTCGGCGGACAGGAGGTTGCGGTTGCGGTCGGCGGCCATGGCCGTGGCCAGCTTGCCGTGCAGGACCAGGACCTTGCCCTCGAGGTCCGGGGCGAGTTCCAGCTCCTCGAACGTGGCGACGGGCGCCAGTTCGGCCTCGACGTCGCAGGACTCGCTGAACGTCTGGGCCACGGCGGTGATCGACTCCTCGCCCGCGTCGGTCTGCAGCGTCAGCTCGGTCGACTCGTGCTCCCAGCACGGGGTCGGCCAGTCCTGCACCTCCACCCGGGCGCCGCAGCGCTCGAAATGCTCGACGGCGTACCGGACCGTCTTTTCGTCGTTCGGGGTGCCGCTGAGGCGCGCGCCAATCTCCTCGCAGAGCACGCGCTCATGGTTCCACAGGCGTTCCTGATTCACCGCAGGCCGTTTGGCCGCCATCATCCGCTCCTTCCTCTGGCCTGAGGCCGGACGGGGCCCGTCGCCGTCACAGCCTTCGGTAGTAGACCATCTTGGGGTCTTGCACGTCGAACCCCGCCTTCTCATACGCGCGCCGGGCGGGCGCGTGCCCCGCATCGCCCCCCGTGCGGACCACCACGAAGCGCATCCCGCGTTCCCGCAGGCGTTCGAACACGTATTCGTACATCCGGCCGCCGAGGCCGCGCCCGCGCACATCGGCATGCACGGCGTTGTTGCTGAGTTCGCCGATCCCGGTCGCGTCATCGGTCCAGTAGGTGGCGAAGCCGACCGCGCGGCCGTCGATCTCGGCCACACAGACGCCGGCGCGGCTGCCCGGCGCGCAAGCGGCGCGCACCTGGCGAGCCTTCCGCTCCTGCCAGCCGCTGTGGAGGATGCCGAAGAGTTCCTCGCCCATGAACCGGAGGCGTTCGGCATTAATGGGCGCCCAGGCGGCAACGGCGATCTCCACAAGCGTCTCCACGTCGTCCGGGCGAACATCCCTGATGAGAACGTCTTCGGCCATGGTCTCCGGTCCGTTGGCGGGCGGAAATCCCCCCTCGGCCGGCACGCGCGGGCCGAACGGCGCCATCTCGATGCATGGTAGCCGCCGGCATCGGCCGATTCAACGCCCGGCAGACCGGCCTCCCACCGGTACCCCGACGCGTTCCGCCGGCCCGGTGCTCATCTCCAATCCCATGAAGACCGACCTGATCGCCAAAGGCCACGTCAAGACCGACAAGGTGGATGCCGGCGCGCGGGAAGCGAAAGCGCTGGCGAGGGCGTGGAAGGACGACTACAATCTGAGGCGGCCGCACAGCGCGCTGGGGTATCGGACCCCGGCGGAGCATGCTGCGGCGACGGCGTGGGCTGCTTCGGGGCTCGGTTCCCTCGCCCCTTCGCACCCCACGCCTTTGGCAGACGAAACTCTCATAGCACTTGGCGCATAGAATGGGGGCACTTCACTGCCTGGGAAACCTGCCTGAGCCACGATTGGTGCACAGATTCTTGTGAGGAGCCGTAAAGCCCTTGCGAGGGCGATGCAACGCTTGACCCCGAGCCGATAAATGCTATGCTATCAGACCTTGTCCTATAGATAGGTCGTGACCATGAAAGGTCATCGAATGAAACTCATGCGATGGGCGGCTCTCGTGGCACTTCTGGGCGCTGGGTGTCCAACCACCCCCAGCTACACCTCCAAATCGTCTCTGGTTGATCCTCTTCGCCCCTACGTGCAGCAAGTTGCCGCCTCGCTGGGGGAAGTGCCAGCCGAGAGGAAGGTCATGCTGGACCAGATCGCCGCGACGGCATGCGACCTTCTGGCGAAGGGGAAGGACGCCAACATGACGTTCATCTGCACGCACAACTCGCGTCGCAGCCACATGTCGCAGATCTGGGCCCAGACCGCCGCATGCTATTACGGCCTCGACCGGGTGCATGCCTTCTCCGGGGGCACCGAAGCGACCGCCTGCAACTGCCGGACAGTTGCCGCGATGCGCAGGGCGGGGTTCTCCATCGTGAAGACCACGGAAGGCGGGAACCCCGTCTATCTGGTGCAGTATTCCGATGACCATGCTCCAGTACGCGCCTACTCGAAACTCTACAACGCCGACGGGAACCCGACCGAGGGCTTCATCGCGCTGATGACGTGCAGCCAGGCCGACAAGACGTGCCCGGTGGTCCAGGGGGCCATCGCCCGCTACGCGATCCACTACGTCGACCCGAAGCTGTGTGACGACACGCCGGACGAGCCCGTCGCCTACAACGAGCGATGCCAGGAGATAGCTCGGGAGATGTTCTACATCATGGAGCGCGTGCGAGCGCGCATGGACGCGAATGCCGCGAAACCGTGAGACGCCTGACACGGCAGACGGGCTTCAACGAAGGGTGAACCATGAGCGAAATGGTCAACTGTCCGTGTACCGGTGCGACGCTGAACAAGCTCGTGCAACCGGCGATCCTAACGACGCTGGTTCGGGAGCCTTTGTACGGCTACCGCATAGCGGAGGAACTTGCGGAGATGCCGGTTGTCAAGGGCGGCAAACTGGACACGACGGGGTTGTACAGGACGCTCAAGACGATGGAGCGGCGGGGCCTCGTCACCGGAGAATGGGAACCGTCGGAGGTCGGGCCAGATCGGCGGCTGTACCGGCTGACGCAGTCCGGACGGGATTGCCTCCGACGTTGGGTCAAGACGCTCGACGAGTATTGCGGTGCGGTGGGCGCGTTGCTGGCGAGCGCCAGAACCGCGTGCGGGCACACGCGGCACCCTCGCGGAAAGAACGAAAGATGAACTTCGCCGGAAAGGTCGCGATTCTGCCATGCACCGGAATCGGCCAAGTGGTCGGAACGATCGCACGGCATGCCGCGTATCGCGTGTGTGAGGACATGCGTCCCGATGACACCGTCTTGTTGTGCCTACCGGCGCTCGTGCGAGGCGTTCAGGAGGACATCGAGATGATCCGTCAATGTCCTGTGGTGCTCATCGAAGGCTGCAAGGAACGCTGTGCCGCGCACGCGTTATCAACGCAGGGCGGCAGTCCGTTGGCAACGGTGTTCGTGCCGGACGTGATGAAAGGCAGGGGCATAAGGATTGCAGGGGAGTCCCGCAGGGCACTTCAAGAACCGGAACTGGCCGTGGTTGAACTTGTCGCCCAAGCGGTTGTGGCGCACGTTGACCGGCTATGCTTCAGGAGCAAGACTGGAGACGACAAGTGAGACTACCGACACTTCTTCAGGGGATACTCGACAGGGCTATCGAAGGGCGGGCTCCCCGGAAAGAGGAATGCGTGCATCTGCTGAAGGTGCCCGAGGATTCCCTGGAGGCATCAGCCATCAAAGCCGTTGCCGATATCGTTGCCCGCCGACGGTTCCGCAACACGGGGATTCTCCTGGGCCAGATCGGTATCGAGACGTCCCCGTGTCCCGGCAACTGCGGATTTTGCGTCTTCGGAAAGGGACACACGACTCTGCCGACGAGCCGCCTGTCGCTGGACGAGATTCGGGATCGGGCGCACGGCTTCGCGGATGGCGGCGATCTCTACGCATTGTTCCTGATGACGATGCACGAGTTCGATCTGGACTGGCTGGTCGAGGCCGTCACGGCCGTCCGCCAGGAGATGCCTTCCCACACACAGATTGTCGTGAACATCGGCGACTTCGATCTGTCGGCAGCGAAGCGGCTCAAGGATGCAGGCGTGAATGGTGCCTACCATGTATGCCGCCTCCGTGAGGGAACGGACACATCGCTCCTCCCTGATGCCCGCAAGGCAACCTTCAAGGTCATCAAGGATGCGGGGATGGACTTCTACTACTGCTGCGAACCTGTCGGACCCGAACACAGCGCCGAGGAGATGGTCGACCAGATGTTCATGGGGATCGACTACGGCTGTTTTCAGCATGCGGCCATGCGCCGCGTCTACATCCCCGGCGCACCCCTGGCACACCACGGGCAGATCACGGAAC
>Ga0123328_1004373_pt1 | contig 11548 bp, 11 predicted proteins | sample BioC12SIPDNA_2_FD_89702 | JGI IMG/M metagenome (GOLD analysis project Ga0123328, IMG submission 89702) | Anaerobic biogas reactor microbial communites from Washington, USA - Biogas_R1_A C12 SIP DNA | ecosystem: Engineered > Bioreactor > Anaerobic > Unclassified | place: Washington, USA...
AGTGGACCATCTCCTCCTTGGTGCGGCGGATGAAATGGGCCTGGCGACGCTGCGGCGGATACTGGTCGAACGCCTCCGGGGTGGACAGCACGTCGGGCTCAAGCAACCGCCAGAGGCCGTAGTAGGGATAGTCTTTGCCCTGGTGGGGCGTTGCGGTAAGCAGCAGCAGGTGATGGGGGGACCAGGGCAGCCGCCAGGCGGGGTCGAGCCCGCGGACGCCCGCCAGGGCCTCGGCCAGCCGGTAACGGTCGGTCCTGCGCACCCGCAGATCGGCGCCCCGGTCCACGGACAGCTTGTGGGCCTCGTCAAAGACGACGAGGTCGTACGGCTCGACCTGTTCCTCGCGGAGCCGAGAAAACACGCGACTGCCCGCCAGGGTATCGACGCTGACGATGACGCGGTCGCTATCCGGTCCCATGAAGGGGTTGGCGTTCTTGGCGTCGGCGCCCGTGACCACGTTGAAGGTCAGATTGAACAGCACCTGCAACTCGGCCTGCCAGTTTCCGATCAGGCCGGCCGGGGGCACGATCAGCACCCGGCGAAGGAGGCGGCGCGAGAACATCTCGCGGATGTACAGGCCCGTCATGATCGTCTTGCCGGCCCCTGCGTCGTCGGCCAACAGGAACCGCAGGCGGGCCTGCCCCAGCATCTGGTCGTAGACCGCGATCCTCTGATGGGGAAGAGGATCGATATTGGATATCTCAGTGGCGAAGGCGGGATTGGCGAGATGGCCGAAGGAGAGCCGTTCACCCTCGATGAGACACGACACCCCCTCCGGGCGGGCGGTGAGGTCTAGGGTCGGGGGCCCCTTCGGGGCGGATTCCGCGGGCCTGCCCGGTTCGTCTTCCAGTTCGCCCGCGAGTTCCAACAGGCGGTTCCAGGCCAACTGTGATGGAACGGATTTGCTGTTCTCCCAACGATTTACGGTTGGGAATGAGACGCCGAGCCTCTCGGCAAGAGCGACCTGCGTCAGCCCCAGGCGACGCCGAAGCTGCTTGATCTGTCGTGGCGCGTTCTTGCCCGGGGTCCGGTCCATCGATTCTCGCTCCACCGACTGGAAGACAGGTGTGACGCCGGATTTATATCACATGCAATAGTGATCGTCAATCTGCCACGCGATATGCTATGTCAGTTCGGCCCGCGCGGCTAGCCCATGGTCACCGTCGAGGAGGATTTTGGGCTGCGAAGGCCGAAACGGTTGCCGGCTGGAACGGGCCACTCAGGCCCAGGAACTCGACGCGGGCTGCGGATTGAGGCGACAGACCGTGAACAACTTCTCGGACAAGGTCATCAGCGCCTGGTCGAAGGCGTCCGCGGAGGCACGGCGACGCCGGGCCTGCCGCAGGGTCCAGGACTACGTGGTCAACTTCGCAACGCGGGAGGTCGTCTACACGCCGCCGCCGGCCGACGATGTGCCGCCGCTCATGGAGGAACGGGTCGGCTTGCCAGTCGCTTTACTCGTTGCGAGATAAGGACTTGTGAAGTATTGCGACATATCGCGACAGAAAATCGCGACAGATTGCGACAGATTGCGACAGACAGTCGCCCGCGCGTCTGCCCCGTCCGGGCCACCGGGCCGGCGTATGGCTTCGGCGAGGACGTGACGCTGAAGTACTACAGCGTCCAGAAGGTCAGCGACGGCTCGATCGAGTTGGAGTCGGGCGACGGACCCGGGTTTGGACGGTCCCCTCCGTGGATGAGTGCATGAAGGCGATTCGGGACAATCCGTGTGTTTGTTCCGTAGCTGCTTGTGTACCGTCACCTTCGTGGGTTAGACTTCTTTCAACGGTTGGCGACCAGCCCTCAATTGTAAAAACGGGTGGTGTCAATCTGGGGAATCTCAAAGGAAACGCAGAAAATGGCGGAAGGTACGATCAAGCGCCTGACGGACAGAGGCTTCGGATTCATCGGAACGGGAGGCGACAAAGACCTGTTCTTCCATTCATCGAGCCTCGAAGGTGTCCGTTTCGACGAACTCCATGAAGGGCAAAAGGTGTCATTCACGGAAGCCCGAGGCCCAAAAGGACCATCTGCCGAAAACGTCAGGCCGGTATAGTTCCACAACGACTTCTCCTCTTTTCTCGGCCACGAGGCCCTGAACGATACCGGCGTTTCACAACCCAAGGATGGCAAACTGATCTTTCCCGCCCACCGAGCAGAACCCTTTTTGTAAGGGTAGCTTTCGGCGTTGGCTGAGTCTCCCATTGGCTGACAAAGCGCAAACGGCAAGGGGCTGATCTCGCCTGGGGCAACTGGGGAAGCCGGGAAGGGTGTAGCTGCAAAGCTCTTCGCCTGGCCTGCTTCAAGAGAGAAACAGCAGATGATGCTCCAAACTCTTCTTCTTCTGGCGATCGTGGCTGCTGCGGAACCATCGACGGAACCCCACGCTGTTCGGACCGTCTTCGTCGGAGGGATCAATCGCTCTTACCTCCTTCATCTGCCGCCTGACTATGACCCCCAGACGCCGACGCCCGTTGTCTTGGTGTTCCATGGGGCAGCCGCCAACGGATACTTCATCTCGGATTTCTCCGGCATGAATAAGAAAGCCGACGAAGCGGGATTCGTCGCTGTGTATCCCAACGGCAAGAGGCTCAGCAACACGTTGCTCACATGGAATTCAGGCGGCCTCAGTCGCAAGGATCACCCCGACGACGTGGAGTTCGTGAAACGACTTCTTGACAACCTAGCTCAGGTTGTGAACGTCGATCCAAAGAGAGTATATGCCACGGGCCATTCGAACGGAGCGATGATGTGTTATCGACTTGCGGTCGAGCTATCAGATCGGATCGCAGCGATCGCTCCTGTCGGTGGAACGATGGGGGTCGATCTGCCTGGGTCACAGCGTCCGATGTCGGTAATCCATTTTCATGGGACTCACGATGAGATGGTGCCTTGGAATGGACCGACTCAAGAGATGCTGCAAGAACTCAGATTCACGTCGGTCGAACGGACCATCCAAGCCTGGGCTAAAGCCAATAACTGCCCGGAAAGACCGGGCGTCACGGCCATGCCGAATACAGCTCTGGACGGCACGAAGGTTGTACGCATCGAGTACGAGTCGGGCGACGATAACACGAGGGTCGTACTGTACATGATCAAGGGTGGCGGTCATACCTGGCCGGGAATGGAACGCTCTGGCGACCGTTACGGCAGGTCCACACTTGATATTTCAGCCAATGACCTGATGTGGACGTTCTTCAAGATGCACCCGATGAAGTAACGCTGGGAAGACGGCCTCCCGTCTGTTGGCCTGTGAACTGGGGGCTAGTCAGCAGGAGTCCCAGCAGGACTACGGCTTTGCTCGATCGGAAGGAATTTGGGGCAGGCGATAGCCGTCGCGGTTCACGTCAGTGAATCGGAGCTGCGATGATGCGGATTGCCGTGTTCGTTCTGGTGCGTTGTGGATCACTTGCTGTCGTCCCTTGCCAGTGACGCTAACGGACATGCGGCAAAAGGAAGAGGCCCACCAGTCCAGTCCCACAGCCGTAGTCGAGGACGTCCATGTCCTTGGTCAGCCGTGCCTGACGGAGGATTGCCTCACCCACATCCTTCATCAGAGCTGCGGCGGATTGATCGAAGTAGCTGCCGCTCATGCCTTATCGCACGGACGTTGGCCTCGTACGCTCGGCGAAGCCGTTCGCAGCGCTCGTCCCGTTCCATCTCGTAGCGGCGGATCTCCCCCTGCACTCGCTGCGGCCGGGGAGCCTCGTGGATGTGGAGGTGCCGGTGCTCGTGGAGATCGCCCTCGACTACGACCAGCGATATGCCTCTCCTTTCCTCTATCAAAGACTACCCAAGTATATGCCCGAAAGGCTACCCAACAGGCCACCCAGTCCGAGTCGGCAGAAACGCATCCATGTCGCTAGTCCTTGCCAAATAAAGTTTTGCGAAAGATGATCGCACGAAAAAAGCCCGGCAAAACCGGGCTGAAGCACCCCCACGGGGAGTCGAACCCCGGCTTTCGGACTGAGAATCCGACGTCCTAGGCCACTAGACGATGGGGGCAGAGGCTGTCTTTTCGTCCCACACCTGGCGGGAACCTTACTTTTACCACCGGCCCGTGTGTCTGTCAATTGGGCGCTGGCGCGGGGAGACCGGCCGCGCCGCCCGCGCCGCCCGCGTCGCCCGCGTTGGGGCCGGTTTCGATCTCCTCTTCCAGTTCGGGCACGGCCTTGAGCAACTCGGCGGCCTTTTCCTGGCCGAGCCGCTCGCGATTGCCGCGGATTGTGCGGCGGTAAAGCTCCTGCATCACCGGGTCGCGGAGGTATTCGACAATCGGCAGCAGGTTGCGGAGCATCGTGTCGGCGCGCTGCCAGTCGCCGCGGAGGCTGTAGACGCAGTACTGGCCGGCGAGGCCGAACGCGCGCCGCTCGCGCTCCGAATCGCCCGACAAGGCCAGCTTCTCAAGCTGCTCGAGTGCCTTGCCGTCGTCGGCGTTCTTGACGTAGATGTCGCTCATGTAGATCAGCGCGAGCTTCTTCCTCGCCTGCGATACGCAGTACTCGTCGTCCGGGTAGAAGTGGAGCACGCTCAGCCATGCCTGTTCCGTGTCTTGCGACAAGGCATAAATCAACTGCTTGTATGCCGACCCCATGTCCTCCACGGGCTTGTTCGCCACCTCGGCCCCTCCCAGGAGGGACTGTTCGACGACGGTGGCTCGGGCGAGCCAGCCGCCCGCCGCCATCGCCGCCAAGGCCACCGCGGCGTAGAGTCCGCGCCGCGCCCAGCGGTTGCGGGCCTCGCCCGCGCTCCGCATCACCGCCTCGAGCCGTTGCGTCGCCTGCCCCAACGAGCCCGACATCATGTCGATCGAGCCGGGCTCCAGGCCGGGAAGGTCGTCGCCCACCTCCTCGTCGAGATGCTCCTGAAGGAGCGGCCGCAGGTCGCGAACCAGCTCCCGCGCGGACTGGTAGCGGTGGTCCGGCGACTTGGCCATCATCTTGTGGACGATCCGCGACAAGGCCGGCGGCAGATCGAGACGGATGTTCTCCAGCGGCTCGGGCTGCTTCTTCAAATGCTGCACCGCCACGCTCAGCGCTGTCTCGCCCGTAAATGGCGGATGACCCGCCAGCATGTGGTAACACGTCACCCCAAAGGAGTAGATGTCGCTGCGATGATCCAGCGGGCTGCCCTCGGCCTGCTCGGGGCTCATGTAGAGCGGTGTGCCCATCGTCATGCCGACCTGGGTCAGCTTGACGCTCCCCTCGGCCTGGAGCACCCGGGCGAGCCCGAAGTCGGCCACCTTCACCTCGGCCGCCTTGGTGAGCATGATGTTCTCGGGCTTGATGTCGCGGTGCACGATCTTCTGCTCGGCCGCCTTGGCCAGCGCGGCGGCCGTCTGGCGAATCACGAGCAGGGCCAGGCGGAGGTCGAGCGTGCCGCTGCGGGCGAGGTACTGCTGGAGATTCACCCCCTGGACGTATTCCTGGGCGATCAGGTGCACGCCATCGATGCAGGCCACCTCGTGGATCTGCACGATGTTGGCGTGGATCAGCGACGCTGCCGCACGCGCTTCGCGCTGGAACCGCTGCACGTAGCCGGAGTCGGAGGCCAATTCCGGCTTGAGCACCTTGATCGCCACCTGCCGGCCGAGCGACTGCTGCTCGGCCAAGTAGACGTCGGCCATCGCCCCGCGGCCGAGGCGGCGAAGGATGCGGTAATCGCCGAGTAGATGGCCGGAAAGGTCAGCGACGCCCGATCGCCCAGCCTGTTTCTCGGTGTCAGCCATCGCGGGACGATTCCGGTTGGAGGTCAACTTCGCAGTCTTTCTGCCGACGCGCGACAACCTCCAGTATGCGGCGCGGCGGTTGAATTGGCAAGATTCGCCCCCGCCGCCGGCCGCGTGCCGGGGGGCGGCACGTCGCGGATTGCCCGCCGCCTAGACGACCTCGTACCCCTTCCGCTGGGCGCGGCTGAGCATGGCATTCGCCTCGGCATCGCCCGGAAAAGTCTCCGCGGCCGGGTCCCACTTGAGGGGGCGGCCGAGCCGCATCGAAATATTGCCCAGATGGCAGGTCGTGACCGACTGATGCTGGCCGACCACCTCGGAAAGAGGCCGGCGGCGCTGGCGGACACAGTCGAAGAAATTGCCCATGTGGTTGATGATCGCGTCGAGCTTGCCCACCCGGGCCGGGCGGTCGAGATTGTCGAAGTCGTAGAGCTGGAACGCTTCGCGCGGCAGGGGATTCGACGCCAGGTCCTCGACCGGCTTGCCCGAGACGGTCCCCCGGTTGACGAAAATCCGCCCCTGCGCGCCGGAGAACATGATGCCGTTCCGGCCGGTGTCGCTGACCGTCATCACGACGCCGCTGGGATAGACATAGCGGGCTTCGAAGTCGACGGCCACGTTGTAGCCGTCTTTCACCCCCGGCATCCGGGCCTTGCCGTCGATCTCGATCGGCAGCTCGCCGATGCCCCATTGGGCGATGTCCAGGTGGTGGGCGCCCCAGTCGGTCATCTGTCCCCCGGAGTATTCATACCACCAGCGGAACGTGTAATGCGAACGCTGTTCAATGTACGGCACGTCCGGCGTCTGGCCCTGCCACATGTCCCAGTTGAAATGGCCGGGGACGGGCCGCTCGGGGAACGGGCCGCCGGTGACGTTCTTTCCCAGGATGACCTCGACCGTCTCCAGCTTGCCGATCCGGCCCTGGCGGACGAGTTCGACGGCCAGCCGGCAGTTGTGGTCGGATCGCTGCCAGGAGCCGACCTGGACAATCCGGCCCGTCTCCTTGACCACCCGGGTGAGCAGCTTGCCTTCGTCGACGGTCAAGGTCAGCGGCTTCTCCACGTAAACGTCCTTGCCCGCCCGGCAGGCGTCGATCACCATCTTCGTGTGCCAGTGGTCGGGCGCGCCGATCGTCACCACGTCGATATCCTGGCGATCGAGCAGCTTGCGGTAGTCTTCGAAGATCAGCGGCGTGCTGCCGAAGGCCGCGCGGGCCTGCTCGCGGACATGGCGATCGACGTCGGCGATGGCCACAATATCGCCGTCCGCGCGGGCCTTCTCGGCAATCACCGTGCCCTGGTACCGCATCCCGATCGATCCGATGCGGAACCGGTCGTTGGCGCTTCGGGGCGCTGTGCGGGCCTCGGCGTCGGCCGTGAAAATGTAGGGCACCAGTCCGCCGGAGCCGAGGACCGCGGCGGATGTCTTGAGGAAACGGCGGCGGGGGTGGAGCATCAGAAGGGTTCGGGGTTCAGCTAGAGGGTTCAGGGTTCAGGGTTCGGTTTTTGCTTCCGGGCTCGTTCCCGGGCTGGAGCTTGGGAACCAGGGGAGTCTTTTTCAGGTTGCCTCGGCCAGGCAAGCGCTCAGGTAGGCGCGGGCGGTGTTGATCTCCGCCGTCACGGCCTGAAGAGTCTTCATGATCGGGATGCCGCGCGGCACCGGGTGCATGAAGATCTCCGTCCAGCGAGCATAGCCGATCCGTTTCAGTGCGGCAACGATCGGGCGGAAGTCGAGCGAGCCGCGCCCCGGCATCTGCTCCAGCTCCTGCTGCTTGGGCAGCTTCTCCATGCAGCCCCGCCCGTATTGCCAGGCGTAGAAATGGACCAGCTTGGGTCCGAGGTCCTCGATCAGCCGGGCGAGCTGTTCTTCGTCCTGGGGCAGATGATACGGCGCCAAGGCGATACCGAGGAACGGGCTCGTGGCGGCTTCGGCCAGGTAGCGAATCGAATCGGGGCTGGCCACCAGGGCCTTGCCGTGGTTCTCGATCCCGATCGTCACGCCGCATTGTTCGGCCAGTTCCACGTGGGGCTTCATCTTCTCGACGAATTGAGCCACCGCCGCCTTGGCTTCCGCGCCGACCACGTCCTTCGGGCCCGCGCTGCCGGTGACAACGAGCGATCCGCCGAACTTCTGCAACATGCGGATCTCGTCCGCCAGGCCGAAGGGGCCCAGATCGTAGCGGGTCGTCATGCCCAGCTTGACGCCGTGCTCGGCGAGCAGTGCGGCGAATCTGTCGTGGCCCATCGCCTCCATCTGCTCGCGCTGGTTGGCGTGATGCTCGGGCCAGAGATCGATCCGCTCGGCGCCGATCTTGTGGACCTCGCCAGCGATCTCCTCCAGCGGCAGCTTGCCGTACATGCTCGAGGCCAGGGCATAGTGGAGCTGGAACTTGGGCGGCCCGGCGGCGGATGCGGCGGATGGGATGTCCAGTGGCAGGCAAGCCGCGGCCGAGCCGGCGGCCAGCAGGCGGCACATCTGGCGGCGGGTAAGGAAGGGTTGTTTCATGGGCAGCCTTTCTATGCCGGAGGGGAAACGGGACCCACATCTTACCCGCCGGGCGGCCCCGGATTCCACCCTTCTTCGAAGAAATCCAGTCGGGACCGTTATCCTTGAACGGTTGCGCGAGAACACGTTCCTTCGGGCCCCGACCGGGAACCGCGCTAGGGAATGCTCCAGAAGCGAACCGTTCCGTCCCTGCTGCCCGTCAGGAGCGTCTTGCCGTCCGGCATGAACAGCGCGCAGGTGACGGCGTCTGCATGGCCGAGAAATTCCGACTGCCGCCGCCCCGTCTTCAGACTCCAGAGGCTTGCGGCATAGGAGGCCGGGTCGTCCGGCTTGTCCTGGACGGTCACCGGGGGCCGAACGGAGACGACGTACTGGCCATCGGGAGACAGGCAGAGCGGCGTCTCGGCAAAATCGGCCACAAGGGTCTTGAATTCTCCGGATTGGGGAATCCAACGTGAAATCGTTGCCGCGCGGACCCCCAGAACCGAGCCATCGGAGGCAAAACCGACGGCCGCTGCGAATTCCTTCGCCTCATGGGCGGTCCGGCCCGTCTCGGATTCCTTCAGGGCAAGCGTGCCGTCTTCCTGCACGAGAAGCCATCTTCCGTCGGGTGAGAAGCCGCCGAGCCGGCTGTCCGGGTCGCATCGAACGGAGCATTTCTTCTCCCCCGTGGCGGTGTCCCAGACATGCAGGTCGAGGACGCACCAGCCGGCCAGCAATTTCGTGTCCGGCGAAAACGCCAACCTCGTCGCAAACGCCTCCGGCGCGCGGACGGTGCGAACAATCTCCGACGACGCCTTCCAAGAGCAACTCGGGATTCGCTGCGGACCAGTCGAGTCGGACCAAGGCGCGCGGGGGTCTGCGGCTGCTCCGGTCAAGCACCTTCACGTAGTAATAGCTGCCATTTTGCCACAGCCCGTAAGCATGGTCGTAGCGATCCGCTTCGAGCACAGTGACATCGAATGATTTCGGGTCGATCAGGATCCAGCCGGGGGATGGAGTCTCGTACTCAACCAATACGCGGGCCGCTTCGGAATCCATCGATTGTCCTTCTGGCCAGAGGGACAACGCGCGAATCGGCTGGAGGTCTCGAACATCCCACTCTCCAGAGATTGGAATCACGCGAAAACGAATCGCGTCTCGATCGCCAAGTTCGGCCACGCCGATCCTTTGGCCCTTTCCTGTTCCGAACATAATTGCCTTGCCCACGGCAATCGGCGCGACTACCACCTTGGGCATGGTTGGAGCGTTCCTGCTGGGCGTGGGAACCAGCCCCGCGAATCCGTCTTCCGCTCCCAATGCCCATGTCTTCCGCGTTCTTGGCTCCACCAAGAGAATCGCGAACTCCAATTTGCCCTCGTGGTTCTTGCTCAACGCGAACCATGCGTAATGACCATCAAAAGCGGCCGAGATTACACGAACGTAGCCTGCGTCGGACTGGTAAATCTGCCGCGCCGTGCCGTCCGGCTGCATGACATGCATCGAAAGACTGTCTTGCCAGAGAATGTCGTATCCGTCGTGGGTCTCAAGCCAGCCGTCAAATCCGTCCAACTCGCTGACTCTTCCCTGCGGGTCCACAACGGGAATCAGCAGTGGCGAAAAGCCGACTGCCGGGCTCGCAGGCTCGGTGTCAGGGGAACCGCCTGCGTGTAGTTCCAGGGTCCCCGCCCCGCCCTCAACCGCGAGTTCTGTAAGTGAACCCCGCGCGCAAGCGCCATGGCCATCGCGATTGCCGTGTCGGCCACTTCTTCCGACCCGTAGTCGGGCACGATCGCCACGGGGATTCCCCGCTCGCGGGCGCACCGCCAATCGACGTTGTCGTAGCCGACGCCGGCGCGGACGATCAGCTTGCAGCACTTGAGCCGCACGATCGTCGGCCGCGTGATCGAGATGGCGTGATAGAGGACGATCGCGGCGGCGTCCTCGATCCGCCCGATGAGCTGCTCCTCGTTCGTTGCGTCGAGGGCAACCACGCCGGCGACCTCGCCCAGAACGCCTCGCTCGGGCTCGAGGTCGTCGCTGATAAAATCGGCAATCGCCACCCAGGGCTGGGCAGTCATCGGTTCTATCTCCCGTCAGAGCATTTTGCATTCCCATTTTTCGGCTGCCCGCGGCACGCGGCCGGCGAGCAGCGGCCCCTTGCCCACGCAGGAAGGGCCCGACAGGGCGATCAGCCTTTTTTGAGCTTTCCCCATGGAGACTATCACGACCAGCTTGGCAGGAACCGCGCCATGGACGAAGATAATCCGATGGAACCAGCCGGTTGGTTCAAGCGTCGAATCGAACCCATCCAGCCCGGAGCGACAACCATGCGATTTCTCGTGGCGACTTTTTGCGTCTTTTTCCTGCTGTCCGCAAACGGCCGGGCGATCGAGCCGGCGGCGGCCCTGGATGTCTGGCCGGGAGCGGCGCCGGGCGAAAAGGGCGATATCGGCGCCGAGCAACTTGCGCCGGACAGGGGAGGCAAACCGGTCGCGCGGCTGATGAACGTCAGCCGGCCGACCGTCTCCGTCTACAAGCCGGCGGCGGAGAGCGACACCGGCGCGGCGGTGGTCATCTGTCCCGGCGGCGGCTACAACATCCTCGCCATGGACCTGGAAGGCACCGAAGTCGCCGAGTGGCTGAATTCGATCGGCGCGACCGGGATCGTCCTCAAGTACCGCGTCCCGCGCCGCAAGGACCTGGAGAAGCACGAGGCGCCGTTGCAGGACGCGCAGCGGGCGGTGAGCCTCGTCCGCTCCAAGGCCGCCGAGTGGAAGATCGATCCCGAGCGGATCGGCATCCTCGGGTTCTCCGCCGGCGGGCACCTGGCCGCCACGGCGTCGACGAACTTCGACCGGCGGCACTACGAGCCGATCGACGAGGTCGACAAGGTGAGCTGCCGGCCCGACTTCGCCGTGCTCGTCTACCCGGCCTACTTGCTCGTGGAAAAGAGCAGCCAGCTGGCGGCGGAGATTCGCGTCGGCGAGAAGACTCCGCCGATCTTCTTCGCCCATGCGGGCGACGACGGGATCAGCGCCGAGAACAGCATCGCGATGTTCCTGGCGATGAAGAAGGCCGGGGTGCCGGGCGAGTTGCACGTCTACGCATCCGGCGGCCACGGCTTCGGCCTCCGCCCGAGCGACAATCCCTGTTCGACCTGGCCGGCGCGGTGCGAGGCCTGGATGAGGAGCCGCGGGCTGCTGGGCAAGAAGACGCCGTAGGTCGGCGCGGAGCGGCCGGCGGCGGGCCGCCGCTGGCGCTGATCGTGCGTGCGACGGCGGTTCAGACCCCCATGGAATGGACCGCGTTGGACCACCCTACGGGGCGCGGTGG
>Ga0123328_1004379_pt1 | contig 11533 bp, 9 predicted proteins | sample BioC12SIPDNA_2_FD_89702 | JGI IMG/M metagenome (GOLD analysis project Ga0123328, IMG submission 89702) | Anaerobic biogas reactor microbial communites from Washington, USA - Biogas_R1_A C12 SIP DNA | ecosystem: Engineered > Bioreactor > Anaerobic > Unclassified | place: Washington, USA...
CGACCGCGTGCTGGGCCTCTACTCGCAGATCCACCGCGAACTCGGCGTGCAGCTGCCCGAGCTCGATCTCGGCGGCGGCTACGGCATCGCCTACACAGAGGACGAGCAGCCCCTCAACGTCGACGAGGTCGCCCACGACCTGCTCACCGCCGTGGCCAAGACCGCCGCGGAGCTGGGCATCGACGCCCCCGCCGTCCTCGTCGAGCCGGGCCGCGCCATCGCCGGCCCCGGCACGGTGACGGTCTACGAGGTCGGCACCGTCAAGGACGTCACCGTCTCCGAGGACGAGAAGCGACGCTACCTCTCCGTCGACGGCGGCATGTCCGACAACATCCGCCCGGCCCTCTACGACGCGCTTTACGACGCCCGCGTGGTCAACCGCTTCACCGAGGGCGAGGAGATCTCCTCCCGCCTCGTCGGTTCCCACTGCGAGTCCGGCGACATCCTCGTGCGCGACGCGCGCTATCCCGACGACATCGCGGTCGGGGACCTCATGGCCGTCGCCGCGACCGGCGCCTACGCCTACGCCATGTCCTCGCGCTACAACGCCTTCGGCCGGCCGCCGGTCGTCGCGGTGCGTGCGGGCAAGACGAAGCTCATGCTGCGCCGCGAGACTGTCGAGGACATTCTCGCGCTCGAGGCGTAGAACCGGCGCCCGGGCCGGGCGTCAGTGGAAGAGGCCCTTGAGGCTGCCGGCGTCCTCCAGCAGCGCCACGACGAGCGAGGTGTGGATGGAACCGAGCGGCACGCCCCTGGCGGGCGTCGGCGCGGTCGACGGGTCCGGGGTGGAGGAACGGACCGGTGTCGTGGGCGGCTCATCGCGGTCGACGGTGCCGGAGGCTCCCGTGGCGCACATGCGCAGCTCCGCCCGGTAGGCGTCCGCCTCCGCCTGGGCTCCCGGGGTGCGCTCCCAGGCCCGCAGCCAGGCCTCGTCGGCGGCCACGGAGAGCCCTTCCCGGGTGCCGCTGAGCAGCGTCGTCGACCCGGAGCGGCGGGCGGCCGCGAGCTGGGCGCGGGCCTCCGCGGAGGTCATCTGGTACGTGTCGCGCCCGGCCGCCCGGTGGTTGTTGCGTTCGACGAGGATGCGCAGCGGCGCGGCGGCCTCCCCGTCCCGGTAGCCCACGCGGGCGCTGGCCGCGTTGATGCGCTCCAGGGCGGCCCGGACGTTGCCGGGCATGTCGGCCAGCTGCTCGCTGGTCTTGTCCGCGTGCCAGGTGCGTGCCAGGGCCATGTCCTCCGCCACGGAGGGGACGTCCCGCAGGATCTCGGCGGACCAGTTGGCGGCGAACACGCCCGACAGGGCGAGGCCGCTCTCGGTCTCGGCGGGGGAGAGGCGGACGGTGCACACGCCGTCGTCCGTGGTGATCTCGGCGGCGTGCGCGGACGAGATCCCCGCCAGTGGGATCACCAGGCACGCCACGCAGGCCGTGAGTGCACGGGTGATCCGACGGCGGGACATGCTGACTCCTGTCACTGGCAGAGGCATGGGGGTGGTGAGGACAGATTAATCGTCTGAACGCAATATGTCCAGAGATGTGACTTATCTTATGGAGTGTCGTGACCCCGGAGTCTGAGGAAGTGGCCGAATCCCGGTAGGGTGGTCACGGAAATCTGTCCTCAGTCTGCCCGTCCCCGACGGGCACGGACCCACGACCATGTGCAGGAGAACCATGACCGTCACTCAGCAGCCCAGCTTCAACCCCGGCAAGGGAGCCGGCGAGCCGGTGGGCGTCGCCATTCTCGGCCACGGCACCGTCGGATCTGAGGTGCTGCGCCTGATGGGCGAGTACTCCGACGCGCTCGCGCACCGCATCGGCGGTCCGCTCGAGCTCAAGGGTGTGGCCGTGTCCGACCTCTCCAAGCCGCGCGAGGGCGTGGACCGTGAGCTGCTCACCGATGACGCGCTGAGCCTCATCAACCGCGACGACGTCGACATCGTCGTCGAGGTCATCGGCGGCATCGAGTACCCGCGTGAGCTGGTCCTGGCCGCCCTGCGCGCCGGCAAGTCCGTCGTCACCGCCAACAAGGCCCTCGTCGCCGCGCACGCCGACGAGCTTGCCGACGCCGCCGACGCCGCCAACGTCGACCTCTACTTCGAGGCCGCCGTCGCCGCCGCCATCCCGGTCGTCGGCATGCTGCGCCGCTCCCTCGCCGGCGACAACATCCTGCGTATCTCGGGCATCGTCAACGGCACCACCAACTTCATCCTCGACGCGATGGAGTCCACCGGCGCCAGCTACGACGACGCCCTTGCCGAGGCCACCCGCCTGGGCTACGCCGAGGCCGACCCGACCGCCGACGTCGAGGGCCACGACGCCGCCTCCAAGGCCGCCATCCTCGCCTCCCTGGGCTTCCACACCCGCGTCAAGTTCGACGACGTCAGCTGCGAGGGCATCTCCAAGGTCACCGCCGAGGACATCGAGGCAGCCCGCGACGCCGGTTACGTCATCAAGCTGCTCGCCATCTGTGAGCGCATCACCGACAAGGACGGCGTGGAGTCCGTCGCCAGCCGCGTCCACCCGACCCTCGTGCCGGTCGACCACCCGCTGGCCTCGGTCAACCAGTCCTACAACGCCATCTTCGTCGAGGCCGAGGCAGCCGGCCGCCTGATGTTCTACGGCAACGGCGCCGGTGGTGCCCCGACCGCCTCCGCCGTCCTCGGTGACCTCGTCGGCGCCGCCCGCAACAAGGTCCACGGTGGCCGCGCCCCGGGCGAGAACACCTACGCGAACCTGCCGATCGCCGAGTTCGGTGACGTGCGCACCCGCTACCACATCGACATGGAGGTCGAGGACCGCACCGGTGTCCTCGCCGAGCTGTCCGCGATCTTCGCCACCCACGGCATCTCCCTCAAGACCGTCCGCCAGGAGGAGGCCGGCGACCTCGCCCGCCTCATCGTCGTCACGCATTCCGCGCGTGAGGCCGACCTGGCCGCCACCGTCGAGGACCTGAAGAAGGCCCCGGCCGTCCAGTCCGTCGACAGCGTCCTGCGACTCATCTAGGGAGCGTCGAGTTTTGAGCATCCAGCTTGAGGTGGGCACCCGGGCCACCGTCACCGTCCCCGGCTCCTCCGCGAACCTGGGCCCCGGATTCGACACCCTCGGCCTGGCCGTGGGCATCTACGACACCGTCGAGGTCGAGGTCATCGAGTCCGGTCTCGAGGTCGAGGTCTTCGGCGAGGGCGAGGACGACCTGCCCCGCGACGGCTCCCACCTGGTGGTCAAGGCCATCCGGTCGGGCCTCAACGCCGCCCACGCAGAGGCCCCGGGCCTGCGCGTGGTGTGCACCAACGCCATCCCGCAGTCCCGTGGCCTGGGCTCCTCCGCCGCCGCGGCCGTCGCGGGAGTTCTGGCCGCCAACGGTCTGGCGGGCAACCCGCTGACCACCGACCAGGTGGTCCAGCTGTCCTCCGCCTTCGAGGGGCACCCCGACAACGCCGCGGCCTCCGTCCTCGGTTCCGCCGTGGTCTCCTGGACCACGACCCCGGTCGACGGCTCGCAGCCGGGGTACCGGGCGGTGGCGGTGGACGTCGACAAGCGCATCCGGGCGACGGCTCTCGTGCCGGACTTCCACGCCTCCACCCAGGCGGTGCGTCGCGTGCTGCCGAGCCACGTCACCCACACGGACGCGCGTTTCAACGTCTCGCGCACCGCGGTGATGACCGTGGCGCTGCAGAACCACCCGGAGCTGCTGTGGGAGGGCACCCGTGACCGCCTGCACCAGCCCTACCGCGCCGACGTGCTGCCGGTGACCGCCGAGTGGGTCAACCGTCTGCGCAACCGCGGTTACGCCGCGTACCTCTCCGGCGCCGGCCCGACCTGCATGGTCCTGTCGGTCGACCCGATCGAGGAGGCCATCCTCGAGGAGGCCCGCGGCGCCGGTCTGCGCGTCCTCGAGCTGGAGGTCGCCGGTCCGGCGACCGTCGAGGTCAGCCGGGTCTGACCTACCGGTCGTCGGCGGGGGTCCCCCTGTCGGCGACCACCGAGCACGCGCCCGAGGGCTGGAAGGGGCGCAGGCTCAGCCGCACGGGGGCGGAGCCGACGGACTCCTGCAGGAAACCCTCGTGGATCGCGCAGATCATGAGCGAGGGTCGGTGCCCCTCGGCGACGAAGGGTCACGCCTGCAGCTCGATGTCGACCGACTCCGCGTCGGTGCCCCCGTCGCCCTGCTCCCTGCGCATGGTCGGGTCGAAACCCAGCTCACGGAGGGTGTGGTGGAGACGGTCGAGCGCCGTGTCCATGGTGTCCTCGCCGTCCTCATTGCCGGTGCCGGCGGGGGCGTCCTCCCGTTCAGCCATGCGGCGGGCCCAGAGACGCCCGATCTCGCGGGCCTTCTCCACCGTCTCGGGGCTGGGGGAGTCGATGTCGACGATCATCGAGGCCAGCAGCTCCACCAGGGAGATGTACTCGCGGGCGATGGCCCGGTTGTCGGGGATCCGGACCTGGAAGATCAGGGAGGGGCGTCCGCGTCCCTGTGCCGGGGCGGTGTGCGCGTGGACGGCACCGCGGGCGATGAGCTCGTCGAGGTGACCGCGGACGGTGTTGACGTGCATCCCGAGGTCCTCCGCCAGGTCGGCGGAACGTGCCCCCTGCGGGTAGGTCTGCAGCTGGTCGAGGACCTCGCGCTGGCGGGTGCTCAGTTGCAGTGACTCGGGGTAGAGCTCCGCTGCGGGGCGGGGCGGCCGGTTGTCCGTCATCGGGACCGAAACCTCCTCATGTCCGGTACGGCACCTGCAGTTGAACACGGCACCGTGACATTAATTGTTCGCGAGGCATCGTCACGGTGTCAATTTCCCCTCACCTTCACGGGGCCGGGAGAAATCCGTGTTCCTCCCACACCCGGGCCATCGCCGGGGAGTGCAGCAGCGTCACCAGGTCCGTCGCCGCCTGCTTGTCGACGGCCGTCGTCGTCACCGCCGCCAGCAGCGTGTTGGGGTGTTCCTCAGCGCCCGGGATGTCGATGACCTCGACCGCTGCGCCGGCGTCGAGGGCGTCGGTGCGGTAGACCCAGCCGGCGTCGGCCTGCCCGGAGACGACCCGGGCGAGGACATCGGAGACGGAGTACTCGCGGAAGGCCGGGGTGAGCGGGAGGTCCTGCGCGTCGCTGATCCGCCGGGCGGAGGCGCCGCAGGGGACGCGCTCGTCGCAGAGCACCAGCGTCGTCCCGGCCAGGTCCTCCACGGACGTGATGCCGGCCGGGTTGCCGGCGGGCACGACCATCACCATCGAGTTGATGGCCACCACCCGCGGGGCACGGGCCACGCCGAGTGCGACGGCCTGCTCCATGGACGCCTCATCGGCGGTGATGAGGACGTCCCCCGGGGCACCGTCGGCAAGCTGCTGAACGAGCGTCGTCGTGCCGGCATTGAGGAACTCGAGGTCCGCGTCGCTGAGGGCGGCGAGCTCCTCGTTGATGACGCGTGTCGACGACGCCCCGAGCACCAGCAGCGCCGGACTCTCCGCCTCCGTGGGGACGGGGGTGCACCCTGCCGCGAGGAGCACGGCGGCGAGGGGGACGAGCAGTCGGGGGCGGGGCATGGAGGGGTCCTTCTGTGAGCGGGGGAGATGTCTTCCGCTCATCGGCAGATGTTCTCCGGGTAAGCGTAGTCGGGCTGCCCCTCCCCGGAAGGGCGAACGGGCATTCCCGTGTCAGAGCCGGCGGAACTCCACGGAGCCCCCGCCGGTCCAGCCGACGTCCGCGGAGATGCCCGACTGCTCACCCGCGACGACCGCGCGCAGGCGCTCCAGGGCGACGGTCTCGGCGAAGTCCTCCCGCTCCACGCCGAGGAAACGACGCCCCAGCTTCAGGGCGACCGCGGCGGTCGTGCCGGAACCGAGGTGGTAGTCGAGCACCACGTCGCCCGGCGCGGTGAACAGCTCGATGAGGAAACGCAGCAGCGCCTCCGGCTTCTTGCCGTTCCGGAAGCTCACCCCGCCCTCGGCGGACACCCGGTTGAACTCGGCGTGGAAGTCGACGAAGTTCGGGTACGGCAGGGCAGTGACGTCGCTGGACTGCGGCACGCCCTGGAAGTAGGAGCCGTTGCGGTTGCCGGCCTTCGGGGTGTGGAAGAAGCGGTGCCCCAGGCCGTCGTCGCCGATGTCCGGCACCTGGATGAGGGTCATGGGATCAAGTCCGAGGTCCTCGAGGTGGGCGACCCAGAAGCGTCCCGAGGAGTTCTTCTCCCGCAGGCTGCCCCGTATGGAGTGGGTGCGGAACGTGCCCGTGCCCGGCCCCTTCTCCACCTTGCGCCACTGGTCCGGGCGGTAGATCAGGCAGGGGCGCCCGCCCAGCTCGGCGGGTGCGCCGGGGCCGGTGAGCTCCACGTCCCAGCGGTACTCGCTGAGGTCGCGTGCGCGGATGCGGCGCGGCATGCGGAAACGGGGGTCGGTGGAGTAGATGAGGATCTGCTCGACGACGTCGTTGAACTGCTTGTCGGCGGTCAGCGCCCGGTCGGGGTGCCGGACGAGGACGTGCAGGACCATGACCTTGTGGAGCCACTCGGTGGCGTCGAGAAGCACCTCCAGGTGGGCGGACTGGTGGAAGCTGCACTGGATGGCGAGGACGGCGTCGTCGACGAGCAGCGGGCGGGCGGCCTCCAGCCGCTCCGCCATGAAGGTGAGCCACTCCGCGCGCGGCATCGCGTCGGCGTAGAGGTAGTCACCGCTGCCGGTGTTGTAGGGCGGGTCGATGTAGACCATCTGCACCCGGCCGGCGTGCGTGCCCGCCAGGTGGCGGAGAACCTGCAGGTTCTCGCCCTGGATGAGCAGATTGTCGACGCCACCGTGCATGCCTGTCGATCCTAGCCCGGGACGGGACCGGCGCCCTCCGCAACCTCCTGCGCGTCCTTCTCACCCGGACCCTTGAGCTTGATGATCTCGAACTCGCCGTCCGCCAGGTGCTTCCGCAGGTCCTTCTTGTCGAACTTGCCGACGGAGGTCTTGTCGATGTCCTGCACGAATGTCCAGTACTCCGGCAGCATCCAGCCGGGCAGGGAGGCGCGGAGCTGGTCGCGCAGCTGCTCGGCGGTGTCGCGGGTCTGCGGGATGTCGTCGTGCAGCACCGTCACCGCCAGCGGGCGCTCGCCCCACTTCTCGTCCGGGTAGCCGATCACCGCGCACTCCACGACCTCCGGGGAGTTCATGATGAGGTTCTCCAGCATGGCCGAGTAGATCCACTCACCACCGGAGCGGATGACGTCGCGCGCGCGGTCCGAGACCGTGAGGTAGCCGTCCGCCGTCACCGAACCGACGTCACCGGTGCGCAGCCACCCGTCCGGGGTGAACAGCTCCTCCGCGTCGTCGACCTCGCGGCCGCGGAACTGGCTGGCGGAACCGTCGCCGTCCTCGGTGGGCGAGTGGTAGTAGGCGCCGGTCACGATGTTGCCGCGGACCTGCAGCTCACCCTGGTTACGGTCCGTCGAGGAGACGACCTTGCCGTCGTTGACCACGCGGTACTCCAGCAGCGGGGAGAAACGGCCCTGGCTCACGCGGTACGCCCAGCGCGCCTCACCGGAGGACCCCGACGGCGGGCGGGCCACCGTGCCCACCGACGACGTCTCCGTCATGCCCCACACGTGGACGACGTCGACGCCGTAACGCTCCTCCCACAGCTGGATGAGGATCGGCGGGGCCTGCGAGCCACCGACGTAGATCTCCGTCAGCGACATGCGCTCCGGCGGATTGTGCAGGTAGTGCACCATGAGCTGGATCCACACCGTCGGCACGCCGTGGGCCACGCGGGGGTGGGTGGCCGCGATGAGGCGGGCCAGCGTCGGCGCCGACACGTCCGAGTCCGGGAACACCAGGGGAGTGCCCGACATGAAGGCCGCGTAGGGCACGCACCACGACAGGACGTGGTAGATCGGCACACAGCACAGGAAGGACTCGCCGTGCGAGACCGACAGCGAATCCGTGGCACGCAGCGACATGGACTGCAGGAACACCGAACGGTGCGAGTACGCCACGCCCTTCGGGGCGCCCGAGGTGCCCGTCGAGTAGCAGATCGCGGCGGTGGTGTCCTCGTCGAGGACGGGCCAGTCGAAGACGGTCGAGCGGCCGTCGAGAAGCTGCTCGTAGGAGTGGACCGACAGGTGATCCGGGAGCTTCTCCGCCAGCGGCTCCAGCGGCTCGAGGCCGGTGAACACCACGGCACGCATGGTGTGGCACCCCTCCAGCGCCCGGCCGAGGAGACCCGCCAGGCGCGGATCACACACGATGACCTCGATCTGCGCGTGGTTGATGATGTGCCGCACCTGGTCGGTCATCAGCTGCTTGTTCAACGGCGCGAACACCGCCCCCATGCACGAGACCGCGAACTGCACCTCCAGGTGCTCCGCGCAGTTGTGCATGAAGGAACCGACGCGCTGGTCACCGGTGATACCCAGATCGTCACGCAACGCGTGCGCCAGAGCCGCCGCCCGCGCGTGGATCTCCGCGAAGGTGGTCTCCTCGGCCTTGTCCGTGCGCCACGTGGTCACCTTCGTCGACGCATGCGCGGTGGACCCGAACTCCAGGATCCGCGAGATCGACAACGGCACATTCTGCATGGTGGAGAGCATGACCAACACTCTAGCCGGGAGGGTCGGTGCGATAGTGTGTGCGGCATGCGGTACACTGTCCGGAGATCGACGGGGGTCTGTATCTTCACTCCAGACCCATAGTCCACCCGGATCACGCGTTCACCCTCCTTCCTCCGCTGCAGGCGGCCCCGGCTGCCCCGGCCCGGAAGGTTGCGGTCCCAGGTTCGGTCCGGTCTGATCAACCACTGAAGTACGGCTCCGTACCCCCGCTGTCCTCACACGAGGACCACCCACGTCTGTGTGGGTGTTTCAAGGGGAGACGTCGAGTCGCTCAACTCCACAGAAGGCTTCCAGTCGGGCGTGTGACGCGCTCCGCCCATGACGCGCCGAAGACTGGTCAAGCAAGGAAAGGACATCCGTGACCGAAACGGACACCGCCACCGCAGCAGCTTCCACCGACCTCGCGTCGCTGAAGCTCACCGAGCTGCGCAAGATCGCCGCGGAGAAGGGCCTCAAGGGGGTCTCCGGCCTGCGCAAGGGCGATCTGATCACTGCGATCCAGACCGGCACCGTGCCCGCCCGCGGGCGTGCCGCCGCGCCTGCCGCGCAGGCAGCTCAGGCCGAGCCCGCCGCAGAGGCTGAGAAGACCGAGCAGGCCGCGTCTGCTGAGACGCAGGACGCCGCCCCGGCCGCCGAGAAGACCGAGCGCCCGCAGCGCACCCGCCGTGCCACCCGCACGACCCGTGCGAGCCAGGAGAAGACGGAGCCCGCCGCAGAGCAGCCGGCCACCGAGCAGGCCGAGAAGTCTGAGCAGACCGAGCAGCCCCAGCAGGCTGAGCAGGCCGAACAGTCCCGCGACTCCGGCGACTCCGGTGAGTCCCGCGACTCCGGCGACACTGCCGACTCCTCCGAGGAGCCGCGCTACGAGTCCCGCTCCGCCGCCCGCCGCGCGCGTCGCAACCGCGCCCGCCACGGCCAGCGTGAGCAGGAGCAGCAGTCCGGTTCCGAGCAGGAGCGCGGTCAGCGACAGGACCGTCAGGAGCAGGACCAGCAGGACTCCGACCGTGACTCCGGCCAGCAGCAGGGCCAGCAGGGCCAGCAGCAGGGCCGCAACCAGCGTGGTCAGCGTAACCAGGACCAGGAGGGCGAGGGCCGTCGTGGTCGTCGCAGCCGCCGCAACCGTCGCGGCCGCGGCGGTGACCAGCAGGACCACCAGAACGACCAGCAGCACGATTCCGCTGATCTGCAGGACGTCGCCGGCATCCTCGACATCGTGGACAACAACGTCGCGTTCGTCCGTACGACCGGCTACCACGCCTCGCCGGCGGACGTGTTCGTGCAGAACCAGCTGATCCGCCGTTCCGGCCTGCGTGCCGGTGACGCGGTGACGGGCAAGGTGCGCATGGGTGCCGCCCAGACCCACGGTCAGGGCCGTAATCGTCAGAAGTACAACCAGCTGGTCAGCGTCGACACGGTCAACGGTCTCAGCGTCGACGAGGCCCGGAACCGTCCGGAGTTCTCCAAGCTGACGCCGCTGTACCCGAACCAGCGTCTGCGTCTGGAGACGGACCCGAAGATCCTGACCACCCGCGTCATCGACCTGATCATGCCGATCGGCAAGGGCCAGCGTGCGCTCATCGTCTCCCCGCCGAAGGCCGGTAAGACGACGATCATGCAGAACATCGCGAACGCGATCTCCACGAACAACCCGGAGTGCCACCTGATGGTCGTCCTCGTCGACGAGCGTCCGGAGGAGGTCACCGACATGCAGCGTTCGGTGCACGGCGAGGTCATCGCCTCCACCTTCGACCGTCCGCCGTCAGAGCACACGGCCGTCGCGGAGCTGGCGATCGAGCGTGCGAAGCGCCTGGTGGAGCAGGGCAAGGACGTCGTCGTCCTGCTGGACTCCATCACCCGCCTGGGCCGTGCGTACAACAACTCCTCCCCCGCGTCGGGACGCATCCTCTCCGGTGGCGTCGACTCCAACGCGCTGTACCCGCCGAAGCGTTTCCTGGGTGCGGCCCGCAACATCGAGAACGGTGGTTCGCTGACCATCATCGCCACCGCGATGGTGGAGACCGGTTCCGCCGGTGACACCGTGATCTTCGAGGAGTTCAAGGGCACCGGTAACGCGGAGCTCAAGCTGGACCGCCGTATCTCCGAGCGTCGCGTCTTCCCGGCGGTCGACGTCAACCCCTCGGGCACCCGTAAGGACGAGCTGCTGCTCGCCCCGGAGGAGGCCCGCATCATGCACAAGCTGCGTCGTATCCTGTCTGCACTGGATCCGCAGCAGGCCATCGATCTGCTCATCAAGCAGCTGAAGAAGACCAAGAGCAACGGTGAGTTCCTCATGCAGGTCGCCTCTTCCGCCCCGATGGCCGCCGACAAGGACGAGGAGGACTACTCCTAGATGAGTTCCACTGTTTCCGCCGTAGACGACGTCGTCTCCGAGTACCAGGGCATCGAGGCCCAGATGGCCGATCCGGCGACTGCCGGTGACCAGGCCCTGTTCCGCAAGCTCTCGAAGCGTTACGCCGAGCTGCAGCCGATCATCAAGGTGAACAACGAGCTGGTCAGCACCCGGGAGGACCTCGAGGTCGCCCGCGAGATGGCCCACGAGGACAAGGAGTTCGCCGCCGAGGCCGAGCGCCTGGCCGCCCGTGAGGTCGAGCTGGAGGAGCAGCTCGCCGATCTGCTCGCCCCGCGTGACCCGCACGACTCCGATGACGTCATCATCGAGATCAAGGCCGGCGCGGGTGGCGAGGAGGCCGCGCTGTTCGCCGGCGACCTGGCCCGCATGTACGAGCGTTACGCCGACAAGCACGGTTTCACCTGGGAGGTGCTCGGCCTGTCCGAGTCCGACCTGGGTGGAGTCAAGGACATGACCTTGTCCATCCGTGCCAAGAACCCCTCCCGCGACGGCGCGTGGAGCGTGTTCAAGTTCGAGGGTGGCGTCCACCGCGTGCAGCGCATCCCCGTGACCGAGTCGCAGGGCCGCATCCAGACCTCCGCCGC
>Ga0123328_1004383_pt1 | contig 11529 bp, 7 predicted proteins | sample BioC12SIPDNA_2_FD_89702 | JGI IMG/M metagenome (GOLD analysis project Ga0123328, IMG submission 89702) | Anaerobic biogas reactor microbial communites from Washington, USA - Biogas_R1_A C12 SIP DNA | ecosystem: Engineered > Bioreactor > Anaerobic > Unclassified | place: Washington, USA...
AGAGAAGGGAGACTGGATTCCTGATCTCTGCGATCTCGGCGGTCTCTGCGGTAAATGCCCGTATGAATCCGCGGGAATCCGCGTTTCATCCGCGGAATCCGCGTTCCATCGGACTAGCGCAGCGCGTCGCTTACTCGCCGTCGCCTGCGGGAGCGGGGGTGTCCAGGGCGCTTAGGGGCATGGTGGGCGCGGCTTCGGGCGCTTCTTGGCGGCGGAACTGGCTCATGTAGAGGTCGTGGTACACGCCGCCAGCCTCCATGAGCGTGGTATGCGTGCCGCGCTCCACGATGCGGCCGCCCACGATGACGACGATCTCGTCGGCGTTGCGGATGGTGCTCAGCCGGTGGGCGATCACCAGGCTGGTGCGCCCCGCCAGCAGCGTGCTGAGCCCCCGCTGGATGAGGAGTTCCGTGCGCGTGTCCACCGAACTCGTCGCCTCGTCCAGGATGAGGATGCGCGGGTCCTTGAGGATCGCCCGGGCGATGGCCAGGAGCTGCCGGTTCCCCTGGCTCAGTGTGTGCCCCCGCTCGCCCACCTCGGTGTCGTACCCCTTGGGCAGGCGCTCGATAAAGCTGTGCGCGTTGGCCACGCGCGCCGCCTCGACCACCTCCTCGTCGGTGGCGTCGAGCCGCCCGTAGCGGATGTTGTCCATCACCGTGCCGGAAAAGAGAAAAGCGTCCTGCGGCACGACGCCCACCTGCTCGCGCAGGCTCTGCATGGTGACGGAACGCACGTCGTAGCCGTCCACGCGCACCGCCCCTACCTTGACGTCGTAGAACCGCGGCACGAGGTTCACCATGGTGGTCTTGCCGGCGCCGGTGGGTCCGACGAGGGCCACCGTCTTGCCCGGCTCGATGGTCAGCGAGACATCGTCGAGCACCGGTTCGCCCTCCACATAGTGAAAGCGCACCCGGTCGTAAACGATGCGCCCCTCGATGGGCGGGAGGTCGACGGCGTCGGGCGCGTCGACGATGGTCGGCGGCGTGTCGAGCAGCTCAAAGATGCGCTCGGCGCCCGCCAGGGCGGCCACGAACTGGGTGTAGAGATTGGCCATCTCCTGGATCGGCTGGTAAAAGCGCCGCACGTAGGTGAGGAACGAGACGATGACGCCGACAGACACCAGCGAGGGGGTAAAACCCAGCACGAGATAGCCGCCGTACCCCACGACGATGGCGGTGGCCGACGTGCTGAGAATCTCCATTACCGGGTGGAACAGCGAGGTCAGCGTCTGCGCCTCGACGTTGGCGGAGCGGTTACGCTCGTTCACGGCGCGGAACTCGGACATGCTGGCGCGCTCGCGGTGGAACGCCTGCACCTCGCGCACGCCGGAAATGTTCTCCTGGAGTTCGGCGCTCACCGCGCCGATGGTCTGGCGCGTCCGACGAAAGGCGTGGCGGGCGCGCGTAGAAAAGACCACCGTCGCCACGGCCACCAGGGGGAGCACCGCGAAGGAGGCCAGCGCCAGGCGCCAGTTGAGCGCGAACATGGCGACGAGGATGCCGACCATCACCAACGACATGCGCAGCAGGCGGGTTAGGCCGGCGCCGAACATGTCGTTGATCACCTGGGTATCGTTCACCAGGCGGCTCATCAGGTCGCCCGCCTCGTGCTGGTCGAAAAAGTCGAGCCCCAGGCGCTGAATCTGCGTCAGGATCTGGGTGCGCATGGCGAGCAGGACCTTTTGCGCCACGCGCACCATGAGCCGGAACTCGACCACGTTGAGGGCCCAGATGATCAGGTAGGCGCCGAAAACGAGCAGCATCGTCGCGCCCAGCCCCGTGCGCCGGTCGGGTGAAGGGCCGAGCAGCATTGCGAGCCAGGCGGGCATCGCCCCACCCGAGGGGTCGATGAACTGGTCCACGGCCACGCCAATGAGATACGGGCCCACCAGGTCCACCAGCGTGCCCAGGATGAGCATGACGCCGATGAGTGCCAATCGCCCCTTGTGCGGCGCCAGGTAGGGGAGCAGTCGCCCTCCCACCTTGCCGATGCTGGAGGGCTTGCCCTCGGCGAGGGGTCTGCCGTGCTGGCTCATGGCGTCACCTCCTCGCCGGCGGGGAGATCGATGTGTAGCTCGCGCTCATCCTGGAGCTGCGACTGGTAGATCTCGGCATAGATCTCGCTGCTGGCGAGAAGCTCCTCGTGCACGCCGCGCGCCACGATCTGGCCACGATCGAGCACCAGGATCTGATCGGCATTGAGCACCGTCGCCACCCGCTGGGCGATGATGAAACTCGTCCGCCCCGCCATGAGGCGGTCCAGCGCCTGCTGGATGCGGTACTCGGTGGCCAGGTCCACGCTGGAGGTGGCGTCATCTAGGATGAGGATGCGGGGGTCGAGGAGCAGCGCTCGGGCGATGGCCACGCGCTGCTTCTGGCCGCCCGACAGGGTCACCCCGCGCTCGCCCACGCGGGTATCGTAGCCGTTGGCAAAGCCGGTGATGAAATCGTGGGCCTCGGCCGCCGTGGCGGCCGCCACCACCTCCTCGAAGGAGGCGTCGGGCCGGCCAAAGGCGATGTTCTCGCGGACGGTGCCCTCAAAGAGGTTGGTCTCTTGGAGCACGATCCCGATCTGCGACCGCAGCGACGAGAGCCGCACATCGCGCACGTCATAGCCGTCGATGAGCACCCGCCCCTCGTCCACGTCGTAGAAGCGCGGGATGAGGTTGATGATGGTGGACTTGCCCGACCCCGTGGCGCCCAGAAGAGCGATGCGCTGTCCCGGCTCGGCGACCAGGCTCACGTCCTTGAGCACCGGCTCGCCCCCCTCAAAGTAGCGGAAGGTGACGCTATCGAAGGTGACCCGCCCTTCGACGCGGGGCAGCGCCTCCGCGTCGGGCTTGTCCACCACCGCAGAGTGGGCGTCGAGGATATCAAAGATGCGCTCGGCCGAGGCGGCCGCCGAGGAGAGCATGGCGACGATCATGCTGATCATCATCACTGGAAAGAACGCCATGCCGACATAGCTGGCAAAGGCCACCAGTTCGCCCACCGTGAGGGTGTTGCCGATGACCTGCAGGCCGCCGAACCAGTAGATGGCCAGCGTGGTGAGGTTGAACACGCCAAAGATAGTCGGGAAGGCGAGGGAGAGGATGTTGTTCACCTGCAAGTTGATGTCGTAGAAGGCGCGGTTGGCCTCCTCGTAGCGCTCGCCCTCGTGCTCCTCGCGGGCAAAGGCCTTGACGACGCGCACCCCCGCCAGGTTCTCCTGCAACACGACGTTCAGCCGCGAGAGGCGCGCCTGCACCTCCTTGAAGAGGGGCATGGCGCGTCGCGCAAACAAGCCAAAGAGGCCAAAGGTCACCGGGATGACGGCCACCATCACCAGAGCCAAGCGCCAGTTCAGGGTGAACAGGAGGACCATGGCGCCGAACATCATCAGCACCGCCGAGAGGAACATGACCGACCCCTGCCCGACAAAGCGCTGCAGAATCTCGACGTCCGACGTGGCGCGGGTGAGGAGCTGGCCGGTCTGCACCTGGTCGTGGTAGCTGAAGGAGAGGGACTGGATCTTTTCATAGAGGGCGTTGCGCAGGTCGAAGGCGATCCCCTGGGCCGTGCGCGCCGCCAGCGCCCCCTGGGCGAACTGGAACACGGCCCGCAACATCGCCAGGCCGACCATGGCCAGGGACAGCCAGAGGATGAGTCGCGCGTTGCCCTGCGTGATCCCCTGGTCGATGATGGTCTGTGAGAGGCGGGGCACCACCAGCATGGCGCCGGTGGCGATCAGCAGGCTGATCAGCCCTCCTGCCGCCATGTGCCAGTAGGGCTTGAGCAGGCGCATCGAGCGCCATAGTGATCTCACGCTTTACGCTCCTATACCTCGGGGCGCCCTCCCGCCGGGACGGCGGCGCTCCACCCTCCCGTCATCCCGAGCGCAGGGCGCCATGGCATGGCGCGGGACCTTGACGCACTTTGGCGGCGCTCCTGCCGCCGAGTCGGCGGCGCTCCGGTCGCGCCCCATGCGTCGTGATGGGCGTTTCATTGGACGGCGCTGCGCACCCTTTTATTCTAGCCGGACGGCCAGGGATAGCCAAAAGGACGCAACCCGACACACCCCCTCGGTGTCATATAGGGTAACTAGCTCGCCGCCGGGCGGGCAGGAACCGATAGTTGGCCTGGAGGAGGTTGCCGTGACGCGCGTGCTGATGGTGTATCCCGAGTTCCCCGATACCTTTTGGAGTTTCAGGCATGCTCTGAGGTTCATCAGCAAACAGGCGAGTAACCCTCCCCTCGGCCTGCTCACCGTTGCGGCGATGCTGCCCCAGGAGTGGGAAAAGCGCCTGGTCGACATGAACACGCAGCCCCTGACGCGGCACGACATTGAGTGGGCGGACTATGTGTTCGTCAGCGCCATGGTGGCGCAGCGCGACTCGACGCTACAGGTGGTGGCGCGCTGCAAAGAGTTGGGGGCCACCATCGTGGCCGGCGGGCCGATCTTTCTCGCCGAGGAAGAGCGCCCCGAACAGGTGGACCATTTCGTGCTCAACGAAGCCGAGATCACCCTGCCCGAGTTCCTGCGCGACCTCGAGGCGGGCGTCGCGCGGCGCGTGTACAGCACCGAGGAATTCGCCGACATCGAGACCACGCCCGTGCCGATGTGGGAGCTGATCGACCAGCGCCACTACTCCACCATGTGCATCCAGTACTCTCGTGGTTGCCCCTTCAATTGCGATTTCTGCAACATCACCGCCATGCTGGGCCACGTGCCGCGCTGCAAGACGGCGGAACAGATCCTACGGGAGCTGGACGGGCTCTATGCGGCGGGGTGGCGCGGGGGCGTGTTCTTTGTCGACGACAATTTCATCGGCAACAAGCGCAAGCTCAAGGCCGAGATCCTGCCGGCGCTCATCGCGTGGCGACAGGACAAGGTGGGGATGTCGTTCCAGACGGAGGCGTCGGTGAACCTGGCCGACGACCCCGAACTGATGGATATGATGGTGCGCGCGGGTTTCAACGCCGTGTTCGTGGGGATTGAGACGCCCGATGAGGCGAGCCTGTCCGAGTGCTCCAAGGTCCAGAACAAGGGGCGCGATCTCGTGGCGGCGGTCAAGACGATGCAGCACGCCGGGCTGGAGGTGCAGGGCGGCTTTATCGTGGGGTTCGACAGCGACACGCCCTCGATCTTTCAGCGACAGATCGATTTCATCCAGAACAGCGGCATCGTCACGGCCATGGTGGGGCTGCTGCAAGCGCCCTACGGCACGCGCCTCTACGACCGGCTCAAGGGCGAGGGCCGTCTCCTGAACAAGTTCTCGGGCAACAACACGGACGACACGATGAATTTCGTGCCCAAGATGGACCCCGAGGTGCTCCATGAGGGATACCGGCGCATCCTCGAGGGGATCTATGCCCCGCGCGCCTACTATGCCCGCGTGCGCACCTTCCTGCGAGAGTACGGCAAGTCGCACACGGTGCGGTCGCGCATCACGCGCTACGAGCTGATGGCGTTCCTGCGCTCGATCTATGTCCTCGGCATCCGAGGTAGGGAGCGCTGGGAGTACTGGCGTCTCTTCCTATGGACCCTCTTCCGTCGGCCCAGGCTGTTCCCCAACGCTATCACCTACGCCATCTATGGGTTTCACTTCCGACGGATCTTTGAGTCGTATATATAGGCTATGGGGTGTGGGTTGTGAGTTGCGGGTTCCGAGTTCCGGGTTTCGGGCCGAACGAAGGGGCAGTTGCAGGTGGCAGGTTGCAGGTTACAGGCTTCAGCGGGTTCATGCGCTCAAGCCTGTAACGTGCAACCTGTCGCTCGTGACTCGTGCCTCGCGGACAACCCACAACCCATAATTCACAACCCGTAACCCGTTCGCGCTACGCGCCGGTCACAGTGACGTCGTCGCAGCCGACGCGACCCTCTTCGATGAGGAGGGCGATGGCGCCGCCGGATAGCGGGCCGGCGTCCTCCGCCTCGAGGAGCGACTCCCCATTCACCGCCGCCACGATGTGGCTTCCCTGCACCGTCAGCTCGAGACGATAGGGCTGGTAGAGTTCCCACGCCAGGGGCGCCTCGGCAAGGACGGTGGTGCCGTCCAGTTCGCGCACGAGCTGCGCCTTGCCATCCACCGTCAGCCGCAGGGCATAGTAGCGCCTCAGCCCCTGCACCCGCGCCGCGACGCCGAAGGAGCGCGCCAGGTGCGGCGTCATGGTGGCGGCCACGGTATAGTCCTGCCAATCCCGCGTACCCTGGATCAGCAGTCCCGTGCCCTCGTTCTGGATGAGGCGAACGGACGTCGTTCGTCCGCGATAGGTGTTCTCACGCTCTGCGATGACCGTGTCCACCGCCTGCACCCAGGCGTGCAGCCAGCGCGTGCCGAGGGACAACTCGGGCGCCCCCGACCAGGTGAGCCAGTCGAGATAGACGGTGCCGTCGGCGCGCGCCTCGACGGGTGACTGGAGTTCCACCCCCACCCAGGCGACGGGACTGCCGACGGGCGTCTCGACGCGCCACGAGAGCACCTCGGAGGCGCCAGGCGCCAGGGATACCGGCCGGCCAGCGCAGGTCTCGAGGGCGTCGTCGGCGCCAAAGGCTTTGACGAACAGCCGCGCCGTTACCGGGCCGGCATTCGCCTCATCGGCCACCAGTCGCGCCCGTACCGTCTGCCCCGGGTAGAGGGTGGGGCAGGCCACCATGCGGTAGCCGTGGGCGGGGTCGTGATGATAGTCGGGATACGTCTCGCGGACGATCCGTGCGCAGCGCCCGGGAGCCAGGGCACGGTAGTGGATGGCCAGCGCGCGGGTGCCCCCCTCGCCACGACCCGCCACGTTCTCCAGCGTCGCCGCGCCGCGCGAAGCGACGCTGTCCTCCACGAGAAAGCCCTGCACGGCGCCCGGCAACGAGAAATGGTACCGCGCGCCACCCTTCGGCGCCGGCGCGGGCTCGCCGGCCAGGGCGCGCCCCATGCGCACGATCTCGTACGCCTCCGTCAGGGCGTCGGTGACGGTGCGGCCGCCCTCGGCCGTGGGCAGCCACAGGCGGTCGGCCACCGGCCCGCGGAAATCGGGGCCCGCCTCGAGCGCCGCCAGGCCACCCTTGATCCCCATGATGCAGCCCACGTTGCCCGAGTTGCAGTCGGTGTCCCAGCCGGCGGTGTTGACCACCTCCAACGCCCGCTGAAAGCTGTCGTTGGAGTAGAGCAGCGCCAGGATGATCAAGGCATGGTTGGGCACCATGTGGCAGTTGCCGCCGTACCTATCGTAGCCATAGTTGGCCACGATGCGGTAGAAGGCATCGTGCCAGTCGTCGTACTTGGTCCGCCAGTCCCGCAGGTCGGCGATGAGGCGGTAGATGAGGGAGGAAGCGGGGATTACCGAGGCGCCCACATCGAGTAGGGCGTCGATGTTGGGCTCTACGAACGCCTGCGACTCGATGGCGGCCACCACCTGGGCGCCATAGATCGCCTCCCCGTCGTGGCTGACGCTGGCGGCGCGCCGGGCGAGGTCGGCGGCGCGCTCGGGGTCGGCGGGGGCGATCATGGCCCAACCATCGATGAATATCTGCGCGCCGATCTGCTCCGCCACCACCTGGCCGTTGAGGGCTATGGAGCCGCTGTCGGGGGCCGGGATGCCCGCCTTGAGTCGGAGATAGGCGGTGTGCTCGGTGGAGTTGCCCATGCCGCCCCACCAGAGGATGGTCTGCTTTTCCACGAGATAGTTCAGCCAAGTCTGGCCGATCTGGGCGGGGGTGAGGTCCCAGGTACTGCCATAGTCGGCCATGGCCCGCAGGAAGGAAAAGGTCCCCGAGATGTCGTCATCGGCCACGATGAGGGGCTTGTTGAGCCTCTCATGGACATAGTAGCGGATATCGCCCAGCTCTTTGACGATGCGTTCGTGCGTCCACCCCTCGAAGGGGCGCCCCACGTACACGCCAATGATCTTGCCCAGCACGCCGGCATAGACGCGCTCCTCATAATCCAACGGAATCGGCATCGTGTTGACTCCCTTTCGTGGTCTCGGGTTACGGGTTCCGAGTTTCGGGCCGGACGGATTGCCGGTTACAGATGCTGTTGTGGGTTATGGGTTGTGGGTTCCGGGCAGCGTTACAGGTTCCAGGTTGCAGGTTACAGACGTTGGCGCGACCATCCCCTTGGGTCTGTAACCTGAAACCTGCTACCTGTCACCCGCAGCGGCTGCCAACGCAATGCACGGCCCACAACCCTTCCTGTAACCTGTCACCTTGTTCGCGTCGCCCGCGCTACGCTACACCCCCGTTGACGCGCAAGCGCGCATAGAGTTCGTGCGGGACGTTGCGGTCGACCATGTGTTGGCGCAGGATCTCCTCGAGGCGGCGCACCTGCTCGGGGTGGTCGCCGGCGAGGTCGCGCTCCTGGGCCGGGTCGTCGGGACCAAAGAGGAGGTCGGGATGGTCGCCCCAACGCCGGCGTTCCGGGATGCGCCACACGGGCATGTCCAGCCCCGAGATGAATCGTCCCGCCTCCAGGTCGGGGACGACGAACGCCGCGGGGTCGCGACGACGACAGGCCCAACTCCGGTCAAGCACCTGCAGATCGTGGGTGTACTCGAACAGCGGCGCGCGGCTCGGATCCTGGGCGCGCAGCAGCGTCCACCCCTCTGAGCGTACCGCAACGCGCCCACCATAGTACCCCGAGATGGTATAGTCACGGTGAACGTCACTCTCGCCGCGCAGCACCGGCTCGAACGAGCGTCCGTGGACCAGGGGTGAATCGGGCAGGGGCTGCCCCAACATCTCCAGCACCGTGGGGTAGAGGTCGATGGTCTGGGTGTGAGCGCCGCAGCGCGTCCCAGAGGCGCAGCCCGGCCACCAGATGAGGAGGGGGATGTGGGCCAGGGTGTCATAGACGGGGCTCTGGGGCTTGCCGACCCAGCCGTGGTCACCCAGGTAGTGGCCGTGGTCGGTGGTCAGCACCACCATGGTGTCGTCCCACAGGCCGCGTTCGTCGAGGGTGTCGAGCACACGGCCGAGCCAGCGATCGGCCATGGTGACCTTGCCGGCGTACTGGGCGCGCACCCAGGCGAGTTCCTCGGGCGACAGCGCCGACGCGCCCTGATCGACGCGGCCGTACACGGGCCAGGGGCTGTAGCGGCGATAGTCGTCGTCGGTGTACATCGAGCGGTAGGGCTCGGGCACGTGGAACGGCTCGTGGGGGTCAAAGGCATCGACGTGGAGGTACCACGGCCCCGCGGGGCGCTCGGAGCGCAGCCAGCGCGCCGTGGCGTCGAATACCCGCGGTGAGAAGAAATCCTCCTCGCCCCAATAGCCCTGCACGTTGCGCACATAGATAGGCGCGTCGGTGGGGCGTCGCTCCAGCAGCACCCGCGCCCAGTCGGGGGCCTCGCCAAAGGGGCGCGTGCGGTGGTTGTCGTGCTCGTGACCGCGGACGGAGGTATAGCCGTCAAAGTCGTACTCGAAAGAGTGGGCGCCCCACTCGAAATAGTGATAGTGGTCGGTGATGAGCTGCGAGGTGACTCCCCCGCACCCCAGGGCGTGGGCCAGGGTGCGGTCCCAGGGCTCCAGCGGCCCCCACCAACGCCACCAGAACTCTTCCGTGCCGGTCCACATCTCGCGGCGGGCGGGCATGCAGGGAAGCGAGCCGGAGTAGTGGTGGTCGAACGTCACCCCCTTGGCCGCCAAGCGGTCGATGTTGGGCGTCTGCACCCAATCGTTGCCATAGCAGGGGAGAAAGTGGCGGTTGAGGGAATCCAACGTGATATAGAGCAGGTTCATAGCGATGGCGTGGTCCTTTCACTAACGTCGAGACGGAAGCGGTTTTACCGCAGGAGGGGGTGGGCGTCAAGGCGTGGGTTGACGGCGACATCACGCCGCGATATGTTAGCCTCATCCATGTGCGACGGCAGGATAGGTTGCCCGCCGCCGCGGGCTGTCGGCGCGCCATAGGAGGTGACACCATGCCATGGCATAGCCAGTTCCGGGATGACCCGGTCACGTGGCTGCTCGAGCCCGATGCGCCCGGCGTGCGCTACCTGGCCCTCCGCGACCTCATGGACCTCCCGTCCGACGACCCCGAGCTGCAGGCCGCGCAACGGTTGGCGCACACCAAAGGCCCCATCGCGACCATCCTCGACGCCATGCATCCCGATGGCTACTGGGCCGAGCCGGGCTCTGGCTACCTCCCCAAGTACCGCTCCACGGTGTGGTCGCTCATCGCGCTGGCCCAACTGGGCGCATCGGTTACCGCCGACGAACGTATCGCGCGCGCCTGCGCCTACTTCTTGGACCAGGCGCTGGCGCCGGGAGGGCAGATCTCCTCGCAGACCGCGCCGTCCGCCACCGTCGATTGCCTGCAGGGGAACATGTGCTGGGCGCTCGTCACGCTGGGGTGTGACGATCCGCGCCTGGCGCCGGCCTACGAGTGGCTGGCGCGCACCGTTACCGGTGAGGGGATGGCGCCGGCCACTGAGCGCAACGCCCCCCTGCGCTACTATGCCGGCAAGTGCGGCCCCCTCTTTGCCTGCGGCGCCAACAACAAGCTGGCCTGCGCCTGGGGGGCGACCAAGGTGCTGCTGGCCCTCGGTGTCTGCCCGGCGGCCCACCGCTCTCCCCTCGTGGAAGACGCCATCGAGGCGGGGGTTGCGTTCCTCCTGGGCGTCGAGCCCGCCACGGCGGACTATCCCAACGGCTGGGCCGCCAAGCCCAGCGGCAACTGGTGGAAGTTTGGCTTCCCCGTCTTTTATGTCACCGACATCCTGCAGATCGCCGAGGCCCTGGTGAGCGTGGGCCATGGCGCCGACCCGCGCCTGACCAACGCCCTGGCCCTCATCCGCGACAAGCAGGACGATCAGGGGCGCTGGGCACTGGAGTACGACTATACGGGCAAGACGTGGGTGGATTTCGGGCCCCAGAAGCGCCCGAACAAGTGGGTGACGCTGCGGGCGCTGCGAGTGTTGAAGGCTGTTGGCAATTAGCTGTCGGCTGTCGCCCCGTCGTTGGCGTCGGGCGCCAGCGCACGCAGGTCCCGGCGGCTCAAAGGTCCAGTTGCTGGATCAATGGGCGGAAGACCCGGTAAAAGTCCCCGACCTTCTGCACGGCCCACTCCCGCAGCTCGGCGAGCATCTTGGGAGAATCGTCGATGCTTCCCATGCGGCTAGTGAACACGCGAGATTGCTTCTTGTCATCCTGGCGATCCCATGTGATGGAGTAGCCGAGCGCTTCCTCAACTTCCTGGCGCCGCGCAACCAGCGCATCGAAAGCTCGCTTGTTCTTCTCTCGATCGTTTACGAATGCGAGGTACAGCGCCACCCGAATGGAATCTAGGCCGAATGCCACAGCAATCGTGACGCCTGAACGCCCCACCGGGAAGGAGAACCAATTCGCTAGGGTCGGCTTGGTGGCTTCGGTTAGGCCAGGATACTCCCTCCTGATGTCCTCGACGAGTTGCCTGAAGAACGTCCCGTATGCCCGTTGTCGCGGGGTCAACTCAGGTTGCGTTCCCTGGCGAGATCGTTTCGTCCGTTCGTTGGGTTGTGCGGCGAGTGGCGTCATTGCATACCTCCTGTGTTGAGCGAACAACGACGAACCGAGCCCGCG
>Ga0123328_1004384_pt1 | contig 11527 bp, 11 predicted proteins | sample BioC12SIPDNA_2_FD_89702 | JGI IMG/M metagenome (GOLD analysis project Ga0123328, IMG submission 89702) | Anaerobic biogas reactor microbial communites from Washington, USA - Biogas_R1_A C12 SIP DNA | ecosystem: Engineered > Bioreactor > Anaerobic > Unclassified | place: Washington, USA...
GCCCATAACCGGGATGGATGGCATCGGCGCCCGAGATGCGCGCGATGCGGATATACTCGTCGATCTGCAGATAGGCTTCGACCGGGCCCTTGCCCTTGCCGATGAGATAGGCTTCGTCGGCCTTGAACCGGTGCAGCGCCAGCTTGTCTTCTTCGGCAAAGGCGGCGACCGTCTTGAGCCCGAGCTCATTGGCGGCGCGGAACACGCGGATGGCGATTTCGCTGCGATTGGCGACGAGGATTTTCTTGATGGGCATCAATGTCCGTCCGAGCAGGAGGGGGTTGGGACCCTGGCGGGTCCGGCTCAGGTATGCGGACGGCTGGCGACGGTTGCCCGCCCAACCGTCGAAATAGTCTATGTGCGGCTGAGGTGGCCGGCGAGATGGCTCATGTCGTAGCCGGCCTCGGCCGCCTCACGAATGATCTCGCCCGCCTCCATTTCTCCCGCCTGGCTCAGCGCCCACAAAGTGGTGGAACGCGTTCCCGAACGGCAGAAGCAGAAGACCGGACCCGCGCTCCCCTCGAGCACGGATTTGGTCTGTTCGACCATGTCGGGGGAAACCCCTTCACGGCCGAGCGGGATGGCATGATAATCGAGCCCCGCCGCCCTGGCGGCGGCCTCGATTGCGGCGCCGTCCGGCTGATCGGGCGATTCCCCGTCCGGGCGGTTGTTGATGATGGCGACGAAACCGGCGGCTTTGAGCGCTGCGATATCCTCGGGCTGAATCTGCCCCGAAACACTGACGCGATCGTTGATCCGCTTCAAATCCAACTGACTACTCCCGCTGCCAGAGACGGCTTCCCCGGCCCCTTATATGCGCCGGGCCATGCCCGGCGCAACTGCAACGGAAGGATAACTGTCGTGAACCTGTCACGACGCGGCGTCACCCACGCCGGGCGTATAGCGCGCCAGCGCCTTGATCACCTGCTTGGCGGTGACCCGGCCGATCTGATGCCCGGTCTCGTCCACCACGCCCACCCACTGGCTTTCGGCAAAGAGCGGCAGCACGTCCTCGCAGCGCGCATCCTTCGACACCGCCTGCTCGCACAGTTCGTGCTCGCCCTTTTCCATGATGGAGCGCACATGGATGGCGCGGGCCTTGTTCACCTCGCGCACGAATTCCTCGATATGCTCGTTGGCCGGCCGCAGCACGATGTCCTCGGGCTGGCCCTCCTGCTGCACGGCGCCGTCCTTGAGCACCGCGATGCGATGGCCGATCTTGAGCGCTTCGTCGAAATCGTGGGTGATGAAGAGAATGGTCTTGCCCAGCGTCTTCTGCAACTCGATCAACTGGTCCTGCATGCCCGAGCGGATCAGCGGATCGAGCGCGGAGAAGGCTTCGTCCATCAGGATGATATCGGTATCGAGCGCCAGGGCCCGCGCAAGCCCCACCCGCTGCTGCTGCCCGCCCGACAACTGGCGCGGTTGGCTCTGTTCATAGCCGGACAGCCCCACGATCTCGATCCACTTGGCGGCTTCCTTCAGGCGTTCGGCCCGGCCGACGCCGCGCACCTCCAGCCCATAGGCCACATTGTCGATCACCGAGCGGTGCGGCAACAGGCCGAATTTCTGGAACACCATGGCGACCTGCGTACGCCGGTAGGTCCGCAATTCGTCGAGACTCATCTTGAGCACGTCCGTGCCATTGACCACGATCTCGCCGGCGGTCGGCTCGATCAGCCGGTTGACGTGGCGGATCAGCGTCGACTTGCCGGATCCCGACAGCCCCATCACCACGAATATCTGCCCGCGGGCGATATCGAGCGACACATTGTCGAGCCCGACCACGTGATTGGTCTCGGCCTGCACTTCGGCCTTGGACCGGCCCGATTGCAGCAGCGCCAGCGCTTCCTCGGGGTTCTCGCCGAAAATCTTGGTGACCCCGCGCATGGCGATGGCGAGATCGCTGCGCGTTTCGGCCTGGATGTCGATCGCGTTCATCAGCGTGCCTCCGCCAGCCCGATACGGCCCTGCAATTGTTTACCGAAGGATTGGGTAATGCGGTCGAAGATGATCGCCAGCACCACAATGCCCAGCCCGGCAAACAGCCCGCGGCTGACTTCGAGCCGCCCGATGCCCTGCAGCACCTGGTAGCCCAGCCCGCCCGCGCCGATCATCGAGGCGATGACCACCATGGCCAGCGCCATCATCGTCGTCTGGTTGATGCCGGCCAGGATGGTCGGCAAGGCCAGCGGAATCTGCACGCCCAGCAGGCGCTGGCGCGGATTGGTGCCGAAGGCGCGGCTGGCCTCCATGACGGCCGGATCGACCGAACGCAGGCCCAGATCGGTCAGCCGCACCAGCGGCGGCGCCGCATAGACGATGGTGGCGATCAGCGCCGGTATCTTGCCCGGCCCGAAAATCATCACGGTGGGAATGAGGTAGACGAAACTCGGCAGCGTCTGCATGAGGTCGAGGATCGGCGTGATGATATTGCGCACGGTGGGCGAACGGCTCATCCACACGCCGACCGGAATGGAAACGACAATGGCAGTAATGGTCGCCGCGATCATCAGCGCCATGGTCGTCATCGCGTCTTTCCAGAGATCCATCACCCCCAGGAACAGCAGCGAGACCAGCACGATCGCCGGCAGCTTCCAGTTGCGCGTGGCCAGCCAGGCAATGCCCACCAATATGGCCATGATCAGCCACCATGGCGTGGCGATCAGCAGGTCCTCGATGGCCTTGAGCAGCATCAGCAGCGGATAGGCCGCCGCTTCAAATTCATCGCCCCAGTTGCGCACGACCCATTCGAGGCCATCGTCGATGGCACGGCGCAGCGGGCGGGTGTCGATCAGGTCGGGAAACACGTCTTTCCTCTTTCAGGATTGGCGCGCGATGCCGGAAGGCGTGGTTCGGCGCATTCAGGTATCACGCGGAAAGCGCGGCCGGGTCGAAACCCGGCCGCGTCGGCTTTTCGCTGTGAGGCAACGATCAGCTAAGGCTCGCCTTGACCTTCTCGGCCACTTCGGCCGGGACCCAGGTGGTCCAGAGGTCTTGCTTGGTCTGCAGGAAGTTTTCCGCTGTCGCGGCCGCATCGGCCTGGTTCTCGTCGCCATAGACCAGCAGTTCGCTGATCTCGGCATTGCTCAGCCCGACCTTGGAGAAATAGTCGGCGATGGCCGGCGCTTCGTCCTCGATCCAGGCTGCGGCACCGACAATGGCGGGCGAGGACGGATAAGCCGTCACGCCGGCCGGATCCTCGCAATCGGGGTCCGTATTGCAGGCATAGACATCCGGCTTGGCGTCGCCGAGGTCGAGTTGCACGGCATCATACTTGCCCAGGATTGCGGTCGGGCCCCAATAGTAGAACACGATCGGCTCTTCGCGGGTAAAGGCGCGGGCGATCGAGGCATCGAGCGCACCGCCCGAACCGGGCGAGAACAGGTTCCAGGTGTCTTCCATGTCGAACGCCTCGAACAGCGCCGAGGTCGAAAGCTCGCAGGCCCAGCCCGGCGGGCAGGAATAAAGACGCCCCTGGCTAGGCTCCTCGGGATCGGCGAACAGGTCCGGGCGCGCGATCACGGCCTCGGCGGTGGTCAGCTCGGGATGGGCTTCCTGCACATAGCGCGGGATGAACCAGCCCTCGACGGTGCCGTCGGTAATGGCATCGGCCAGCGCCACGACCTCGCCGGCGGCGACGCCTTCGGCCCAGGGCTCTTCGATGGCGCTGGTCCACAGCTCGGGCGCCACGGCGGGCGTGCCGCGCGACAGCATGGAGGAGGAGGTTGGAACGGTGTCGCCCGTCACGATCTCGACGTCGCAGCCATAGCCGGTTTCGAGAATAATGGCGTGGATATGGGCCAAGGCGGCCGCGGACGGCCAGGTCATCTCGGCAATATCAATGGTTCGGTCGGTACCGCAGGCGGCGGCATCCGCTTCCTGGGCAAAGGCAGGCAGGCTCATTGCGGACAAAAGCGTAGCAGCCATCGCGGCGGCAATGCCACCGGATTTCAAAATCATCAGGTCTTCTCCTGGGATGTATATGACGACGGGACTCTAATGGTCACAGTACAGTCGTGTCAACTTAACGTATACTTGCCGAATAACTGTTTTCGGATTGCATCGATGTTTGCAGGATGCACTATAAATTACTATCAATAGACTTCTAACAGCGAAACACTTGCTCACAAAAATGACAAGTGGCCGCAACAAAATTGTACGGCAAGCAAAAAATATTCTGCGCCTTCTTTTTGCCCCGAATTTGTCCGGTTTTCAGCGGCTTACGGCGCGGTCGCCGCCACCCATGGGCGCCACAGGTCTTCCCGCCCGGCCACGAAGCGGTCCGCCACCCCTTCCACGGTCGCGCCCGGCTCATTGAGCTGGGCCAGCAGCAGGTTCATTTCCCGCAGCGGCAGGCTGGTGCGCTGGAAATAGGCGGCGATGGCGGGAATATCGGCAAACACCCATTCGGCCAGCGCCACGACCACGGTTTCGGCGGCAAAGGCGCTGGGCGCCGCCGCCCTGCAATCGCGCCGGGCCAGGCATTTGGCGGCATCCTCGTCATAGGCGCCCATGTCGAGCGGCAGGAAATCGAACTGCGCCAGCACGGCATTGGGCTGCCAGTAGTAGAACAGCACGGATTCCTTGCGGCTGACGGCCTCGGCGATCAGCGTATCCATCTCGAAGCGGTTGGCCGGCTCCACCAGTTCGACCATGCCGCCCAGCCCCAGCGCCGTGATGAGGTTCCGGTTGATCAGCGCGCAGGCCCAGTCGACGGGGCAGGAGATGAAACGCACCCGCATCCCCCCGTTGAGCAGCGGCAGGGCACCGGCCAGGTCCCCCACGCCGGTCAGTTCGGGATGCGCCAGCGCCAGATAGCCGGGCATGAACCAGCCTTCCAACTGGCTCTCGGCATAGGTGGGCGCCGCCGGGCGCAGCATCTGCGCCTCGATGCCGGCATTCCACACGCCGGCGATACGCGTCACCCACATTTCGGGCGCCACCGCCGGCTGGCCCGTCGAGGCCATGGACGAGCCGGTCGCGGCCAGGTCCCCCGGCGTGACCCGGGTATCGCAGCCATATTCGCGGGCCAGGATACGGGCATGGATTTCCGCCAGCAACTCGGCGGAGGGCCAGCTCATCCGGGCGATGCTGAGCGGTCGTGTGCCGCAGGGCGGCGGTGGCGGCTCCGGTTCGGCCGCCGGCGCTGGCGCGGCAACGCTATCCTGGGCCTGGTCGAGCACGGTGATCTGCCCGAAGGCGGATTCGGCCGCCAGCAGGGTCGCCAGCAAGAGCATCGCCCGCAATAGCCTCGCCGTCATGGCCGCCCTCCCGCACCGGGTTTCACTCTATGCAAAAACCGCTCCCGTTAAGCAACAGTGGCAGCAAGCCGATTTGCCAATCAATACCCGGTGACTCGGGCTTATCAAATGTGCAACAGTCTCTCCCAGCGAGGCGCGGGTTGCGCCTCCTTTATCGCGTCGTTCCGCATGGAAGACTGGCCCGGCAAGGGCCTCTCCGCGGGGCGACCCTAGCAGAGGGACGTACATGCGCAATCTCAAGAATACACTGGCACTGGCCGCTGCCGCTTCGACGCTGGTCATCGCTGCTCCGGCCATCGCCCAGGACGTCAAGCTCGGCTTCCTCGCCGACGTGACCGGCGGCATTGCCGGCTTTGCGCCTGGCATGATCGATGCCGGCAACCTGGCCATCGCCAATGTCAACGACCAGGGCGGCATTCTGGGTGGCCAGACCCTGACCTCCGTGATCTCCGACAGCGCCTGCGACGCCGGCGCCGCCGGTCCGGCCGCCGATCGCCTGGTCAACGCCGAGAACGTCGTCGCCATCTTCGGCGGCTATTGCTCCGGCTCCACCCTTGCCGGCGCCAATGGCTCGGCCATTCCGGGCAATGTCGTGATGTTCTCGCCGGCTTCGACCGCCCCGGCCGTTGCCGAACTGGACGATAACGATCTCGTCTTCCGCGACGTCGTCCCGGATTCCATCCAGGGCGTCAAGGCGGCCGAATTGCTGCTCGGTCAGGGCGTGACGGAAGTCGGTCTCACCTATGTCAACAACGATTACGGCTCCGGCCTGGCCGGCGCCTTCGAGGAAGCCTTCGTGGCCGGCGGCGGCACCGTGCTCGCCAATGTCGCCCATGAGGACGGCAAGGCCGATTACCGCCCTGAAATCGGCCAGATCGAAGCGTCCGGCGCCACCACTCTGGTGATCTACGGCTACGAGAATGCCGGCGGCGGCGCCATCCTCAACCAGGCCATCGAAGCAGGCTCTTTCGACCTGTTCATGGGCGGTGACGGCATGGCCGGCGACGCCCTGCTCGCCAGCCGCAACGGTGCCGATCTCGAAGGCATGATCCTGACCCAGGCGGCCGCCGCCGAAGGCCCCGCCTTCGACGCCCTCGCCGCCCTGACGGAAGCGGCCGGCCAGGACGTCAACGGCACCTACGTGACCAATTCCTACGACGCCGTGTTCCTGCTGGCGCTGGCCATCGAAAAGAACGGCTCCGCCGACCGCGACGGCCTCTCGGCCGCGCTGCGCGAAGTCGCCAACGCTCCGGGCGAGACCATCCTGCCCGGTGAATGGGAAAAGGCCAGGGAACTGATCGCAGCCGGCACCGACATCAATTACGAAGGCGCCTCCGGCAGCATCGAATTCGACGATGTCGGCGACGTGGCCGGTGCCATCAACTACTGGGTCATCGAAGGCGGTGTCTCGGTCGACAAGGGCCTGATCGACTAAGCTCGACAGCCTTCGAGCATTACGGTCCGGGAGTACGCTTCCGGGCCGTTTTCATTCCGTGGAGAGGCGTTCGACCACGATCCGCGCCATATCGGTACGCACGGTCACGGCATAATGCCCTGCCTGCACCACATCGACAATCTTGCTGGGCCTATAGGCACAGATGGCGATGCCGCCCTGATGCCGCAAACTGTCATAGACGATGCCGTCGCTGCCTTGCGCGCGCAGCTTTTCGCCGAAGGCCTGGCTGGCCCCGTAATCGTCCGCGGCATGGAGGCCTGCATCATCGAGGCCCTGCAGGTCGTGAAAATCCCCCAGGAGCTGGGCGCGATAGACCCGATAGCGCCGGGCCTGGGTGTCGAGACCGCGCGCCCAGGCTTCGCGCCTGAGATGGTGCGCCACTTCGGCAATTCCCGTCTCGATCCGCGCCGCCGCATACCAGGCGCCCAGATCCGGCCCGGAAAAGCGGGCGCCCATGGGCGGGGCATGCAGGAACGCCGCCATGATGATGGAGGCATTGGGCCGGCCGAACGCCCATTGGTCACGCGGCAGGCGGGCAATCCGCTCGGCTACCAGCCGGTCATTGGTCCAGCCGGCCAGTTCCATCACCGCTTCGAGGTCGCCCGGTTCCGTAACGCTCTCGAGCAGGTCGATGGGCGGGAAGCGGGAGGGGATGAGGCGGTGACTGGGCTGCGGGGCCGCAATCAGCGCCATTCGATGTCCTGGTCGGTCGTCGGCGCGAAGCGCCTGTCGATATCATTGGGCGGCATATAGAGCCCGCCCCGTGCCGCATCGAGGAACCGCCGCACCAGCATCAGCCCGTCCAGGCTGCCATTGGTGACGAGCGCCAGGGGGGGCTGGCCGCCGAAGACCGGCGCCTTGTGCGGCCCCTTGAGCCAGGCCAGGGCCTCTTCCCCTGTCTCGAACAGCACGCCCAGAGCCTGATGGATGCCCAGCAGCGCCGAAAGCCGCATCAGCGCATCGACATCGAGCGTTACCGCGCCGCCTTCGCGGGCGATGCGCAGCCAGTTGTGATAGGTCGAGCGCGATGGATAGCCGAGCACCAGCCGCCTCTGTTCTTCATTGAGGCCCCAGAGATCGGCAATGGCGATGAAGGTTCTGAGCGCCGGCGCGCTGAGACGGCGGCGATGGACCGGATCGAACCGCCCCGCCTCCATCGGCGCGGCCTCCCTGGAAAAAGGCGCCTGATACATCGCTGAAAAGCCCTGGTTCTGCATTGTCCGCTCCCTTGGGCTTCTTATATAGTCCAAATCTGGACAAACAACAAGCGGTTTGTCCAAATCTGGACAATCAGGTGCGTTTCACCACTTCCGGGATCAGCCCCTTGGGCGCGTAGCGCAGGGCGATGGTGATGACCACGCCGAGCACGAAAACCCGCATCTGCAGCGCACGGCTGTCGATCTCGGGAATGGCGCCCCAGCCGATATTGTCGGTGAAAGCCGACAGATTGAGGAAGATCAACTGCGCCAGCGGGTCGGAAATGATCCAGACGATGTAGATGAGGAAGGCCCCCAGCACCACGCCCCAGTTATTGCCGGCGCCGCCGACGATGACCATGACCCAGACCATGAAAGTGTGATTGATCGGCTGGTAGCCGGACGGATCGAATATCTGGGTGAAGGTGGCGAGGATGGCCCCGCCGATCCCCATCAGGATCGAGCCGAAGATGAACAGTTCGAGCTGCCGCCCGGTGACGTCCTTGCCCATGGAGGCCGCCGAGATATGGTTGTCGCGGATGGCGCGCATCATGCGGCCCCAGGGCCCGCCATAGGCGCGCTGCACCAGCACGAACGCGACGATGAGAATGACTACCGAGAGCGCCAGGAACATCACCCGCGCGGAGACGAAGCTGTCGGCAATGGACATGCCGGCGGCCTGCAATTGCTGCGGCAACGGCGTCGGCCACGGCATGGGCGAGACCGTCATCGTGCCGCGCGTCAGCCAGTCCATATTCTTGATCAGGGCCCGCAGGATCTCGGAAATGCCGATCGTGGCGATGGCGAGATAGTCGGTCCTGAGCCCCAGGCTGATGCGGCCGATGAAAAAGGCGATGATCGCCGAGACCAGCCCGCCGAAGAGCCAGCCCAGCACCGGATTCAGCCCCAGCCCGCCCACGAATCCGGCCGTGGATTCGATATAGTCCGCGGCAGGGTCGATCTGGCTGCGATAGATGACATAGCCGGCAAACCAGGCCAGGGCCACGACCACCACCTTGCCCTTGCCCCTTATGCCGAAACGGTCGACCCGCCGGGCCGCCAGCACCAGCGCCAGGCCGGCAAGGAAGGCGAGCAGCGCCCGGCCCAGCAGCATCGGCCCGTCGCTGTTCCAGAATTCCATATTGACCGGATAGGAGAGGAATACGGTCGAGGCGCCGCCCACCATGAGAAAGCCCATGATGGCGAAGTTGAACAGGCCCCCATAGCCCCACTGGATATTGAGGCCCAGCGCGATCAGCGCGAAGGCGGTGGCCTGGGTGAGGATCAGCAGCATCGTGGCCTGGCCCTGCACCACGCCCACCACGACCACGATGAGGAACATGGCTGCGAACAGCAAAAGACCGCGAAGGAGCGGGCTGTCCCAGCCCCGCGCGGCGGGAGAGGCGGCGCTCATGTCGAAGCTCCCTTGAAAATGCCCGTTGGCCGCACCAGCAGCGTGATGACCAGGATCACGAAGGCCACGGTGAGCTTGTATTCGGTGGGGACCAGCGCCAGGTTGGCCGGCAGCGCCATGCCCTCGGGCAGCACATTGTTGAGCGGGCGCAGCACCGCGGTCCAGTTGAACACCGCCAGCGTCTCGGCGAAGGCGATGAGGAAGCCCCCGACAATGGCGCCATAGGCATGGCCCAGCCCGCCCACGATGGCCGCCGCGAAGATCGGCAGCACGATATTGAAGGCCAGGTCCGGCATCAGCGCCACGTCCAGCGCCAGCATGGTGCCGGCGACGCAGGCCAGCGAGCCGGCGATGACCCAGGTCACGCGCACGACCAGGGCCGTATTGATGCCCGAGACCTGCGCCAGGTCGGCATTGTCGGCCATGGCGCGCATGGCCTTGCCCAGCCGCGAGCGGGTGAGAAACAGGTGCAGGGCCACCACGAGCAGCGCCGTCACCACGAACATGATCAATTGCGGCTCGGTGATGTTGATCGGGCGCGATCCGCCGATCCAGCTCATGTCGAAGCGGAAAATGTCCTTGGGCGCGCTCACATAGATCGAGCGGGTCCCCGAGCCGAAGATCAGCCGGATAAGGCCCTGGATCATCAGCGTCACGCCGATGGAGGCGATCAGCAGCGTCACCGGCCTGGCGCCCCGCGCCCGCAGCGGCGCATAAAAGCCCTTGTCGAGGCCCAGGGCCAGTATGGCGGTGATGATCATGGCGACGGGCAGCACCACGAAACCGGTCGGCAGCGGCAGCACGATACCGGCCGCGGCCAGTGCCGAGGCCAGCACGAAGGAGACGAAGGCGCCCATGGTCATCATGTCGCCATGGGCGAAATGGGCGAAGCGCAGGATGCCGAAGATCAGCGTGATGCCGATGGCGCCCAGCGCGTAGATCGAGCCCAGCACCGTGCCCGAAATCAGCACGCGGTTGATGAAGAAGATAAGCTCGTCCATGACCCTCAGCCCCCGAGGAAACTTTTGGCGACTTCGGGATCGGCGATGAGCTCGGGGCCCGTGCCGGTGAAGCGGTTCTGCCCGTTGGCCAGCACGAAACCCCGCGAAGCGAAAGCCAGCGCCTGCCGTGCATTCTGCTCGACCATCAGGATGCCGACACCTTCCTTGTTGACGCGCACGATGGTCTCGAAGATTTCGGTCACATAGCGCGGCGACAGGCCCGCCGAGGGCTCGTCCAGCATCAGCAGCGTCGGCTTGCTCATCAGCGCGCGGCCCATGGCCACCATCTGCCGCTGCCCGCCCGAGAGTTCACCGGCCGGCTGGCGGCGCTTTTCCGCCAGCACCGGGAACATCTGGTAAACCCAGTCCATCGTGTCGCTGAAATCGTCCTGCCGCGTGAAGGCGCCCATTTCCAGGTTTTCCTCGACGCTCATCGAGGTGAAGACGTTCTTTTCCTGCGGCACGAAGCTGAGGCCCATCGGCACCAGCGCGTCGGGCAGTGAATTGGCGACGTTCCGCCCGCCGAATTCGATCGTGCCGCCGGTCACCCTGAGCAGGCCGAAAATAGCCTTGAGCGTCGTCGACTTGCCGGCGCCGTTCGGGCCGACGATGACGCCGATATCGCTCTGTTCGATCGCCATGTTGACGCCGTTGAGGATCGGCGCGCCGCCATAGCCGCCCACGACGTGCTTGAGTTCGATCAACGCCATCACGCCACCTCGACCGGCGTGCCGAAATAGGCTTCGACAATGGCGGGATTGGCGCGGATTTCGGCCATCGGGCCTTCGGCGATCTTTTCGCCCTGCGCCATCACGATCACCGGGTCGCATAGCCGCGCGATCAGGTCCATGTCGTGCTCGATGACGAAGAAAGTGTAGCCCAGTTCATGGTTCATCCGCTCGATATTGGCCGCCAGGTCGTTGAGCAGCGTCTTGTTGACGCCCGCCGCCACCTCGTCGAGCAGCACCACCTTGGCATCGACCATCATGGTGCGGCCCAGTTCGAGCAGCTTTTTCTGCCCGCCCGACAGGTTCCCCGCCAGTTCGTTGCGCACATGGCCGAGCTTGAGGAAGTCGATGACATCCAGCGCCTTCTTGCGCACCTCGGTCTCGCGTGACCGGCTGAGACCGGGCCGGAACCAGGCATTGGCGAGACGTTCGCCCGGCTGGTCGCCCGGCACCATCATCAGGTTTTCC
>Ga0123328_1004385_pt1 | contig 11526 bp, 10 predicted proteins | sample BioC12SIPDNA_2_FD_89702 | JGI IMG/M metagenome (GOLD analysis project Ga0123328, IMG submission 89702) | Anaerobic biogas reactor microbial communites from Washington, USA - Biogas_R1_A C12 SIP DNA | ecosystem: Engineered > Bioreactor > Anaerobic > Unclassified | place: Washington, USA...
CACCAACGGCGACACGCACCTGGGCGGCGACAACTTCGACAAGGCCATCGTGGACTGGATAGTCACCGAGTTCCGCAAGGAGAAGGGCGTCGATCTCACCAAGGACCGCCAGGCCCTGCAGCGCCTCTACGAAGCCGCCGAGAAGGCCAAGGTGGAGCTGTCGTCGGTGCTCGAGACCAGTATCAACCAGCCCTTCATCACCATGGACCAGAGCGGCCCGCTCCATCTGGAGATGACTCTCACTCGCGCCAAGCTGGAGGAACTCACCCGCGATCTACTCGATCGAGTGGTCGGGCCCACCAAGCAGGCCATGCAGGATGCCGGTATGAAGACCGGCGACATCGACCAGGTGATCCTGGTGGGTGGCATGACCCGCATGCCGGCGGTGCAGCAGAAGGTGCGCGAGCTCACGGGCAAAGAGCCGCACAAGGGCATCAACCCCGACGAGGTCGTGGCGCTGGGCGCAGCTATCCAGGGCGGCGTGCTGGCCGGTGAGGTGAAGGACATCATCCTGCTGGACGTGACTCCGCTTTCGCTGGGCATCGAGACCAAGGGCGGCGTGTTCACCCGGCTCATCGACCGCAACACCACCATCCCCACCCGCAAGAGCGAGATCTTCTCCACGGCCGAGGATGGGCAGAACAGCGTGGAGATTCACGTGCTCCAGGGTGAGCGTGACTTGGCGGCCTACAACAAGACCCTGGGCAAGTTCCAGCTGACCGGCATCCCGCCCGCGCCGCGCGGCATTCCGCAAATCGAGGTCACCTTTGACATCGACGCCAACGGCATCACCCATGTGTCGGCCAAGGACTTGGCCACGGGCAATGAGCAGAAGATTGTCATCAAGAGCTCCAGCGGCCTGGGTGACGACGAGATCAAACGCATGGTGCGCGACGCCGAGACTCACGCGGATGATGACCGTCGCAAGAAGGAAGTGGTGGAGGCGCGCAACCAGGGTGAGAACCTGGTCTACTCCACCCGCAAGACGCTGAAGGACTTCGGCGACAAGGTGGACGGCTCCACTCGCGCTGGCATAGAGCAGGCTGCCAAAGACCTGGAAGACGCACTGAAGACGGACGATATCAACGACATCCGTGCCAAGACCAACGCCCTGCAGGAAGCTGCCTACAAACTGTCCGAGGCCGCGTACCAGTCGGCGCAGGCCCAACATGGCGGTGCGCAGGGGGCCGGCGGGCAGAGCGGCGGCCAGGGAGACGACAGTCACAAGGCCGCGCAGGAAGAGGAAGTTGTGCAGGAAGCAGATTATGAAGTGATCGACGAGGACTGAACCCGCGCACAACTGCGGGGAGTTTCGGGCAGGTAGGATTCGAGAGGGAGAAGGAGGAAGAGCGCCATGGCAATCGTACGTTGGGATCCATTCCGTGAGCTCACTGCTCTTCAGAACGAAGTGAGCCGCCTGCTGGGCAGAGGGATTGGCGAAGCAGGTGAGCGCCAGTCGTGGATGCCGTCCATGGACGTCGTGGAGAGCGATGCCGACATCAAGTTCAAGGCCGAGCTTCCGGGGATGAAGCCGGAGGACATCAAGATCGAGATGGACGAGAACGTCCTCACCATCAGCGGTGAGCGGCGGTTCGAGGAGAAGGTGCAGGAAGACAAGTACTATCGTATTGAGCGCAGGTATGGTTCTTTCAACCGGTCCATTGCGTTGCCGCAGAACGTGCAGGCAGATCAGATTCGGGCCAACTACGAGAACGGCGTGCTGGAAGTGACCGTTCCCAAGATGGAAGAGGCCAAGCCCAAGAAGATTGAGGTCAAGGTCAGCGCCCAGGAAATGGGCGCCGGTGCGGCGACACCGCCGGCGGTGGAAGGTACCGCCACTGAGACCGGGTCGGCAGTCGCCTAAGCTCACGTGAAGTGGTCACGGAGGGGCGGGTGGCAAAGCAAGCCCGCCCCTCCGTGACCTCCCGTAACCCCGCACGGTTCGCCGTGCGGCTCACATCGAAGGAAGACGTTCAGATATGGCCGACAAGATTTGGATACCGGTCAGTGGGTCAAGCTCTCGGCTGTGGACCCCGGAAGAAGGTGGGCCGGGCGGAGGCGCTTCCGCGGCGGGAACGAGGCCGGCTGCGCCGCAGACTGCGGCCGAGCCCTCCGGTTCTTCGGACGAAACCTCAACCGCCCCCCAGGGCAACGCGCCGTCTGCGGATACGCCTGCGGGCACCGCTCAGACTGAGCCTGGGCCGGCCGCTGAGGCCGAAGCTGCTCGTGGACAGGAGGAACAGGGCCTGGCAGAGGTGCGGGCGCAGCGGGATGAGTACCTGGACGGCCTCCAGCGGCTGAAGGCCGAGTTCGAGAACTACCGCAGGCGGACTCGCCAGGAAGCCCAGGAGGCGTCCGAGTATGCGAAGAAGGCGCTGCTGACCGAGTTCCTTCCTGTGCTGGACAATCTGGAGCGTGCGCTGGCGGCAGCCGAGCATCACGAGGAGGGCAAAGTACTGGCCGGCGTGCGTATGACGCAGGGGCAGTTCCTGGATCTCCTCAAGAAACACGGTGTGGAGCCGATCGACCCGTTGGGCCAACCTTTCGACCCGGCCTTCCACGACGCTATGCTCTCCCAGCCCGCAGCCGAGCCGGAGGGAACGGTGTTCGCCGTCTTGGAGAAGGGCTATAGGCTTGGCGAGAGGATAGTCCGCCCAGCGCGCGTGGCAGTCTCCGCAGGCCCCGGTGGCGAGACGGAGGAGTAGGACCGTGGCGGACGGCGGGAGAGACTACTACGAGGTTCTGGGCGTGGCCCGCGGCGCCACGCAGGACGAGATCAAGAAGGCGTACCGGAAGCTGGCGCGCAAGTACCATCCGGATGCGCACCCGGATGACCCCAGGGCCGAAGAGCGTTTCAAGGAAGTGTCCACCGCCTACGAAGTCCTTTCCAATCCGGAGAAGCGCAAGCAGTATGACGCTGGGCCGTCGGCCTTTTTCGGTCGGCAGGGACCCAGTGGTGCAGGGGCATACGGTTTTGACCCCCGGGCGTTTCGTGACGGTCAGGCCTTCACCGGGGATTTTGCCGACCTATTCAGCGGACTCTTCGGCGGCCGTTTCAGTGGAGGCGGTCCGCGAAGAAGGCAGGCGCAGAAGGGGCGGGATCTCAGCGTAGGGGTGACCATCTCCTTCGAGGATTCGCTCAAGGGTGTGACCACCCGGATCAGTGTCCCCAAAGCGGTTGAGTGCGCAGCATGCGGGGGGAGTGGCGCAGCTCCGGGCACCTCCCCCGTAGTGTGCCCAGAGTGCGGCGGTAGAGGCGTGACCGCTCAGAACCAGGGCTTCTTTGCTCTTTCCCAGCCCTGCCTGGCCTGCGCCGGTCAGGGAACGGTGATTCAGACGCCCTGCGCGGACTGCGGAGGGGAGGGCGTGCAGCAGGCCGTGAAGAAGTTCACGGTACCCATCCCGGCAGGAGTGAAGGACGGCACCAAGATCAGGCTCAAGGGCAAGGGAGAGCCTGGTCAGAAAGGTGGGCCACCCGGGGACCTCTACGTGGTGGTGCGGGTGGAAGCGAGCGCGCTCTATGAGCGTCGCGGCTCTGATTTGTTGGTGGAAGTCCCGGTATCGTTTGTCGAGGCCGCACTGGGGGCAAGCATCGCCATTCCCACTCCCGACGGACGGGTGGCGCTCAAGGTACCGGCGGGAGTCAGGGATGCCACTCTGCTGAGGGTCAAAGGAAAGGGCGTCCCCGGTTTGGGCGGCAAGTCCCGTGGTGATCTCCTGGCCCGCATCAGGGTCGTCACGCCCTCGTCGCTGACCAATGAGGAACGGGAACTGTACTCCCGGCTCCGGGAAATGCAGAGGGGTACGCCCCGAGATGGCTTGCCCGGCTGGGTTGCGTAGGAGGTGATCATGAACCAGGACGAGCGCAGCAGACCGCTCTTCATGATCTCAGTCGCCTCTGAACTGGCCGAGATGCATCCGCAGACTCTGCGCATGTACGAAAGGCGGGGTCTCATCTGTCCCAGGAGGTCAGTCAAACAGACTCGGCTGTATTCGCTGGAGGACGTGGAGCGTCTTCGCTACATTCAGAAGCTCACCAACGAATTGGGGCTCAATCTTGCCGGGGTGGAACGCGTGCTGGAGTTGGAGGCGCAGGTGCGCCGGCTTCAGCATGAGGTTGAGCGTATGGGCCGGCGCCTGGAAAAGGCTATCGACGAGGCGGCTCGTGAGGCGGAGGCCATCCATCGTTCCTATCGAAGGGAACTGATAACAGTACGGCGTGGGGAATTGGTCCCTCGCAGGCGGTGACGGTGGTGGGCGGTCCAAGCAGGGTGAAGAGCTTCCTTCTCGGGACGCTCTTCGGAGGCCTGATGGGCGTCTTTCTGAACGTGCGGCGGCGTCGTGCGGAGACGACGGGCCTGCTGCATCGCGCCGGCGACCCTCCGCGCGCTTTTGAAGATGCGGCCTGTCAGACGGCCAGAGACGGTTTCAGCTGATTGGCACTCCCATATCGAGAGTGCCAGAATCAGGTGCGTCGGCGCTTCCCATCGGTATGGGCACGCGCTATACTTGCCGTAATGTGTAACCAGCCATGGAGGTGGGAAACTTGCCTACCTATGAATATCGTTGTATGGAATGCAGCCACCAGTTCGAGCGCTTTCAGAAGATGTCGGATGAGCCGGTTTCGGAGTGTGAGCTCTGTGGTGGCAAAGTCAAACGACTGCTGTTCCCGGTTGCTGTTCACTACAAAGGTAGCGGCTTCTACACCACTGACTACGCCCATCGGCACAGCGTGAGCCCACGCACCAACGCCCCCTGCTCCGCGTCGGAAGAGTGCGGTGCGTCCTCCCAGGGCGGATGCACTGGTGGCAAGGAAGCCTGCTGCACCACGTGTTCTGAATAACAGCGGTCCGCCTGGTTCCTTTCGGACCGGTTGGTCCAGTGAGTCAACAACAACAGTCCCCGTCGGAGCAGCCCTCGGCTTTGCCGGAGTTGGGTGGTGCCGTGTCTGGTGCCCACTGGGCGGCAGACTCCTTCGCCCAGCGTCTGCGCACCGTGGTGTATGACGCCCGGTCTGCGCTTCCTTCGCTGCTGGACGTGCTCGCGGAGCTTCGGCAGCAATTGGAGAAGGCGCCTGCTGTCGGCGTCCTCTTCGTCCGCGTCAACTACCCGAGTGAGGCTGTCGAGCATTTCAGTTGGGATCAGATCGTCGGGATATATGACGGCCTCGCTCTGACCGCCCGCAGCTTGGTAGGCGTCACCCTGCGGAGTGTGGATCTTCCTGCAGATCTGGGGCTGGCGCAGGAAGGCTTCGCCGTGCTGCTCTCGCGCCCTCGTGAAAAGGGAATCCTGCACAAGGCAGACACGCAGAAGGTGGCGGAACGCTACGCCAAGGTCGTTCAGGCCACGTTTCGCGACATGCTCTCTCCAGGGCTGGCGCAACGCATCAGCGTGCAAGTGGGTTCCGGCCTTATCTGCCGCCCCCAGCCCTCCCAATCACTGGAGGACGTGTTGGCGGCCGGGCTGGCGGAGGCCCACGAGGAGGCTTCACGTCTGCACGAGCGCTACTTGAGCGACATGGCGCACTCCATCGCGAGCACCCTGGCCTCGAGTAACCTGGCCGTCAATTACCAGGTCATCGTGGATGCCGGCAACGGCTTGGCCGTGGGTTTCAGTGCCCATCTGGCACCGTCTTCCGAGTCACCCCTGGCCGCGGAGGAGGTGCTGATCGACGCGGCGCGATGCTCGGGAGCATCAGCCGCGGTCTATCGTGCTTTCCATGCCCGGGCCATCGAGGGGGCCAAGGAGGACCTCCGGGAGGACGAGTGGCTGGTCCTTCCCGTGTGCGTGAATGACGTGATGGGCAACGCAGTCTTGGATGTGGCGGCGCTGTTCGACGAGGGGCAGGTGCGTGGCATCGGCCCCTCCAACTTGGTCTTCATGGCGGATGGCGTGGAGCTGTTCGCCGGTTTCCCGGCATCTCCCGCCGCTTTCAAAGCCGTGGCGGAGATCGGATTCAGATTGGGTGTGAGTGTGCTGGTGGATTCGTTGCCTCCGCTGGATCATCTTCGCGCTCTGGGCCTGAGCGTCGTGCAGTTGGGCGGGCGCTTGGTGGAGTCCTTGCCGTCGGATCCGGATGCGTTCGAATTGGCTGCATTGCTGGCTCGCTTCTGCAGGCGTCACGGCATCAGACTGCTCGGCACGGATTGTCGGACGGCCGTGCAGTTCGAAGCTCTGCGTCGCGTGGGGGTGGACCTGGTCCAGGGCGCACACGTAGGCGCTCCCACACAGTCGCCCAGCCGCCGGTCTGTCCGAATCGGCTAGAGGGCGGCTGGAGGGTTATGATGGTGACAGACCCGGTAGTGGCGTCTCACCCCGGCCTGGCATGATGGATCCGTCTCTTCTGATACTGGTCACCAATGACGACGGAGTCCAGTCCCCCGGCCTTCTGGCCTTGAAGCGCGCGCTGGAGCGTGTCGGTCGCGTAGAGGTCATCGCGCCGGATCGGAACCGCACGGGTGCGGCGCGCAGCATCACTATGACCATCCCCTTGTGGGTAGAGGAAGTGGAACTGGCGGACGGCAGCATCGCGTACGCCACGGATGGGACGCCGGTGGACTGCGTGCGGACGGGCGCGCTGGGTTTTCTGGACCGGCCGCCGAACCTCATTGTCTCGGGGATCAACCTGAGCGGCAATCTCGGCGACGACATCACGTATTCGGGCACGGTGGCAGCGGCGCTCGAGGGCATCATGTTGGACATCCCGGCCGTATCCTTCTCGGCAGAGGCGTACCACCCCGGCTATGACTTGAGTGCCGCGGCGGACTTCGCAGCGGTGTTTGTGCAGATGGTGCTGGAGAGGGGATTACCGGAGAAGACGCTGCTCAACGTCAACTACCCTGATCCGGGGCGTCCCGGGGGGGTGAGAGGCGCCCGCATCACGCGGCTGGGCAAACGGGTCTACGGGGATCAGGTTCAGCTGCAGCGGGGTGAGGGCCGGCGCCGCTCTTACATCATCTACGGAGACGGTCTGGGCTATCGGCCCGAGGCGGGGACCGACTTCGATGCGGTCAATGATGGCTACGTCTCAGTGACGCCGCTGCATTTCGATCTGACGGCCCATCATCTGTTGGAACCTCTCCGCAGCTGGGATCTGGGCGGATTGTGTGGGCTGCCCCTTTCGCAGCCGTTGCCGACTTGGTCACCGCCGCTGGAGCCGCCGCCGAAGGCTGCCATCTTTGACCTGGACGGGACGCTGGTGGATTCGGTGGAGCTCATTGTGGAGAGCTTTCGGTATGCCACCCGGGCCGTGCTTGGTGTCGAGCTGCCCTACGAGGAGATGATCGCCCACGTGGGCAAGCCGCTGCGCGAACAGATGGACATCATCGATCCGGCGCGGGGCGAGGAGTTGGTGAGGGTGTATCGCGAGTTCAACCACCGTGAGCACGACCGGATGCTCAAGCTGTACGCGGGCGTGGCTGATCTGCTGGCGGAACTGCAGGCGAAAGGCGTGCGCGTGGGGTTGGTGACCTCGAAGTCGCGCGCCACCACCTGGATGGCCTTCAACACCACGGGCATCGAGCCTATGTTGGATGCGATTGTGTGCGCCGAGGACACGGACAGGAACAAGCCGTTCCCGGATCCCATCCTTCGCGTGCTGCAGGAGTTGGGAGTCCGTGCTGAGTCGGCCTGCTATGTGGGCGACAGTCCCTTTGACCTGCAGGCCGCGCACGCGGCGAACGTGCGCTCAGTAGCCGTGACCTGGGGAGTGTTTGAGGAGGCACGGCTGGCGGCGGAGCGGCCTGATAGGCTCGTGCGCAGCGTGGAGGAATTGGCCGCCGTGTTGGGTTTGGTTGCCGGCCAGACCGTCCGGCTCTGAGGTGAGGCTGTGGCCGTCGGCGTAGAAGCGCGCATCGCGCAGTTGCGTGAGCAGATCCGCCACCACGATTACCTGTACTACGCGCTGGATACGCCGGAAATCCCTGACGAAGAGTACGATCGCCTCTTCCGCGAGCTCAAGGGCTTGGAAGCGGAGCACCCGGAGCTGGTGGTGGCCGACTCGCCGACGCAACGCGTGGGGGCCGAGCCCTTGGCGATCTTCGCTCAGGTGCGGCACCTGGAGCCCATGCTGTCGCTGGCGAACGCTAGGAACGAGGAGGAGCTGGCCGCTTGGCACGCGCGGACGTGGCGCTTTCTGGAGCAGGCCGGGGAGGATATGGAGACCACCGTCTTCGTTGTGGAGCCGAAGATTGATGGCTTGGCCATCTCGCTCCGTTACGAGGAAGGCCGGCTGGTCGCCGGTGCCACCCGGGGCAACGGGGTGGTGGGTGAAGACGTGACACAGAACCTGCGAACCATTCCCTCCATCCCCCTCCTCCTTCGCCCGGGCGGTGTGACACCGGCCGTGATGGAGGTCAGAGGTGAGGTCTATCTGCCGCTGACCGCCTTTGAGCGGCTGAACGAGGCGCGGGTGGCGGCAGGAGAGACAACCTTTGCCAACCCGCGCAATGCGGCTGCCGGGTCTCTGCGCCAGCTGGATCCCCGGGTGACGGCGTTGCGCCCCCTGGCCTTGTGGTGCTACGGGCTGGGTCGCGTCGAGGGCGTTGAGTTCGAGACGCATTGGCAGGCCTTGGAATGGCTTCGCCTCAGGGGATTCCGTGTGAACCCGTTCATCCAGCGGGTGAAGGGTCTCTCTGCTCTGGTCCAGAGCTGCCGGACCTGGGAGCAGCGCCGCTCCTCGCTGGAGTACGACATCGACGGCGTGGTGATCAAGGTGGACAATCGCCGTCTGCAGCAGGTCCTTGGCTCAGTGGCGCATGATCCGCGCTGGGCCGTCGCCTACAAATTCGCTCCCAGTACCGCGCAGACTCGCATCCGACGGATCGGTATCAACATCGGCCGCACGGGGGTTCTCACCCCATATGCGGAGTTGGACCCGGTGGAGGTGGGAGGGGTGAGTGTGTCTCGAGCCACCCTGCACAACGAAGAGGACATCCGGCGCAAGGACCTCCGGGTGGGAGACACGGTGATCGTGCAGCGGGCCGGAGATGTGATACCGCAGGTGGTGGCTCCTCTGACCGACCTGCGTACCGGAGGCGAGACGGTATTTGTGATGCCCGGCCACTGCCTCGCGTGTGGCACGGAAGTGGTGCGTGCGCAGGATGAAGTTGCAGTGCGCTGCCCCAATCCCCACTGCCCGGCACGCCTGATGGAGAGTCTGAAGCATTTCGTGAGCCGAGGGGCCATGGACATCGAGGGCTTGGGCGACAGGCTCGTGGAGCGGCTGTTCACGTTGGGGCTTGTCCATGATCCGGCGGACCTCTACCATCTTACCGCCGGCGATCTTCTGGAGCTGAAAGGGTTCAAGGGACAACTCGCCGGCAAAGTCGTCGGCGCCATCGCCTCCTCGCGGGAGCGGGGTTTCGCCCGCGTGCTCTACGCGGTGGGGATCCCGCACGTGGGCGGCCAGACGGCAGGGGTGCTGGTGCGCCACTATCCCTCGCTGGGCCAACTGGCCGCGGCGGGCACGGAGGACATCAGCCGGATCGAGGGCATCGGCCCGGTCATAGGTCGTGCGGTCTACGACTTTCTCAGGGAACCGCGGAACCGGGACCTACTGCAGCGCTTGGCGGCTGCCGGCCTGAAGATGGCCGCAGAGGTGTCCGAGACAGAGGGCCTGGACGTGGAGCCGGCTGCGCCGCAGACCGTGTCCGGGAAGACTTTCGTGTTGACGGGAACGCTACCCACGCTGAGCAGAGAGCAGGCCGCCGCGCTCATCGAGAGACATGGTGGCCGGGTGACCGGGTCTGTGAGCAGGAAGACGGACTTCGTGGTAGTGGGAGAGGCGGCGGGTACCAAGCTGAGTAAAGCAAAGGAGCTGGGAGTGCCCCTACTGGAGGAGGCCGGTCTGCTGGCGCTGCTGCGGGGGGCTAAGCCGGCTTGATCTCGGCGAGACGGATGCCGTGGGCATGCGGCTGCGTCTCCAGTATCCGGGTCAGGCGAGGTCGACCCGCCTGATCGCGTTCCACGTGCAGGATCACCGGCTGGATCTTGAGTAGCAGGCCTTCCATCTCGGGCGAGTTCGCGTGCCATTCAGCCAGACTCATCTCAGGGTCCGGCGAGTCCAGCGTCGCCAAGCCGAAAGCCGGGTGCAGCGCCCGGAGGAACGAAACGGTGTCCGTTGAGGCGAGATTCCCCGCGATGATGCACGACGGCCGGGAGAGAGACGCGTGCGTGAAAGCCGCGGCCGCAGCAGGCGTGCCCGGCTTGGCTTGAAGCGTCAGTGTGAAGGGCTTCTCCCGCAGGTAGGGTAGTTCCGACTCCTTCTCCACCGCCACCACCTGGCTGTCGCGGGGGAGCAGTTGCAGGATTGCGTTCAGCAGAGTGGATTTGCCTGATTGCGCCGGGCCGCTGATGAGAAGCGTTCGTTTGTCGGCCACGAGGCCGACCACCACTCGCGCTTGGGCTGTGGTGAGCGAGTTGAACTCCACCAAGCCGCGCAGGGTGACGTTGAGCACGCGGGGCTCATCCTGGCCTGCCGCGGCGTACATCACCGAGGTGTGCGCATCCAAGGCCGGCCCCAGGTCCAATTGGTGGGAGCAGTAGGCGTCAAGGACGGAGAGGAAGAGCCGGTTGAGCAGCATGATCTGCTCCCGCTCCACCGGCGTGGGCTCAAGCTCCGCGACGACTGACTCCATCGCCTGGCGCAACTTGCCCCCATATGTGCTCTTGATCAGCGCAAACGCGGTCATGGCCTCCCCTCATCACCACGGATTGTAACGGCTGAGCGCCCCTCGGGTCACGATTCCGGGTCCTTCTTTGATACAATCCCGCGCGTCGGTCTCCGGCCCGGTGTAGAGGCAGGTGTGGTCCCCTCGTGCGTTGCGGTTGTCGACGCGGGGCGAGCGCCGAGGATGTCGGACAGGGCTGTCCTCCGTGGCCTTGGCGCTACTCGCCTCGCCGGTGGAATGGGAGAGCGGCCGTCTTGCGGTCCTGGCCGAGCTTGAACCTGCCTCCGGTACCAGGGTGCCCGGATTCACGCAGGCGCATTCGGCGCCGCGTGATCGGCTCGGCATGTTCGTGCAGAGATCTCCGGTTCCTGTTGTATCCTTCGTGGGCAAGAAGAGATCAGGCAAGACGAGTGTGGTCGGTCGTGTGGTGAGCTGTCTGTGTGAACGAGGGTACCGCGTGGCGGGGGCGATCGTAGCCGGTCTCTGCAGCCAGAGGGAGTACTCTCTGGTGGCGCGTTCGCCGCGCCGGCTCGATCTGGAGGGTGGAGGGCCATGTGCTGAGGATTCCCGAAGAGGTGGACGTGGTCATCACTGAAGAATTCGAGACGCAGTCGGCTCCCAAGATTGAGGTCTCGCGCAAGGCGCCATCCTCCTCGCCGGTGAGCGATGGCCAGGAACTGCTTGCCATAGCCAGCGATCAGCCGTTCCCTTCCTGCGCCGTTCCCCAGTTTGCACTGGATGACATCAGGGACATCGCGGAACTGGTGGAGAGGGAGGTCATCCGGGGCTGTGAGGCGGTGGTAGTCGTGCAGGAGCCGGCGGGCGCGGGCGGGCGAGGGCAGGACGCATGACGCCC
>Ga0123328_1004386_pt1 | contig 11525 bp, 7 predicted proteins | sample BioC12SIPDNA_2_FD_89702 | JGI IMG/M metagenome (GOLD analysis project Ga0123328, IMG submission 89702) | Anaerobic biogas reactor microbial communites from Washington, USA - Biogas_R1_A C12 SIP DNA | ecosystem: Engineered > Bioreactor > Anaerobic > Unclassified | place: Washington, USA...
CAATCCGTAGCTCACGCCTGTCCGCCCCCCCCTCTCACGCCTTTCGTTTCTTTCGCAGTTGCGCCTCCCCGGCTACCCCGCCCCGCCCGGGCCGGGTTGACACCACACATCCTCATGTGTGATATTATGTGTGGAGGTGATGATCATGGCAACCAACCTGCAACTGGACGATCGACTGATCCGGGAGGCGGTCTCTCTGGGAAAACACCGCACCAAGAAGGCGGCCGTCACCCAGGCGTTGACTGAGTATATTCGACACCTGCGCCAGCAACGCATCCTGAACGTATTCGGCACGGTCGAGTTCGATCCGGAGTATGACTACAAAAAGCAGCGGGCCCGGGCATGAGGGTCCTGGTTGACACCAGCGTCTGGTCTCTGGCACTGCGCCGCGAGACGCCGTCCCGCCATCCGGAGACGGAAGAACTCAGGAATCTGGTCGCGTCCCATGTCGTGGAGATTATCGGCCCGGTCCGGCAGGAACTACTCTCCGGCGTACGGGACCAAAAGCAGGTTGCACGATTGGCATCCAGCCTGGCCGCCTTCCCTGACTTGCCGTTGTTGACCGATGATTATGTGCTGGCCGCCAAGTTCTTCAATCTGTGCCGTTCCAAAGGCATCCAGGGGTCCAACACGGACTTTTTGATCTGCGCCGCCGCCGTTCGCGCAAAGCTGGCGATTTTCACGACGGATTTGGATTTCGGCCGGTATCGGACATGCCTGCCGATCACCCTCTACGAGAAGGGGTCTTTCCTATGAGTTCATGTTTTAGTGCCTGCCTAATGAACCTTGCCATCCTCCTGTCCTGACCTCTCTCCCCCTGAGATCCCATTCACACGACGTAGGTCGTGGACGCGGTGGCGCCGCCTTCGCCGGTCCAGTTGGTATGGAAGAACTGGCCGCGGGGCCTGTCCACGCGTTCGTAGGTGTGGGCCCCGAAGTAGTCGCGCTGGGCCTGCAGGAGGTTGGCCGGCAGCCGCGCGCTGCGGTAGGCGTCGTAGTAGCTCAGGGCCGTGGCGATGGCCGGCAGCGGCACGCCGGCATCCACGCCGCCCTTGACCACGCGCCGCCAGGCGTCCTGCGCCGCCGCCACCTGGTCGCGGAAATACGGCGCCAGCAGCAGATTGGCCAGCCCCGGTTCCGCGCCGAACGCCTCCTTGATCCGGCCGAGGAAGCGGGCCCGGATGATGCATCCCCCGCGCCACAGCAAGGCGATATTGCCGAAATCCAGGTCCCATCCATGCTCCGCCGAGGCCGCGCGCAGGAGCTGGAATCCCTGCGCATAGGAGCAGATCTTGGCCGCATAGACCGCCTGCTCGAGGTCGGCCAGGAACGCCGCGCGGTCCGGCGCCGGCCCGCCCTGCGGACCGGCCAGCACGCCGCTGGCCGCCACGCGTTCGTCCTTGATGGCCGACAGGCAGCGGGCAAACACCGCCTCGGCGATCTGGGGGATGCCGACGCCGAGATCGAGCCCGGCCTGCGACGTCCATTTGCCCGTCCCCTTCTGTCCCGCCGCATCGAGAATCACGTCCACCATCGGCCGCCCGGTCTCGTCGTCGGTCTTGTCCAGAATCTCCGCCGTGATTTCGATCAGATAGGAATCCAACGGGCCCTGGTTCCATGTGCGGAACACCTCCGCCATCTCCGCGGGCGCCAGGCCCAGGCCGTCCGCCATCAGGTGATAGGCCTCGGCGATGAGCTGCATGTCGCCGTATTCGATGCCGTTGTGGACCATCTTGACGAAATGCCCCGATCCGTCGGGCCCGATCCAGTCGCAGCAGGGCGTGCCGTCGTCCACCTTCGCCGCGATGGCCTGGAAGATCGGCTGCAGGTGCGGCCAGGCCTCCGGATGCCCGCCGGGCATGATGGACGGGCCCTTCAGGGCGCCCTCTTCGCCGCCGGACACCCCGGCGCCCACGTAGAGCAGCCCGCGCTCCGCCGCCACCTTGCCGCGCCGGATGGTGTCGGGATAGTGGCTGTTGCCGCCGTCCACCAGGATGTCGCCCGGCTCCAGCAGCGGCGCCAGTTCGCCGATCAGATCGTCCACCGGCCGACCCGCGCGCACCATCATCAGAATCCTGCGCGGACGCGACAGGGCGTCCGCCAGCTCCTGCAGGCTGCGGCAGCCGATCAGTTTCTTTCCCCGTCCCCGGCCGGCGAGAAAGGCGTCCACCTTCGCCACCGTGCGGTTCGTGCACGCCACGGTGAATCCGCGGCTTTCCATGTTGAGAATGAGGTTCTCGCCCATGACGGCAAGACCCACGACGCCGATGTCCGCTTGGGTTTTCATGTGGTGGTCCTTTCCGGGATCGGGCGGGCCCCGCCGCCTTGCGCGGTGGGGGAGCCAGCCTTTGTCTCCCGCGACGCAAGGTCGCGGGGGAACGAACAAAACCTTTTGATCATATCAAGCACCCTTCTTCGCCGCATCCGAGGCGCCAGACGTGGCCGGCGCGGGCGAGCAGGTCATCCGCCGCCGCCGGTCCCCAGCTCTTCCGGGCGTAGGTGTGCAGGGGCGACACCTCGGGCGTCTTTTCCCAGCCGGTCAGCACCGGGTCCAGCAGGCCCCAGGCGATTTCGATGCCGTCGTTGCGGGCGAACAGCGAGGCGTCGCCCTTCAGGGCATCCAGCAGCAGCCGTTCGTAGGCATCGGGCAGAACGATGTCCGGGAACGCCTCGCGGTAGCGGAAATCCATGTTGGCGGAGCGCGATTCGGCGACGGTGTCGGGCACCTTGGTCTCGAAGCGCAGGTGGACGCCTTCCTCGGGCTGGATGCAGATGGACAGCATGTTGGGGGTGAAGCCCTGGTTGCGGCCGAGGCCGAACATGACATCGGGCGGCGCCTGGAACTCCACGATGATGGAACTGGTGCGCGCCGCCAGCGCCTTGCCCGAGCGCAGGTAGAACGGCACGCCCTTCCAGCGCCAGTTGTCAATGTGCAGCTTGAGGGCGGCATAGGTCGGCGTGGTCGAACCGGGCGCGACGCGCTCCGCCTGCCGGTAGCCGTCGTACTGGGCGCGCACGGAGTCCTCGAGCCGGACGGGGCGGAGGTTGCCGAGCACCTTGGCTTTTTCGTTGCGCACGGCGTTGGCATCCAGCGAGGCGGGCGGCTCCATCGCCACCAGCGACAGCAGCTGCAGGAGGTGGTTCTGGAACATGTCGCGCAGGACGCCCGCGGTGTCGTAGTAGCCGCCGCGGCTGCCGACATCCACGTCTTCGGCCACGGTGATCTGCACGTTGGAGACATAGCGCCGGTTCCACACCGGCTCGAACAGGGTGTTGGCAAACCGCAGAAACAGGATGTTCTGGGCGGTTTCCTTTCCCAGGTAGTGGTCAATGCGATAGACCTGGTGTTCGCGGAAGGCCGCGTTGACGCGGTGGTTCAACCGGACCGCCGAAGCCAGGTCGCGGCCGAAGGGTTTTTCGATGATGATCCGCCGCCAGCCTTCGGTTTCGGCGTTCATGCCGGCGGCGGCGAGGCTGTCGCAGGCCGGCCCGTAGAGCTCCGGGGCCGTCGCCAGGTAGTACAGGCGGTTGGCGGGGCCGCCTTCGATCCCGCGCAGCCGCCGGTCCACTTCCGCGTAATCGCCCGGCTCCTCGAGATCGCCGCGCACGTACCGGACGCGCCGGATGAAATCCCGCCAGGTATCCTCGTCGAACCGCCCGCCGAACTGCTTCACGCCGTCGAGCAGGCGCTCGCGGAACCCCTCGTCGGTCCAGTCGCGCCGGGCCACGCCGACGATCCGGGTCTTGTCCCACAGCCGCCCCTTCTTGCGGTTGTGGTACAGCGCCGGGATCAGCTTGCGGCGGGTCAGGTCACCGGAGGCGCCGAAGATGACGATGCTGGTGGCGGGAGCGTTGGGGATCTCGGGGTTCATGGCGTCTCCTTGGCGGCCAGGTCCGCGGCCGCCGCTCGGTCGAGCATCCAGCGCAGGCCGCCGCCGGCGGACCGCAGCCGGGCCGCCGGCAGCGCGGCGGCGGCATCGCCGCCGGCGAGAACGCGCGCGGCGACCGGCGCCTTGGCCCGGCCCGCCGCGACCACGAGGATTTGGCGGGCGTGATTCAGCACCGGCAGCGTCAGGGTGATGCGGTCCGGCGGCGGCTTGGGGGCGTCGTGCACGGCCGCCGCCCGGCGCCGGGTTTCCCGCAGCGCGGGGCTGCCGGGAAACAGCGACGCCACATGGCCGTCTTCGCCGACGCCCAGCAGCACCAGATCGAACCGCGGCCACTCGTCCGGGCCCAACCGGAAGGCCTGCGCCAGTTCCGCTTCATAGGCCTGCGCGCCTTCCTCCGCCCCCCGCCCGCCCTCCATCGGATGAATCCGGCCGGAGGGAAGCCGCAGCCGGGGCAGCAGCGTTTCCCGCGCGGCCCGGGCATTGCTGTCGGAATCGTCCGCCGGCACCGCGCGCTCGTCGGTCCAGAACAGCTCCCAGTCCCGGGCATCCACCGCGCCCCCCCCCGCCAGTCCGTCCGCCAGCAGCCCCAGGACGGATCCGCCCGGAATGGCCAGGCAAAAGCGCCCGCGCGCCGCCGCGGCCTCCGCCGCCGCCGCCCGCACCCGCTCCGCCAGCGCATGCGCCAGCTCTTCCCGCCCGTCCCGGATGTCCACCGCCGCTTCCATGCCGCCTTCCATTGTGGCATATCGGTACCATCTGTCACCGTCCTTTTCCACACCGTGGAAAAAAGTTTTCCATGCCGTGGAAAATCCGGACTCGCAAACAACCGTCGGATTCCCTTGACCCCGGTCGGGGTTCGTGCGCTAATCTTTTGTTAATAAAGGAGGCGGGGCGCTCCGGCGCCCTCGTTCGTCTTTGTTTCACGCCATGACCAAGGTTGCGAAAAACCCGGACGATCCGGCGGGGAATCCGGAGCGGATTCCCTCGCTGGGCGAACTGCTGGACATCCCGGCCATGCAGGGGCTGCTGGAGGATTTTCACGGCCTCGAAGACATCAGCGTGGCCATCGTGGACAGCAAGGGCCGCGTGCTGGTCAAGGCCGGCTGGCAGGACATCTGCACCCGCTTCCACCGCGTCCATCCCGACACGCATCGGCATTGCGTGGAAAGCGACACCGTGCTGGCCGCCGCGGCCGAACCGGACCGCCCCGGAATCTACCGCTGCAAAAACGGCCTCTGGGACATGGCCGCGCCCCTGGTCATCGCCGGGCAGCGCCTGGGCCACCTGTTCATGGGGCAGGTGCTGTTCGACGACGAACCCGCGGATGAGGAGGCGTTCCGGAAACAGGCCCGGCGCTGCGGCTTTGACGAAAAGGACTACCTGGCGGCGCTGGCGCGCGTGCCGCGCTGGAACCGGGAAAAGGCCCGCCGCATCCTGGCCTGCTTCTCCCGCCTCGCCCGCCTCATCTCGGAAACAGGCTACCGCCAATATCAACTGCGCCAGGCGCTGAAGGAACAAACCCGAACCCAGGACGAGCTGCGCCTGCAAGCCCGCCTCATGGACGCGGTCAGCGAATCCATCGTTGCCACGGACATGGACGGGCGCATCCTCTACTGGGGGCCCGGAGCCGAGGAACTCTACGGCTACACCGCCGGCGAAGTCCTCGGCCGCCCCTACCGCGAATTTGCCGGCGCGGTCCCGCCCCCCGATGAATCCGAGTTCCGCCGGCAGGTGCAGACGCGGGGCGGCTGGCAGGGCGAGCACGTCCAGCGGCACCGCTCCGGACGCACCTTCTGGACCGCCACCCGGATTTCCCTGGTGCACGACGCCGCCGGCCGCCCGGTCGGCTACATCGGCACCGACCGCGACATCACCGAACGCAAGCGCGCCGAACAGACCCTGCGCGAAAGCGAGGAACGGTTCCGCCAGGTCGCCGAAACCGCCGGGGAATGGATCTGGGAAATGGACGCCGCCGGCGTCTATACCTACTCCAATCCCGTCGTGGAGCAGATCCTCGGCTACACCCCCGAAGAACTGGTCGGCCGGATGCACTTCCTGGACCTGTTCGCCCCGGAAGTGCGCGAGGACATCCGCCGGGCCGCCGCCGAACGCGCCGAACGCAAGGAGGGCTTCCGCAAGAAGATCAACCCCGTCCTGCGCAAGGACGGACGCCGGGTCATTCTGGAAACCACCGGCGTGCCGATCCTCGATGCCGACGGCCGTCTCGCCGGCTACCGCGGGGCCGACAGCGACATCACCGCGCGCCAGGAAGCCGAGGAGGCCGTCCGCCACAGCGAAGCCCGCTACCGCACCTTCCTCCAGGCCACCTCCGACATGGTCTTCCTCAAGGACGACGCCTTCCGCTACCGGATCAGCAACCCCGCCAACAACGCTTTCCTCGGCCGCGACGAAGCGGATATCCTCGGACGGACGGACTTCGACCTGATGCCCCGCGAAACCGCGGAAAAATGCCGCGCCAGCGACCGGCAGGCGCTGATGAACAACGCCCCCGTCACCAGCGAGGAACCCGTCGGCGACAAAACCTATCAGACCGTCAAGTTCCCCGTCCCCCTCCCCTTCGGCCGCACCGGCGTCGGCGCCTTCATCCGCGACATCACCGCCGACAAGCGCGCGGAACAGGCCATCCGCCGCAGCGAAGCCCAGCTGTCCAACGCCCTCGCCATGGCCCACGCCGGCCACTGGGAATACGACGTGGACCGCGACCGATTCACCTTCAACGACCACTTCTACCGCATCTTCCGCACCACCGCCGAGGCCGTCGGCGGCTACCACATGTCGGCCGCGGAGTATGCCCGCCGTTTCATCCATCCCGACGACATGGACATCGTCCGCGAAGAAACCCGCCGGGCCGTCCAGAACCCCGATCCGCAGTACAGCCGCCAGTTCGAACACCGCATCCTCTTCGCCGACGGCCGGCCCGGCTTCATCGCCGTGCGCTTTTTCATCGTCAAGGACGGCCAGGGCCGCACCGTCAAAACCTACGGCGTCAACCAGGACATCACCGAACGCAGGCAAACCGAGGAAGCTCTCCGCGACAGCGAAACCCGATTCCGCCTCCTGGTGAAGAATTCCGCCGACATCATCGGCATCGTCGAAGCCGACGGCACCCTGCGGTATGTCAGCGACGCCGAACAGGCCATCAGCGGATACCGGCCCGAGGAAATCATCGGAAAGTCCATGACGGACCTGGTCCATCCCGACGACCTCGGCCGCGTGCAGACGGAGCTTCAGCGGGCCATCGCCAATCCCGACCAGGTCTGCCGGGTCCAGTGCCGCCAGCGCCACAAGACCGACGACTGGGTGGACGTGGAAATCACCGGGCAGAGCTTCCTGGACGATCCGGCCATCCACGGCGTGGTCATCAACGCCCGCAACATCACCGAACGCAAGCGCGCCGAAGACCGCCTGCGCATCAGCGCCGAACGCTTCCAGGATATCGCCGCCAACATCCCCGGCGTGGTGTACCAGCTCCAGGCCGCCCGCACCGGCTCCTTCGAGGTCACCTACATGAGCGCCGGCTGCGAAGCCCTGTTCGAACGCCCCCTCGGCAACGACACCTATTCCGCCCTGGTCTTTGATTCCATGCACGTCGGCGACCGCGCCTTGTTCCACCACACCATGACCGTCGCCGAACACACCCAGGAGCCCTGGAGCCTGGAATTCCGCATCCTCCGCCCCGACGGCCGCCCCAAATGGCTGCGCGGCTCCGCCAATCCGCGCCAGCTCCCCGACGGCGCCATCATCTGGAACGGCGTGCTGCTGGACATTGACGATCTCAAGCAGGCCGAGGAAGCCCGGCGCGAAAGCGAAGCCTTCCACCGCCGCCTGATGGATGCCATCCCCGTGCCCGTGTTCTACAAGGACCGCGAAGGCCGCTACCGGGTCTTCAACCAGGCCTTTGCCGCCTTCTTCGGAAAAAACGCGGAGGAACTCGCCGGTCACACCGTCTTCGACATCCTCCCCGCCGACCTGGCCGCGGCCTATCACGCCCGGGATGTCGCCCTGCTGGAAAATCCCGGCGAACAGACCTATGAATCCCGGCTCCAAAACGCCGCGGGCGATTGGCGCGAGGTCGTGTTCCACAAGGCCGCCATCCGGGACTCCCGCGGCGCCGTCACCGGCATCATCGGCACCCTCCACGACATCACCGACCGCAAGGAGGACGAACAGCGCATGGCCCGGCAGCTCGACGAACTGCGCCGCTGGCAAACCGTCACCCTCGGCCGCGAGGAGCGCATCGCCGACCTCAAGCGCGACCTCAACGCCCTGGCCGCCCGCCTCGGCCAGCCGCCCCCCTATCCCAGCGCGGAGCCGGCTCCGTGAACCTCCGCCGCTTCCTCACACCCCGCCGCCTCCTGCCGGCCGCCGCCGTCGCCGCGCTCATCGCCGCCGCCGCCCTGGTGGCCGGTTTCCGCGCCGACCGGGCCCTCCGCCTCGAGCTGCTGCAGCAGGCCCGCGTCGCCGCCATGGCCATCAATCCCCACCGCGCCTGGGTGCTGAAAGGCACGGCCGCCGACCTCGACAACCGCCACTACACCTGGGTCAAACACCAGCTCGCCGCCATCCGCTCCGCCAATCCCCAGTACCGATTCCTGTATCTCATGACCCGGCGCCCCGACGGCGCCGTCATCTTCCTGGTGGACAGCGAACCGGACGACTCGCCCAATCTCTCCCCCCCCGGACAGGTGTATGCCGAAGCCTCGCCCACCCTCCGCGCGGTCCTGGACTCCGAAGAAGACCGGGTCGAAGGACCGTCCCGGGATCCGTGGGGAATCTGGGTCAGCGCCCTCGTCCATCTGCCCCGCCCGGCACCGGAATCCCGCCCTATCCTGCTCGGCGTGGACATTCCGGCCCGCCGGTGGCTCCGCGAAGTCGCCGTCCACGCCGCCCTGCCCGCCTCCCTCGCCGCCCTCGTCATCCTGATGGCGCTCGGCGCCCTCCACCTCCTCCGGAGCCGCCGCCGCCTGCAGGCGCGCCAGGCCGAACTCGCCCGCAGCGAACAGCGCTACAAGGAACTCGCTGTCCAAAGCCGCACCATCCACTGGGAAATCAATCCCCAGGGCCGCTTTTCCTATGTCAGCCCCGCCGTCGAAGCCGTCCTGGGCATCGCCCCGGAATCGCTCGTCGGCTCCCGGCATTTCTTCGACCTGTATCCCCCCGGCAAACGGGACGCCTTCAAGCAGGACATCTTTGAACGCTTTTCCCGCCGCGAGATCTTCCGGGAATTCGAACATCCCGTGCCCGTGCCCGGCGGAGGTCTCCGCTGGCTGGCCTCCACCGGCATGCCCCAGCTGAATCCGGACGGCACCCTGCGCGCCTACCGCGGCTTCTCCGTGGACGTGACCGAACGCCGCCAGGCCCGCGAAGAGCTTCGCTCCAGCGAAATCCAGAAAAAAGCCATTCTCGACAACATCCCCCTGCACGTCCTGCTGCTCGACAAATCCCTCCAGGTCCGGTGGGCCAACCGGGCGGCCGCCGACTCCGTCGGCCAGCCCCCCGACGCCCTCGTCGGCAAACCCTGCCACGCCTTCTGGGCCGATCCCGACCACCCCTGCGAAGACTGCCCGGGCGTCGCCGCCCTCCGCAGCGGACAGCCCGGCCACGGCCGCGTCCGGACCCCCGACGGCCGCATCTGGGACGAACGCGCCGCGCCCATCTTCGATGCCGACGGACGCCTCGCCGGCGTCGTCGAAATCGCCGAAGACATCACCGAACGCAGCGCGACCGAAGAACAGATGCGCACACTGCTCGAGGAAAGCTCCCGCGCCCGCCGCGCCCTGCTCGGCATCCTCGAGGACGAAAAAGCCGCCGAGGAAAAACTCCAGCGGCAAACCCTCGCCCAGCAGCTTCTCATCCGGATTTCGTTTTCCTTCGTCAACCGCCCCCTCGATACCGTGGACGACGCCATCCAGGACGCCCTGCGCCTCCTGGGCGAATTCACCGGCTCCGACCGGGCCTATCTCTATGAGGTCAACCCCGATCGGCAAACGTCCCGCAACACCCACGAGTGGTGCGCCGAGGGCATCGAGTCGCTGATCGATCAGCTCCAGGAGGTTCCCTGGACCCTCGCGCCCGACTGGAGCGAAGCCCACACCGCCGGCCGCCCCATGGTGATCGAAGACATCCACGGCCTGCCGCCCAGCCCCCTCCGCGACCTGCTCGAATCCCAGTCCGTCCTCAGCCTGGCCAGCGTCCCCCTCATGGAGGACGGCCAGTGCATCGGTTTCCTCGGCCTGGACGCCGTCCGCCGGCCCCACGCCTTTACCGGCCAGGAACTGGACCTCCTCCGCGTCCTCGCCGAACTGCTGGTCAACGTCCATCGGCGCCGGCGCGACGAACAGCAGTGGGCCATGCTCGAATCCCGGCTCTCGCAGGCCCGGAAGATGGAATCCATCGGCCGGCTCGCCGGCGGCATCGCCCACGATTTCAACAACATGATCCAGGTCATCCTCAGCTCCGTGGAACTCGCCCGCATGCAGGCCGGGCTTCCGCCCGCCCTGCAGACCGAACTCGACGAAATCCACAACGCCGCCCGCCGCTCCCGCGACATCACCCGCCAGCTCCTCGCCCTCGGCCGCCGCCAGACCGGCCGGCCGCGCGTCCTTGACCTCAACCAGACGGTCGCCGGCACCCTCCAGATGCTTCAGCGCCTCATCGGCGAAAACATCGACCTGCGCTGGACCCCCGCCGACGGCCTGTGGCCCGTCCAGGCCGACCCGTCCCAGATCGACCAGATCCTGACCAATCTCTGCCTCAATGCACGCGACGCCATCGCCGGCACCGGCCATCTCGACATCGCCGCCGCCAACTGCTCCCTGCCCGAGCCGCCCGCCCGCCATCCGGACGCGGCGGCCGGCGACTATGTCCGCCTGACCGTCCGCGACGACGGCCCCGGCATCGACCCCGAACTCCTCGAACACCTGTTCGAGCCCTTCTTCACCACCAAGGATCCCGACAAAGGCACCGGCCTGGGCCTGCCCATGGTCTTCGGCATCGTCCACCAGCACAATGGCTTCATTGACGTGGAGAGCGAAGCCGGCCGGGGCACCGCGTTTCACATCCACCTGCCCCGGCATGCCGGCCAGCCGGCGGAACCGGCGCCGCCCCCGCCGCCCCCGCCGCCCCGAAGCGAACGCAAGACCATCCTGCTGGTGGAAGACGAGCCTTCCATCCTGGCCATGACCGCCAGCGTGCTCGACAGCCTGGGCTACGCCGTCCGCTCCGCCGTCTCCCCCGCCGACGCCATCCGCCTCGCCCGGGAGGATTCCCATCCCATCCATCTGCTGCTCACCGACATCATCATGCCGGGCATGAACGGCCGGGACCTCGCCCGGACCCTCTGCGCCCTGCGCCCCGGCCTGCGCGTCCTGTACATGTCCGGCTACCCCGCCGAGGTCATCGCCCGCAACGGCGTCCTCGACGACAGCCTGGCCTTCATCCCGAAGCCCTTCAACCGCGCCGACCTCGCCGCCAAGCTGCGCGAAGTCCTCGGCGCATAACCCCTCCCCCGTCCCCCCCCCCCCCCCCCCCCCAAACAACAACCGGGGGGGGGCCGGCCCGGCCGCGCTCCCCCCGGCTTTCCGGCACCGCGCGGGAGTCAAGGCCGCGGACCAG
>Ga0123328_1004388_pt1 | contig 11523 bp, 7 predicted proteins | sample BioC12SIPDNA_2_FD_89702 | JGI IMG/M metagenome (GOLD analysis project Ga0123328, IMG submission 89702) | Anaerobic biogas reactor microbial communites from Washington, USA - Biogas_R1_A C12 SIP DNA | ecosystem: Engineered > Bioreactor > Anaerobic > Unclassified | place: Washington, USA...
AAAGAATACATTTGTGATACTCATCTAAAAGTGAAAGAATACATTTGTGATACTCATCTAAAAGTGAAAGAATACGTTTGTACTATTAGCTAAAAGATTAGTCTAGAGCCTTTCTAAATAATAGCTGAAAGCTGCTTCAAATCTCTCTTATACAATTTTGGCATTACCTTGCATAAAGATCTAAGATATAAGATCTTTAAGAACTAAGATCTTTAAGAACTAAGATCTTTAAGAACTAAGATCTTAAGATCTAGGATCTTCAGGAACGTTGAAAAAATCAATTATGCTTTCGACTCGTCACTAAAAACCTACCACCCTCTCCACCTCTCCCTCCAACTCCCCCGGTATCTTAGTGCCAGAAAGGATGATAGTCCCATAAGCCTGGCCGTATCCCTCCTTCAGTATCTTCTTTATCGCAGCCTGAATCTTCTTGCCTTCCTCCACTGCATAGACCTTTGAGCACTTGAACCTTATCCTGTTTGGCTAAAAGCCATCTTTCCACAGAACCTCGTCGGACTGAAACTGCTTACCAGTTATCTCGCCTATGGCTGCTCCGTCTTCCTCAACAAAGAAGATAAGCTTTTCACCAAACAATTCTCATCAACTCCACACCCCTTCCTTGTACTATACCCAGCTTATATACTAGCTTTCAGTACTTCCTATCAACAATAGGAGAGAGGTATTGAGACAGACACCTTTTCAGCTTCTAAATGCTCCACGAAAACTGTGGGCGTCTCTAGGGACACGATATCCAAAATCATCCCAATACCCATCGCAGGACCGGAAGATGCGTTTATAAGGTCCAGATTAGACAACCGATAAAAAGTGATTAACTAGACCTATCCAACAAAAAGCAAATCGCAGAAGCAAAAACTCACACAAGTAAATACTGCTTTATGCAGGGTGAGCATATGAGAAAGATCCTGTTGTTGCTACTAGTGGTAGCAAGTTTTGCTGTGTTGTTCGGTACGGAAGCTCCCGGATATGTTGAGATAACCTCTTCAGATGGAGTCAAGATTCTCGTGGATGGTGTCCACAAGGGAACGGTTGTCGGAAGCCAGCTTATACTCTCGCTCGCACCGGGAACGTACACGCTTACCGCCCAGAAGGAAGGCTATGAGGACGAAAGCGTTGTCGTGACAGTCCAGTCAGGCAGATCGACATCTGTGAGTATTGAATTGAGCCAGGCTAAGGTTATACAGGAGAAGATCCCGACGGAACAGAAGAAGGTTGTTCTGGGGCAAAAGACAGGCACTATAAACATATACAGCATACCTTTCCCTTCGGCGAAGGTGTCCATAAACGGAGTCAACTATGGGGAGACGGACATAAGACTCACGAACTTTCCAGTCGGAAAGCTAACGGTAAAAGTAGACCCCGGAGGCAAGAGTCTTCAGAATGTTTTCACGCTTAAAGAGAATGAAACCATCGATCTGCAGGTGAACTTCGTTGACGGGAAGATATACCAGCTATTCACCGTCAGTTTTGACTTTCCGGATGATGTGGAAGTGACTATAGATGGGAACATCATAAAGAAAAACGAGTCCGTGGTTTTGATCGGTCCGGATCACCGCGTAGAGATGAGGGTGACCGATCTATCGCGCTATGAACCTTCGAGCGTGAACCGATCAAGAAAGAGCTGTCCCGTCCGACAACGAGGGATGTTCTTGATTCGATTCATGTCACGCACCGCCCGTATTACGTAACCAGTCTGAAATTGGCCATGATATCAAGGCCAGCAATGCCCTGGCCTACATCTACAACAAGATTCACAACCGCGGGCTCGATTTTCTACGACGCGATATTGGCGTAGTAGGGCGACGGCACCGTTGGGTACGCCCGGAACACATGCACGAAAACCGCCTCTGTCCTATCACTTACGTCTTCAACCGAATAGATTTCCGGCAACCCGTTTTGGTCGCTATAGAGATAGTTGTGAATCGTAAGGCGAACGGCATCCCGGGTAGCCTTCTTGTCGCGCCAATGATCAATCCGCAGTTTCTCCGCCTTGAGTGTCTTGAGCAAGTCCACAGCAACCGCTTTGATACGCTCGATATCGCTGGGAGTCAGATCAGGTTTTTTCAACAAATCAAACACAGCAAGACTTTCCTCATCAAGTCCCTCACGCATAGCGCGGCTTTCTTCCTTATCCATTGCATCCACAAATCTCAACAGCGCCTCAAAGGTTTTTTCGATGGTTACACGATCCTTCTCGCGATTATATTCGGCCACAATTTCCTCGTAATGTTTCTGGAAATCGGTGCGCAAGGGATTCTGCTGGAGTAGACGCTGCAGGCGTTTTTCAATGGCGGTCTTAAGATTCTGCACGGTGGTACGCTTGACCGGACTGCGCTCGAACTCCCGGCGCAGGCGTTCGAAGTCGATCCTGCTGATGTCGTAGGTGCCGGTACCGTTTTCTGGCGTTTCTTCTCTCACCTCAATGGCGTCATCCACTAACTGGTTCAGCTGGTGGATGATACCGGTAATATCTGCCTGCTCACGGTCCTGTTGCAGGCTCTTGTAGACGATGTTGATAGCGTCGAAGTCGCCACGGCAATCATTGATACCTTCAATGGTGATGCAGGCTTTGAATTTCGAAAACACCGCCCGGCACATCACCTCAAAACGTTTTCTCGTCTCGTCGTTTTCGTTCGCAGCCTCCTTGGCCGCGAGAATCGCCGCATTCCTGGCAAAACCCGTTTGCTCTATGATCTCATCCAGAGATGCGCTTCGTTCCTCCAGAAATGCCCGGACAAAGGCAATCGCTTCATGAAGATCGGCCAGCAATTCCTCCTCGGGTCTGGCCGGTTCAGTTTCACTGCCGGTGCCGCCGCGACCGACATCACCCGTTCCAGCAAAGGTAGCCAGCGCCTTGCGCAGGTTTTTCAGGATACCGCAGTAATCGACGATCATCCCGTTGTTCTTGCCTTCGTTGACCCGGTTCGCCCGGGCAATTGCCTGCATCAGCGTGTGCGCTTTGAGCGGCTTGTCGAGGTAGAGGGTCGAAAGGCTCGGCACGTCAAAGCCGGTCAACCACATGGCGCAGACGATGGCGATGCGAAACGGGTGTTCCTCGGCCTTGAATGCATCGTCCAGAGCCAGTCGCTGCATGTTCAGATACTGTGGCTGTTTCCGCATGGTCTCGGGAAGGTCGATGCCTTCCTTGATCAGGCGGCGGTGCGGGGTGATGTCCAGCTCCCATTTACGAAACTTCTCGACCTCTCCCTGTTCCTCGCTGACCACGACCGCCATCTGTGTCTGGCGCATCCACTCGATCTGGCGTCGCCGGTACTGTTCGTCCTGCTCGTCCGTGACCAGGGATAACTGCGATTCCAGCTCGTTGATTCTCTCGTTCCAATAGAACTGGATCAGTTTGTACATGCGGACGCAGGTAATTTTGTCAATGCAGACCAGCATCGCCTTGCCGGTTTCCCAGGCCGTGGAATAGTGGCGCACAAAATCACGGGCCACCTGGTCGAGGCGTTTCCCTGCTGTGATGATATGATAGTCGCGTTTGAGCTCCTGCTCCAGGCGCTGTTCCACATCGATATTATCCGTCTCCAGCTCCTCCAGCTTCTCTGCGATCCGGTTGTTCAGGTCGCCGACCGCCACACCGAGCTTGTCACCGCGCGCATCGTAGTACAGTGGTACTGTGGCTTTATCTTCCACGGCACGCTGAAAATCGTAGGTGGAGACATAATCGCCGAATACCCGCCGGGTGATCTCGTCGTCCTTAAAGAGCGGCGTGCCGGTGAAACCGATATAACTTGCATTCGGCAGGGCGTTACGCATGTTGAGTGCGAGTGTCCCGTACTGGGTGCGGTGGGCCTCGTCGGTTATGACGATGAGGTCGTCGCGTCGGGAGTAGGACTCCCCTTCGCCAACTGTATGATTGAATTTCTGGATCAATGAAAAGACGTGTGACTTGTGCTGGGCAAGCAACTCGGCAAGATGCTCGCCACTCGACGCCCGACACGGGTCGCGGTCGTTGTCCACCAGGCCGCAACCGGCAAAGGTCTTGTAGATCTGCGTGTCGAGATCCTCTCGGTCGGTGAGGATTAGAAAGGTGAAATTTCCTCCCAGTTTGCGATGCACCTTACGGGTGAAAAAAACCATCGAATAGCTCTTGCCCGAGCCCTGGGTATGCCAGAACACCCCTAGTTTGCCTTTTCTGCTCTTCCTGTCGCGCACTGCCTCGATGGCCCGGTTGACGCCCAGAAACTGGTGGTTGCGGGCCAGAATCTTCCTCGGCTCCCCGGCCGAATCGTCGAAAACGATAAAATTCTCCACCAGGTCCAGGAAATTAGCTTTCGCACACACCCCCTTGAGCAACGTCTCCATGGCCACGGCACCCGGCTGATCCTCAGCCAGCCGTTTCCACTCGTGAAAATGTTCGAACCGACTGGTAATCGAGCCAAGTTTGGCATCCACCCCGTTGGCCAGCACAACAAAAGCGTTGTGATTAAACAGATGCGGAACTGTGTCTTTGTAATCCAGAAAGTTCTGCTCGTAAGCAGCACGAATATCCTTACTGACGTTCTTCAGCTCCATGAACAACAGCGGCAGACCGTTCACGAACCCAACGATGTCCGCCCGGCGGCGGTAGAGATCACCCCGTACCCACAGCTCCCGCACGCAGAGGAAATGATTATTCTCGGGATTATCGAAGTCGAAGACCCGCAAACGCTGGCGCACCCGTTCTCCATTGGCGTTGTGAAAGGTGACCTGCACCCCGTCCTTGATCAAATCGTACTTTTCCCGATTGGTGGTAACCATGGTCTGCGAGGCTGAAACCGTTACTATATGGCTGACGGCGTCTTCATAGGCACTGGCGGGCAAGCCGGGGTTGAGCTCCTCTATCTTGGCCAGCAGGATACGGGTCAACACCACCTCACGATCGGATTTCCGGCCCAGCAGACTGTCCGGCCCGAAATCCTCGTTATTATAGGCATAAATGGACTCCCAGCCGAGCTCTTGTTCCAGGTACTCGGCGGTCGTCTGCTGGACGAGAGTATCTTCATTGTAGGGGGAGGGAGTCATTCAATGACCTCCCAATAACCTTCTTTTCTTCCACCGACCCGCCGAAGCAAGCCGTCCTTTTGCAGCTTTTGAATATTCCTTTGCACTGATCGTTCGGTAATGCCGATTACACTGGCCAACTCCGGAATGGTAACGGAAGGTTTTTCCCGACAGGCTTCGAGAATCTTTCCCGACGCTTTCCCGACGCTTTCCCGACGCTTTCCCGACTCGGCATCCGTCTTTGCTGAACCCTCCGGTGTAATGTTTGCCAATTCCAGCTCTTCCAACGGTTTGCGATGAACCGTGGCGGTGAACAAGCAGCCATCGTGATCGTCGATAAAGTCTATGGTCGGCCACTTTTCAAGCGCCCTCTTTATTCCCGAACCCAGACCGTGGTAGGGAAGCAGCCCCTTTGCGATATAGGAAACCAGGATTGGGTTGCGGATATTGGAGTTTCCGGTTCGAATCTTCTCCACTGTCAGGTTATTGGGCAGATGGCCGGGGCTGATGATCTCGATGCGGTTGTCGAAGACAAACAGGCGAATTGGGGCACTAACTAGATAATCTCGATGCACCAGGGCATTGACCAGCAGCTCCTCGAAAACCTCCTCGGGAATCTCCGGCAATCCTGGTGCGTTTACTCCACGCCCCGCCTGCACCTTGTGCAAGTTGCGCATGACAAAGGCCAGCACACCCTCGAAGAGTTTCGGCAGCGGCCCGGAAAAGTCCTCGGTGTCGAGGTAGTCGGTGGCGTGGATTTTATTGCCAGGGTAGCGGATCGCCTTGACCACGAATTGCGGCACAATCCATTCCGGCCGCTCGGCGAACATCAGCACCCCGGCCAGGTTCAGCCTGCCATCGTCGGTAGCCAGATTCATGTTTTGTAGCAGCCGGATTAGCTCGTCGGAGGAATCGGGATACTCCTGTTTGTAAACATCACGCAGAAAATCGCGGAAACGCAGCTTGTCCAGCTTGTCGATTCCCGCCCTGGTGGGCAGCTCGTCGCCGTGGAACTGATTGGTGAACTGAAACAGCCGGCGCAGCTCCTCCTTGGAGTTCACCCGCCGCTTGTCGGCCCCGGCCTTGAGCCAAATCACCCCGTTCTTGTCGAAATAGGGTCTGTCGATCCCATTGGGTACCGTCAGCACGATAACGATGCGGCCATTTTCAAGCGCCACGTTCTCGGTCTGCACCGCCAGCGGGCTGCGCACCAGATGGCTGGCAGCATTGCTGATAAGCTGATTGATGCGGGCCACATCATGCACTGAAAGTCCCGGTGTCGAACCATCGTCCGCCACGCCGATAAAGATGATGCCCCCATTGGTGTTGGCAAAAGCCGCCATCTCAGAGGCTAGCGACTCGGCATTCTTCACATCCGCCTTGAACTGGCGGGTGGAGTCTTCACCAAGGAAGATCTGGGAGAGAAGGGATTGGAGGGTCATGGCACGTTCCTCCGTTTGGCAGTGCGCACGCGGTAAAGGCGCTCGGTGAAGCCGCCCTCTTTTTCGAAATCTTGCGCCAACCGCTCGACCTGGCGGTCGAGGAGCGAACAGGCCACCGTCAATAGCACCAGCGCAGCGTTGGCGGAAAACTCGGGGTAAGTCTTGATGGACAGGGTAGACGCTGTGGACTCCGTGGACGATTCAGCCTTTTGTCCACGCTGTCCAATCTGTCCACAAAGTCCACTTTTCTTCACCACCTCCACCACCCACGCCGCCACCTCGTCAGCGGTCTGGCACCGCCGGTCAATCAGTTCTTGCCGGAGCTGGTTCTCCCGCTCCCACTGCGCCAGCCCTCGCTGGCGCAGAAAATCCTCGTAGTCGAGCTTCAGTTCCTCCAGGCTGGCGCGGGCCACTTGGGTGAGCTTGAGTTCGGTCTTTTTCGATGTCGCCGACGCCTGGGAGCCCTCGGCGATGTTCTGCACGCCCGACCGCGCCGCCTGCACCATCTGGTCACGCGTGCGGCTGAATTTATCGATATAGCGGTCGCAAAACCGCACCGTCACGTCGTAGACCAACTGCGCCACCTGAAAGCTTTTCAGCTTCCGGTAACCTCCGTGTTTGGGGATCAGGTCAGACATAAGTCCTCCCTCTTTTACCATGTCCACACAGTCCACTCCGTCCACAAAATCCGAAATGAGATATCTGCCTATCGTGCCAGCTCATTTCCGGCCCCCTGATAAATCGGCGATGGCTGCCTTCAGTACTTGCAGGCAGATCTCGGCTGTATGTTGGTCGGGTGTGAATTTGGATGCGAGCTGCTGATAAGGATGGATGTAATTGCGGAAATCCCGTAGTTCATGGCTGAACTTCTTGACATCTAGCTTCAAAACCCCCAGTTCGTGGGCGACGTCGATAAACTGCGCTAGCGACCACTCGTGAAACGGCTTGACCTTGTTCTCCTTATCCTTCGGGGAACTGGCGGCCTGGTTGAACTCTTTTGGCTTTTCCAAGGCGACACCAAGTAGGATGCCTTCCAGGATGCTTCCACACAGAAATATTGTCGCCAGCGGAGCAGATGCCAGACAGTGCTGCGCCTCCGCCAAACGGGACTCCAACACTGGCACCAAATAGGGTTCGATGGAAAGGTTCTTGATGGAGATGCTCTGATATTGTCGATGTAGAAATTCTTGCTCGGTGGTTATCGGATCAGGCTGCTTGCCAGTCAGCCGGGCAACAATGTGTGCAGCCTGTTCGTATTGTGAAGAGTCTTTTGTCTGCTCATTTCGTGTGGCTTTGTACTGCCAGACCTCCAGCAATCCCGCGAGTACCTTGCCAACTAATGGATCCGGTTCAGTCTCCCAGAACGCCCGCAAACGCCTGGCCTTGGAATCCCCGTTGAAGTCGTATTTTGGTGCGTAGATGTCGATATTAGCGGTCTCACGGAAAAACTCGGCAAAGGTGTTGTTTGAAAAGTCGAGTACATAGCCGCTCGCCATCCCAAACAGGTCTTCAAAGGTCCTTTTCTCGATTGCCTTGAGATTGCTCATACCGCCACCTCCCCGTTCATGAGTTTTGGCAGGAGAAGATCGCGGGCTTTAGCGAGTCTCTCAATTGTTTGATGAAGATTCGCGATTTGGAGATCTATCGGGAACACATGCTCCATAAACATTGCCGCGATCCGATCTGTTGGCTGTATAAGCTCAACACCATGCAGGTCTTTCTTCGTGATCGCTGCGAAGATCGCACCACCACCAATCATGTCTTCTTTGAAGAAGTGGCTCTTTAGTGCATAAAATAGATAGTTTTGATGATCGCAAATCGATCGGATCGCCGCGAGACCTCTGCCAATGACAATCTTGTCATGCGTTATGTTTATGCGCCCGACTGGAGCTCTCACACTGAAAAGTATGTCGCCGGGTTTCGCGATGCGATTTTGGACTGTGCAATATGTCTGATGCGTGGGGAAACGGACTCCGAAATTGGTGACACCCTGATGAAATGGCAGACCATTTCCATCCTTGTTGTAATAGATGGACTTTGGGCTTTGCCCCATCGTAACATCTGCAATCTCTCTTAACGGCTTCTTCTCCCATCGCTCCGGTACGCCGTTGATGATTTGGGTGTGTTCGTGGCCGGGGAAGCGGAGGTGGACGAACCATTCCTTGTATAGCAGCCGCGCCGCCTGCTCCAGCAACTGAATCCGCCGCCGGTTGTTCTCGATCAGGTCGTCGTAGGCGGAGAGGATTTCAACAATCCGGGATTGAGTTGAACGATCGGGAATGGGCAGTCTGAATGAGGAAAGGATCTTTGCATTTGCGTTTGGCTGTGCAGCGCCGCCAACCTGAGACACTACAAATTGCTTATAAACGTCAGATTCAACGATCCGACCTACATATCCAGGGTCGGCAATTTGACGGTCAACGCGGATACGTACTAAGTAAGAGGCAAACACAGATTCAGGGTTATTGCGGATAAGTTTGGCGTAGCCAACAGTCGCGCCAGTTCGAGCAATGACAATATCACCAGTTGCGAGCGAAAACTTGTTTCTTGCCTTTTCGTCAATCTCACAATATGGAACTGAATCCCAATCAATTTGGGAAGGAACAATGTCGGTAATGCGCAAGAAACGGGGGCCAACATGGTGTTCAGAAGCTGACGCAGTGTACCCATACTGAACAAATTCCGCAATCTCGGCCAAACTCTTTGCAGAAGCCCTTGTCATACCCCCAGCTCCTCGAAATTCTTCTTGATCGTCTCTGCCAGCTGTGTGGCTTCGGCGTTCAGATCCTCCAGTTCCACATGGATCTCGCGCAGAGCCTCCTCGAAATCAAAATCCTCATCCTCTTCTTCGGGAGCAATGCCGACATAACGGCCGGGGGTGAGGCTCCAGTCGTTGGCCTCTATCTCGGTCCGGTCAACCAGTTTGACCAGTCCTTCCACATCGCGAAACTCAGCTTCGGGGAAGCGTTCGGTGAGCCAGTAGGCCTGTTTCCAGAAGTAGCGTACTTGCTTTAGCTGCTCGGCGGCCATAACACGCGCCTCATCGGCGGCCTTACGGTCGCGGATGATATCACGGCCAGCCCAGGTGTCGCTCTCCTTGGCGTTGCAGTCATTCTCGCAGGTTTCTATCAGGCGAAAGGCGAGTTTGTAGAGCAGGTCGGCCTGTTTGACCAGATCACGGCTGGTCTCGGCCAGGGTCGTGAGGCGGTTCACGGCTTTCTTAAGTTCACCATTAGTAGTCTTCTGTGTTTCCCATGCTGCCTGCTGCTCGCTGACGGTCTGCTGGAAGGCATCCGCATCCTCCCTGAACAACAGGCTAGCCTCGTCAAGTTCCTTGAGCGGTTCCGTGTGAGGTGCGTCCTTGACCAGAGTCTTGAGAAAGGGTTCGACACTGCTGCGCAGCGAAGTCAGCGCACCTATGAAATCGGTTATCGGTTCGACTGTTTCGCCATCGTTGTCTTTCATGGTGAAACAGGCCGCACCCTCGACCAGTGTGCGCAGACAGTAGCCCGCCACAAGGTCGAGATAGCGCTGGGTTTCGCCCCGGTAGAGCCAGACGATGGCCAGCAGGTTTTGCTCCTGCTCGGGGGAGAAATCGTAAATCTTTCGGGTTACCTTGCGGTAGATGCTGCGGGCGTCGATCATCAGCACCTTGTCTCGATGCGCTTCCAGCTTGGCACGATTGAGAAACCACAGCTCGCAGGGCACAGTGCGGGTGTAGAAAAAGTTGGAGCGGATGGCGACCATAATGTCCACGTCGCCGATCTCCACTAGCTTCTGGCGTACTCTGGCTTCATCACGCCCGGCGCTGGAGGCCTGAGACGACATAACGAATCCAGCCCGCCCATTTTCGTTCAGGTAGCTATAGAAGTAGCTTATCCAGACGTAGTTGCCATTCGAGACCTTGCCTTTCTTATTGACGCCGGGCAGGCCGAAGGGCAGTCGTGGGTCGCTTCCCACTTTATCGGCGTCGATCTCGTCCACGTTGAAAGGCGGATTGGCCATTACGAAGTCTGCTTTGCCGAGCAGCTCGTGCGGGTCTTCGTAGTAGGTGATAGCCTTCTGGATATCTCCTTCAAGGCCGTGTACCGCCAGGTTCATCTTGGCGAGCCGAATGGTAGTCGCGTTCTTTTCCAGGCCGTAGAAGGTGAGCTTCTCGGTGGGGTTTTCGTGCCGCCTCTCAACCACCCGAGCACTCTGTACAAACATGCCGCCCGAGCCGCAGGCCGGGTCGAGCACCGTGCCGGCGGTTGGTTCGATGATGTTGGCGATGAGCGAGACCAGCGATACCGGGGTGAAGAACTCGCCGCCGTCGTGGGCCTTCTGATCGGCAAACTGGGTCAGGAAATATTCATATATGCGGCCGAAGACATCCCCGGAGACCTTTTTCAGCTCCTCGGGGTTGAGGGTGCGCAGCAACTGTCCGAGTACGGCGTTGTCAAGCTCCTGATACTCGCTCTTGGGCAGCACGCCGCGCAGGTTCTCGTAGTCAGCTTCTATGGACTCCATGGCGTCGATAATGGCCTTGGCACGGTCTGCACTGTCGGGCAGGGAGACGAGATAGTCGAACTGGGCTTTGGACTGCAGGAAGATGGCGCTCTTCTGCGAGAAGTCTTCCTTGGTCAGCGGCCGTGTTTTGCCGCCCCGTGTCGGCAGGTTGGCTTCGATGTTATCCTTGACACCCAGAAAGCGGCTGTAGGCGTGGCGCAGAAAGACCAGACCCATGACCGGCAGAAAGTATTCGTTGCTGGCATAGTTAGAGTTGGCCCGCAGGGTGTCCGCTGCGCTCCAGAGGCGTTTTTCAATGGCTTCGATGTGTTCAAGCTGGGACATATTACTCATACCTCCCATGATACTACTTGCACCGTACCTCGCCCTTGTCCCCCATACTGCAAAACAGTCTCTAGATATTCTACACCACTATCGATGACGGCTAAAACCGGCTCCCCATGTAGTGGTTGAAAAGCCTACCCGAGCTGGGTGGCAAACTTTTCTAAGGTCTGCATCTAACACCGTCAGAGTTCAGTAACCAACTTGGCCATATCAAAAGGAGGCCTGGATA
>Ga0123328_1004393_pt1 | contig 11505 bp, 10 predicted proteins | sample BioC12SIPDNA_2_FD_89702 | JGI IMG/M metagenome (GOLD analysis project Ga0123328, IMG submission 89702) | Anaerobic biogas reactor microbial communites from Washington, USA - Biogas_R1_A C12 SIP DNA | ecosystem: Engineered > Bioreactor > Anaerobic > Unclassified | place: Washington, USA...
GCACCAGGGGCGTGAGGTCGGTGGTCTTCGCGTCCGCTATGATCAGGGTATGCGCCTCCTCACCCACATCCGCCGCCTGCTCGTCTCCCTCCTGCTGCTGGCGGTCCTCCTGGTGGCAGCCGTCATCGTGCTCAACCTGGCCGTCATCCGCGCCGGGCGCCCGCTGCGCATCTCGGATCCGGCGCAGGCCGCGCCGGCCACGGTGGCCATCGTGCTGGGGGCGCAGGCCTACGCCGACGGCACCCCCAGCCCCATGCTGGCCGATCGCCTGCGCGCCGCCATCGACCTCTACCACAACGGCACGGTGCAACGGCTCCTCCTTTCCGGCGACCACGGCCGCACCACCTACGACGAGGTCAACGCCATGAAGCGCTTCGTACTCGAGGCCGGCGTGCCCGCCGAGGATGTCTTCCTGGATCACGCCGGCTTCAGCACCTACGAGACCATGTACCGGGCCCGCGACGTATTCCAGGTCACGGACGCCATCGTGGTGACGCAGGCCTTCCACCTGGACCGGGCGCTGGCCATCGCCTGGGGGCTGGGCTTGGAGGCGCGGGGTGTGGAAGCTCCCTGCAGCGGCTATGTTCCCAAGCAGAGCCTGCTGATGCGCGAGTGGCTGGCGCGCTGCAAGGCCTGGCTGGAAGTACACGTGACCCGCCCCCTGCCCACCCATCTGGGCGAGGTCATCCCCATCAGCGGCGATTCGCGCCTGAGCTGGGATTGATCCCACGCCACACCTGAGCCACAAAGGGGAGACACCGTGATCGTGGTCGCGGGAGCAACCGGGTTCATGGGCGACGCCATCGCCCGCCCCAGCTGGGAGAACCGCACGACCATGGAGACCATGGAGAAGATGTTCGAGGCGGAGCTGGCCTGGTTCAGGCAGTACCTGGGGTAGCACCCGGAGGGGTAGGCGCCGGCGGGATTGCGGGCGAGGCGTACCGGCCGCGCGTGGGCCGGCGGCCGTGGAGGTTGAGGCGGACACGGGCGAGGCACTGATCTTCCTGGGAAAAGGGATTGGGGCAGGCGTGGCTGCAGAAATTGGAGCTCGAGTCCGCCTGAGCTAGTGACACCATGGAGGGTAGAAGGACCACAGTATGGTGATGCGGTTGGACGGATCCCGACCAGACCGAGGCCGCCGGGACCTCCGCTCCGAGCGACACGGAAGGCGCGCCACCTCCATGATAGGTACATCGGACGCATCGTATGGCCTTGCTCACGCCGCTCCGCGAGCCCCCTGGTACGGCCTCGGTTACCTCCTCAGGCGGCATGTACTCCGCAAGAGCACGCCTCTCATTCTGGGGCTGGTTCTCACCAACCGCTGCAACCTCCACTGCCGACATTGCGATGTGGCCCCGCGCGGCCCCAGAGATGCCAGCTTTGAGGAACTGACGTCGGTGATCGATGCCTTCTACCGTGAAGGCGGCCGTTGCCTCTACCTGGAGGGAGGTGAGCCGTTCTTGTGGCACGATAGGTCGCACCGGCTGGACGACATCATCGACCACGCCCACCGCCGCGGGTACCTCACCGTCGTGGTCTACACCAACGGCACCTTTCCACTTCACACCTCCGCGGACACGGTGTTCGTCAGCGTGGATGGGCTTCAGGTCACCCACGATCTGCTCCGCGGGACCTCGTTCGACCGCATCATGCACAACATCCGATGCTCGCCACATCCTTCGCTGTTCATCAACTACACCATCAACACCCGCAACAGAGATGAGATCCACGCCTTCTGTGAGCACGTGCACGGCATGGAAAACATCCGGGCCGTCTTCTTCTATCTCCACACGCCCTACTACGGCCACGACGAGCTTGAGCTGGATCCCCACCAGCGGCAGCAGGTCCTGACCGAACTCCTATCTGTCCGGAAGAGCCACCGCATCCTCAACTCGAGAGCAGGCCTACGATCGGCGTTGCGAAACGATTGGGCCCGACCGCTGGATGTTTGCTCGGTCTATGAACAAGACACCAGGTATCGATGCTGCAGATACCCAGGAGACCCCGATCTGTGCCAACAGTGCGGATATCTGAGCTATGCGAAGATCGACCAGGTCCTGAAACTGAAGTCCTCGGCGATCGCCAACTCCCTCAAGTACTTCTGACGAAGCTCGCGTGGGAGGACTGATGGCCCGGGGACGTGACATCCTGCCGGAGGATGTGCTGGGCACACGGGCCCAGCGCGGCCGCGATCTGGTCGTGCCGGCGATGGAGCGCCTCCTACGGCGCGCCCTTCTCAGACATCTGGCAGGGACGCGCGAGCTCCGGCTGACGAGCCGGACCCCATCGCCCGACGATATCCGCCGGAAGTTCGAGGCCATCAACTCGTTCGGGCTTTACATCCATATCCCATTCTGCTGCCGGATCTGCCCCTGCTGCCCCTACAACAAGGAGCTCTACCGACGCGATTCGGCTGCGGCCTACGTCAGCTATCTGAGAGCCGCGCGCCGGCTCGGCTTCCTGAGGGATGACGGCGAGCAGATCGTGCTGTCAGACGGAGGTGCCTTCTGGCTCCATGCTTTGGAGGACCTGCTATCCATCGACTATGTGGGCAAGCTGTGGGCCGCCTCGGGTCGCAAGCCATGGCCTGAGGACGCGGTACTGTCCTGACAGGCCGCTCCCGTGGCTAGTACCCCAGGCTGACAGGCACCTGCGCCAGCATCTCGGTGAGGCGGGCGCCGTACTGCGTGCCCACGGCCCACTTGGCGCTGAGATCGTTGAGGGTGCGAGCGGCGCCACAGTGGGGCAGAGCGTTCCCGACGAAGTGGCGCGGATCCCCCGGCTGCGTGATGACCACCGAGGGGTCGGGCACGCTCACCATGCAGCAGTACGGATCGTCCATGTGATCGGGGTAGGCGTACCAGGCCAGGTGGGCAATCTGGGCAATGACTCCGAGTTCCGCCGTGGCGAAGGAGTTGCCCGACACGCCGCCGGTGGCGCCGATGCCGGCGAAGTTGTTCTGCTCCGGCTTGACATCGCCTTGGGCGAGCGCCCAGCCGAACCCGGTTTCGTGGCACATCTGCACCCAGGCCACGTCAGCCCGGAGGCCGAAGCGGCGGGCGTATTTTACGTACAGGCCGGCCAGCTCCTCCACCGGCACCGAGAACTTCTCGCCCGACGGCACCTTGCTGCGGAAGTAGCGCACCAAGTCGGCGGTAGTGCCCAGGAAGCGCCCGGCCAGAGACTCTCCATCCGTACCCAACAGGTTGAAGAGGATGGCGGACGCCTCCGCGCGCGTGGCGTTGCGCCAGGGATCCATGGCGGCCAGGTTCAGTTCCCGCAACAGCCCGTTGTACTGGGCCACCCGAGCCACAGGAGCGTGCACCTTGTCAAATGCACCCCAGGTGCCGCGATAGGAGGACGGCGGGTCCTCCAAGGCACGGCCCGAGGCCCGCGTCACCATGGTCACCAGTTGCGCCAGCGGGATGTTGGCGTCAGGGGAAAAGAGCGCGGCCCGAACCCCAGTGGCGGCTTTGGTGCCGGTGGTAATGCCCGCGCGGGCGGCGGCGGCCACGTAGTTGTCCGGGAAAAGCGTCTCCGGCCCCGTGGGCAACACGTCGGCAAAGGCACAGACATCCTCTTCACTCACCGCCACACGCATGGTCAACACCACCATTTTGGCAAACTGCTGGCGCGTCACCGGAGCGTTGGGCCGGAAGGTACCGTCTTCAAAGCCGGTGATGACACCCAGCTGCGCCAGCGTCTGGATCTGCACGTAGTAGGGAGAGGAGGAGGCGTCCGCCACGGCTAGCGCGCGGCCGGCAGGCACCAGCGTGAGTACCAACGCAAGGAGGAGCGTAGCAAAGGTAGCGACCACCCAACGGGCCGGCCGCATGACTGCGGTTGTGGCCTGCGATGTCACGGTGGCAGGCAGGATACCAGTCAATCGTTTCATGGAACACCCCTCGTCGCTCCCCTGCCACAGCGCTCAGGGCGCCGCCGGCACGTATAATCACTTCCAGAGTACACATCGGTTCTGGCGGCTGTGAACATGAGATGCCCGCCCGGAGGCTCGTCACCTTTGCCGGTCAAGGCTGTCACCTTTGACTTCTGGAATACCCTCTACGCTGACGAAGGCCAGGCCTACAAGGGCCTCACCCGGCGCCGCGTGGACATCCTCAAGCGTGCGCTGAGGGAAGCCGACGCCGAGCCGGATGATCAGGAGTTGCTGGAAGTCTACCGCCAGGGGTTCGCCATGTACCTGGACGCCTGGCGGAATGAGCGCCATTTCGGGGCACGCGAGCACGTGAGGTTCGTGTTCGAATCCTTCGGGTTGGACATCCCCAACCCCCTGCTGGCCCGAACATCGGCCGTCATGGAGGACGTGGGGCTCAACTTCCACCTCACCCTACAGCGCGGTGCCGAGGAAGCCATCCACCGCCTTTCGGATGCCGGCATCAAGCTGGGCATCGTGTCGGACACGGGTATCACGCCCGGAAGGGTATTGCTGAGGTACCTGCGCCGCGACGGCCTGCTGCACTGCTTTTCCGGCGCCGCCTTCTCCGACCAGACCGGAGTGGCCAAACCCAACGCCCGCATGTTCAACGGCTGCCTGGAGCAATTGGGTGTGGAACCGGGCGAGGCGGCACACGTGGGTGACATGCCCCGCACGGACGTGGCCGGGGCCAAACGACTGGGCATGATCGCCATCCGTTTCGCCGGCTACGACGACCGCCGCGAGCCTCCCGACGCCGACTTCGTCATCCGGGACCACACGGCGCTGCTGCGCATCCTGGAGATCGAGGAGTAGCCAGGGGGCGAAGGCGACACCCCCGAGCCCGCGGACAGCACGCCCAATCTCAGGACGCCGGCCGCTCCGGCCCCGCGCCGGGCGGCCTGCTTCCCAGCGCTCCGCCCTGGATGGCCAACGGTACGATCCCCGCCTCGGCCAGGCGCGCCGCCGCCCTCTCGCGCAGCAGGACACTGAGGTCCCAGCTGTGGCTGCGATTGGCCGCCCAGGCCACCACCCGCACCGTGATCCCCTGATCATACACCGCCGTGGCCTCCACCTTGGGCTCCGGCTCGGCCAGGCTCAAGCCCGAGACGCATACCTCCTGCAGCAGCATCTCCCTGGCCCAGGATACGTCCGCTCCATAACCCAGCCGAAGCTCCACCACCGCCGGGTGGCGTGCGTCCTGCACCGTGTAGTTGTGGATAACGTTCTTGGAGAGAACCTGGTTGGGGATGATGACGCGGGTGTTGTCCCAGGTGCGCAGGCGACTGTAGAAGAGGCCTATCTCCTCCACCGTCCCCAGATTGTTGTCCACCTTGACCGCATCACCCAGTCGAAGTGGCTGCACGAAGGCAATGATGAGGCCGGAAATGAGATTGGCGGCCGTGGTCTGGGCCGCGAAGGCCAGGGCAACGCCCACAATACCAGCCGAGGCGAACACGCCCACCGCCACCCGACGCAGCGGTTCAATCTCCAACAGGTAGAGGCCAAGCAGCAGCCCGGCCACAATCAGTGTCACCCGCACCAGCCGCTCCACCATGTGCAGCTTGGTGATGGTGGAAGGGTCCAGACCCCCCGCCCTTGTCCGCACGTAACGCGCGATGGCCCGGTTCACGAGCCAGCCGAGGAGTACGGCCCCTGCCACCACAGCGAAGGCTATACTGAGCCGTACTAACAATGCTGCTACCTCGGCATTCATTGCGTGCACTTTAGCACGCACAAGTCATAATGGCTACGAACCCACTCGCGCGGGAGAGCCGACCACATGGACAAGGACAGGCTGGAGGAGTACCAGGCCAAGCGGAACTTCAGCGCCACGCCCGAACCCCGGGGCGGCGATACCCCACCCCCGGCACGGCCGGTCTTCAGCGTGCAGAAGCACTTCGCCTCCTCCCTCCACTACGACCTACGTCTGGAGGTGGGGGGCGTGCTCAGGAGTTGGGCGGTGCCCAAAGGTGCCTCGCTGGACCCGGCGGACAAACGGTTGGCCGTGCAGGTGGAGGACCACCCCTTGGATTGCGCCACGTTCCAGGGCACCATCCCCGAGGGACACTACGCTGCCGGAGAGGTCCTGCTGTGGGATACCGGCTGGTGGGAACCGGACACCCAATGGTCCCGGACCTTCAAAGAGCAGGCGGCACGTGGCAAACTGCCTGACGTGGAGGCCAAGCTGGCGGCAGGCGAGCTCAAGTTCATCCTCCACGGTCACAAGCTACGGGGCAGCTTCGTGCTGGTGCAGATGAAGAACCGCGGACCCAAGAACTGGCTGCTCCTCAAGCACAAAGACGACCACGCCCGCAGAGGGTACAACGTCACCGCGGAAGAGCCTGATTCGGTGGCCGGTTGACAGTCCGGATCGCCGGACGAGCGCGCATTTTCTCGCACAGCTTCCGGCGGGAGGCACACGAAAGCCGCCGGCACCCGGGCGGGCGGCCGTATCAGAGAGAATGCCGCAGATCAGGCGGGCGGGCGGAACAGCGAGATGGTGTACGCCTGGATCACGCCGCTGGGGCTCTTGACCGAGGCGTCATACTCCACCACCACATCCTTGTTCAGCAGAAACAGCAGCTTGTCCACCAAGCAGTTGGCCTTGGACACGTAGAACACTACATCCTGGTCATCAGCGCCCAAGTGGATGTTGAACCCGCCTTCCGTGCGGGTGATGGAGACGAGCTTCCCCTGAGCCACGGCCCGCTCCAGCAGGAAGGGAGCGTCCGGCGAGGGTTCCTGCTCCACAGGAACCGGAACCTTGGCGTAGGCGCTCTGCCAGTAGTCGTGGAAGGCCTTCTTGGCCGCCCACATAATCCGCTCCTGAAGCTTCCCGCTCAACAGGTCAATCTTGACCTGCTTGCGGTAGGTGGAATCCTGTGTGGACTCGTCATAGAGATCGGAGAGCGCCAAGAAATAGGCCTCAGCCGAGAACACAACCTGGGGAGTGCTGATGACCTCCTCCAGGATAGTTGGCGTGGCTTGAATTATCTCATCGTTATGCATGGCACCACCGGTCACTTCTGTCCCTGATAACTGTAACGCCTCCGTGGGGCGGGAACAAGTGAGCCCGCGACGAGCTCATGCCTCTCGGGCCAGAATCCGGTCCAGCAGCCCAGGCAGCTCCTGCAGATTGGGCAACACGAAATCCGGCCGGCGCTCGGATTGGGCCACGTCGGCCTGCTGGGTGACCCCGGTGAGCACCAGCGCGGTGCGCATTCCTGCCCGCAAACCCATCTCGATATCGGTGTCCAAGCGATCCCCCACCAGCAGCATGTTCGTGTAGGCCACTCCGGTGGTGCGTGCCAGCGCCTCCGCCATCCCCAGACCGGGCTTGCCGATCACCTCCGGCTGTCTGCCGGCGGCGGCGGCCACCGCCGCCACGATGCTGCCGCCTCCGGGCAACAGCCGCCCTTCGGTGGGGAAGGTTGCATCAACGTTGGTGGCCACGAAGAGCGCCCCCTCTAGTATGGGCTGCAACGCCGCCGCCAGCGACGCGTAGGTGAGAGCTCGGTCCAACCCCACAGCCACGGCCCGCACCGGCGCGTTGCCGGGGAGAGTCTCGGGGAGGCCGAGTTCAGGACGGGGCAGCACATGCTGGGCTTGGAAGCCGGCCTCGCGCAGTTCCTGCAGCAGCCCCGCTTCCCCCAGAGCCAGCACCCGGGAGCCCGGTGGGATATGGCCCTGCAGCCACGCGGCCGTGGCCGCGGCCGAGCCCAATACCTGCCCAGGCGTAGCCGCGAGCCCCATACCGTTCAGGCGGGCGGCCACGGCCGTGCGATGCAGAGTGGCGTTGTTGGTGACGAAACGCAGAATCAGCCCGCGTTCCGTCACCGCCTGCAGCGCCTCCGCCGCCCCAGAGAGTACCTCCGCGCCACGGTAGATCACACCGTCCAGATCGAACGCCACCAGCTTCAGAGGGGGTGTGGCTGCCCCGTCCAATGTCTGACCCATTCCTGCCATGCCCACTTCCATCTTCCTGCCGCTATTGACCGGACGTATATTCTAATCATTACCGCTCGCCGCCTTCAGGCCACCAAAGGAGACCAAAGGAGACGATTCATGGCACGAGCCAAGTTCACCACCACCTTCTTGGACAAGACGCCCATGTCGGGCGGCCTCGCCAGTTTCCGCTTCGCGAAACCGAGAGGATTCGAGTACGTCGCCGGACAGTGGTTCGTGCTCAGCATTCCCTCCCCCACCGGCACGCTGTCCAAGCCCTTCACCTACTCCAGTTCACCCACGGAACCGTTCCTGATGATGACCACGCGTCTCAGCGGCTCCGACTACAAGAATGCCCTCGACGCGCTGCAGCCCGGAACGGAAGTGGAGATGGATGGGCCCGGCGGCCGCTTCACGCTGGACCCCGCACGCGAGCGGGTGGCCTTCCTGGCTGGCGGGGTGGGTGTCACTCCCATCCGCAGCATGCTGCGCTTTCTGGCGGATGCTCCGGCTGCGACCACGCCGCGGCTGGTTGCCTTCTACGGCAACCTGGATGAGACGCACATTCCTTTCGCCGAGGAGTTCGTGGAGTTCGAGCAGAAGCTGGGGCTCCGCACCGTCCACGTGCTCACCCAGCCCGGCGAAGCCTGGACCGGGCACAAGGGCTTCATCACCGCGGACGTGATCAAAGCCGAGTTGGATGACCCGACCGCGTGGACCTTCTACACCAGCGGTCCCCCACCCATGATCGAAGCCATGAAGAAGGTGCTCGAGATCTGCGGCGTTCCGGCCGGGAATCAGATCTTCGAGTACTTCGGGGCACCGGGCAAGTAGCCACTCCCAGAGGCACGCGGCGGGCTTGAGGAAGACCGGCGGCGCCGGGGCCGGAATCCGGCCCCGGCGCCGCGTCTCTGCGTCACCGACACCCAAGCTGCCCCCTACGGCCTACCGCAGGCCTGCAGCGGCCCAATCCTGCTTCAACCCGTCACTGCTTCAACCCGTCACCGCGGCCAGCATGGCCGGGATGATCCCCCCCGCCTGGTAGGCGGAGACGTCCGCCGCGGCATCCAGACGCACCAGCACTCGCCGCACGCTCACGATCTCGCCCTGCCTGCGCACGGTGACCTCCGCCAGGCCTTTGGGCGCGAGCCCATGCGGCATGGGCTCGATGTCCAGCGTCTCGCTGCCCGCCAGCCCCCAGCTCTCGGTCCCTTCGCCCGGAAGAAACTGCAGGGGAAGAATGCCCATGCCCACCAGGTTGCTGCGGTGTATGCGCTCGAAGCTCTGCGCGATGACGGCCCTCACACCCAACAGCGCGGGCCCCTTGGCCGCCCAGTCCCGCGAGCTGCCGGACCCATATTCCCGGCCGGCCGCCACCACCAGCGGCACTCCCTCATGGCCATATCGCCTGGAGGCCTCATAGATGGTGAGCAGGTCACCTGAGGGATGATGGACCGTCCAGCCGCCCTCCCGCTCCCCCGCCATGCGATTGCGCAGTCGGGTATTGGCGAAGGTCCCGCGCATCATGACCTCATGATTGCCGCGCCGGGCGCCGTAGGAGTTGAAGTCGGCGCGGGCGATGCCGTGCTCTCTGAGGTACAGCCCGGCCGGGGCGTCCCAGGGGATTGAACCCGCCGGCGAGATGTGATCCGTGGTCACCGAGTCCCCCAGCAGAGCCAGCAGCCGCGCGTCGGCGATCCGCCCGTCCTGCCGCGAGGCGGCGGCCAGGAACGGGGGCTCCCTCACGTACGTTGAATCCGGCGCCCACTCGAACACGGCTCCCCGGGGCGAGGAGAGGGCTGCCCAGCGCGCCTCTCCCTGGAGAATCCCGGCATAGGCCTCGCCGAAAAGGCCGGGGCGCTGAACGGCAGCCAGCAGCACTTCCACCTCGGCTCGTTCCGGCCAAATGTCACTGAGAAAGACCGGCTCTCCTTCCTGGTCCAGGCCCAGCGGCGCGGTGAGCAGGTTGACACGGAAGTTCCCCGCCAGCGCGTAGGCCACCACCAGTGGCGGCGAGGCCAGGTAGTTGGCCTTCACCAGCGGGTGTATGCGGCCTTCGAAGTTGCGGTTGCCGCTCAGCACCGCCACGCCCAGGATGCCGCGCCGCGCTATGGCCTCCTCCGCCTGGGGCAGCAGCTCGCCGCTGTTGCCGATGCAGGTGGCGCAGCCGTAGCCGGCCACCTGGAACCCCAAGGCCTCCAGTGGGGGGAGAAGCCCGGCCTGCTCTAGGTAGGCCGTCACCGTACGCGAGCCCGGCGCCAGGCTGGTCTTGACCCACGGGGCCGGCCGCAACCCCAGTTGCTGGGCGTTACGCGCCAGAAGACCGGCCGTCAACATGGCCGCCGGGTTGGAGGTGTTGGTGCAACTGGTGATGGCGGCCACCACCACCGCTCCGTCCTCCGGCTGATCGGCAGCCGGATGGACAGATGGACGGCCGATCGCGGCCGACCCTGACCAGCCGGGACCACGGAGTTCGCCGGGGACGGACGTGGCCAGCAGAGGGGTCAAGCTGGCCGGAGCCGACCCCAAGGGAACCACGTCCTGGGGGCGACGCGGACCGGCTATCGCCGGCTCCACCTGGGTCAGGTCGAATTCCACCACCTGGTCGTAGCTTATGCCGTCGCCCTCGGGGTCGCTTTCCCGGAAGAGCTTCTGCGCACGCAGATACTTCTCCGTATCTGCAACGTGTAGTGCATTGCGAGCGGTATGCAACAGATAGCCTATGCTGGCGGCGTCTACGGGAAAGTACCCGCAGGTGGCCCCATACTCCGGCGCCATGTTGGCCAAAGTGGCTCGGTCGGCAACAGGCAACTCCGCTGCCGCCGGCCCGAAAAACTCCACCAGCGAATCCACCACTCCCACGGAGCGCAACACGCGGGTGAGCGTCAGGGCGGCGTCGGTAGCGGTGGCGCGGCCGTGCAGACGGCCGCTGAGCCGAACGCCCACCACCCGCGGCGGCAGCAGCATGAGCGGCCGTCCCAGCATGGCAGCCTCGGCTTCTATGCCGCCCACCCCCCAGCCCAGCACGCCCAGGCCGTTGATCATGGTGGTATGAGAGTCGGTGCCGACCACCGTGTCGGGGAAGGCCTGCAGCCCCAGGTGCACCACCGGAGCCAGGTACTCCAAGTTCACCTGACGCACGATGCCCGCCCCCGGAGGCACCACCCGCAGGTTGCCGAAGGCCCGCTGCGCCCAGCGGAAGAACTCGTAGCGCTCGCGGTTGCGGCCGAATTCAACGTCCATGTTGCACTGCAGGGCATCAGGCCTGCCCGTCACGTCCATGTGCACCGAGTGGTCGATGACCAGGTCCACCGGCACCAGAGGGTCTATCCTACCCGGCTCCAGGCCGCGCCGCACCGCTTCCGCCCGTAGCGCGGCCAAATCCACCAGGCAGGGCAGGCCGGTGAGGTCCTGCATGATCACGCGGGAGGGATGGAACGGCACCTCCACGGCCTCACTGGATGCGGCTACCCCCGGTGTCCATGCCGCCAGCGACACCACCTCTGCTTCCTCCGCCCCCCGCCCGCAGTGACGCAGCACGTTCTCCAACAGGATCCGTACGCAATAGGGAAGGCGCTCCACCTGGCCCAGCCCTGCTCCCTCCAAAGCGGGAAGGCTGGATA
>Ga0123328_1004399_pt1 | contig 11497 bp, 7 predicted proteins | sample BioC12SIPDNA_2_FD_89702 | JGI IMG/M metagenome (GOLD analysis project Ga0123328, IMG submission 89702) | Anaerobic biogas reactor microbial communites from Washington, USA - Biogas_R1_A C12 SIP DNA | ecosystem: Engineered > Bioreactor > Anaerobic > Unclassified | place: Washington, USA...
AGGCCGTGGATCCAGCGGGTTCAGTTCTGCCGGGCGACCCAATCACATACACTCTGACCTTTGGTAATCAGGGTGAGGCCGTCGCCACAGACGTTGTCCTGACAGATCCTCTCCCTGCCGCTCTGCTCGCTCCGCAGGTGGCCTCCTCCTCCGGTGCGGAGGTCACCCTCCGGCCGGGTAGCAACCTGACATGGGATGTGGAGGATCTCCCGTTGGGAGCGGGCGGCCTGATCACCATCACCGCCACCATCGATCCCGCCTACGCGGGCTCGCTCACGAATACCGCCGCCATTCACAGCTCGGCAGCAGATGGCAACATGTCAGACAACGAATCGAGTGCCGTGAGCACAGTGCTTCCTGCCGACGTGTCCGTGGCCAAGGCGGTGGGTCCTGCCGGAATCCTTGCACCCGGCGACCGTATCACGTACACGCTGACCTACGAAAACGACGGTGAGGCCGTTGCCACAGGCGTTGTCCTGACGGATACACTCGCCCTGACGCTACAGGCACCATCCTACGCCTACTCGGGGCCGATCCCCGCCCTGCGCCCGGATACCCGCGCCATCTGGGACATCGGTGATCTCCTGCCCGGCGCCACGGGTATCATCACCATCACAGCCACCATCGCCGAGGGCTTCACCGGAGATCTGGCGAATACGGCGAGCATCACCACCCTCTCAGGTGAGCTGAACGCCGCCAACAACATGAGCGCAGTCACCACGCCCGTGCGGCGGAAGCTGTACTTGCCCCTGGTTATGCGCTAGTTACCGCGACACGACGTCAAAACAAGAGGAGGCACTGGATGGAGATCAGGACCCTGCTCTTTGAGCACGGAGGCCCGGCAAATACGGCGGCAACTCTGCAGGCCGCGCGCGAGCGAGCGCTGGAGCTGGGAATCCGGCAGGTTGTGCTCGCCTCCTCCCACGGAGGCACGGCCCGGCGGGCGCACGAGTTGCTTTCGCCGCACGGTATTCGGATCTGTGCGGTCAGCCTGGCGCACGGCTTTGCGGAGAGGGGCTGGTGCATGTCGCCCGAGGAGCGATCCGATCTCGAGCGACTCGGCATCCATGTGATCACGGGGATACAGGCCCTCGGCGATGGCGTCAGCTCTGCGTTCACGGAACGGTACGGCGGGCGCACCACAGAAGAGACCGTGCGCGACGTGCTCTATCGCTTTAGTCAGGGCATGAAGGTGGCGGTGGAAGGGGTCCTTATGGCCGCCGATGAAGGCTGGCTCGCGATGGATGAGGAAGTGATCGCCCTTGGCGGGACGAGCTCCGGTGCCGACACAGCGATCGTCTGCCTCCCGGCGTATCCGCGCACTTTTCTGTCGCTGGAAATACGCGAGGTGCTGGCCAAACCCCGCATTCCCTGAGCACGAAAACCTCCAGTGGAGGGCACGCTAGAGAGCCGCCCCGGCGGAGGAGTCGTCCGCCGGGGCCCGATCCCGACGCCGGCGGTGGAGGGCATGGCCCGCTCCCCCCAGAGTCACCAACGCCAGCACGCCCGCCCCCACTCCAAGAACACGGCCGCGAACCCCTGCCCACGTCTCCGGATCGAGCGCTCCGCTGCCAAAGGAAGCCTCCGCCACGGGCACCATCAGGTTGTCCACAGGGACATAGTCATCGGTGAGCATCACGTGAGGCTTCTCCGCCAGGTATCCCTCCAGCGTCTCCGGCGCAAGCGCCAGATAGCCCTCGGGCATATGCGCCAGATCGATCTCTCTCTGGCTTCCGGCCACGACCCAGGTGGTCCGGAGGCTGTCGCGCCAGCCGGCCGTGGAGGGAATGACCGTGACGTGGGCGAATACGGCCTGCAGGGTGCTCACAAAGGCCCGCATAAAGTGCCCCTGTGGGCCCGCATCGATGATGTTGGCCATATAGATCCCGTCATCCCGCAGCACATAGTCGACAAGGCGGGCGAACTCTAGCGTAGTCAGGTGATAGGGCACCGAATAGTCGTTAAAGGCGTCGCCAAAGACGACGTCGTAACTGCCCTCCGCGCCGCGGGTTACCAGATGCCTTCGGGCATCTTCGTTGTACGTCTCGATCGCGGTGTCCTGTGGCAGGCCCAACCATCGCTCGGCCGCACGCGTCACCCCGGGGTCGATCTCCGTCACCACGATGTGGCTATCGGGGAGCCGCGCCTGTAGATAGCGAGGAAAGGTGTACCCGCCCCCGCCGATGAAAAACGCGTCCAGCCCGGTGCGATCGCTCATCAACGGCTGCAGCAGGCCGGCATACGTCTTCTCATAGCCATAGGCGAGGTAGGTAGGATCATCCAGATCGGTATAGCTGTGGACGAGCCGGTCCAGCAGGAGCTCGCGAACGCTGCGCCCGTCCTGGTCCTTCTCGTAGACGTTGATACAGAAATAGTCCGTCTCCAGCATGCACTCCGTCGCGAGCAGCCCCGCTCTTGAGAGGGACAGAACGGCGGCCACATACAGGAGAGCCGCGAACCCAAGACGAACCAACGCCTTCCGCCACGGTCCGGTCGCCAGGAACCATCCGCCCAGGAGGATGAGAAGGACCGAGACGCCCACCACTGTGGCCTTTGTGCCAAAGCGCGAGATCAAGAAGAAGCCTGTCAGAAAGGTGCCAAAGATGCTGCCGCCGGACGACCAGGCGTAGATCTTGCCCACGGTGGTCCCCGCGTGGCTGAGATCCGTGAGGCTCAGCTTGACCACAATGGGAGAGACACATCCCAGTATGATGCTCGGCAGTAGGAATAGAAGCGAAATATAGATGACGATCCACAGAAGAAGCGGCGTCTCAAACGGAAGCCGAAAGGCATGCAGGCCCTCGCCGAGCCATAGGGGAAGCAGGCAGGCGTAGGCCGCCAAGGTGTACACCGCGCCCAGAAGCGTCGGAGACGCGTACCGATCCGCCAGTCGACCGCCGATGTAGTTGCCCAGCGATATCCCCGCCAGGATCACGCCAATGACCGAGGTCCAAGTGTAGAGCGAAACCCCCACCCTCGGCGCGATCAGCCTGCTGGCGACGAGCTCGATGACCATGGTGCAGCCACTGCTGATAAAGACCAGCGCATATGGATTCCACAGACGCCGCCGCAGAGTGGCCATGTTGCCTCCGTCCATCGAGAGCCCCGTCGCAGCCGGGCGAGGGTCGTTTCGGTACGATATTCGCAAGCCCCGGCCCGCTAGCGGCCCTGTGCCGCCTCGTTGCGCAGGTGCTCCTCATAGGTCTCGGCGAACACATGCCGCCCGTCCTCGCTCGCCAGGAAGTAGAGGTATTGCGTATCGGCAGGCTCCAGAACGGCCCGGATCGAATCCAGCCCCGCGTTGCAGATCGGCCCCGGCGGAAGGCCAGGGTTCAGATAGGTGTTGTAGCTGGACTGCACCGAGTTCAGATCCTCGCGCATCAACTGCGGCCAGCACTCGCCGGTGGTGCTATCGCACCCAAGTGCGTACTGCACGGTGGGGTCAGCCTGCAACGGCATCCCCTGTTGAAGCCGGTTCAGGAATACACTGGCTATAACCGGTCGCTCATCGGCGACCACGGCTTCTCGCTCCACGATGGAAGCCAGGGTGACCACCTCATGAATCGACAGCCCGGCCTCCTCAGCCTCCTGCCGCAGGTCAGCCGTGAGACGATAGTCAAAGTTGCGAAGCATCACGCGTATCACGTCGTCAGCGGCAGTGCCACTCTCAAACTGGTAGGTGTCCGGGAAGAGATACCCCTCAAGCCCGGCTATGACGCCTTCCGGCCTGTCCATGAGGTACGGCCAGTTCCCGTCCACATCGACAAACGCGCCGGCGCCGGCCAGAAAGGCTTCAGCACTGACGATACCCCGCAGATCTAGCGCCTCGGCGACCTGCTCGATCCGCCACCCCTCGACGATGGTCACCGTCTCACTGGGCAACAACCCGCGCTGCAACTGCCGCATGATATCATCCATGGTCATGCTGCGCGTCAGCAGATAGGTGCCCACCTGAATATCCTGGTCAGCCCCATAGTACTGAACCGTGCGCCGAAACACCTCAGCATCGCGCACTAGGCTCAGTTGCTCGAGATTCAGTGATACACTCGTAAGGGATTCACCCGGCTCGATGACAAAGGGGATCTGCGTCGTATCGGTCCTATCCACGGGCTCTGTAGCCACTTCTCCCTGTGCCTTCAGGTAGAGGCCGAGGAACGCACGCTCTAGGTTGGTGGCGGTGATTCTGTACGGCTGACCGGCGTTCTGGCTTGAGAGCTCCCGTATGTACCAAAAGCTCGCCCCAAGAATCGCGGCGATCACCACAAGCGTCAGCACAGTGGTTACGGCCAGTGATAGGCTCCGTAGGACGCGGGACATCAGCGCGAACCCTCCCTTTGGTCATTGAGATAGTCCTGCAGAATCACGGCTGCAGCAGCCGCATCCAGCCCCACGGCGGACCGACCCTCCTGATGTCCACCCACACGGAGCAGCGCTCTTGCCTCGCCAGTAGTATTCCGTTCGTCCCAAAAGACGATTGGGACGTCGACATGGCTGGCCAGCCCGCGCACATAGGCCTCTGTGGACGCGACCTGCTTCCCGTGGGCGCCGTCCTCCCTCACGGGTAGCCCTACCACGATGCAGTGGATCCCCTCCTGCGCCACAATCGCGGCGATGCGCCGGAAACTCGCAGGCCCCGGCACGCGCTTCAGCACCTCAAGGGGCCGGGCGAGGATCTCCAACTCATCGCTGATCGCCAAACCGATCCTCACATCGCCTACGTCGAGGGCCAGCACACGGCTCACGGCTGCGATGTCAGTTCGATGGCGAGCCGGCCGGTGAGCACGGGCAACCGCGGCCAACCTTCGGGGCTCAAGAGGACGCGTGGAGCGGCCCTCAGCGCCAGGTTGGTCTGCAGCCACTCCACAGCCTGCGCGACGGTTCGCCCACGAATCCCGTTACGCACAGCCTCCATGTCCAGCTGCGAGACAACGGCTCCCTGGGCGCGCACATCGATCTCTACCCAGGAGTCCACCACACGCGCCTCGCCCTGCCTGTCCAGCACGAGGCTGTCCTCGATCACATCCACAGCGCCACCAGCCTGGGCAACCAGGCGGGCACGAGCCAGCGCCATCAGATCCGCTTCACTAAGGGCGGAACCGCGAACCACCAGCTTCATGCGTCCCGTCAGCATGTCCGTCTGTTGGCCAACGTTCTGGTCATACTCGAGAGACATGACCTCCACGTGGAGCGTCGAACCGGGCACGAACTCGTGCGGCTCGAGCTGGCCTACCAACTGAGCGTAAGCCTCATCCTGGAGTTGCGCCACCAGCATGCTTCGCAGTGTATCCAGGTCTTCGTACGCCACCGTCGGAACGCGACGGTTCCCGCCGCCCTCGATGCTGGAATCGTTCAGCACCTCGACCTTGCTCGCCAGCGCCCCCTCCACCCGGCTCAGTGTGTAGGCGCCTGCGACCACATATCCAGGCTCTGCCGCCTGCACGGGCGCGCGCTCACTGGCGTAGAGCGTTGGCGGAAGGGTCACCTCGCTCGTGGTGACAAACCGCACGCTGCCGCCGCTCCCCGATCGGACAGAGGTGCCCTTGGGCACTACCAACGCTTCGCTCGTGCGGTTGGTGAATACCACGAATCCCGAGGCATACCCTTCCGCCACGTCCGCCGTGTCGCTTGCCGGAGTCTCCGCTTGCCCCTCAACGATCACCTGCACACTGCGGAGGGGCACAAGCGCTTCGTCGGTATCCGCCTTGCTGTAGCGCGCGTTGGCGCGGGCGGTGAAGGCCACTTCTCCCTGTGTCGAAACCGGTTCGAGCGTTACTTCAGCGGTGGGCAGGAAGAAGCCGACCACAGTCAACAACACACCGAGTAACATGGCCACAAACGCAAGGACGAGGATGCCACGTGCAACGCTAAAGCGTGCCGGGGCGCTCTGGTACCGTTTCCCCAGTCGTTCGTCGGCCGGAACGAGTGTACCGGTCCCTTCACCCCCGCGAATCTCAACGGGCTCCACGTCCCTCAGGGCGTGCGGCAGCGAGAAAGACGTGCCGAGCCCCGCCGTTCGCGCCAGCGTCCTCGTAAGGCTGTCCCGTGACACGACCCGCAAGTCGACAGCCTTCTCACCTGCGACGGTTGCCAGCCGCTTGAGATTCAGCAGATCTCGTAGGATACCCAGGCGCCACGGAACAACCAGCCACACCTGCGCCTGATGTCGGGCCTGCCTGAGCAGCGCGCAGGCGGAATCTGCCGAATCGTGTCGCGAAAGATAGATCACATCTATGGGGCGCAAAGAGCCTCCTGGATCAACGCCACCCGTTCAGTTGCGGGGGCGCCAGCGTATGGAATCGATCAAGGCGCGGTCCATGTCGTTGCCGGGCGCGTATAGCCGCGCCACATAGTTCACCAGAGACCGCGTCAGGAGAAACGAAGCACCGGTCGCTTGAGCCGTGCAATCGAGCACGGCATGGATCGCGCTGATCTCTAGCCCATCTACTTTGGGGCAACGCCCAAAGCTTAGACGTTGCTCCCAGTACGGTGTCGCCAAGGCCGGCACCACCTCCGGTACCCGGCCAGTGGCATCGTGGCAGTACACGCGATAGGGCACATAGTTTTCCGGTGCGATTGCCCGCACCTGATCCGCCACCACGCCCATCCACAGCCTCAGCGCTCGCCAGTAGTTGGTGGACAGCCGTCGCTCCACATCGTCGCGCAGCTGTCCGGATCGATAGGCCCGCATCAGTGCATCGAGCTGACGCTCCGGAACGCCGAGGTCCGAAACGGTCTGGTCTATCAGCGCACGCGCACCGTGTGGCACGGCGGCGGCCCACTCTACGCGGCCACGCCGCACCAGATCGACCGTCGTCTGCCCCTCATCGATCACGATGAGAAGGGAAGCCGCATCGGCTAACGGTGATGCCAACGCCAGATGGTGCGGGACGATCGCGGCCAGGTCGAGTCCCAGCTTCTCGGCGATCAGTTGCAGTGATCGGATCCACTCGCTGGGCGCCAGGTAGAAGCAGAGATGCGCCTGCAAACGATCGCCAGAGAGACCGACCGGGTCGCTGACGGGCTGCCCATCCAGCGTGACATAGGCGAGCGAGCCCGCCACGATGTCCTCACGGCTCCCTCGAGAGCGAACATCCAATCGATCCTGGGCTTTGCGGTAGCCCCGGCGGAGCACGGATTCCATCTCTTCTCGGGTAATAGGCCGGCGGGGGCTGCGCCGCCCGCTATCGTCCACGATGGAGAGGCTGCGAGTCACACCTGATGGTATCGCCATGGTCGCATAGTCGGGCACGATCTTGCGCCCGGCCAACTTGTGTGTCATATCCTCAGCTTGCGCGAGCGCACCATCGCACGCGGCGTACCATCGATCGGGGTCGGGGCGGCTGGTCTGGCTGACCCCCTGCACAGGAGCGGCCGCGAGCCCGAGAATCTCGGCCGAGCCGTCAGAGAGCCTCAGCACTGCCGCGCGGACGTGCCCATCCTCCCAGGTGATTACCGTGTGATGAGTCATCGTCGCCGGCGACGCAGCGCGTCCCCCGCGCCTGATGAGTAGCGCCATGCCCTCCCCCTATCCTGCTGGCGAAGCCGGGAACGACCTGTCTGCGCAGGCCATCACCGAAGCCCCTCGGTGACGAGAGCCCACACCGCATCCAGCGCCTCTCCCAGGCGTTCAGGGGTCTTGCCCCCCGCCTGAGCGATATCCGGTCGGCCGCCCCCACCGCCCTCCATGACCTTTGCAGCCGCACCTGCGATCTTGCCCGCATGGAGCCCTCGGTGCACGGCGTCCTCCGTGAGGGCCACAAGCAACAGAGGGCGATCATCGATCACCGCACCGAGAGCGACCACTGCCGAGCCCATACGTTCTCGGAGCCGATCCGCCATGCTGCGCAAGGCATCGATATCGCCCACCGGCACGCGTGAAACCACGGTAGCGAGCCCCTCGATGGTGCGTGCCCCCTCGATCAGCCCATCCAGCCCTTGGCTGGCCAGCCGATCCTGCAACTGCTGTACGGTCCGCCTCTGGTCTCGGACCGTCGCGACCAACGCCTCAGCCCGAGCCACCACCTCGTCCTCCCGCGCAGACAAGGCGCTGGCAATCTGTGAGAGGGTTTCTGCCTTCGCCCGATGATAAGCGTCCGCGCCGCGGCCCGTCATCGCCTCAATTCTGCGGAGGCCGGAGCCCACGCTGCTCTCAGAGGCGATAACAAAAGAACCAATCTGACCGCTAGCCCGCAGGTGCGTCCCACCGCAGAGTTCTGTACTAAAGCCTTCGACGCTCACTACCCGGACGCGATCACCATACTTTTCGCCAAAGAGAGCGATAGCGCCGCTATTACGAGCCTCCTCATACGCCATAACGCTCGTTTGCACGGGCCGGTTGGCGCGTATCTGCTCATTGACAATTCGCTCTACGGCCGCGATCTCCTCCTCGGAAAGGGCCGAGAGGTGGGTAAAGTCAAAGCGCAGGTCCTCGGGCGAAACATGGGAGCCCGACTGCGCCGCGTGCTCGCCCAGAACCTGTCGCAGGGCACGGTGCAGGAGGTGTGTCGCGGTGTGGTTGCGGGCGATATCCAGCCGCCGCTCCTCGTCCACGCGAGCCACAAGGTCATCACCGACGCTCAGAACCCCCTGATCCACCCGTACATGGTGCAGCGTCAGATCCGCCGTGGGCTTGGACGTATCAAGGACCGTGGCCGCCACCATCTCGGAGAAGAGCGTACCGGTGTCGCCGACCTGCCCTCCCGCCTCTCCGTAGAATGGCGTTCGATCCAGCACCACGTCCACAGCCTGTCCTGCCTGCGCCTGAGTCAGGGAGGCTCCCTGACACAAGATGGCCACCACTCGCGCAGGAGCCTCAAACGCCTCATATCCCAGGAACTCGGTTGCCGGCAGGCCCAGGCTGGCAAGCGGTAGAGCCTGTTCACCGTGGGCGGCCTGCTGCGCGGAGCGCGCCCGCTGGCGCTGCTCCTCCATCGCCTCGCGGAATCCCGCCTCATCGATCTCGAGGCCCATCTCTGCGGCAGCGTCCCGGCTCAGCTCCAACGGGAACCCGAACGTATCATAGAGGCGGAAAGCTTCGCGCCCGGAGACCACACGAGAGCCCTCTATCTCCAGTTGCGCGGCGATCTCTGAGAGCCGGGAGAGCCCCTGCTCCAGCGCTGTGAGGAAGCGTTCTTCCTCTCGCGTGATCGCCTCGCAGATAAAGTCCTCTCTCTCGGCCAGTTCGGCATAGTGGTGCCCCATTGTCTCGATGACCACGCGAGCCGTATCGGCAAGGAACGGGCGTCGGAACCCGAGAAACCAGCCGAACCGTGCCGCCCGCCGGAGGACCATGCGGGCCACATAGTTGCGCCCTTCGTTCCCGGGGAGCACGCCGTCGGCGATCAGAAACGCTATCGCGCGGCTATGGTCCGCGACCACCCGGTACGCCGTGCGATTCGCAAGCCGTTCTGCATCGCTGTGCCCGAGCAGCTCCTGCGTACGCCTCATGATCGGCAGGAAGAGATCGGTATCGTAGTTGTTGTCCGCGCCCTGAAGGATCGCCGTGATGCGCTCAAACCCGGCTCCGGTGTCTATGGAGGGCCGGGGCAGCGGCACCGTGCTGCCGTCGGCACGCTTCTCATACTGCATAAACACCAGGTTCCAGATCTCCAGCCAGCGGTCACAGTCTACGGCCGGGCCGCAATCCGGCCGGCCACAGGAGCAGGCATCCGGCCCACGGTCGTACAGGATCTCCGAGCAGGGCCCGCAGGGACCGGTATCCCCCATCTCCCAGAAGTTGGTCTTGGCGCCGAGCCGTGTGATGCGCCCCGTGTTCGCACCAATCTGCTTCTCCCACAGCGCGTAGGCCTCATCATCGTCGGTGTACACTGTGGGATAGAGGCGCTCCGGCTCCAGACCCAGGGTGTCGGTCAGGAATCGCCAGGCGTAGGTGATGGCATCAGCCTTGAAGTAATCGCCAAAGGAAAAGTTGCCCAGCATCTCGAAAAAAGTGTGATGCCGGGGCGATGGGCCTACCTGGTCCAGGTCGTTGTGCTTGCCGCTGACGCGCATGCACTTTTGGACCGTGGTTGCGCGCCTGTACGGTCGTGCTTCTAGCCCAACAAAGACATCCTTGAACTGGACCATGCCGGCGTTCGCAAAGAGCAGCGTCGGGTCGTTGCCTGGGATGAGCGAAGAACTGGGCACCACGACATGGCCCCGGTCCCGGAAAAAGGCCAGAAAGCGCGAACGTATCTCTGCGCTGCTGAGCATGCGTCCTCCTCAGGCTACGGCTGTCTGCGAGATTCTAGCGGAAGGGGGGAGGGGTGTCAAAGAAAACGGAAGCAGTAAACAAGAAGCGGCTGGAGAGAGCCCCAGCCGCTTTCCCGTTTCACAAGGCAGATGGCCTCTAGGCCGCGGGCCGCCTCCGCTCAAGGGCAGAAGTCGGGCTGGCGCGTTGCTCGATGTCCTCTGCGGTCACCACCCAGCGCGTGATCGTCGGGTTGGAGGGCAGTTCGAACATGACTTCGTTCAGAGTCTCCTCCAGGATCGTGCGCAACCCGCGGGCGCCCATCCCCGAACGCATGGCCTCACGGGCCACGCAGGCAAGGGCCTCATCGGTAAAGCTCAGGTCCACCCGGTCCAGCTCAAAGAGCCGCTGGAACTGGCGCACCAGAGCATTGCGCGGCTCTGTCAGGATGCGCACAAGGTCCTCTTCCTGCAGTGGATCCACCGAGACGACCACGGGCAGCCGTCCGACGAACTCGGGGATCAACCCGTACTGGAGCAGATCCTCGGGTGCCACCTGCGCCAGCAACTCGGAATCGGAAGGCTCCTCGACGCGGCTGCTCCGGGCAAAGCCCATCACGTTCTTGCGGCGCGTTCGCTCGCGGACAATGTCCACAAGGCCATCGAAAGCCCCCCCGCACACGAACAGGATGTTGCTGGTATCGATCTGGATGAACTCTTGGTGGGGATGCTTGCGCCCTCCCTGAGGCGGGACGTTGGCCACGGTCCCTTCCAGGATCTTGAGCAGCGCCTGCTGCACGCCTTCTCCAGAGACGTCGCGCGTGATCGAGGCGTTGTCGCCGGACTTGCGCGCGATCTTGTCGATCTCATCGATGTAGATGATCCCCTGGGAGGCGCGAGCCACGTTGAACCCGGCGTTATACAGCAGGCGGAGCAGGATGTTCTCCACATCTTCACCCACGTAGCCGGCTTCGGTGAGCGCCGTAGCATCTGAGATGCTAAAGGGGACGTCCAGGGTGTTCGCCAGCGTCTGCGCGAGCAGCGTCTTGCCGCAGCCCGTGGGACCGATCAGGAGCACGTTGCTTTTTTGCAGCTCCACGTCCGTAGCTCCCGAGCCCGTATCCACCACCCGTTTGTAGTGGTTGTACACCGCCACGGAGAGGGTGCGCTTCGCCCGTTCCTGGCCGATCACATAGGCACTGAGCATCTCAAAGATCGCCCGCGGCGAAGGTATGTCCTCGCGGCGCAGCGTGCTCTCCTCGGGCCCCTCGCCGCCCACCTCGAGAATCTGCTTGCACAGATTGACGCA
>Ga0123328_1004401_pt1 | contig 11495 bp, 9 predicted proteins | sample BioC12SIPDNA_2_FD_89702 | JGI IMG/M metagenome (GOLD analysis project Ga0123328, IMG submission 89702) | Anaerobic biogas reactor microbial communites from Washington, USA - Biogas_R1_A C12 SIP DNA | ecosystem: Engineered > Bioreactor > Anaerobic > Unclassified | place: Washington, USA...
AGGCCGTGCTATGGAAATGAAGGTCCATATGAGGAAACAGATGAAGGATGGACCCAGGCGCTCGGTGGAGACACTGCTCTGTGTTTCCATGAAAAACCTCCATTCTTGCGTTTCTGCTCAGGGCGCCGATCTTTCAGCGCGAACGCATCCAGGGGGCCGGGGAACGTATGACAGCGAAGCCGGACCGGACGGCGGTGGACAGCTGACTCCATCGCTTGACGCGCTCGTGTTTCGACATGCACAGATGCCCGGCGGCAAACGCGTAGCCTGCAAGGCACACCGCCAGGACCGACACGAACGTCATCCAGCCGTCCAGTTTTATCATCCGGGAAGCGGCGTACAGGAGAAGCCCGAAGAGGCATGCCGGGATGCAGGGCACGAGAAGTCCTTCCCAGTAGAAACGCCCCGGAGAAAGACCTATGACCCGGCAGGCGTACCAGGGTATGACGACCAGATTGCTGCACAGCATGGGTACGAGGGTGCCCACAGCGACTCCGATAATGCCATACCTTTTCACCAGCGCGATGCTCAGGGCAACGTTCGCGGCCGCCTCGACGATAGTGACGTAGGCCGTGCCGCCGTGCCTGGCTATCCCCTGGAGGACCTGCGTTGAGGTGTACTGCGAGATGTTGGCCGCCGCGGCGCAGGTCAGGACCACGAGCACTCCGTAGCAGGCCGCGCCGTACTTTTCCCCCATCCACAATGATATGAAGGCGTCCCCCACCACGAGATAGGTGACCACAATGGGCAACACGACCATCATGGAGTACTTGGTCGCGTTGATGAGGACGTGCCGCACCCTCGCGTTCTGACCCCGCGCCTCGAGATCGCTCACCGCGGGCTGCAGCACTCCCGTGGACATGACGACAACCTGCAGCTCGTCGACGAGCCTCTGGGAAATGCTGTAGAGCGTGATGGCCGCCGCCGTCAGGTAATACCCTATCACGAGGTTCCCGGCGGAGAAGATGAACCTCGTCGCCACGTAATACAGGAAGATGAGAAAACTGTAGCGGCTCACCGTCGCCAGCGTCTCCCTGGTGACAAGCCCGGGACGCAGCCTGAGACCTGGATCGTCCCTGAACACATAGATCGCCCGTATCGCCCCGGCTACCATGGTCGAGACGAGGTGGGCGATGGCGATGGCGATCAGCCGGTACCCCATCAGGACCGCGATCACAATGAAGAGGCTCCGGACGAAGAGGATGGCCAGAGATATGCCCGCGACGTGATCATATCGCTGTATCCCCCTCATGTAACCGGTAAAAAAACCCAGAGGAAGGGTCAATCCGATCTGGAGGCCGATGATGAGCGTGACCCACTGCGCGTCGGCGATCTCTTCCCGGGGGATACTGAAATGGTGCAGAAAGCCGAAGGCCATCACGATCGAGACCGCGAAGGCCAGCACCCCCGCCGCCACGAAGACATAATACGCGCTGCTGCACACACTGCTCAGGCCCTCGCTGTCACCCTTCGCCCGATACTCCGCGACATATTTCACGACGGACCCGCTCACCCCGAAATCGAAGAGGCCGAGAAAACCGGTGAAACTTATGATGAGGACCCAGATCCCGTATTGCGTATCGCCGAGACGGTGGACAAGAAAGGGCATCATGAGGAACTGGACGGCGGCGCCTATGGCAAAGGACCCCCAGTTCGACAGGATGTTCTTCACTATTTGAATGGACATTTCCATGGGATCACACCGTGAGGGACGCCCGGCCGGCTTCCGCACTCCTGCCCCTGCCGGGAGATACCCCCGCGTGCCCGTTCAGGGAAAACAGAGTTTCATACTCTGCGACCCATTTTTCACAGCCATGTTCCCTGAGAACATACTCTGAACTTCTTTCCGACAGCCCCCGGGCGAGTTCCCCGTCGGCGAGCACCCTGAAGAGGGCATCCGAGAGCCTTGCGGGGTCGTCCGATGGAACGAGAAGGCCCGTACTGCCGTCGACAATGACGTCCCGTATGCCCGGGACATCCGTTCCCACCACGGGAAGGCCGGCAGACATGGCCTCAAGGAGGGACAGGGGCAGGCCCTCCCTGAACGAGCTCAGGCAATAGACGTCCATGATCCTCATGATCTCGGGGACATCATCCCTGGCACCGAGGAGAAGCACTCTGCCCTCGAGGCCCATCCCGGCGATGAGCGCCTCCAGGTCCTCTCTCCTCTTCCCTTCGCCGGCAATGACGAGTTTCGCGCCGCGCACGCGTTCCCCGAGCAGCCTGAATGCCCTCAGGAGGTTGGGATAGTTCTTGTCCCTCCTCAGGTTGCCGACGCATCCGATAACACGGTCGTTCTCTGCTATGCCGAGTTCCCTCCGTTTCGACCTCGCGTCGACATCCACGGCGAACCGGCTGTGGTCAACGGCATTGGTAAGGGTGAGCACCTTTTCGTCGGGCAGGTGGAAGCGGCACCTGACGGCTTCGCTGACATCGGGGGACACCCCTATCGCCCCATCGGCAAGACGCATCAAGGCACCGCCGAGGATGCGCCAGGGCCTGCCCATCAGCTCAACCTCCCTGCGGCTGTGCGCCGTGTAGAAGATCCTTGAGCCGTGGCGCCTTGCCCCGTAGAAACCATAGAAGAATGGCGTGAAATGGTGGGCGTTCACCACGCGGATGGCGTTTGCCCCGATGAAATCCGAGATACCGCGCATGACACTCAGCGCGTCCTGCCGTGCCGAGCGCATCCGCGGAAGGAGCGTGGCAATGCCCATCTCTTCGAGCGTCTCCCGGAGGTCCCCGTCAATGAGCGCCGCCGCGAAGCAATTGAACCTCCCCCGGTCGAGACGGCGGCACAGGTCGATCACAACCCGTTCCGACCCCCCGGTGCGGAAAGTCTGAAGGATGAAGAGAATGTTGGTCTTGGAGGTCATTGTATGCTCTGCATCTCAGGTCTCAGGTCTCAGGTCTCAGGTCTCAGGTGAAAAACACGAAAGCATGAAAGCTTGAAACATGGAACCTGAAACCTGAAACTGTCTTTACCGTTGTGTTGCCCAGGTTGTGTACTTTTCGCCTTTGAGGAATTTGATCCAGCCGATGAGGATCGCGAGGTTCACGGCGCAGAAGGCGTGTGCCGCACGGGACAGGCGGGTGAGGAAGGAGAGGGGAATGTTGAGGGACCCCGCAAGCCACAGGACATAGAGACAGGCCTGCAGGAAAAGGATCGCCCCGTACACAGACCCTCCACCCGCAACCGTGATGAGGACGTTCGTGAACAAGGCGGTGAAGAGCGCGAAGGGGGCGAAGAACCGCATGAGCTTGTGCGAGACGAGTTCGAAGGAGAACAGGGGGAATCTGAAGGGATTCAGGAGCCCCGGATGCCTGAAGATGGCCCTCAAGGACCTCGTCGTTATCCTCACGTGCCTCGTGAACTCACCGGACACGTCGGGGGCGGCGGGCTCGAGACAGAACGCGTCGGGGGCAAGAATTCCCCGGTAACCCTGCCGCACTATCCTGAGGGGTATCACGAGATCGTTGATGTCGCTGGCATCGAGGGGCCGGTAGAGGGACTTGCGGATGGCAAATATCGCTCCGTCCGCGCCGACGCAGGAGCCTATCCTGCCCTCGAGTGCCTTCGTAAGCCTCTCGACGCGGGTGTACAACCCGGCGGGGGACGATCCGCCGTCACCTTCCCGGGAGAGGTATTCCGTCCTGCCCGTCACGAACCCGATCTCCATGTCGGAGAAACTCTCCACCAGGCACCTTACCGCCCGGCGGTCGTACCGCGAATTGGCGTCGGAGAAAACGATGATATCCCCCGCCGTTTCAGGCACGGTCCTGTTCAGGCAGGCCGTCTTGCCGATGTGTCCTTCACAGCGTTTCAGGACGATGGCCCGACCCTCGTATTTGCGCACGATATCGTCGGTCCCGTCGCTCGACGCGTCGGAGACGACCACGATCTCGAGGAGTTCCTCCGGATAGTCGAGATCGAGAGAATTGAGCAGCTTGTCTTCGATCGCTGCTGCTTCATTGTACGCTGAAATGAGGAGACTCACCTTCGGAAGGCGGTCGGTCCCGGGATAAACCGGCCTGTGTGTCCCGAAGACACCAAGGACCGCAAGAACGAGAGGGTAGCCCGCGTAAGCGTAGAAAACAACGAGAACCGCCGTCCAGAACACTAATGCTATGTATGCCGTAAGGTCCATGGTCAGGCCCTTTCCCTCCTCGCCACACCGGGCGCGGCCATGTCTACGCCGAGGGCGCGGCCCTCTGTCCCGACGCGTCGTGCCGGCCTGAGGAGGCGGGCCATCTCGTCCCGGTCCCCGTCCCTGACATAACGGTGCAGCGGCAGTGTGACAAGACGGTCCGCAACGAGACGGGCCGAGGGAAAGGCCATCCCGGCGAACCGATGCGCTATCTGGGAGATCTCGTTTATCGGAGAGGGATACATCCGTGTTATCCCAAGACCCCTTTCCTTCGCTGTCGAACATATCCTTTGCCTGCGCTCCCGGCTCTCCGTCATGAAGGGAAGCCTCAGGTAGCCGGCGGACGACGGGTCGCCCGCGATCCGGGCCGAGTCGAGCGCGCGCCACAGCATCCCCGCCTGCTCTCTCCGAACGGACACGGCCGCCTCCAGGCGCCGGCGCCATGTCGTGCACAACCCGGCCTGCATGGGGGAGAACCTCATCACCGGGAACCGGGTGTCGAAGACGGTGCGGCCCAGGTGCAGAAAAGGAAGGGCCGCGGGCAGGGAATAGAGGCGGGGACGAATAAAGAGGTTCATCGCCACAACCTTGATGTACTCCCTCGCCTGTCTCGCCTTGCCGGGCAGGGGAAGCGACGATAGCTCCCTGTCCACCGCGCTGCCTATGGCGTCGGAGTTGGTCACGATGATCCCGCCCGACCCGCAGGTCACGGGTTTTCCCCTCCCCAGACTGAAGAAGCCCACATCCCCGATGGTCCCCAGCATCTTTCCGCCGCGCCTGACGCCCATTGCCTGGGCGGCATCCTCGAGGACAAATACAGCCCTTTCCCTGCAAATGTCCACAACGCCCTCCATGGCCGAGGGGATCCCAAAAAGATGGCTCGGGACGACGCAGAGCGTCCTCTTGTTGATGCTCTTCCCGAGGAGCGCGCCGTCGAAGTCGAACGACGAGGCGTCGACATCGCAGAGGGCGACCTCGAGCCCCGCACGAACGATGGCGGAAGGAACGGAAAAGCATGTGTATGCGGGTATGAGGACCTCCGTCCTGTCGGGTTTGAGCGATCGCAGCGCACGGAGTATGACGTACAGAGCTGCCTTGCCGGACGAGACGAACCAGACGTATCGTACACCAAAGTGATCCTTGATCTCCTTCTCCAGCTTCTTGAGGTACCTCTCCCCCGCGAAGAAGCCTTTGAGCCCTTTCCAAAGGTCCGCGGGACAAAGAGGGGCGGCGGTCGGGGACAGGGTTCGCCGGATCCTCATCGCCTGTGTCTTCCGTTGTGAAGATCGTCTGTCATGGTATCCTAGGGAAGGTTCTTCACGAGGGGCGGCCCTATGAGCCTCGTCAGGGCCAGGGGAAGATGCTGCCATATCCTTATCGCCAAACCGTACTTCGGGTTGTGGGGATTGATCTCCGGCATCGGCCGGCCGTTTCGCAACCAGTAATGCCAGTGGAGCTGTGTGGGTCGGGCGCCCCATTGCTCCTTGAACCTGTAGGTGCCTTCGCCGGGAGTGGAACGGCCGAAATCGAAGATCCTGTAACCCGCATCGCAGGCAAACCCCAGCACGGTGGCGTACAGGAGCATATTGGGCCCGTAACGGTTGAAGTCCCTGAGGGACGACGCCCAGGGGATCTCCATGGTCTCTCTGAACCCGACGATCATCCCCGAGGCGACAGGGCAGCCGTCCTTCGTGTATACGGTTGAGATCCGCGCCGTCTCGGGAAACCTCTTGAGGATGTTGCGGAAGAACGTCCTCGAGTAGACGGGGGTACCGAGGTCCCTCATGTTCCGTGAGAAAACGTGGTAAAAGCCCGGGAGTTCCTCGATCCCCCCTATCCTGGCCCACATTCCCTCCTTCTCGGCCCTGCGTACCTGGCTCCTCAGCTTGGAAGAGAAGGACGCCATCAGCTCCTCCTTTGCCCCCGGGAGCGATAGTCTCATGGAGACCTTTGACGTCTTGACCGGCAGCCCGGGCAGGAGGTTCCCTGTGTGCCTCAACTCCATGTGGCTTATTTCCATGCTTCGCATCATCCTGGCCGCCTCGTTGAACAGCCTCTCGCGAACGCGGCGGTCATCGGCACATACCCCCCCGTAGTTGAAGAACGGGAGGGACACCACAAAGCTGCCGAAAAGAAAACTGTTGAGGTGAACGAGGGGCAGTATCCCGTCGATCTCTCCATCGCCGCCCAAGGACAGGAGATAACAGGTCCTGTGTCCGAAACTCTCCTCGATGACGTCCTTCCAGCCGGTGAGATGGTAGCAGCTCGCACCCGCGTTCTCCCTGACATACCTGTCCCAGGCATCGCGGTCTGCTTCGGTGTATGTGCGAATCGTCATCGTGATCGACCTCCCTGTGAATGGCGCACGAGGGCAGTTCCCGGCATCATCGCGCGGCGGCGATCCTGTCCGCGGCATCTCCATGGGTCCTCTCATGCCGGCCGATCCCGAGGTGGCGGGAACATGAGATGAAACAACTGTCCCGAAACCGGTCGAGGAAGTGCCTGAGTCTCCCCATGGTCCTGTCGAGATTGAGGTAATGTCTGAAACGGCTCACCGGTCCGATCCCTCGGGCGCACCTCGGCTGCCCCGGGTCCACTTCCCAGGGGTGGCAGTAGAAAACGTACTGCCCCTCCTTTCGGAGGATGCGGGCAACACCGCGCTCGAAAAGGGCCGTCGGCCAGAGCCTGAAATAGCCGCCACCCGCCCACGGGACCGTCCGCCCCATGAACGTGAGGTTGCTCACCGGCAGTTCCACGATGCCGCTGTCCGCCACGAGATGCCCGTCAGCGCCTGGCCGGAGGCCGTCGGACCGTCCGTACCGGCTATTGAGACCGAAGCTGTTGTAGCTTGAATCGTAGGCGAAACCCAGCTCCGCCAGGATGTCCGTCATCTCCCGCGTGATGGAAAAGCTCGGCGCCCGGTAACCCGCCGGGGCCTCCCCGGTGATGTCCCCGAGCACTGACCTGCTCACCTCGATGTCCCGGCGAAGAGAAGCACCCGTGAGCTCCCGGCACAGCCGGTGGGAGTGACCGTGTGAAGCTATCTCGTGGCCGGCCCGCGCGATCTCCCGGATAAGCCCCCGGCAGCGCTCGGCCACCCAGCCGAGAACGAAGAAGGTCGCCTCCACGCGGCACGCGTCGAAAAGCTCCAGCAGCAGGTGCACGTTCCTTTCTACGCGCAGTTCGCAGAGGTCCCATGTCTCCTGGGGGAACAGAGGCCTAAGGTTCTCCACCTGGAACCAGTCCTCGAGATCGACGGTGACCATTATGGGTTTCGGATCGCTCTGTCGTGAGTCCATGCGACCTATCGCGCCCCGTCCTTCAGGAGGACCACACCAACGGTGCGCAGGAGGATCTTGAGGTCCAGGAAGACGGACATGTTCTTGACATAGTAAAGATCGTATTCGAGCTTGATATGCGCGTCTTCCACCGACGCCCCGTACCGGTAGTTTATCTGTGCCCATCCCGTCAGCCCGGGCTTCACGGTGTGACGCACATAGTAATAGGGCAGCTCGTCTTCGAGGGTATCGACGAACTCGGGCCGCTCCGGGCGAGGTCCCACGAGGCTCATATCCCCCTTGAAGATGTTCCAGATCTGGGGGAGCTCATCGATGTGGGTGAGGCGCAGGAGTTTGCCCACCCGTGTGACCCGTGGGTCCTTCTCCGCTGCCCATCGCGCTCCGGCCTTCTCGGACCCCGACTCCATGGACCGGAACTTGTAGATCGTGAACACCTGTCTGTCCTTTCCCACCCTTTGCTGGGTGTAGAAGACGGGGCCGGGAGAGTCGAGCTTGATGGCAATGACGGCAAGGGCTATAACGGGACTCATGAAGAAGAGGATGATCCCCGATGCGAGAAAATCGATGAGGCGCTTGAGCTTCTGCGCGAAGTCGGCGCGGAGGAGATAGAAGCCCTCCGCGAAGAGAAGCCACTGGTCGGCGATGCCGCGCACCGGGATCCGACCCGTCAGAGCCTCGTAGACATCGGCCATGTCGCGCACATCGATCCCCTTGAGACGGGCGTCGAGTATGGTGCGTATCAATCGCACAGACCGGTTCTTCGGTATCGCGAGGATGACCGTGTGCGCCCCCGTACCGGCGGCAACGTTAAGGAGTTGGTCGCTCCCGCCCATTATGGCCGGGTATCTTTCAGTGTCGACCTCGTCGAGGTTGTCGTCGAGGAACCCCTTCACTTCGTACGGCGACAGGGGTGACTTGAGCAATCTGCAGATGGTCCTGCCGCAAAACCCGGCCCCGAGTATCAGTGTCGGGACCTTCGGGCCCGTCTTCTGGAAAACGATCCCGTAGCTCCAGCGCCAGAGATTGAGGAAGTACCACGCGAGAGAAGCCTCGATGACCATGACGCCCCTGCCATAGGGGCCTAAGGGGACAGCGTAGAAGACGCAGACGGCAAGCAGGGTCCCGAGGGTCACCGCTATGGCGCTGCGAAAGGTCGTCTCCCAGGAACGGAATACGCGCTCCACATTGTAGAGGTCGAAGATATAGAGGGCCAGCGGGTACAACACGAGGGTGGAGATGGGTCCAATGGAATAGTGGAGAAGGGCCCTGCCACCGAAACCCACCCTGAGCCCGACGGCCGCGATGATGGCCAGCGAGATGAGAACGACATCGCCGAGAAGCAAAAGCCAGCGGTACCGGGGAAACCCCAGCGGCACCTCCGCATCGGCCTGCGGCCTCCTCTCGTTCCGTCCGTCCTCTACGGCGGTTTCGAGGGGGTCCGGGCCGCGGCGCACCTCGACGCGGCCCGCAGGAAAGTATCCCTGGACCGTCGGGTGGTAGGGAGCCCCGGTTTCGGGGTGCAGGTATTTTTCCATGTTCTTTCCCTGTTCCTCCCCGTTACAGGTAGTTGTAGATGCACTGGGGAATGTAGTGCTGCTGCTTGTTGAAGACGACGCCGAGAACGGTCCCGCCGTTCTTGATGACCTTTTCCTTTACGCTCAGCGCCACCTGCCACCGTGTCTTCTCCGCCTCCACCACGATGATCACCCCGTCGACAAGAGGGATGATCGAGGGCCCGCTCGTATACATCATCGCCGGCGGGAGATCCACCACGATGAGCTCGAATCTCTCCTTGAGAAGGTCCCAGAACCCCCCGCCGTTGCCGAAGTCGATCACCTGCGGCCCCGTCGGGTCGGACAGGCGAAAGAGAGGCAGTATGCACAGACTGGTCCCGTCCACCGGGCACAGGGCCTTCTCGATCTGCCCTGCCGCGAGGCTTGCGTCCAGCTTGAGGTCAGGGTCCATTTCCGGATAGACAAGTCCGTTGTAGCTTCCATCGCAGTCGACGAGTACGACCTCTTTCTCCATCCGCGACGCCACGGTCTTCGAGAACTCCCGGGCGATCGTGGAAGTCCCCTCGCTTGAACGGGACCCCACAAAAAGGACGGAACGATGCCCCTTGCCCGGGAGGGCCGCGGTGATCGTCTGATAGAGGGTGCTCATCTCAAGCTCCATGCCCGCCCTGCTGCCGTTCGTCCCTTCGACACGCGGGACGGCCGCCGGGGGGGAAGGCTCGGGCTCAAGGGGTACCCCCTCCGCTTCCCGATAATTCTCCAATGCGTCATAGATCCTGCTCATTTTGCCTCCTTTACGGGACGGGTCTTCTCACCATCCCTGATACCTCTTCCATTGCTCGCCGCGGAAACATCCTCACCCAGGGCACGGAAAAAGCGGGGGTTACCGGCCGGTACCTTCACCCTCCTCGGACAGGAGGGGAAAGGTCAGCATGCCGCCGGCATGGATGACATCCGGGTTCACAACCTGAGGATTGTTCTTCTGGATCAGCCGGAGGGTCCTCTCGTCGGATCTTCCATACACCTCTCTCGACAGCTTGATAAGGGTATCTCCGTGCGCTATTGATTTCTTTACCGCCTCGCTCCTTTTCTCCACGACCGACGGGAGCGCGGCACCAGCGCCCGGCCTGGCATCCGCCGACGGCGGGTTCTCATCTGCGGGGGGTGCCTCCTGCTGCGGGGCGGCGGCGGACGGCGGTGGCGCCTCACCCGTTACCGCGGCCGGCGGCGGCGGAACGATCGTGGCCACCCGGGCGCTCTCCTTGTTCTGCTCCACGTAAGCGAGGGTCCGTATCTTGCCGAACACGGTCTCCTGGTTCGGCAGGAACCATGCCATCGCGATGAGCGCCACCGTCAGGGCCGAGAGGGCGGGAAACCACCACCGTCCGGCGGAGGGCCATTTCAACCCGTCGAAATCGCGTATGATCTCCCGTGCGATTCCCCGGGTCACAGGTTTTCTGCGATAGCCGAAACCGGTGATGAGCGCGTTGTCGCACAGGACGTTCATGACCCGCGGAATACCCTTCGCCTTTTTGACAATGGCCTTGATCGAGGCCGGGGTGAAGACCGCCGACGGCGACACACCGGCTTTCTCGAGCCTGTACCGGATGTACTCCATGCTCTCGTGCTCCGTGAGGGGCAGGATCGTCGACCTGATGGCGAGGCGCTGCCTGAGCTGTCTCAGTCTGTGCTGCTGCAGCTCCTCCTCGAACTCGGGCTGCCCCACGAGGACTATCTGGATGAGCTTGTCCCTCGATGTCTCGAGGTTGGAGAGCATGCGCAGGTTCTCCAGGGTGTCGACGGGCATGTTCTGCGCCTCGTCGACAACAAGGACGATCGTGTTCCCCGCTCTGTATTCCTCTATGAGGACCTCATACAGCCGATTGGTCATCTCCACGACATCGCTCGTCTCCACGGGGAGTTCCAGCTCCTGGTAGATCGTTTTCATGAGCCCCTCGAAGCTGAGCCTGGGATTGAAGACATAGACGATCTTCAGGCGCTTCTTGTCGGCCTTCTCGAGATAGGACCGCAGTATCGTCGTCTTTCCGACACCGACAGCACCGACAATTGCGACAAAGCCCTTCTTCTCCTCTATGCCGTAAATGATGGCCGCAAGCGCCTCCTTGTGACTCGGACTGAGATAGAGGAACTCGGGGTCCGGCGTGATATGGAAGGGCTGCTTCCGGAGATTGTAAAAGTTGAGATACATGGCTCACCATCCCATCATGATTTTTTTCAGTCGGCCGGCGTGCGGTCATTTCTTCGTCACCGTGATGAGAACGGGCACGCCGAGGCTGTTCTCCGCGCTCGCGGGCGTCGGCATGCCGGGCGTCATAAGCTCGAGGATGATAGCAAGAGCTATGCCTGCCGCGATACCGCCGAAAAAGCCCGCGCCGAGCATCTGGCTTCTCGTGAGTCTCTGTTTCTTCGGAAAGGCGGGGACCGTTGCCTTCTGGACCACGCTGACAGCCACCATCTTTTGCCGGTCCATGTCGTCCATAATGAGGGACTCTTCCAGCTTCCGGGAATAGATC
>Ga0123328_1004404_pt1 | contig 11492 bp, 9 predicted proteins | sample BioC12SIPDNA_2_FD_89702 | JGI IMG/M metagenome (GOLD analysis project Ga0123328, IMG submission 89702) | Anaerobic biogas reactor microbial communites from Washington, USA - Biogas_R1_A C12 SIP DNA | ecosystem: Engineered > Bioreactor > Anaerobic > Unclassified | place: Washington, USA...
AGTTCGACCGCGGCTTCCTCTCCCCCCATTTCGTCACTAATCCCGACAAGATGGTGGTGGAGCTGGATAACTGCTACATCCTGATCTACGAAGAGAAGATCTCCAGCAACAAACACCTGATTCCGCTGCTGGAAGCGATCAGCAAGGCCAACAAGCCGCTGCTGATTGTGGCCGAGGACGTGGACGGCGAGGCCCTGGCGACGTTGGTCGTCAACAAGCTCCGCGGGATTCTCAATGTCTGTGCGGTCAAGGCCCCCGGCTATGGCGACCGGCGCAAAGCGATGCTGGGCGATATCGCCGTACTGACCAACGCCAAGCCGATCTTCAAGGATCTGGGCATTGAATTGGAGAGCGTCAAGCTGACGGACCTCGGCCGCGCCAAGCGGGTGCGCATCACGTCCGACGAGACGATCATCGTCGGCGGAGCCGGTTCGAAGGAATCGATCGACGGGCGGGCCAGCCAGATTCGCCACGAGATCGAGCAGACGACCAGCGACTACGATCGGGAGAAGCTGCAGGAGCGGCTGGCCAAGCTCGCCGGTGGTGTTGCCCAGATCCACTGCGGCGCAGTTACTGAAACGGAGATGAAGGAGCGCAAGGCGTTGCTGGAAGATGCCCGGGCCGCCACTCAGGCCGCACTGGAAGAGGGCATCGTGCCGGGTGGCGGCGTGGCCCTGCTCCGCTCCGAAAAAGCCCTGGATAAACTGGAACTCAACGACGATGAGGCGCTCGGGGTGGGCATCATCCGCCGCGTGCTGGATTACCCGCTGCGGGCCATCGCTGATAATGCGGGCGTCGATGGAGCGGTGGTCGTCAGCCGCGTCCGCCGCCAGAAAGGCAAGAACGAAGGCTACGACGTGGAAAAGAACGAGTACACCGACCTGCTGGAGGCCGGTGTTGTCGATCCGGCTAAAGTGGTCCGCACAGCGCTCCAGAACGCCGCCAGCGTGGCCTGCCTGCTGCTGACCACCTCCGCACTCGTCACCGATATCCCCAAAGAGCCCGAAACGCCCGGACCGGGTGACCCGCATGACCATGGCATGGGCGGCATGGGCGGCATGGGAGGCATGGGAGGCATGGGAGGCATGCCCGGCATGATGTAATGCGACGACCGGTCTGCGGGTGTGGCGTGGTGCCCGCCCGCGCGGCAAATGAAGGCCAGGCCATCGGACGGTGGGCGGTAAGCGATAACCGACAACCGACATTCAACATTCAACATTCAACATTCAACATTCAACAACCAACAATTGGCACATAGACGAGAGAAGGAATACGGACGATGTCAAAGATCAAGATTCGACCTCTGGATGATCGCGTGGTAGTGGAACCGTTGGCGGCAGAAGAAACCACGGCTGGCGGCATTGTGTTGCCCGATACGGCCAAGGAGAAGCCGCAGCGTGGGATCGTGGTGGCGGTTGGTCCCGGCAAGTTGCTCGACAACGGCCAGCGGGGCGAACTGTCGGTGGCCGTGGGAGACGAAGTGATTTACGGCAAGTACGGCGGGTCGGATATCGAGATTGGTGGTGACGAGGTGAAGATCCTGCGCGAGAGTGACATTCTGGCCAAGGTGATCAAATAGGCTGGTCGGGAGCGGGGCGCTGCCGACGGGCCAAGAGGACGGCGTGGCGTGCTCCGGCGGAATCGAAACAACAAACCCATGTGATGTTGAGGGCTTTCAAGCGTGGCAAAACAATTGCTTTTTGAAGACCATGCCCGGCAGAAGATGATGCAGGGCGTGGATAAACTGGCGGACACCGTGGCCATTACGATGGGGCCGACGGGGCGCAACGTCATCATCAACAAGTCCTACGGCGGACCGACGGTCACGAAGGACGGTGTGACGGTGGCGAAGGAGATCGATCTGGAGAACCGTTTCGAGAATATGGGGGCCAAGCTGGTGGTCGAGGTTGCTCAGAAGACCTCGGACCTGGCGGGTGACGGCACGACGACGGCCACTGTACTGGCGCGGGCCATTTTCCGGGAAGGCCTGCGCAACATCGTGGCCGGTGCGAATCCGGCAGCGTTGCGGCGCGGCATTGAGAAGGCGGTGTACGCGGCGGAAGCCCACTTGCTGGAAATGGCCAAGCCGGTTTCGGAGAAATCGGAAGTGGTCGACGTCGGCGCGATCAGCGCCAACAACGACAAGGCCATCGGGCAGTTGCTGGCCGAGGCCCTGGAGCGGGTGGGCAAGGATGGCGTGATTACGGTGGAAGAGGGCAAGACCACCGAGACGAAGGTCGAGTACGTCGACGGCATGCAATTCGACAAGGGGTTCATTTCACCCTATTTCATCAACGATCCGACGACGATGGACTGCAGCCTGGAAGACGCCTTCATCCTGATCCACGAGAAGAAGATCAGCAACATCCGCGACCTGATCCCGATTCTCGAGCGGGTGGGTCAATCGGGTCGTCCGCTGTTGATCATTGCGGAGGATGTGGAGTCGGAGGCGCTGACGCTGCTGGTGGTCAACAAGCTGCGTGGGACGCTGAACGTATGTGCCGTGAAGGCGCCGGGATTCGGCGACCGCCGCAAGGCGCTGCTGGGTGACATCGCCATTCTCACCGGCGGTACGCTCATCAGCGAGGACCTGGGCATCGCGCTGGAGAACTTGACGCTCGAGCACCTCGGCCGCGCCAAGAAGATCACGGTCGACAAGAGCACGACGACGATTGTCGAAGGCGCCGGCAAGCGGTCGGATATCGACAAACGCGTCGAGCAGATCAAGGTGCAGATCGAGCAGACCGACAGTGACTATGACAAGGAGAAGTACCAGGAACGCCTGGCCAAGCTGGCCGGCGGCGTGGCGGTGATCTCGGTCGGGGCGGAGACCGAGGCCGAGATGAAGCAGAAGAAGGCACGCGTGGAGGATGCCTTGCATGCGACGCGCGCGGCGGTGGAAGAAGGGATTCTGCCCGGCGGCGGCATCGCTCTGCTGGCGTGCACGGAGGCGGTCACGGCAGCGCGGAATGCCGCGCGCGGCGACGAGAAGATCGGTGTCGACATCGTGTTGCGGGCACTGTCCGCACCCCTGCGACAGATTGCCGCCAACGGTGGCATCGACGGATCGGTCGTGGCCGATGAGGTGTCTCAACGGCCGGCCAACGTCGGGTATGACGCCAACACCGGCCAGTACGTGGATATGTTCAAGGCTGGTATCATCGACCCGGTGAAAGTGGTCCGCACGGCGCTGAGCAATGCGGCGAGCATCGCCGGCTTGATGCTGACCACCGAGACACTGGTCACCACCTACGACAAGGACGACAAGAAGAAGACGCGGGTGGAAGGCAGTGTTGCATAAGCCAGCATTGCTTGATTGCTTGGCGTACCGCTCGGCCTGTTGCCCGGTGTATTGAGGGGTGGTCGCGGTGCACGCGTGGCACCGCGACGTCCCGAGACGGGGTTGGAAGACCAGCAGCCCCCTGGCAATTGTTGGCAGGCCACTTCGTCACGAAGTGGCCTGCTTGTGCTTGGCGGCCAGCGGACGCCCGGGCGGCGGTGGGCGCGCCGGAGTTGCACCCGCTGTGTCTGGGCGATGAACGTGCGGAACTTACGGTGGCCGATGTGCCATGGCGACGATGGCTGACAAAGCGGATTACTATGAAGTGCTCGGTGTCTCTCGTACCGCATCGGCGAAGGAGATTGCCGCAGCGTATCGCAAGAAGGCCATCAAGTATCATCCCGACAGCAATCCGGGTGACCAGAACGCCACGCAGAAGTTCAAACAGGCCGCAGAGGCCTACGAAGTGTTGTCCGATGCCGAGAAGCGGGCCCGCTATGATCGTTACGGGCACGCCGGACTGGAAGGCAGTGCGACCCAGTTCCACGATGTGGAGGATATCCTCGAGGCTTTTGGGGATATGTTCGGCGGCGGCATCTTCGGCGATTTCTTCGGCGGTGGGCGGCGTGGTCGCCGCGCTCACCGGGGGCAGGACATCCGGTGTGACGTGACGTTGGACCTGGAAGAGGCGGCGCGGGGTACAGCGAAGACGGTGGAGTTCCAGCGGAGCCGCGTCTGTCCGCAGTGCGAGGGTTCCGGCGCGGCTCCCGGCTCGTCGCGCGAGACGTGCCGCCGTTGTGGCGGGCACGGTCAGGTGGTGCAGGCCGCCGGCATTCTGCGCGTGCAGACGACATGTCCGACATGCCGCGGGGCCGGTACGGTGGTGGCTCAGCCATGCCAGGCATGCCGTGGTTCGGGCTTTGTGGCCGGGACAGTCAAACGCGAAATCCGCATCCCCGCGGGGGTCGACAACGGCGTCCGGCTGCGTCTGACGGGTGAAGGTGAACCGAGCCCGGACGGCGGACCGCCGGGCGATTGCTACTGTTTCATCCATGTGCGCGAGCACGCGCTGTTCCATCGCGATGGCAGCCACCTGGTGCTGCAGTTGCCGATTGCCTACAGCCAGGCGGCGCTCGGCGCGACGATCCCGGTACCCACGCTCGATGGCATGGATGAGCTGACGGTTCCGGCCGGGACGCAGTCGGGTGAAGTCTTCCGGCTGCGCAAACGCGGCATGCCGGATCCCAACGGCGGACCGCGCGGCGATCTCCTGGTACAGACGTTTATCGAAGTGCCCAAGAAGCTCAGTGCGAGCCAGGAAACGCTGCTGCGCCAGCTGGCGGAGTTGGAACGGGCGGACGTGACGCCCCATCGGCGCAGTTTTCTGGACAAGCTGCGGGACTACTTCGCTCCAACCGAGGACCAATCTGGTGAGGACCAAGCCTGATGTCAGACGAAGCCCACAAGCAGCCCGCTCAACCTCTTGACCAAGCCACGCCCCACGCCGAGGCGGTCACACCGCCCGAGACCCCCGCACCGACAATGCCGGACCCGGCGGCCGGGACGGCGGAAGCGTCCGGCACTGCGGGGGCGGTCCCCGAGGAGTCCGCCCTGGCGGCTCAGGTCGAGGACCTGCAGGGCCGTAATCTGCGGTTACAGGCCGAATTGGAAAACGTCCGCAAACGGATGGCCCGTACGCTGGAGGAAGAACTCCGCTACGCATGCCTCCCGCTGATGGGCGATCTGCTGCCTGTGATCGACAACCTGCAGCGGGCGGTGGAAGCCGCCGCGCAGCACGAGCATGCGCCGGCACTGTTGGAGGGCGTGCAGCTGGTAATCAGCCAGCTGCACACGGTGCTGGAGCGTCACCATTGCACGCAGATCGAGGCGCAGGACGCTGCCTTCGATCCGTATGTGCACGAAGCGGTTGCGCAACTGCCCAGCCCGGACCATGAACCGGGCCAGGTGAGCCATGTCACCCAGCCCGGCTATCAGCTGCACGACCGGGTGATTCGCCCGGCCCACGTGATCGTGGCCGCGCCTCGCGAGGCGGCCGCGGAGTCGGCCGAACCACCCTGCGCCGCGGAAGAGGAGTCGTAGCCTGCCCCCGGACAGTGGTGATGCCCCACCGCTTGCCGGACCTTCACGCCGGGTAGCCCTCGCGACCAATTCTCGATAAGCTGTTCAACACGGAGACACGGTGATGCCCACATATGATTATGAATGTACTGCTTGTGATCATCAGTTTGAGGAGTTTCAGTCGATCACCGCGCCGGTTAAACGCAAGTGCCCCCAATGCGGCGAACTGAAGCTGAGGCGGCTGATTGGGGCCGGCGCGGCCGTCGTGTTCAAGGGGTCCGGTTTCTACCAGACCGACTATCGCAGCGAATCCTACAAGAAGCGGGCGGCCGAAGACACGTCCAGCTCGTCCCCCGCCAAGAGCGACAAGGGGGCCGGGACCGCTGCCAAATCGAAGAAGACAAGCTCCGACGCCAGCAGCCAGATCGCCTCGTGATCGTTGCGCCGACGGCCCGCGTGCCGATCCGTTCCCGCGACGTGTGAGACCCAGTCATGGCCCAGCTAACCTGTCCAACTTGCCACCGGCCGTTCGACTCGACGCGCAGCGACGCGATGCCGTTCTGCTGCGAGCGCTGCCGGCTGGTCGATCTGCACCGCTGGTTGAATGAAACGAATACCCTGACGGTCATACACGAAGATGACGATGGCGAGGGACTGATGACGGACGAGTGACCACCCCACGCATGCTCGCCATTTCCCATTCGTCATTCGCCATTCGCCATTCCCCCGAGGTTCTCCCATGACTGTGCAGACTCACGAGCTACGCCAGGCGGTGTGGGGAGAGTTGTTTCCGTGGCTGATGATCGTGCGTGCGCTGCGGCTGGCGACCAGCGGTCCGCTGCTGCTGGTGGCCACGGCGGCGCTGCTCCTCCTGCCGCTCGGCTGGCAGCTGGCCGATCTGGTGTTGGACGATCCGGCGGATCCGCACACGGCCGCGCTGCGGACCGGCGATCTGGACGCGGCGTGGGTCCATCCGCGGCAGGCAGCGGCTTCCGAACTCCAGACGCTGCCGCGTCTGGCCTGCCCTGGTTCGGGACGCGCGCTGATCACCCCGATGCTCCAGGTGCTTCCGGGGGGCGTGCAGCCGGTGCGTTACCTGTTTGACATCGACCGGCCGTGGAGCGAGCTGGGGTACGTGGCGCTCGGCACGCTGTGGCAGGTGCTGGTGTGGGGCTTCTTTGGGGCGATCATCGTGCGGATGGCCGTAATGCAATACGGGCGGGAGGAGCGGATTGGGCTGGTGGATGCGGCGCGGTTTGTCGCCGACCGGTACGGAGCGTTCGTCGGATCGCCGCTGTTCGTCCTGGCGCTGATGGGCGTCCTGGTGCTCGGTTCTATCCCGGTAGGCTGGCTGCTCCGATGGGACGTAGGGGTGCTGGTGGGCGCGCTGCTGTGGGGCTTCGTGCTGCTCGGCGCGCTGCTGGCGGCCGTGCTGTTCGTCGGGATGCTCTTCGGCTGGCCGCTGATGTGGGCCGCCTTGAGCACTGAAGAGACGGGGGATGTGTTTGAGGCGATGCAGCGATCGTTCAGTTACACGTTTGGGCGGCCGCTGCACTATGCCTGGTACGCGCTGGTGGCTCTGCTGGCCGGCTCCGCGGCGTTCGTCGTCGTGGAGTGGATAGCGGAGCTGACCGTGTACTTCAGTTACTGGCTGGTCTCCTGGGGGGCCGGCTCCGATACGCTGCACAAACTCGCGGGTTCCGATGGGTGGCGACTGGCCGGCGTGACGATCATCAGCGGGTGGGAGCATCTGGTGCGGATCGTCGCGTCATCCTTCCGCTACGCGTACTTCTGGTCGGCCACCGGTGCGATCTATTTGTTGCTGCGCCGCGACTCGGATCGGATCGAGTTCGACGTGGTCCACGTGCCCGACCAGCAGGTGCGATTCTCGCTCCCACCCCTGACGACCGACGACGCTGGCGTGCCCGGCGTATGAAGAAATGACGAATGACGAATGACGAAGCACGAGGGAATGACGAATGGCGGATGGCGAAGCACGAGGGAATGACGAATGATTGATGGGCTGCACGTGGTTCCCTAGTGCTTTGTTACCCCTTCAGTTGCATTGTTCGCGCCACACGAGTCGCATTGTCATTCGTTCTCCGTCCCGGCCGTGGCCGCTAGATGGCACCGGGTCCCGTGGCGGTGCCGCCGATGCGGGTGACGTGTTCCAGGGGGAGCACGAAGATCTTGCCGTCCCCGATATTGCCGTCCGGCCCGGTCCGGGCCACGCTGACGATGGTGTCGACTGTCCGGTCGAGGAAGTCATCGTTGACGGCGATTTCCAGGGCGATTTTGCGTAGCAGGTCGGTCTTGTATTCCACACCTCGGTAGTGCTCCGTGTGGCCGCGCTGGCGCGCGAAACCCTGGGCATCGCACACGGTCATGCGTTCCACACCGATCTTGACCAGCGCCTCGCGCAGGGCGCTGAGCTTGGTGGGCTGGATTATGGCGATGATCATCTTCACTTGGTCGTTCTCCGAGGCACGTTCTGCGGCCGGCGTGCGTTACCCATCGATTGGCGCGTCGGGTCGGCGATACAATCAGAGGGCTCGCCGAGTTGACGTGGGAGTCGTACGGCAGACAGGATAGCACGCCGAGCCGAAGCGAGGGAAGAAAGATCACCGCATTTTCGTGTCCACAGGAGCTCTGGTTGCCTCTGGCACGCTGCGTGTTGCCGCAGTACCCGCACGGGGATCGTGTGGTGCCGGTGCAATACCTGGGCGCAGCGGGCGGGTTCAGCGGCGCCGAGGTGTGGCAGCTGGCAGCGCCATCCGGGGCGCTGTGTCTGCGCGGCGGGCCACCCGGCGTGCTGGATCCGGCGCGCTGCGTGTGGATCCACGCCCAGCTGGCGCGGATCGCCGGTGCCGGGTGTCAGCTCGTGCCGCAGGCCTTGCCGACGCTCAGCGGCGCGACGTGGGTGACATACGGGGGGCGACTGTGGGAGTTGTCGCCGTGGCTGGCCGGCACCGCCGACTACCGGCGGGCCCCGACACGGGACAGACTGGAGGCGGCGATGCAGAGTGTCGCGCACCTGCATTGTTGCGCGCGCCGGGGGCCGGCCGGCCGGTCCGGTCCCGCGAGCTCGCCGTCGCTCATCCAACGCTGCCGGCTCATGGAGCAGTTGGAGGCGGGGCTGGGGGACGAGTTGGGGCGCGCGGTGCAGCGGCAGGCGTCGCCCGAGCTGGTGCCGCGGGCCCGCCTGATCCTTGAGCACTATCGCCGCTGCGCGACAGAGGTGCTGCGCGAAGTGCGGGCCGCCGTGCGGAGACGCACGCCGTTGCAGGTCTGCCACGGGGATCTGTGGCACGATCACGTGCTGTTCAGCGGCTCACGCGTCACCGGCCTGGTCGACTTCGCGGCCATGAAGACCGACTCGCGCAGCCTCGACATTGCACGTCTGCTCGGCAGTCTGGTCCAGGACGACAGGCCGGGCTGGAAGATCGGGCTGGCCGCCTACGAACAGATGGAACCGCTCTCGGACGACGAGCGCGCTCTGATTCCCGTCTTCGACCGGTCGAGCGTCGTGCTGTCGGGCATGAACTGGCTGAGGTGGCTCCTGCTCGAACGGCGCGAGTTCGCCGACCGGCAGTGCGTGCTGCGGCGGCTGGACACCATCATCGCGCGGATGGCCGCGATGCAGCAGTTGGGAGACGGGCCGAGCGGCACCCTGGGATGCGATTGATGTGCGGGATGCACCGCGGCACCGCGGCAGGCCTTGGAACGCAGCGGTTGACCGTGGCGGAATCGGATCGGTAGAATCAGGCCGCCCCGGTGCCGCGGATCCAAGAGGGGCGGATCCAGAGGGGGGCGGGCCCGTAATAACGAGTCCGTAACGAAATCGCCCGCTCAGGCGTCTATGGAGATGTCCGGGCTGATGCAGGCCTGGCCAGAGTTGGCGATGATGCGGGGGTGCGATGGAGCCCCGTTTGACTGCTTGCCGTAAGGGACGATGCATTGATGTACCGCAGGATGGGCAGGATGGGATGGATGCTGGCAGTCCTGGTTGTGTGGTCCGCGCTGGGAACGTGCGTTCATAGCCAGGCTCCGCCAATGGAGGATGAGGCGCCACCGGCTTTTGACGGTTTGTTTGGTGCGGATCTGCTGTCTCTGGATGCACCCGAGGACGATGCGACCGGGGCGCATGTGCAATTCACGGGGATGTTCCAGCTCCAGGAGGGATCGCGCAGCGGCCGTCTGACGCTCACGGCCACGATGCAGCCGGGCTACCACGTGTATTCGACGACGCAACCGCGCGGCGGGCCGTTGCCGACGGTGATCCAGGTGCTGGAGTCTGCGGACTATCGACTCACGGGCGAGTTCGCAGCCGACCGCGACCCGAGCGTGCATGAAGACGCGGCGTTTCCCGGCGTTCGCCTCGAGCAGTTCGAGCGTGAGGTGACTTGGACGGCACCATTGGAGCTGGCTGAGAGCGCGGAGCTGGAGAGCCTGCAGATTCACGCCACGGTGAATGGCCAGTTGTGTGAAGCGAGCGGGTCCTGCGAGTTGATCGCCGACGTGCCAGTGGTGGCGTCGTTTGCCGGTTACCTGCCGTCACCGCAGGCTGCGGGGGAGTTCCGGGATGAGGACGGCCACATCACGCTCGTTGGGCACGTGGAGCCGAAAGTCGCCGCGCCGGGCGGGACGATCCACCTGGTCGTGACGGCCCGGCTGGCTCCCAACAGGCACGTGTACGGATGGGCCGCGAGCGATCCGAACAAGATCTCGAAGCCGGCGCTGATCGTCCTCCGCAAGACATCGGGCTGGCGACATGGGAAACCGCAGGCATCGGTCGAGCCCAAGGCGGTGGAGTCGGGGCTGCCGGAGGAGCCGATCCAGTACTATCACGAAGACACGGTGTCGTGGACGGTTCCACTACAGGTGCCGAAGGACGCGGTAGCGGGCCAGTACGAGCTGGCCGGCGCGATTGGTTTCCAGACGTGTACCCCGACCAATTGCGATCCGCCGAGAGGTGTCGATTTTCAGGTGCAGGTGGCGGTATCGCCGCAGCCGGTGCGGGGGACGATTCCGCTGGAGCTGACGCCGACCAGTTACGCCAAGGTGGCGCAGGATGCGGCGGTAGCCGCGGACGCGTTGTCGCACAAGGCGGGTGGCACGGCTGGCGCGGCCAGCATGGACTGGAGCGACAAGTCGTTGGTGGCCGTCTTGGGGCTGGCGTTCCTGGCCGGCCTGATCCTGAACGTGATGCCGTGTGTGCTGCCCGTGATCGGATTGAAGATCATGGCATTTGTCCAGCAGGCGGGTGGCAGTCGCCGCGAGATATTGTCGCTCAACCTCTGGTTCTCGCTGGGGCTGCTGACCGTCTTCTGGATCCTGGCCGCGGCGGCCATCTTCGCCGGTTACAGCTGGGCGGAGCATTTCGGCAGTGTCAGATTCATGGTGACGATGATCGGGATCGTGTTCGCGTTCGGGTTGAGTTTCCTGGGCGTGTGGGAGATTCCGATACCTGGTTTTGTCGGCTCGAGTGCCGTGCAGAATGCGGCCGAGCGGGAAGGGGCCATCGGCGCTTACAGCAAGGGCGTTTTGTCGACCGTGCTGGCGACACCCTGTGCCGGGCCGCTATTGGTGCCGACGGTGAGTTGGGCGATTGGTCAGCCGGCCGGCTTGACGTGGCTGGTCTTCACCTGCATCGGGCTGGGCATGGCCTCGCCCTATCTGCTGATCGGTGCCTTCCCGCGGCTCATCGAGTTCCTGCCCAAGCCCGGGTTGTGGATGGAGACCTTCAAGCAGCTGATGGGGTTCCTGCTGATCGGGACGGCGATTTTCCTGTTCAATTCGCTGGAGCACAAGTACGCCGTGCCGACGTTGACGTTGCTGCTGGGCATCGGGATAGGCTGCTGGTGGTTGGGGCGGACGCCCATGACGGCTGCCCTGCCGATCCGTCTGCTGGGCTGGGGCAAGGCCCTGGCCACGATCGCCGTGGCAGCGGTGATTGGTTTTCTCGTCCTGGTGCCGCGGCACGAGCTGCCGTGGATCCCCTATAGCCGCGCCGTGTTGGATCAGCACTTGGTGGAGGGACGCACCGTGCTGGTCGATTTCACGGCGGACTGGTGTATGACCTGCAAGACGAACGAGGCGGTCGCCTTGAACCGAACCGAAGTCGCGCGGCGTA
>Ga0123328_1004408_pt1 | contig 11483 bp, 10 predicted proteins | sample BioC12SIPDNA_2_FD_89702 | JGI IMG/M metagenome (GOLD analysis project Ga0123328, IMG submission 89702) | Anaerobic biogas reactor microbial communites from Washington, USA - Biogas_R1_A C12 SIP DNA | ecosystem: Engineered > Bioreactor > Anaerobic > Unclassified | place: Washington, USA...
TGTTGAGTCTGCTGTATAAAAATGCCCCTGCCGAGAGGAGCAGAAACAGAAGGCCGAGGAGGATAGCCGCCCTCGCTGTTCTGAATGCGGATGCGAAAAAGGATTCCAGTTTTCTTGCGCTGTCCGCGCTCTTGACTGAAAGATCAAGAAAAGCCGAGCCTTTTAATGACTTCAGGGTCTCCGTCCCGGCCTTTTGGATGTATTTTGAAGAGAGGGAAGAGCTTTCTGCGGTTATGACATTATATATCGGCATGTCTGCCGAGCGTGAGTAATCGGCGAACCATTTCTCAAGGGTCTCCGCGGCATTTTCCGATGGGGGCATCCATCTGTATAAGACAGGAGAGCCGTCTTTAAAAAGCATCCCGGAGGTGCCGCCGTCAGTGCTCCATATTGCCAGACCGCTGCCGCCCGTTTCATGCAGTAAAACCAGAGGGGCCGGCCAGATAGCGATGCCGTTGCCCAGCCTTTTCTCCGCCTCCTCTATCTCTGTTTTTGAAACGAACCATACGACCCCCTCAGTCCTGTAAGATCCCTGTTCAGTAACCTGGGGTATCATGAGAATCGAATCATCGTCGTTTCCAAGGAGAGATCTGAAGGACATTCTCAGGGCATCCCTCACCCTCCCGTTTTTCCCGAGTGGGAGAGAGAACGGGTGGACCGATAGCGTCCTGAGCTGAAGGAGGGCGATGACCCGTCCGTTTTTTGACGAAGACATCGGCACATTGCGGCATGCAATGTCCTCCTCGGTACAAAAACGGATATTTTCATTTGTTTTTAATTGTCCTGACGGATCATGTGAAAATAAGTTTTTCAGTTTGCCGGAATCCATCATCTGCCTTGCCTATTCCTCCCAGCGTACCAGGCTGCAGGAGTTGTTCTCCCGTTTAACTATGATCCTGAAATTCCTCTCTGTCTTCTCTCCATATGATACATTGATATTCAGACGAAAGTAAGTGCTTTCATAAGCGATAATATTGGAAAGTTTTGTAATGACCTCAGCAGGTATGTTGGGGATCTTTTTCAGATCATCCAGGCTTTTTATGGGATACATCAGCCTCAGCGCAGCAAAATTACGTGCCTGGGCTATGTCGATCTTATCGTCCAATATTGCTATGACCTCCGGGGGGGCGGTGTTGATATTCACTTTTTCTTTGCCGTAAACTGTAAGATAACCCGCAAGGCCTATCGGGATGTCTTTTGTTCCCCAAAGCACCCCGTCGTCTATCTCATCTATCAGTTTCAGTTCGGTGATATCGCACAGCTGCCGGTCGATACTGGCGTTCCTTTCGCTTCCTCCCAGCTTCTGCCTGCTGTCGGAATCGATGAAATCCAAAACTACCGCGGTAAGCCATGGCAAGCCGACATTTTCCCATATCCTTTCCCATGCGCCGCTGTACTCGGATCTGACGGTGACCCCGTCAGGAAGCAGGATGCCGTTTATAGGGATCTTGTCATCAAGGGGCTCTATGCTGACTTCTACAGTAAAACCGTCGATCTCGGATCTCATTATGCCATTGTAAGCGTAAAGGGGCTCAGATCTGCTGTCATATCCGTTATTATCCTGAGCGATCTTTTCTGATGCGTACTTACATGCGATCTCGGCAATGCTCCTGCTCCTGGCGATGAAGCTTACACTCTCCGCCCTTTGCATCTCAGTCCTTGCGAACCACGAAAATGCAGCCGCAGCGGCAAGCAGCAGCGCGGCCGATATCATTACCGGTATGAGGATGAACCCCTTATTCTTTGAGGATCGTCGGCAGCGAATCTTCATAAACTTGCTTTCTTCCGTTCAGTGTTATCGTGATCCTCATGGCTTTCGGGAGCTCCCCTGTATATTCATCGGACCATGACTCGCCGGACCAAACGGACAGCCTTAAGCCTTCTGCATCCTTAAGCACCATTTTGCCATCTTCCGGCCTCAGGTTGTCTGTATCCAAAGCTGTTGGCCCTGTCTCTTTATCGGATCCATCTGCAGGCCTCCATCCAGGCAGCTCCCATCTGTAGAGTCCCGGTTTATATTTATTGAGGCCTGATGAAGATACTATCTTATAAACCACCAGACCCGGCGCTCTGTTCTCCTTCACGGGAGCGGCCGACCAGATGAGCAGTCGGTCATCCTCCCTTATTGTAAGCCCTTCCTTGTGGACGATCCTGAAGACCGGGAAAGGACCGCACTGTGCAAAATTTCTTGTGTCACGGAAGATCCTCTCCGCCGCCTCCATAACTTTGACGTCTTTGCCCCAACCCTTCTGGACCGTCTCAAGCGACTGCACGGTAAAGACCAAAGGGACCAGGGAGGCAACAGCAATGATGCCGGTCAGCCCGACTGCGAGAAGTATTTCTATCAATGTGAACCCTTCATGTCTTCTCATCTTATATGCCTAACCATTCTCCCGCCTACTTGGACAAATGACCGATACCTATACAGCAGCATATGGCAGTAATGAATAATGCGTCATGAGGCAGATGTTATGTCTGTTTTGTGAACAGACCTGTATATAGTGAAAACAGATGCCGCAGCCCCTATAACGACAAAGAGCGCAAAGACCAGCACCCCGCCGTTTTTCAGTCCGTACTCCCTTATTGGGTCGGTAATAAGACGAAAAGCGCCGTAACCAAGGATGAAAATGGGCGTAAGCAGCGTATGGACGGAAGGCCTTTTTTTTAAAAATATCTTTTCGACCGCAGCCAGGAGGAGCATCATCCCCAGCATAAAGGCTGATTCGATCAGGGGATACGGATATCGGAAGAGACCGGGCGGGTCGTTCGGATAATTGACAGCGTACCATGGAATTTCGGAATGTACTGTTTCTATGCCTCTACAGCATCCTGCGAAAAAACACCCCAGCCTCCAGATCGCTATTGCCGCTGCCGCAGGGACTATGGCGGCGTCGGCAAAATCGTTCCACCTGATCTTCTCTCTGTATGATTTGTATATGCCTGCCAGGCCGCCGCATAGGATGCCGCCCGAAGAGGAGAGTTCTGCTGGGAAAAAAACCGTGGAGGATGGGTCGCCTGTAATAAACAGAACCGTTTTGCCGAAAAGATCAAAGAAGAGAGCGCCGCCGGCGGCTCCGAAAAATGTCCATAGTATCGCATCAGTGACCCTGTCATGATCAAGGCCATACTTATTCACGCCCCTGTATCGGGTCATGAACATGAAGACCACGATGGACAGAGTCCAAAAAAGATAGCTTGTACGTATAGTGATGAAAGAGTGCTGAAAGAGGATCGGGTGCATCATTCCATCTCCCTGCCTGTCGCCGCTTTAATATATCATTATTTGAGCTATTGAGAAATAAGGGTTTTTAAAGCAGGAGAGACCGAATGGCAGACAAAAAAAAAACGGCAGGCGCTTGCGCCTGCCGCCCTGGGGTGTGGTTTTGCGGATATTCTTATCTTATCAGCTGCAGAAGTCCCATGGTAAAGATCGGGAAGTATGTGAAAAGCAGGAGACATCCGACCATAGCCACGAACGCCGGTATTATCTCCCTAGAAATACTTTCTATGCTCTCTCCGGATATGGCGGAGGCCACGAACAGGTTGATCCCGTAAGGCGGTGAGATGAATCCGCAAGCCAGGTTGACTGTGATTATCAGTCCGAAATGAATGGGATCGATACCTATCATTTTGACTACGGGCAGAAGTATCGGTGTCAGGATTATAACGGCCGCTATGTTGTCCACGAAACAGCCGATGATAAGAAGGAACACGTTGATGATCATAAGCAGCAGGAACGGGCTGTCAACAAAGGCAGTCAGCCATGCCGCCATCTTCGCGGGGATCTGTGCCATTGCAAGATAACTCGCGAACGCCATCGAGAGCCCGATGAGGAATGATGTTGCCCCGTTGATGAGTCCGGTCGATTTGAGGCAGTCATACAGTGATTTCATATCCAGCTCACGGTATACGAACTTGCCTATGATCACGGAATAGACGACCGCTACGACTGCCGCTTCGGTCGGGGTGAAGATACCGCCGTAAATACCGCCGAGGATGATGATCGGCACAAGCAGCGCCCAGAAGGAGTCTTTGAACGCTTTGGAGACCTCGGAGAACCTCGGACGGTCTGTCATGGTTTTGTAATTGCGCTTCCTTGCAGTTATATAGCAGACCAACATCAGCGCTATGCCTATTATGATCCCGGGGATGATGCCGGCAATGAACATGTCGCCTATCGAACACTGCGCGACTACACAGTAGATCACGAATGGAATGCTCGGAGGTATTATGACTCCGATCGTGCCTGCAGCAGCTGTAATAGCCGCGGCAAAACCGGCATCGTACTTCCTTTCCTTCATCGAAGGGATCATAAAGGATCCGATGGCCGAGACTGTGGCCGGTCCGGAACCGGAAATGGCTGCAAAGAACATGCAGGCAAGGACCGTCACCATGGCAAGTCCTCCCACGATGTAGCCGACAAGGCTTTCGGCGAGGGCAACTAGCCTGCGTGAAATGCCTCCGTTGCACATGAGAGCGCCTGCAAGTATGAAGAACGGTATTGCGAGCAGCGGGAACGAATCGAGCCCTGTTACGGATTTTTGGGCAAGCATGATCATAGGTATGTCCGATGTTATCAGCATAGCAATGCACGTTGATAGCCCGAGTGTGATGCCTATGGGTATGCTGAGCGCTATTGTGACGATAAGGATGGAAAAAAGGATGACAGCTTCCATAATACCGCCTCCTATTCCGCTATCTCTGCCGCAGGTGATGCAGGTGCGGGCATGCCGTTTTTATGCAGCTTGTAGAATTCGACCAAAAGCCTCAGGCACATGAGGGCGCACCCCACCGGCACGGATGCATATGGCCAGGTCATCGGTATCCGCATCGCCGCAGATTCCTGCCCGGTCTCCTGGAGGAATATCAGCAGCATCGTCCCTTGCCATGCCAGGAAGAAACTGAAGACGAACCATACTATCAAAATCATATATTCGAAATATATGCGGTTTTTCCCTTTTATCATATTGGCGAACATTTCGACCCTGAAGTGGCTTCTTTCTTTAACTGCGTAGCTGGCGCCTATCCAGGAGAGCCAGAGGAAGATAAAACGGGCCAGCTCCTCGCTCCATGAGAGCGAGTTTGAAAAAACATATCTCATTACGACCTGGATAAAGACGATAACTGTCATTATGGCCATAGTCCAAACGCAGAAGTACTCTTCAAAATTATCAAGGAATTTTTTCACCGTCATAGCGGTCAGGACCTCCTCTAGTGCGAAAAGGCGCTTCCGTCCGCTTTGACGGGCGGAAGCGCTGGTGCTGATATGTTACTTCTGTACTTTCTTGATTATCTCCATGAGGTCTTTGCCGAGATCCTTCTCAAACATCGGGTAGACCTTTGCTGTTGCTTCTACAAAGGGTTTCTTCTCATCGGGGGTAAGGGTGTTGGCCTTCATTCCTGCCTTGATGACCTTATCCTTGAATGCGCTTTCCTCTTTTTCCATCATCTTGCGCTGTGCCAGTGTCGCGTCCTTGGCTGCCTTCACGACGAGTTTGTTGAGGTCTGCCGGGAGTTTTTCCATGAACTTCTTGTTTGCGATAAGGACCTCGTAAGAGAAGACATGTCCTGTCTCGGATACGTACTTCTGTACTTCGTAGAACTTACCGTCGTCGATCATTGCATAGGGGTTTTCCTGTGCATCAACAGTTCCCTGCTGCAGGGCGGTGTAAAGTTCTCCCCAGCTCATGGGCGTCGGGTTTGCTCCGAGTTCCTTGAAGAATGCGATGTGCATCGGGTTCTCCATCGTACGGATCTTCAGACCTTTAAGGTCAGCAGGGCTCTTGATGGGCTTCTTGCTGTTGGTCACGTGACGGAATCCGTTCTCCTGGTATCCGAGGATGAGGATGCCCTTTGCAGCCATATAGCTGTTGAGCTTCTCTCCGAGAATGCCGTCTACTGCTTCAAATGCTGCCTCTCTGGAGGTGAAGAGATAGGGCAGGTCGAGGGCCTGTATCCTCTTGTCGAATCCTGCGAGGGGCGATGATGACGGGATAGCCATCTGGATCGTTCCCATCTGTACACCTTCTGAAAGTTCACGGTCGCCGCCGAGCTGTCCGTTGGGATAAAGTTCGACCTTGATCTTACCTTTTGAACCCTCTTCTACCTGCTTCGCGAAAACTTCCTTCATCGCCTTCATCGTCGGATGCGACTCGGAACCGATATACCCGACCTTGATCGTGTACTCCGGAGCCGCGCAGGCGGTGCCTGCAAATACTGCCACTACTGCCATGATCATAAATACTGCAAAAAGCTTTTTCATTCACTGTTTCCCCCTTCGATTTTTGCGTTTTTGGAATTATAGAAAACGCCCCTGTGGAGCGTAACTACCGGTATGCCTATTTCTTTTTCCTTACGCGGATCTCGCCTTTGTCTGCGTCGACTTCGACGTAGTCTCCGTCCTCGATGGCCTCGTACGGGTCTGTGTCCATCTTGTCCACCATAGTACATCCGACCATTACTGCGGAGGATACTATTACCGGTTCGGTGTCGACGAGGATTATTGCCGCAGGCAGATTGTTTTTGACCCAGAGCTGATAGAAGCCGTCTACCTGGACGACTGAGCTGCCTTTGCCAGACTTCAGCACGAGCACTTTGTTCGCTATGCTTTTGCCGTGGATCGCATGGTTCCTCTCTATGACCGTCCCAGTCTCGGGATCTGTGAGGTAGAAGCACATCGCGTCGGTCGAGACGATCGCTTCTCCGCATCCGATGCCCTTTACGATCTTGCGGCACTTGTAGACTTTCATATCTTCAGACATTAGTCCAGCCTCCCTTTTATGGCTGCCTCGACGCAATCAGAAAGCCTGCGGATCGCGAACGGCTGTCCGCGGCGTTCCCTGTAGTAGGCGCACTTCGGTGAGTCTGTGACTCCCAGGTCCCCTTCAAAAGATTTCCAGCAGGGTTCGTCGATGCATGTGTTTCCTACCATGCGGACTCCCAGAAGTTCAAGCTTCTGACGTACCCTGGAACGTTCGGCTAGCTCAACGGCTCCGGATTCCGCAAGTATCCAGAATGCTGTGTTGGGGTGTACTTTCCTTCCCGCAAAGAGCCTTTCAACTTCGAGGATCTGTTTGTACGTGTAATGCGGGCACCCCAGCATTACAAGGTTGATGTCGCCTGTTGCGGCAGTCAGTTTTGACTCCTGGTCCTTAAGCGTCTTGTTTGTGATCAGTGCTGTTGAAGATGGCACTTTTTTGCCTCCGAAAGCTGCTTCGAGAGTGGGTGCCTCAGGCGTGATGCCTACCATGTGATACATGGCGACTGCTCCGCTAGTTGCGGCCTCTGCGCCGAAATAGAGGAAATCTTCCTGTGAGGGAAGGATCTTGTTTTTGAATACAAGAACAGGATTCTGAGAACCTGCTATCTCTCCGATGCAGTGTCCGAGCATTCCCCAGTCGTACGGTTCTTTAAGATCGGCATCCACTTCGATGAGGATGTCTCCGTGTCTGTTTTCGTCGAGGTGATATCCGTAATAGGGAGTCTTTCCGACCACTGCCGCGGCCAGCGCGCTTATCGATGATTCGCGGTTTGAACGGGCACCAAGTGCTCCGTTGACATATGGTGTCGCGCTGGACTCTGAAAATGCTATGTGCTCTCCGTAGAAGGGAACGTTTGAACATACTCCCGGGGCGCAGTGATACGTCAGTATCGCTCCTATTTTGCGGTATGCCTCTCCTGTGCGGTTAGCCAGATCGAGTTCCTCTTTTGTGACGTCATAGAATTTCGTAAGGTAGTCCGTGTCCCAGTAAGGGTTGGTCGTGGGCGGGACAGCGCATGTAGCGCCTCCTGCGACCAGGAGCTCGCACCAGTATGTGTCTCCCTCCTGTCCGCTGAGTGCAACGTGGGCACGCTTGATCGGGATGAGCTTTTCGGCATCGAAGGTGACGCCGAGCGCATAAAGCATTTCCATGGCTTTTTGTTTCCCCGCGCCTTCAGCTCCGTCGAGTATTCGTTTTTCTTCGTCAGTTAAAAACATTTCCAGCCGCCTTTCTTTATTGTTTTTTATCTAGGACAGGCAGTGATATCCCGCCTTTAGGAATGATGCCTATTGTTGCGTCGGGGATAATGCGCAGCGCTTCGTCAAGTGCAGCCTGCACGCTGGGGAACGGAGTGTACTGCATGGCTGCGAGGTCCTCCTCAGTCAGTCCGTCCGAGACGCAGAATATCTTCGACTTGTCCCTTGCCCTGCAGTTGCAGACAGAGAGGACCGCAGAGACCATATCTGCGCTCACATCCTCCGGAGATGCGGCGCGAAGCTTTGTAAGGACTTCTTCAAGCGGCATCGAGAGCCACTCTCTGAAGCGCGGATGGTTGTGAGCCAGTCCCTCTGTGCAGGGAGCTGCGAATATCACTATCCCGCCTTTTTTCACGGCGAAGTAGGCGCAGCTTGTGCCTTTGCAGCCCTGCCAGTAGTCCATGTCAGAAGGCGATGAGCTCACGATCACGATGTCTGCCGGTTCGGGCACCCTGATACTGAAAGATCTTTCCGCCAGTTTTACTCCCTCTCTGTGCGCTTTTATGAAATCTCCCGCAAATATGCCTGCCACTTCACCATCGCAGTTCTTTACCGTGTTGACGATAAAGGCGAGGCCCGCTATCTTTGCGACCTCTTCCATGCCAATGCGGCACGGATTGCCGTCTGCCATCCCGAGGGGGATGTCCGGGCAGAATCCCGCGGCGGCATGCGTTGCTGACGTGGTGACGAAATCGCAGACTCCGGGCTGGAGTATCTTCGCGCCTCCAGAGTAGCCTGCGTCGCAGTGCGGAACGATATTTCCGATGCCTATAAGGAGATCTGCCTGAAGCGCGTATCTGTTTACATGCACCGGGATACTGTAATCGCCCGCAAGGACTGTACCGAGATCTTCCATATCCTCGCTTACTGTTGCGTCGTGCTGCACAACCTTGAAGCGCCTTACCATTTCAGCCCCGAGTTTTTCGGTGATCTCAGCGTCCGTCATAAGCCTGTGCGTCCCCGGTGCGGTAAGGAAGCTCATCGCGCTGTCAGGGACTCCGTTTTCGTTCAGGTAACCAGTGATTATGGGCATTATTATGTCGAGGGGGGTGCTTCTCGTGTTGTCTTCAACGAGGAAGACGATGTTTTTCTTGCCTCTGGCAAGTTCATTGAGCGGCGGAGTGCCGATTGGCGATTCAAGGGCGGAGATAAGCTCTCCCTTAAGGTCTTTGAGCGCCGGGATGTTCGTCATTTTACCTTCGAAAATGACGGATTCCTGCGGCGCATCAAAATATTCTTTCCTGCTTCCGTATGGTATCTCGTATCTCATCAGCCTTGTCCTTTCATCTTACGCGACTCTTGTGTGTTGAAAGTATGTAGCCTGTATACAACTATAGGTTATACCATTCCGTTAATGTATATGCTGCCTAGGTCTGTCACCCGATAGGCCGAGTCTCCGGATATGTATGCGAGATATGCGAGCATCATAGTCTCTAGAGAATTATATGTCAACTCAGATTTTTATCGGAGCACTGATACCAATGGGTAAAATCATCCGGCGCCTGCATGGGCCGTTTAATTCCATGAAAGCTCAGCCTCTTCCTGGAGCAAATGAAATATATAGACAAAATTCCGATTAAGTTGTATGTTTGCTGTATACACGGATAGTATAAATGGGGGATCTTATTGACACACGACCATGAAAAGGCCAGTTGGACAAAAGCATACGAATGGATCCGTGAGGCGATCGAATCTGGAGAGCTTGGAATGGGGACGCCCCTGCCTGAGAACCTTCTCGCGAAGGAGATAGGGGTAAGCAGGACGCCTATACGTGAAGCACTCAGAAGTCTGGAACAGGATGGGTATGTCAAGATAATCCCGCAGAAAGGGGCATTCGTATCGGAAATATCCCTCGAAGACCTCAAAGAGATATATGACATTCGTAAACTTCTGGAACCGTTTGCCGCGCTCTCCGCAGTCAACAGGATACCCGACAGTGAAATAGATGAGATGGAAAGAGGCTGGAAAGGCCTGAAAAAGGCGGCGCTGACAGGAGAAGTATCTCTCTCCAAGGTCTCGGAAATGGACCTGCTCCTTCACCTGACTATCACCAAATATGCGACCAATAAACGGATAGGCGCGATCATAACCTCGTACCATGCTCAGATCAAGCGCTTCCAGAAACTTTCCGCACAGTCACTTGCCAACATCCATGAAACGATAGGCCAGCACCTTGAGATACTCGAGAAGATCAGGGAAAGGGATGCCAAGGGACTCTCGTCACTTCTCTACGAACATATCGCAAAGAGCGAAAGCAACATAATGAAAGACTACTTTCTCAAATAAACTCATCTGACAGCAGGTGATCCCTTATGAAATTCAGAAGCTCCGAAATACTTTCAAACCCGGTCTTTGCCGAGAACAGGGCGCTTTATAAATCCATGGGCTTCTCCGACAGGGACCTTGAGGGGCCTGTCATAGGCATAGCAAACTCCTGGAACGAAATGGTCCCTGGGCATTACAACCTCAGAAATCTAGCCGAGTTCGTGAAAAAGGGCATACACAGGGCGGGCGGCATGGCCCTGGAGTTCGGCGTGATAGGAGCATGCGACGGGCAGGCCTGCGGACATATCGGCATGAAGTACGTCCTCCCCACCAGGGATCTTATCGCCTGTGACATAGAAGCCATGGCCGAAGCCCACAGGCTTGACGGTATAGTTCTGCTCGGCTCGTGCGACAAGATAATCCCCGGAATGCTCATGGCGGCCGCGAGGCTGGATATTCCCGCGATACTCCTTGTTGGAGGTCCGATGGCGGGCGGCATCAAATTTGACGGACGCAAGAGCGATTCCACATCCGTCTCGGAGGCTGTGGGCATGCTGAGCGCGGGCCGTATCACGAAAGAAACTCTGGTTATGCTCGAAGACAATGCCGCGCCCTCATGCGGTTCATGCTCATACTACGGCACCGCCAACTCGATGGGCTGCGCGGCTGAGGCGATGGGGATGTCCCTTACAGGTTCGTCCCTGATCCCCGCGACAGCATCTGAAAGGCTGAGGGCCGGTGAAATGACAGGCATAAAGATCGTTGAGCTTGTAAAGAAAGGCATCACGGCTCGGGACATAATAACGAGGAATTCCATTGAGAACGCTGCTAAGATCATGGTCGCGACGGGAGGCTCGACAAATACCTTCATCCACCTCTCTGCGATAGCCAACGAGATCGGTACGGATCCTGAGACTATGATGGACATATACGACAGGGCAAGTGAGAGGATCCCCTCCATAGCAATGGTCAACCCTGCATCGTGTTACGACATGGAGGACTTCTACCGTGCCGGAGGCATCCCGCGCGTAATGAAGGAACTGGGCGAGGACATCGACCTCTCATGCATGACAGTGACGGGGAAGTCTCTGGGAGAAAATCTTGAAGCATGGTCGGATCCCTTCGGCATAGACAGGCGCGTCATCCGTACGAAGGAAGACCCGTTCGGCAGGTCCGGCGGCCTTGCCGTCCTCAGGGGAAA
>Ga0123328_1004412_pt1 | contig 11470 bp, 12 predicted proteins | sample BioC12SIPDNA_2_FD_89702 | JGI IMG/M metagenome (GOLD analysis project Ga0123328, IMG submission 89702) | Anaerobic biogas reactor microbial communites from Washington, USA - Biogas_R1_A C12 SIP DNA | ecosystem: Engineered > Bioreactor > Anaerobic > Unclassified | place: Washington, USA...
CGGCGCCCAGCAGACAAAACGGCCCTCCGCGGCGAGGAATTCCCCTTGACCGGAGGCAGCCTTTCATGGATAGGGTGGGTCCCCCGGACCCACGCGGGGCTTTGCGGCTGCCGGGTCCCATGCCTGCCCCGTCGAGCCTGTCCGACAACTCGCCGTGCTGTTCGCCGTTGCCCCCGCAGGGGGCACTGATCACTAGCCACGGGCGCAAGCCCGTGGTACTCATCCCCTATGAACCACAGAGCCGGGTGCCATGCCTGCCCCGTCAGGCATGCCGAAGGGCTTGAACCCACCGCGTGTCTGCACGCGGCTATTCGGGGACTCACAAACTGAGGTACTTGGTATACTGTCCCTATGAACCCGGACAAGCGCTGCGTGGGCCCGGAGGGCCCACCCTACGGGCTAGCTAATCAGTATACGGTTCCCTTGGGTCCATCTCCAAACTCACCAACCCCGATAATCAGTATACTGTCCTCAGTGGTTCCAGTGGCCCAACCTTCTACCTTCTGAATCTGTCGCTGCAGCACGGCCATAGGCCCCTCACTCAGCCCGCCCCCTCCGCCTATCGCAGGTACTTGATGCCCTCAGTCGAAGAGGCCGCCCTCTCCGCTGGAACAAAGCAGAAGTTCGTGTGCTTGTTCCTTCTGGCACACTCCACGACCGCTTCTGTGCAGAAGAACGTCGCTGAGGACAGGTCCACGGTGAACACGTGTGATCCATTCCAGCTGCTACCGACGATCGCCATCGGCCATGTGCGACCGTCATTCTGCCGGTCGTACGTCGCATCGACATCATGATCCTGTCTCCCACACGAAGGGCAGAAATGCATGCCGCAGAAGCCGCTGGCCTCAAAGTCCATCTTCGCCCCGAACATCCTCTTGCCGTCCAGCCAGTAGTAGTCCGGTGGCGGCACCTTCTCCAGTCGCTTGGGCAGAGGCTCGACGATCTCTACCTTCTCGTGTGGGAAAACACCTATCCCCGCCCGCTTCCAGTCCTTCAGGACCCTGCCCGACACGATCATCAGAGACCACGCACTTCCCAGTACGTCGGGCCAACGCGTGCCCTTGGCTCGTTCGAGAAGAACCCTAACGACCCCCTGCGGTTCAAAAATGCGACGCCCCTCGGGATCACACTTGTGGCAAATCTTCACCAAGTGTAGGCCAGACACGACATCGTAGGCCCACGGGAAACCACGAGTCCCAAATGAATCGTGGCTCATCACAAAGAGTGGTTCAGTCATTACTGATACTCCGGGTTCTGTCGTATACGGTTTCTGAATCTGAGTATCTGTGGACGAGACGGCTCACTGTCCAAGAATGCGCGCCACTTCTGGTTGTATTTGCGACTCCATTTCTGGTGGTTTGGGCCAACCCACCTACCATTGCTCGGGGCATCGACGTTGATTCCGTGTGCACTGAACTCGTCCCTGTAGGCATAGGGATAGTCATGGTGCGCCTGCCACTTGCCCGAGTTGTCGGGCGGGTCCCCCATGTTCCTGCGAAGGCAGCCCTGTCCATTATGGCTCAGGACGCCTGTCTGTCCGACATGGTAGCAGTGGCGGGTCTGGACCTCAAGGTTGTAGACGCGGTGGGCGCCCGAGAGCGGCTGCACCGACTCCACGCGCCGCGGGCCGGCGGCTGAACCGTGCCCCCCGCTTCCCGTCCGGGCAGTCCCTGCTCCATGAGAACACGGCGGGCCTCGCCGTCCCGCCGTGGCACGGTCTCTTCACGAGAAGCGACCCCGGACCACTTCGTGACTCAGCCCTGCCACGCGCCAAGCCTCTGTGTGACTTCACAAACACGACCATGCCAGAACGTCAGCTTTGCATCTGCCATCATGGCGATCAGAATCGATCTGGCTTCTTCGTGTTCTCCCGCTACATACCTCAGGGTGGCGTATGACAAACGCTCCGCAGGAAATCTGCGAAACACAGGATCCTCTGCAAGTGCGGCAACCGCCCCGATGGAGTCAAGTGTGTCCAGGAAAGGAATGCACTTGTCCTGGAGAACACACCGCACCTCGTTCCCCACCAGCGGGACGTCATCGTCCGTCTTCAACGTCCACCAGACGTCGTGCCGAAGGCCCCCCCGACCAAGTACATCTCCGACGCGCAAGTGGGGATAGCAGTACTTGCCCGTGACTACCGAGGGAATCACCTTTCCGGTGGCTAGGAACTGCGCATCTCTAACGCAGACTCCCATGTTGATCGTGAAGCTCGTGGCCTCTTTGTCGTTCCACTGGCTACGCTGAATATCCAATGCATGCACGATGCCTTCCTTCTGCCGATTCCACACCATACGATGCCTGGAAAAACCGGGTCCGCCGGGGACAGTATACTGTTTATGTGGACCTTCGGACTCACTGTCTCCGGAGTGCCATTCTCACGTTGCGAGTGCAGCGGTACTTGTCCTCACGAGAACCAGACACTGCCAGACCTGCCGAGTGTCGCCGCGGGCCGTTCTCAACCCTTGCGACGGCCGTGGGGACGGGCTGCGGGGACACGGGCCGTCGGGACCGCATATGGGGCATGTGCAGCCGTTACTATGTATGTCCATGTTATGTGGTGACAGTCACCATAATTAGTATACTGTCCCCGCGGCGATCCAGACCCGCCGCGGCGATCGTGTTGCCCGCCGCCCCGATCCATCGCGCCGTGTTTGTGTCCGCGGCCCACCACGCCCCCTGACTATGTGGACTATGTGGGGACAGTATACTGGTTCTGGGGCGGGCCGACCGCGGTTCCGCGGCGCCCGGCTCGATGGTCTGTCGGCAGGCCAGGCCATGCGACGTCGGCCCGAGCACGCACCGTGCCCGCATGCGCGTGCCGCCACACGGGTCCACCTTCGTCACGGCCGCGCGGCCGTCGCAGGCGTGCTGCACCTCCGCGCTCGACGCCGGGCAGCAGCCGGGACCGCGCCTCACCGCGTTTCTCATATGCCGCTTCGTCGGGCCGTGAGGTAGCCCGCCGGCCCTTGGCCGCGTGCGGTGGCAGGCCTTGGGCGCCCCCGTTCGCAGCAGGCGGGACCGCGGAAGTGCGTACCCGGTTATCCCATAAGGGGATGCGACTGTCGCGTCCATGCGAAACGTGTGATCGATGGCCACACGGTCCGATAACCGGGGCCACCTGCGCGCGTGTTCCACGTGGAACACCGGCACTAAGGCTCTTTTCCCTTGATCGTATCCGTTCCTACGTTAAGATCGTGCCCGTGGGAACCGACGCCTGAGTCGGTCCGTCCTGTGTCCGCGCCCGGCCACGGTCCCGACCGCCGCTTGATCCGGCAACCGCCGCCGCACGCCTTGCGGATTCTTGGGGCGCCGCTGCACACCGTCACTTTCCAGGAGGTTTCTCCCTATGGCCAAGATGCCCCAGCGTCGTCTCGGACGAGGTCTGGACGCCCTGATTTCCGGGCCTATCGCTCCGCCGCCAGCCGAGCAGCCTGCGGAGACCGCCCCGGTTTCCACGCCGGTTTCCGCGGCCCCGGTCATTCCCACGGCCGTCCCCGCGTCTGCCGAGGCCGCACCGACGCCTTCCGAAGCCCAGGCCACGGGTCGCCCGGCTGAGATCGAAACCGGCCGCATCGACCCCAACCCTTATCAGCCCCGGCAGGATTTCGACGAGGACGGCATCGAGGAGCTGATGGCCTCGATTCAGTCCAGCGGCATTATTCAGCCCGTGGTGCTGCGGCCCAAGGCCGGGGGCCGCTACGAGCTCGTCAGTGGCGAGCGGCGTCTCCGGGCCGCGGAGGCCCTTGGCCTGCCGACGGTCCCGGCCGTCGTCCGCGACGTGCCCGACGACCGCCTCCTGGAAATGGCCCTGATCGAAAACATTCAGCGGCGAGACCTGAACCCGATCGAGAAGGCCGAAGCCTTCCGCGACTTCATGGCCCGTTACCGCCTCACCCAGGAGGAGGCGGCACGCCGCGTCGGCGTGGACCGGGCCAGCCTGGCCAACCATGTTCGCCTGTTGGAGCTTCCCGACGAGATCCAGATCCTCGTGCGCCGCCAGGCCCTCGGGATGAGCCACGCCCGGACGATTGCTGCGCTGCCCAACCCCGGCGAACAGCTTGAGCTGGCCAAACGCACCATCCGCGACGGCCTGAGCGTTCGCCAACTCGAACGCGCCGTCCAGCGGGCAGCCCAGGGCCCCGCGGCCGCCGCAGGATCCCTGGCCGGCTCGACTCGCACCACCTCTCCCCAGGTAGCCGCCCTGGAGAACGAACTGCGAGGCCTACTGGGCACCAAGGTCCGCATCGAGGAGGGGCGAAAGGTCGGCACCGGCCGCATCGTCGTCGAGTATTACAGCTTCGATGACTTCGACCGCATCCTAGGCACCCTTCGCCGCTGAACAATCCTCCCAGGAACCAGGGGCCAGCGGCCCCACGGTGGGTGGCCGCCCTAGCGCCCCAGATGCCTGGCCCGCCTCCAGGAACACGCAGTGCCAGGCTGTCGGCCGGCCGCCGCCGCACGTCACGCCCCCTCCACCAACCGCAACAACCTGTCCTTGCGGAGCTTGCGCCCGCGTGACGACCCTCGCCATCAGGCGGGCACACCTCGCGCCACCTGTTCCACGTGAAACATTCGGGCCTCAGACACCCACCCCGAACCAGCCATGCGGGCACCGCCGCGTCTCGGCGAATGCTCTTGCCCCTCCCGGCCACCGCCCGCGCCGGCCAACGCCGGTATCGGTGCCACCCGGCGACCCAGCGCCGCCACGGGCGTGCTATCGGCCCCTCCGGGCCGTTCCCCCCTCGTGCCACACCGGCGCTCCCTTGTGGCCCGGGCGCCCCACGGCCTCTCCGTCGTGCCTCGCCGCGCACCCCCTCCATGTGCCCACATATGCCCAGCCCTACGTTCCCCGCAGCGATGGCCGCCCCCTTCCGCCCACACCCGCCGCCCGCCCCGGGGCGTTTCGCCCCCGCGCCCCCACAGCCGCGCGACGCACACCATAATTAGTATACTGTCCCCAATGGTCAATGGTCTGTCCCCAATGGTCGGTAATTAGTATACTGTCCCCAATGGTCCTTAGTATACTGTCCCCAATGGTCCCCCAATGGTCCGTCCCCAATGGTCCCGTGTAATTAGTATACTGTCCCCACTGGTCCAAGCATACGGTTCGTACACCAGATTGAGGGCTTCCGGGAGTTCGTTGTCTTCACGCCTGCGCGCCAGGAGTACGGCGATGTGGTGCGACGTCTTCTGCGGCACGGCTATAGAGTCTGGACCATCGGCAGCGCGTGGGCGTGCGAAGCCCCGTAGGTGCTCGAGCAACTACCCTCTGGTTGGGCAACACTCGCATCACCAGCGTGCGGGATCCCCGAGATTCTCTCTGTCGGCCCGCTGTGTCCCCGCGGCCCCGACCGGTCGGCCGTGTAATTGGTATACTGTCCCCCTGGTCCAATCCTCCGAGCTCTCCGGGGCTCTCCGGGGGGGGGGACAGTATACTATTTCCAAGGGGGCTTGCGGCCCGCGGTATGGCGTTCTGTCCCCAACGGCAGAGAGACGCCGTACACTCTCTCTGGGGGCGACAACGCAGTCTGTGTTCGTTCTCCACTGCGTGTCGGGCATCTTGACCCGACCTACCCGCTCACGCGGCGGGCATGATGCGCGGTTTCTTCATGGCCACGCGAGCGTGGCCATGCCACCCGCCTGTTCCCCCTGGTCGTCCCCCCTGGTCGCGTCGCCGCGTAACCCCGCGACTCCGTCGTCCCGTCGTCCGCGTGGGTCCGGGGGACCCACCCTACCTGCTCCGCAAGTTTGCCTCCCGCCGCCCGCAAGCTTCTCGCCGCCTATGCGCGTTCCTGCTGCTGAGCGTCATTGCGCCGGGGATGCGGGAGAACGGTTATCCGACGCGCCTGCTGGGGTCACTGGGGCGGCGCGGGGGCGGTGTCGGCGGCCTTTTTGTTTGCGACGGCCTCTTTGAGTGCGGCGCGGATGCGTTCGTCGAGGGCCTTGACCTTGGCGTCGCCGTCGGGGCCGAAGGAGGCCTTCATGAGCGGCGCCAGGGCGCGGGCGGCCTTGGTCGGGTCGCCGGCGGCCACGGCCGCCTCGATCTCGGCGAGCTTCTCGGTGAGCAGCGAATCGATCCTGGCGGCGCGTTCCTGTGTGGCCGCGGCGAAGAACAGGCCCTCGGTGGCTTCGGCGAGGTAGGGTTTGGCCTTGGCGGCGGCTTGCTCGGCCGTGAGTTGCTTCTTCCGGGCGTACGTCGCCAGGGCCAGGTGGTTGGCCGCCGTGATCGACGTGCGGACGGCCTGCGCCAAGGCGAGGTCCTGCTTGATGACCTGGTCCAGTTGCTTGCGCGCCGGGATGAGTTGCCGCGCCTCGATCTGTTTGTCAATGGCGGCCAGGGTGGCCCGGGTCTTTTTCTTCCAGAGCATCGCCTTGGCGGCCTGTTTAGCGGTCTCGCGCAGGTCGGTGAAGGGGGTTTCCTCGGCCGCGTAGCCGACGAGGTGACCCTCGCCGTCGGCGATATACAGAACCGGAACGAAGTAGTGGTACGCACCGCGGCGCATGTCCTTGAACCCTTCGGGGTTGCTGTCGACGAAGACGCGCACCTTGAGCATGCCCTCGAGTTCCTGGAGCGTTTCGTAGCTGGCGACGCGGGCGTCGTGGATGGGGCACGAGCTGTGCTCCATCTGGTAGATCACGGCGACAGGCACGTCCTTTGCGGCGGCTGTGTCCAGGTGCTGCTTGAGTGTCCAGCCGGACTGCCACTCGTCCTTGGGCGATCGGGCCTGCAACGGCAGGACGCCGAGCACTGCCGCCGCCGAGACAAGCGCCGCGGTAATCATGATGCGTTTCATGGTCGCAACCTCCAAGAATTGGTCCGCCGCCCGCACAACACCGCCGATATGCATGATACAGCATACAGCGCGGACGGGGGCTGTCAATGGCCACTTAGGCAGGCCCATGAGGGTGAGGAGGCTCGCGTGAGCCTGACGGGGCGATGCTGTCGGACAATTCGTTGGCTCTTGCGTGCGCTTCCGGCGGGGCCGCATGTCGGGTCTGTTGACCCGACCTACCCGCGATGACAGCCACGTGGCGTATCGCACGGCGGGCAAGACCCGCCGTGGCACAGAAGGCGGCTCGGGCCGGTCGCGTAATTAGTATACTGTCCCCCTTCCTTCCCTACGCGCTGCTCCGATGGCACCTCACAGAACATATTACACACAATCCTTGACGCTACCGGCGTTCGGCATCTGGTTGACGGTGGGGGCGGCATCTGATAGAGTTGTCGCGTTGTGCCGGCCGGGGCGACGGGGCGGCGACAACGGTACGGGATCGGGTGCTGGAAGGAATCGGGCGCGATGAGTCACACGGACGCTCAGCTTTGGCAAACGTTGGTTCACGCGGTGCGCCAGGGCGATCCTGATCCGCAGTTGGAGGCGTTGCTGTCGTCGCTGGAGCCGCAGTTTCTGTCGCCGGAGCAGTTGGAAGTGGGATCGTCGCGGCCGCTGCCGGGCGACAGCGGGGAACGGTTGTGCCGGTTGCTGGGCGAGGCGGCGAGCCGTGCCTGGGGCCGCAGCATCCAGGTGCGGGTGCGTCCGTCGTCGGGGCAGTTGGGGTTGCCGTTCGTGCGTCGCGCGGCCACGGAGCCGCACGAGCAGTTGCGGCTGAATCCGAACAACACGTTCGACAATTTCGTGGTGGCGCCGAACAATCGCCTGGCGCATGCGGCCTGTACGGCGGTGTGCGACGCGCCGGGGCAGGCGTACAATCCGCTGTTTCTGCACGGAACGGTGGGCCTGGGCAAGACGCACCTGTTGCAGGCGATCTGTCATCGGCTGCTTCAGCGGCAGGCGGACGTGCATATCCTGTACTTGTCGTGCGAATCGTTCGTGAACCAGTTCATTGCGTCGGTGGAGCGGGGCGAGTTGGAGCAGTTCCGCTATCGGTACCGGCATGTGGACGTGCTGGTGATTGACGACATTCATTTCCTGGCGGACAAGGAGCGGACGCAGGAGGAGTTTTTCCACACGTTCAACACGTTGTACCAGGCGCAGCGCCAGGTGATTCTGTCGAGCGACTCGCCGCCGCACGAGATACCGCACCTGGAGGAACGTCTGGTGTCGCGGTTCAAGTGGGGTCTGGTGGCGCGTCTGGACAAGCCGAGTTTCGAGACGCGCGTGGCGATTGTGGCGAAGAAGGCGAAGCTGCGCGGCGTGGCGATTCCGGACGACGTGATCGCGTTCATTGCCCGGACGGTGGACACGAATGTTCGGGAATTGGAAGGGGCGGTAACGCGTGTGGGGGCGCAGGCGGTTCTGGCGGGTCAGCCGATCACGCTGGAGACGGCGCGCGAGGTGCTGAGCGACTCGGTGCCGCGCAAGCCGCGCGAGGTCATGGTGCCGGAGATCATCGCGGCCGTGGTGAAACGTTACGGGATTCGCGTGGCGGATTTGCAGAGCAAGAAACGGAACAAGTCGATCTCGACGCCGCGTCAGGTGGCGATGTATCTGGCGCGGCGGCTGACGAAGTTAAGCCTTGAGGAAATCGGAGGTTACTTTGGCGGCCGGGATCACACGACGGTGCTTCACGCGGATCGGAAGATTGAGGAGTCGTTGGCCGGCGAGCCGGAGTTGAGGGCGATGCTGGAGAGTCTGACGGAGGAGATTCAGGCCGGTCCGTCGGGCGCGGAGACGGCGTAGCAGCCTGTTGAAGAAACAATGGCCCGCGCCCGCACAGCCGAGGGCGGCTGTGCCCCATGTTGCAGGGCCAGGATGGCCCTGCAACGCACGGGCAAGATGCCCGTGCCACGGGTGAAAAGGCTTTACACGGCGAAGAGGCTTTGTCATGTCGGGCCGGCCTGGCAACAGATGTGGCTGGACTGGTGGGCGTTGTGGATAACCTGGCATTGATTTCGGGTGGTTCGCGTGGCGGTCTTCGGGGCTGTGATCAGGCCCGTTTTGGCGACAGCGCCGTGCCCAGGGCCGCGAGACCTTGTTGACACCCTGTCCACCGCCTGGTTTTGTTCTGTGGCGTCTGTAAGTTGTTACCTTAGATTGATTTATGTTCTGACCACTGGCCCGGTTTCCACTTTTCAACAGGCCATAAGATGGTATGATGGACTATTAAATTAGAATCTCTTAAAAGGCAGCTTCTTGGGGAGGCTCACATGAAAGTCGTTTGCGATCGTTCGATTCTCAGCGACGCGTTTCAGATGGCTCTGGGCGTGGTGAATGCCCGCAGTCCGAAGCCGGCCCTTCAGTGTGTGAAGATAGAGAGCACGAAGAAAGAGGTGCGGCTCCTGGCGACGGACCTGGAGGTCGGCCTTCGCGTGTCGCTGACCGAAGGGATGGACGTGAGCCAGGGTGGCGAGGCGTTGCTGCCGGGCGACCGGGTGGGAGCCATTCTGAAGGAGTTGACGAGCGAGAAGGTGACGCTTGCCGTGGAGGAGACCTCGGCGGTGCTGGAGACCGAGGACTCGCGGTTTGCGATCATGGGGGACAACCCGGCGTCGTTTCCGTCGGTGCCGGATTTCGGCAAGGACGGGGCGACGGAGTTGGAGGCCGAGGCGCTTCGCGGGATGATTCGTCGAACGATCTTCGCGACGGCGCGGGAGGCGGCGCGGTATGCGTTGAACGGTGTGCTGTGGGAGATCGACGGCAAGGAAGTGCGTCTGGTGGCGACGGACGGGCACCGGCTGGCGCTGGCCAAGGGCGAGTGCAAGGGCGGCAAGAGCGCCGGGAAGGTGTCGGCTATTGTTCCGACGAAGGCGATGCAACTGATCGAGCGTTCGATTCAGGACGCCGAGACAGTGGAAGTGCAGATCGGGGAGAAGGAGTTGCTGGTGAAGGCCGGGCGCGTGGTGATCTACTCGCGTCTGGTGGACGGTCACTTTCCGAAATACGAGGACGTGATACCGAAGGACTCGGACAAGAAGGCGAAGCTGGACACGGCGGCGATGTTGAGCGCGGTGCGTAAGGCGAGCCTGTTGACGAACGAGGAGTCGCGCGGGGTGAAGCTGACGTTCCGTGCGAAGCAGTTGGTGCTGTCGAGTCGCGCGCCGGAGATGGGCGAAGCCAAGGTGACGATGGCGGCCGAGTTCGAGGGGACCGACGACGAGTTCGACGTGGCGTTCAATCCGTACTTCCTGATCGACGTGCTGAAGGTGGTGGCGGGGGAGACGGTGACGTTGCAGTTGAAGAGCGCGAACAAGCCGGGGTTGATCCGTGAGGGGAACCATTACGTTCACGTGATCATGCCGGTGAACATTCTGTGAGGTTGCGCGTGGCCGCGGGGTCTTCATGGCCACGCGGCGGGGATGGCTGAGAAGACGCGTGGGTCCGGGGGACCCACCCTACGGGCTGCGCTCGGGCGGCTCGCGAGCCGCCCCTACGGAGCGGGACCGTGGCTGGGAGCGGCTAGCCTGCGGGAGTGGCGTGTCGTGGAGCAGTTGAAGGATATCCTCAGTCGGTTCATCGAGACGAGTGGCCTGTCGCGTCGCACGGCGGAGAGCCGTCTGCTGGAGGTGTGGCGTCAGGCGTTGGGGGAACAGAGCCGGCACACGGCGTTGGAGAGCCTGCGGAAGAACGTGGCGAGTTTTCGCGTGGACAACGCGTCGCTGCTGTCGGAGCTGAACAATTTCCGGAAGCTGGAGTTGCTGTCGTTGTTGCAGAGCGAAGTCCGCGAGGTGTTCATTCGGGACATTAAGTTCCGGCCCGGGCACGTGGAGAAAGGCTGAGGCGGCGGTGGCAAGCCGTCGCGTCCGGGCGGTCGGCGAGGAGACGGAGCCGACACGGTCATGCCCGTCCCGGACTATCCTTATAGAGGTTGAAAGGAGTCGGATCAGACCATGGCCAAGACGGCGGCTGAGGAAAAGAGCGCATCGAAAGCGTACAGTGCCGAGTCGATTCAGGTGCTGAAGGGGTTGGAGGCGGTTCGGAAGCGGCCGGACATGTACATCGGCGACCGTCACACGCGCGGTCTTCATCACCTGGTGTACGAGGTGGTGGACAACTCGATTGACGAGGCGATGGCGGGGTTCTGCGACAAGATCGAGGTGGTGATCAACGCGGACGGGTCGATCAGTTGCAGCGACAACGGCCGCGGCATTCCGGTGGACATGCACAAGACGGAGAAGAAGCCTGCGGTGGAGGTGGCGTTGTCGATGCTGCACGCCGGGGGCAAGTTCGACCACGACACGTACAAGGTGTCGGGCGGTCTGCACGGGGTGGGCGTGTCGTGCGTGACGGCGTTGAGCGAGTGGCTGGAGGCGGAGATTCGTCGTGACGGGCACGTGTGGAAGATCGAGTTTGCCCGCGGCGCCAAGACCAAGGATCTGCGTCAGGTGGGCAAGAGCACGAAGACGGGGACGACGATCAGTTTCCGGCCGGACCCTCAGATTTTCAGCGACACGGCATTCAAGTACGAGGTGCTGGCGAGTCGCCTTCGGGAGCTGGCGTACCTGAACGAGGGGCTGGAGATTGCGCTTCGGGACGACCGGGGCGGGCAGGGGGAGACGTTCAAGTTCAAG
>Ga0123328_1004413_pt1 | contig 11466 bp, 9 predicted proteins | sample BioC12SIPDNA_2_FD_89702 | JGI IMG/M metagenome (GOLD analysis project Ga0123328, IMG submission 89702) | Anaerobic biogas reactor microbial communites from Washington, USA - Biogas_R1_A C12 SIP DNA | ecosystem: Engineered > Bioreactor > Anaerobic > Unclassified | place: Washington, USA...
GCGGCTGCAAACAACTCCCAGGTATCGCGATTGAGGAATTGAGAAGAGAAGGAATCGGGAGCCCTTCGCTGACGGACTACCGGGCATTATCTGTTACAGCGGAATGCTTGGCAATAACGCTTTCGGAGGGTGTGACAATTTTTGCGTAAATACACAAATTGCCACTTAAAATGCCACTACTCAATAACTTACGCACGCCAGCCGAGACGCACGCGCCAGGGAGGGAGATAGTCGCGCCACGGATGGAGCGCGGATCGAACACGGACGGAAGGCGGACTCGAATCCCCGTTTGGATCGTGATTGCTCTTCCGTGTCTGATCCGTGCTCCATCCGTGGCCCCCTTTAGCCTTCTTGGCGGGCTTCTCTTCTGTTGCCGCCGCCAGCCGGTTGCCGCGGATTGTGGATCGACGCGTTTAGTGCATTCCGGAGCCGCCGGAGAGCTGCTTGACCAGGTCGCCGACCACGGCCTTGGCGTCGCCGAAGAGCATGAAGGTCTTGTCCTGGAAGTAGAGTTCGTTGTCGATGCCGGCAAAGCCCGGATTTTTGCTCCGCTTGATGGCGAACACGGCGTGGGCCTTGTCGGCGTCGATGATCGGCATGCCGTAGATCGGCGTGCTCTTGTCGTAGCGGGCGGCGGGGTTGACGACATCGTTCGCCCCGATCACCAGGGCCACGTCGGTCTGGGGCATGTCGGGGTTGATCTCGTCCATTTCGATCAGGTCGGTATAGGGAATTTCGGCCTCGGCCAGCAGGACGTTCATGTGGCCGGGCATCCGCCCGGCGACCGGATGGATGGCGAACTTGACCTGGACACCCCGCTTGGTCAGTTCGTTGTAGAGGTCGCGGACGCGGTGTTGGGCCTGGGCCACGGCCATCCCGTAGCCGGGAATGATCACGACGGCGCCAGCCTGTTCGAGGACCTGGGATGCGCCTTCGATCGTCTCCGCCTTGTAGACGCGTTCCTCCGTGCCCGTGGCCGCCGCCTGGACCTTGCCAAAGGCCCCGAAGAGGACGTTGGTGAACGAGCGGTTCATCGCCCGGCACATGATGATCGAGAGGATCAGGCCGCTGGAGCCGTCGAGCGCCCCGGCGGTGATCAGCAGCTTGTTGTCGAGAACGAAACCCATCGCCACGGCCGAGAGGCCGGCATAGGAGTTGAGGATCGAGATCACGGTGGGCATGTCCGCCCCGCCGATCGGGATGATCAGGAGCACGCCGAAGACCAGCGCCATGAGGACCAGCACGAGGAAGGCGGCGGGGGCCCACGCGGCGGTCGGATTGAGGATCAGCGCCAGCCCGATCAGAACGGCCGCGGACAAGAGGCCGATGTTGCCCACGTTCTGCAACGGGTAGGTCACGGGCCGCTGGGGGATCCACTTGATCTCCTGGAGCTTGCCGGCGGCCATCAGGCTGCCGGTGAGCGTGACGAAGCCGAGGATCACTTCGGCGACAATCGCCGTCATCCGGAAGGTGGTGAGCTGCGACGGGTCGTCCCCGAGCCAGAGGAAGTACTTGGCGGTGCCGACCAGTCCGGCGGCCAGGCCGCCGAAGGCGTGCGAGAGGGCGGTTCGCTGGGGCACGGCGGTCAGCGGCACCCGCGACAGCGGAACCCCCACGGCGAACCCGGCCGCAATCGCCACGATGATCCAGAGGTGATGGACGACACCGGGCTGGAACCAGGTGGCCAGCACGGCCAGCGTCATCGCCGCCACGCCGGCCAGCACCGCGCGGCGGGCCGTTTTCGGGCTGTTCATCCAGTGGAGCGAGAAGACAAACAGCCCCGTCGCCACCAGGTAGGCAAGCTGCACCATGCCGTGGCTCATGGTTTGGCCTCCCCGCGGGTCTGCTTGAACATCTTCAGCATCCGGTCGGTGATCAAGAAGCCGCTGACGATGTTCGTCATCGACGCGAACAGGGCGATCGCGCCGATGATGCGGATATGCAGCGGGAAATCGGGCCCCGTGACGATGATTGCCCCGACGACGGCGATTGCCGAGATTGCGTTGGTGATCGACATCAGGGGGGTGTGCAGCAGCCGCGACACCCGGGCGATGACGCCCATCCCGATAAACGTGGCGAGCAGCAGCACGAAGACCATCGACCAGGAGTCGGAGGCCGTCTCCGGGCCGTGCCCGGCGGCGCTGGACGCCTCCGTTTCGGCCGCCCCGGCAGGAGCGCTGGAGCTTGGGGGGGGCGCGGCCCCGACCGCCGCCGGCCAGGCGGCAACGGCTGCCCAGAGCAGGGCCGTCCCAAGAAGGAGAGCGACAGAGCGTTGCGTCATTCGTGCACCATTCAGCGGAAGCAAACCAGAAGGCCCGGCGGCGGCGGCCGCGCGACACAAAATTCCGATTATCACCAGCCGGCAGGCCCCTGGTCAATCCCCTCGCTTCACGAGAGCAGTTCCCGGTAAAGCTCGGCATGGCGCGCCACCATCCGCTCGACGGTAAACTCCGTCTCCATCCGCCGGCGGCCGGCCTCGCCGAGCCGCCGGGCGAGCGGGGCGTCTTCCAGGAGCTTCAGGGTATGCTTGGCGAAGGTCGCGCGCCGGCGCTCCCGGTCGGCCCTGGCTGCCGAAACCAGCAGGCCGGTCTGGCCATCGACGACCAAGTCGCGGGTGCCGGCGATATCGGTGGCCACGACCGGAATCGCCTGCGACATGGCCTCCATGATCGCGTTGGACTGGCCTTCGTACGCGCTGGTCGACCAGACGACGTCGAAATGCGGCAGGATCCGCCCGGCATCTTCGCGCTGGCCGAGGAAATGCACGCGGTCGGCGATCTGCAACCTGTCGCGGAAGCGGCGGAGGCGGTCGCGCAACGGGCCGTCGCCGAGAATCAGGAGGTGGGCGCCGGCGTGGACCCGCTTGAGCAGATCGGCGGCCCAGATCGCGTCGTCGACCCGTTTCTGCGGCCAGAGCCGGCCCACCAGCCCGATCAGCCTCGCGTCCGGCGGCAGCCCGAGCTCCTCGAGCAGACAGTCGCGGGAGGTCGGGCCAGGTTCGGGTGGCAGGACCGCGTTGGGGATCACGGTGAACTTCTCGCGCGGCAGGCCGTGCCGCGCATAGAAATCGACGACGCCACTGCTGTTGGCCACGATCCGCCGTGTCCGCCGCGCGAGCCAGCGGTCGATCGCCAGGTCGCGGCGGCTCTTCCAGGGGTCGACGCAGCGCTCGCCCGCGACGAGGCACTCCACGCCGCAGAGGATTCCCGCGGCCCGGCCGTAGGCGTTGGCGGCGAACAGCCAGGTGTGGATCAGGTCCGGCCGCCACTGCTTGACGAAACGCTTCAGTTGCCAGAATGCCCGCGGATCGAGCTTCCAGCGCTTGCCGATCACCGTTGTGGGAATGCCCGCCTTGTCCAGGTCGGCCCGAAGCGGCCCGCCGCGCGTCAGCGCGCAGACGTGTACGTCGAACTCGCCGGCCGGCAGGCCGGCGGCCAGCAGGCAGAGTTGTTTCTCGGCTCCCGCACGGTCGAGCGTGGGGATGATCTCCAAAATCCGCATCTTCACGATCGAACAGGACTCCGTTTCTGTTGTGACAACGACGAGAACAGCGCCAAGTGCTCTTCCACGGCGCGATCGATCCCGTACTCCCGCCCGACGTGCTCGCGCGCCGCGGCGGCGCGCCGCTCGGCGCCGGCGCGAGAATCGAACAGCTCGACGAGGGCCTCTCCCAGCGGCCGCGGATCGCCGGGGGGCACGAGGCGGGCGAAACGCCCGCCGCCGGCCAGGGCGCGATTGTCCGGGCTATCGATCGCCACGACCGCCGCGCGGGAGGCCATCGCTTCCAGCAGCAGCAGCGGCGCGTCCGCATCGCCGTCGGGTATGATCACTCCGTCGGCCGCCGCGAGCACTTCCTCCACGTCGGCGAACGCACCCGGGATCACCACCCGGCCGACCAGGTCGGCCGCCTCGATCCGGCGGTTCAGTTCCGGTTGGTTGGCACAGGGTCCGATCAACCAGAGCCGGGCCGATCGCCAGCGGTCGGCGACCGGGCGCCAAGCCGCCACGGCCAGGCCCGGCCCCTGCGGATCGTCCAGCCTTCCAGTATACACGGCCAGCGGAACGCCGGGGGGGCAGTGCAGCAAGGGATTGACCGACTCGAGCGCCTCGCGGGCGGCCCGCCGCGCCGCCGGATCGAGCGGCCTGGGGAGCGGGACGCCGCTCGGCAGGGCGTACGCCCGGTCGCGCGGATAACCGGCCGCGACCAACTCGCGATAGCTCGTCGCCGTCGGCCCGACCAGGGCCGCCGCCTTCAGGGCGCGCCGTTTCACCTTCCGCCCGAAGCCCGAGTTCAACTGCCAGAGACAATCGCCCAACGGGCCGCTGCTCGTCGCCCGCAGCACGACCGGCACGCGGCCTCCGGCAGCGCCCAGAGCGGCGAAAGCGTCGTCGCGGAGACCGCAGACGTAGACCAGATCGTAAAGGCCGTCGTGCCGGTGGAGCCAGCGGGCGAGATTGCGGATCGCCCGGCGAGAGCCAAAGAAACCCTCCTCGGGCCTCGGCAGGCGCACGACCGCGGCGTCCCGGTACGTGATCTCGGCCGGCCAACTCGGGTCCCACTGGATTGTCAACACGGTCACCAGCGCCCCCCGCGCGGCCAGCCCCGCCGCCAGGTTGGCGATGAATCGTTCCGTGCCGCCGACGGCGGGCCAGAATCGCCGGGTTGTGATCACCAGTCGAAGGGGGCGCACTTGCGAACAGTCCGAGGGGAGTGGTCAGGGGTCAGAGGGGGGCGTTCCCAAGCTCCAGCCTACACCTCGTTCCCAAGCTCCAGCTTGGGAACGGTTTCTGGAATGATAATAATGCGTCTGCTTCAAGATCGGAAGGTTCCCAAGCAGGAGCTTGGGAACCAGCGGCGATATTCCAGCTTGCCGCTGGCTGCCAAGCAGGAGCTTGGCAAGCAGGCGCGACTCCTGTCTCCTCTCTCCCGCCCCGCGGCCCGGTCACGGTCGGTCGATCCCGTTCATTTCCAGGGATCGGCCGTCCGCCACCTTGACGCTCTTGGTCGACGGCCAGAAGTAGATTTGCCGGGCGGCCGAGGTGAGCACGGGTCCGCCGATGAATTTCTGGTGGGCCAGTTCGGCCGGCACATGGCCATTGCCTTCGAGGATCAGCAGGTCCTTGCTTTCGCTGTAGGTCATCCGCGATGCCCGGGCGGTGTAGGTGCGATTTTCGGCGATGACGTTGCCCTGTGCCTCCAATTCGACCGACTGGCGGCCGGTCAGCGGCGCGATCGCTTCGGCCACGGCAAGTTGATCCGCGCTGAGTTTCACGCCGGCCTCTCCGAGCGAATCGGGATCGTGGATATCGAGCCGCGACTGCCACGAGGCGAGATCGCCATAAACACACTGCACCTGGTCGTGAAAGACGATTTTGCGGTTGCCGATGTCTCCGCGGAGCGCGTCCTGGAAGCGCACGTCGAGGCAGGCCAGCTTGGCTGCGTCCGCGGAGGGCGGCAGTGCCCGGTGGGGCTCCGCACCGCGCCGCAGCGGCAGTTCGGCGACCCGGGGGCGAATCGAGGTGACGCGGCCCGGGCCCTGGGCATGGATTTCGCCCCTCGTGCGGTCGATCCAGAGTTGTTCCGCCTCGAACTGTTGCCACGCGACCTGGGCGGCCTGTTCGAAGCCGCGCCCTTCAAACAGGACGCCGCCCCGGCATGTCAGGCGGTCTAGGTCCGGGGCGGGCTGCGATCCGGCCTGGCGGAACTGGATCGGCCGGGTGAACCGCACTTCGAGGGTCTCGGTCCGCAGCACCTCGCTGGCCGTGTTTGCGGTCACGGCCTCTTCGAAGAGGGCCGTCTGGCCGTCAAAATCCATCCGCTGCTGCCAGTTCACCTGGATCGTGCCGGGCTGGGCCAGCGGCTCGCCCTTCAGATCGCGGTCCAACGGCAATTCCATCTGCCCGGAGCCATCGATCCAGAGCCGGTTCGTCCCAGCGTTGACGTTGATGTTGGTGCCGGTCAGGGTCAGCCCGCGCCCGCTGAACTGGGCGGGCCGCCCGATCACCGAGATGTTGGTGTTTGGACTCTCCGCGTCGATCGCCTGAATCCGGTCGCCGCGGACGCGGATCGGCTGTTCCGAGGCTTGCCGCAGGGGGATTTCATCGAGCTCGACGTCGCCTTCGAGCATCAATTCCGACAATTCCCCTCTCCGCTCGCGGATCAGCACGCGGGATTGCACAAGCTGGCCGCGAACGCGGAATCGCCGTTGGAGGGGCTCCGCCGGGTCCGCCTCGAGTTGGTCGGCAAGCGGCGTGCCTGGCTTGCCGGCGGCGGTCCCGCCGGGCGGTCCCGCCGCCGGCAAGCCAGGGGCCGCGGCCGGGCGAGCCGGCTCCTCGAACCAGACCTCCATCCGGTTGACGCCGCCGAAGACTTGGGGCGAATCGATTTCCACCGCATACTGCGGGGCGGAATCCCGATCGTCCGTGGCCGCGGGGAGCGGGCGCGGAAGGGAGCGCTGCCGGCTGGGGGCGGCGGGCGTGGCGCTGCCGGCCTCGTGCCCTTGGACGAGCATCCGGTCGGGCTTGACTTCGAGTTTTTCACGGCCGGGACCGGCGGGAAGCTCGAACAGCCAGCAGTGGATCTCGCCCGCCTTGAGATTGCCGATCCCCGCGTAGTTCAATTCCACCCCGCCGGCGAGCGACGCGACGTGCTGTTCCTCGTACGGCTGGAGCTGGAACCGCTGCCCCCAGCGGACGAGGACTTCCTGGCCGGGCCGCTCGGCAAGCGCGCCGCGCATCCAGCCCGGCCCCCGCGAGAAAAGCTCGCCGAGCCGCCCCTGGCCCTTGGACCGGTAGCGGACGCTCCGCGCGCGGATTTCGTTCTTCCCCTGGCGGAGGAAGACATCCCCGCTCCCCTCCAGCACGATCTGCTCCTGCTGCACGTCGTAGGCCAGGCGCTCGCCGCGGGCTTCCGCGTCGCGGGTGGGCGCCCGCACAATCACCGGATTGCCGATCGCCTCGATCTCTCGGACCTGAAGGGAAGCCTCCCGCGATCGGTCGGCGTGGCGTGCGGCGCGGTTCGGGGCGGACAATTCCAGCAGCCCTTGGCGCGAGCGGGAGAAGTGGATCGTCAGCCGCTCGCAGTTGATCTGGTCGACCGGCCCATTGGGATTCAGTTGGAGCACGTCGACGTGTTCGGCGAAGGTGGCGAACTGCCGAACGGGATCGAAGCGGAACGGTCCGCGGCAGGTGATCTCCAGGGGGCGTCGCGAATCCCAATCGGAAGGCGCGGCAGCCTGGCCGCCGCCGGCCACCGCGGCCGGATTGGCCGTGGGGAATTCGAGGTGCAGGCGGTCGAGCTGGCGGACTTCAAACAGCTCGATCCCGGTGATCTTCAGGCTTTCCCGGCCGGCGCGGGGCCCGTCCTCGTCGCCGCGGAGCGTGATCTCCAGGTTGCGGCCGCTGCCGAAACTGGCCCCATAGCGAAAGCGGACCGGATTCTGCGTCGAAATCCGGTCGCCGGTGAGTTGCACGTCGCGCGTGATGATCTCCAGGTCGTCGTGAGGGCCGGGCTGCCGGCCCGGGCTGCGGATCGTGATTTCGCCCAGGAGCCTGCCGGCGACGGGCTGGCCGATATTGCCCCGGCGGAGGTCCAGCGGCCGGTCGAAGCGCATTAGCGCGCCGTCCGGCGCGTAGAGGACGACCGGGGCCGCCGCCCCTTCGGCCCCGTCGGCGGGCCTGTAAATCAACAAGCAGGGCTGGATGCGGACCCGGCCGTCGCCGAGATTCTTGTAGTCGCAGAGCAGCAGCTTGAGCTGATCGCTTTCGAGGATTTTCGGGTGTTCAAGCTTCTGCCGGGCTTCGGGTGGAATCAGCCCCTCCAGCTCGGCCAGCCCCGCGTCGACCCGGCTGGCGTTCCGGCCCCGGTCCGCGCGGGCGGGCCTGGACTGCGGCGACCTGGCCGGCGGCTCGATCAGCGGCACGGCAACCAGCGCGTACACGCAGTAGGCCGTCGAAACGGCGGCGAAGCTCGTAATCACCCGGATCAGACGCGCCATGAAATCCCCGCGCGCCGGAACGTCGCGCCCGGCGCAAACCTCGCTTGGTATGGGTCGGGCTCAAGTCAGGTAGGAGCGGACGACATCCTCCCAGCGCCGCTGGCTCTTGAGGATCATCTCCACGGCCTCGCGGACCGCCCCGCGGCCGCCGCCGAGCGATGTCACGTAATCGGCCTCCGCGCGGACCTCGTCGGCGGCATCCGCCACGGCCACGCCCAGTCCAACCAGGCGGATCACCGGCAGGTCGGGCAGATCGTCGCCGATGTAGGCCACCCGCTCCAACCCGAGCCCCAGCTCTTCGACGATCGCGCTGACGGCCGCCGTCTTCTCGGCCGCCCCCTGCCGCACCAGGTCGACCCCCAGTTCGCCCGCCCGGACACGGACCGCGTGGGAGCTCCGCTGGGTGACGATCCCGAAGCGGTTGCCGCTCTTCTGCCAGAGCTTGATGCCCACTCCGTCGCGGACATGGAATCGCTTCGTCTCGATCCCCTGGTTGTTGTAGATGATCGAGCCGTCGGTCAACACCCCATCGACGTCGGCGAGCAACAGCTCGATCACCTGGCATTTGGACTGGAGATTCATGGTCTGCTTGGTTCGCGGGGTTTCACGGGTCAGGCGCTCCGCCGGCGGTCGGTCGCGCCGGCGCCGCGGAGCGTCTCGGCGGAATCCTCCGGCTCGGCCAGCTCGTCCAATTGCGGGAACAGGGCGACGACATCGGTCAGGTCGATCAGCCCCAGCGGGCGCCGCTGGGCGTCGACCACCGGCAGTTCGCTGATCTTCCGCCTGGCCATCAATGCCACCGCCTCGGCCATCTTTTCGCCGGCCAGCACGGTCAGCGGCCGGGCGGTCATCACCGCCTGAATCGGCTGATCGAAGGCCTCCTCGCGGCGGTGTTCGAAGAGCCGGGCCAAGTCGCTGTCGGTAAACAGGCCCGTCAACCGCCGCTCCCCATCGACGAGCATGATCGCCCCGGTGCGGCGGCCGGGCATGCTCCGCTGCACGAAGACCTCGCGGACGGTCATCGACTCCGCGGCGATCCGGCAGAGCCGCAAGGGGCGGCAGTATTGCTCGACCCGGCTCAGCTTCCGCCCCAGGCTGCCGGCGGGATGGAAGCGGGCGAAGTCTTCCGCGCCGAATTGCCGCATCTGGCTGGCGACCAGGGCCAACGCGTCGCCGATCGCGAGCATCGCCGTGGTGCTGCTCGTGGGAGCCAGCCCCAACGCGCCCGCCTCGCTCAGCGGACCCAATTCCAGCACGACCGCCGCCGCCCTGCCGAGCGTGCTCTCGGAGCGCGCGGTGACGGCGATCAGCGGTAGGTGCATCTCGTGAAAGCATGGCAGCAGCCGGACCACCTCCTCCGTCTCGCCGCTCTGGGAGAGCATCAAGACAACGTCGTGGGGCTGCACCCGGCCGAGGTCGCCGTGGACCGCTTCCGCCGGGTGGAGGAAATGGGAGGGAGTGCCCGTCGAGGCGAACGTGGCGGCGAGCTTCTGCCCCACCAGCCCCGCCTTGCCCATCCCGGAGACAATCAGACTCCCCCGGCACCCGTGGACCAGCTCGACCGCATGGCAGAAACGCCGATCGAGGCGCTCGGCGATTGCCCGGATCGCCGCGCCCTCCTGCAAGAGAATCTCGCGGGCCAGTCGGAGTTGTTCGAAGCCAGACAGCCTGGCCGCCGTTTGGGGAGCTTCCCAGCTCATCGATTCGTCATCCTTGACGGAAGAAATTGCCGACAGGGTTGGAGCCGGCCGATTGTAGCTTCTACAGCCATTTCCAGCAACGCGGACATTCCAGGCAATCGGGATTGCCCCGGCCCTGTAAGATCCTACGCACACGGCCCCGTGCCGGCCCAGTCTCTGGCGAGAATCGACCCTCCGGCGCGGCGCCCGTCCCAGTCTTGACTGTCTGCGCCCGTCATTCTAGGGGGATGAGCAGCCCTCCTCGCTAGCCCCGCTGGATGGACGTACAATTGCGTCCCGGCGGTCCCGCCAGACACGCCTGCCCCACCTTGGACTTCGGCCAATCGCGATCATGGGCGCATTTCCGATTCCGTACCAGCGGCAGCAGATCGTCGCGGGCGGCCGCGCGTGCGGGGCAGCGGCGCTGGCGATGGTCTACCAGTCGTTCGGCATGGACTGCCGGCAGGAGGACATCTGGGATCGGATCGCGGAGGAGGTCCGGCCGAACGAACGCGTCTGCCGGACCCATCGGCTGGCCGAGGACGCCCTGCGGCAAGGCCTCTCGGCGGCGATTCTCCAGGCTGCGTTCCCGATCGGCCTGCTGCGACGGATGGCCGGAAGCGGGGCGCGGGTTGTCCTCAACCATCGGCTTGATGCCGGCTCCGCCTTGGGCCACTTCACGGTGTTGGTCAAGCTCGATCGTGAAGAGGTCGTGCTTCACGACCCCCATTTCGGGGCAGGCCGCAGTCTGCCGCTTGCGGAATTGGAGCAGCTTTGGAAGCCGATTGACGGCGCGTGCGAGATCGTCGGGGGAGTCCTGTTGGCAATCGGACCAGAGGAGAAGGGGCCCCTGCGGTGCGGAGACTGCGGAGCGCCGCTTCCGGCCGCCCTGGCCTGCGGCCGCTGCCATCGGCCGATCGCGCTTGCGCCGGCCGAGGCCTTGGGCTGCTTGGACCGGCGCTGCCCGAATCGGCGATGGGACCGTCTTTACTGCCCATCGTGCGACTGGGCGCCCCCTTTTGACAAACCGGGCGGTACGATCTAGAATCTTAGCATCGCCGGTCCGGAGGGGCGCCTGCTGGACTCGGTGCGGGGCGGTAGCTCAGTTGGGAGAGCGCAGCGTTCGCAATGCTGAGGTCGGGAGTTCGACCCTCCTCCGCTCCACTTCGCAAATCCTTTTCGGAAAACGATTTACATCGCTACCGATAAGCGTTTGCCCAAAAAGACCAGCCCGTGGGACACTTAATGGGACACTTAATTCGGTCCCACGGGCCGGCCGTACCGGGTTTTCTGTGGCAGTTTCACCAACTCCATAGGAGGCCCGAAGATGGCCCGAAAGAATTCTGGAAAGCCCTGGCTTCATGGGGCAAGCGGGTGGTGGTGCACGACCGTCGCTGGCAAGCGAAGGAAATTGGATAAGGACTATCGTGCAGCTTGCTGGAAGCTCAAATCGCTTCTCTCGAAGCAGAAACGCGGAGGTTTGGGCACCCACGACTGGCTCGACGTTAGCTTTGCAGCGTTGGCAGACGAGTACTTGACCGATTCCAAGGCGAGGAAGAAGCCGACAACCTACGAAAGCCGGCGGTACCGGTTGCTCCGTGCCCTGCGCAGTTTGGGGACGACGGTTCGGGTCGGGGACCTGCGCAGGTTCCACCTTGCGAAGCTGGTGCGGCGCCCAGGTTTACGGGACCGGAATAACTGGCGGAACTCTGGAATAGATTGGCTGGAGAGGAATCCCGCCCCGTATCCCGCCGCTTACCCCGCCGGGTAGATTTTATCTAGAACCCCGC
>Ga0123328_1004416_pt1 | contig 11462 bp, 7 predicted proteins | sample BioC12SIPDNA_2_FD_89702 | JGI IMG/M metagenome (GOLD analysis project Ga0123328, IMG submission 89702) | Anaerobic biogas reactor microbial communites from Washington, USA - Biogas_R1_A C12 SIP DNA | ecosystem: Engineered > Bioreactor > Anaerobic > Unclassified | place: Washington, USA...
CCATGGCCAACGCACCATCATCAGCATGTACAAAATAACGTTCTATGTCCCCAGCGATGCCGCCGAGGCGGTAAAACAGGCGATGTTCGCGGCCGGTGCCGGCCGCATCGGCTGTTACGACTGCTGCTGCTGGCAATGCCTGGGCCAGGGCCAGTTCCGGCCGCTTGCCGGCAGCAATCCGACCATCGGCAGCCACGGCGACATCACGCGCCTGGAGGAACTGCAGGTCGAGATGGTGTGCGCTGACGCCTGCATCGCCGCGGCCATAGCCGCCTTGCGTGCGGCTCATCCCTACGAAACGCCGGCCTTCGCCTACTGGCGCGTCAATGACGCCCTGCCCACAGTGCCCGCTGCCGCTGCTGCGCCCGTGCCCGCCGCGGTTCCACCGCAGACGCGGAGGGCCGGCCGATGAGCAGCAACGGCATCGCGCTTGATGGCAGCGTCGTTCGCCCGCCGTATTCCGGCGTGCAATTGTCAGTCAGCCACGAAATCAAGGCGTTAGCGGAGTTTTTCCCTGCGGAGCAGCTCTGCCTGTTCAGCCGCGACGACGGCCTGGCGGCCTTTGCGGCGGAGCGCCACATTGCGCGGATTGCGCCACCAATGTGGACGGGCCGGCCGGCCGGCCGTGCCCTCTGGCAGCAGCTGCTTTTGCCGAGCGCGCTGCGACGGCGTGACATCGGTGTTCTTCACGCGTTCGCGTACACGGCGCCGCTGCGCTGTCCGGTGCCCTACGTCTTGAATGTCCACGACCTGATTGCGCTTGAGCATCCCGAGCTCTGTGCGACGACCAACGTCTGGCACATGCGGGCCCTGTTGCCGGGCAGCGCTCGACGGGCGGCCATGAACATCGTTTCCACTGAGCATGTCGCCGGGCAGCTCATGAGCATGCTGGGCGTCCCTCGTGAGCGCATCGTGGTCGCACCGCTCGGCGTGGATGCGGCGCGCTTCAGCACAGCAGCGCCGCGGCCGGCAGAGCTGGCGCCACTGGCGGATCGCCCCTACCTGCTCTTCGTGGGCAACATCGAGCCCAAAAAGGGCCTGGACACCCTACTGGACGCCTATGCGGCCTGCGCAGACGCCATTGGCGGCCTGCCTCTGGTCATTGCCGGCCGGGCAGCGTGGAAATCCGCCACCGTGGTCCGGCGCATCCGACACTGGCGCGGCCCGGGGACAATTCACTGGCTGGGGCGCGTGTCGGCCACGATGCTGCCAGGTCTGTACCAGCATGCCGCGGCGCTGGTCATGCCATCCATCACCGAGGGCTTCGGCATGCCAGTGCTGGAGGCCATGGCGGCCGGTACGCCTGTCGTTCACAGCGCCCATCCGGCGCTCTGCGAGGCCACCGGCAGCGCCGGCCTGGGCTTCGCCGTCGGCGCGCCGCTGGACCTGGCCCAGAAACTCCGCACGCTACAGCAAAGCACAGCACTGCAGGACGATCTGCGCGCCGCCGGCCGGCAACGCGCCGCGTCTTTCAGCTGGCACCGCTGGGGCGAGAGCGCCGCCGACGTGCTCAAGCAGGTGCTGCAAACTGGCAAGGCGGGTTCATGATATCCATCCAGACCACCCCGGCATTGCCTGCAAGCGGGCCCGCGCGCCGTTACGCACACCTGGCGTTGCTGGCCGTGGTTATCACTGTCGCGTTGCCGGTGCGGGCACAGGTGACGCAGGCCTACGACCGGCCGCCACCGGGCATCAACATGGCGCGCGCCGCGACCAATAGCATCACCAGCGGCAGCGCCCGCGCGGCGACCCTGCGCAGCTATGGCGCCGTCAACGGCCTGGAGCTCAACGCCCATTTCACCCAGGGCGGACCGGCGCGGGCCAGCTGGGATTTCCCCATCAACGCCAACCTGGCCAATCTGGCGGCGGTGCAGCTGAAGCTGTACTGCCCCCGCCCCGCGCTGGCCCGGCAGTTCAATGTCTATATCAAGGCCGGTGAGACCTGGTATAGCGCGGCATTCGCGCCGGCCGGCAAGGGCACTTGGGAAGAAATCGTCATTCCTAAGACTCGCTTCGTGCCGGAGGGCGCGGCAGATTCCTGGCAGCACTGCAGTTTCATCCGGCTGGCTGCCTGGCAAGGCAGCAGCGGCCAGCTGGCTATCCACCTGGCCGATCTGCATTTCCTGCCGGCCAATGTCAATGCCGCCTTGCTGCGTAGCAGCGGCAAGAACCTGAAAGAGTCCTACCGTTACGCCCGACACTTCGGCGAAGCGTTATATCAGATTGGCATCCTGCCCGCCGTCCTCGAAGAGCCCGATTGCGCCGGCACGGCAATCAGGCCCTTTGCAATGTCCATTTTGGCCTATCCGCCGGCGGCGTCGCCCGCGCAGAACAGCGCGCTGATCTACGCATTGAAACGCGGCAGCAAACTCTGCGCTTTTCACACGCTGTCGCCCATCTTGGCGACCGAAATGGAGCTGCCCGCCGGAAAATTCACCACCGCCAGCGCGACCGGCCTGGCCTTGGGCGGCGTCATTCCCTCGCCGACGCAGCTGCCGGAAGCCCGGCCTTTCCGGCAGCAATCCACGGCTTTTCTGGCGGTGCAGCAGCTGCCGCCGCAACTGCAGGTGGCGGCGTGGTGGGCGGACAGCAATGGCCGAACGACCTCGTGGCCGGCCATCATCGAATGCCCCAAGGGCTTCTGGATGACCCACGTCTATCTCAACCAAGACCCCGGCCCGGGCGCTATGACTATCGCCGCCATGCTCGCCCAACACACGCCGGAGCTCTTCCAAAAGGCCGCAAAATTCCTCTACTACCAGACCCGACAACTCTACCTTCACGCCGCGCCGTCCAGCCAGCAGGCCAGCCAACGCCTCCTCAATGACGCTGCGGCGGCCTACCAGAAAGGCCAGTTCAGCACGGCCATCGACCTCGCCCGGCAATGCCAGGACGCCCTCGCCAACGCCAACGGCGGCAACGCCGGCAGCGCCGTGACGCGAGCGCCGCGACGGGACGAAATTCGCGCGGTGTGGAGCCGACGGCCCGACGGCCTGCCCGGGCGGAGCTGGGAGGACACGGCGGCGCTCCTGGCCAAAGGCCGCTTCAACGCGGTGTTCCCTAACGTGGCCAGCGCCTACTCGACGGCCTACCCCAGCGCACTCGTTCCGCTGAGCAGTCGCGGCGATGCGCTTGCCGAGGCCATCAGCGCGTGCCGCCGCCACCGCCTGGCGATTCACGCATGGGTGTCCTGCCTGGGTGTCGAAGACGCCAGTGACAACACCCTGCAGACCTTGAAGCGCCAGGGCCGCCTGCAGCAGAATGACGCCGGCGCCACCCGCAACTGGCTCTGCCCGACGCAAGTGGCCAATCGCGATCTGCTGCTAAGCATCGTCACCGAACTGGCCGGCCGCTACGCGCTGGACGGCGTACAGTTTGACCTCATCCGCTATCCCGAGACCAACTCCTGCTTCTGCCCCAGCTGCCGCAAGTCCTTCGAGACCTATCTGCGGCGGCCGGTGTCGTCCTGGCCAGCGGCGGTCCAGAGCTCCGGCAGCGACCGGAGGGCATGGGAGACCTTCCGGCAGGACGTGATCAACGCGCTGGTGGCCGACCTGGCCAAGGCCGCGCGGACCGCCCGCCCTGGCATCGCTGTCTCGGCGGCAGTCTATCCCGACCAGGCCAGCGCCAAAACCATGGTCGGCCAGAACTGGCACCTGTGGCTCAATAAAGGCTGGGTGGACTTCATCTGCCCCATGAACTATCGCGCCAGCACCGCGCTCTTCGCCGGCGATCTCGACCGCCAGACGCACCTGCTCGGCAACGGCGACAAAATCATCGCCGGCATCGGCGTGTCTTCCGAACGCCTGGAACTCAGCGAACTGCAACGACAAATTGCCGCCGCCCGCGCCGCCAACGCCCGCGGTTACATCCTCTTCGAACTCACGCCCAGAGAAGCCTACGACCTCATACCCAAATTATCGCCGTAGCCGCGTTGTATTCCGCCGGCCGTGAAAACATATTGTTAGTTTGCCAATCGGATCAAAAAACCACCGCCAACAGGAGAAATAACATGGGTATCGGAGCAATGGAATGGCTGCTTATCTTCCTGATCGTGCTGCTGCTTTTCGGCGCCAAACGGCTGCCCGAAATCGCCCGCTCGCTGGGCAAAGCCACGCAGGAATTCCGCAAAGCCAAAAATGAAATCGTCAACAGCGTCGACGACAGCGCCAACGCCGCCAAGCCCAACAACGACACGGCCAAGAGCGCCGAGACGCCCGCCAAAGATGGCGACCAGCCGCCCAAGCAGGGCGCCTGAGGAAGCGCGGCGCCCTCTCGGAGTCTGACCTGCCACATGGTAGCACACCCCGGCGCCGCCCCCTTATACGTTTCACCCTGGGCGCAGCACCCGCTACACCGCTGCAAACCAAGGAGTGTGCTTCTGCGAGCCTCCTCCGCCAGTCCCCGGCGTCAAGGCGTCATTGCTCGGCGTCCCGCCGGTCCCTGGCGTCCAAGCCATGGGATCATGCATTAGGAGCTGTTCACAAATTATGGTTACACTTTTCAACACAAACGTGCTTTGATAAAATGCCTTGTCACCGGCCACCATGTCACTCGCCGCGAAGCGGCAGAAGCGCTGAAAGCGCGAAGCATACCAGCCCAGGGCAAGCACGCTGAAAGCGTGCGCCGCCCTGGGTACAACGGCAACTACCCTCGTGTTCCTCGGCCCCTTTGGTTCCAGTCGGCGAAGCTGACTGGAACCAAAGGGGCAATGGAACTCACTTTGCTTGCATGCACTGTCGCACCCCTTCATATTGCCTCGATGTGGAAGACGTGTTCCAGGGGTTGCCACACAGCGCAACTCGTGGCAAGTGTGTTACACGCTTTCATCGTGCCTAGACATAGCAGTAAATGTAATTATCGAACAGCCATGGGTCGCGAGTCCTCACCCCTGCGCAGCACTAATTCAGAAAAGTACATTCGGAGCCATGGACGACCGCAAGCAATCCATCATCGACCATCTTGAAGAACTACGCATGCGCATACTCAAGTCGCTCATCTGCGTGGTCCTTTTTTTCGCGCCGGGATATTTTCTGGCGCAGCCGTCGATTGAGGCACTCAAGCGCTATGCGGCGCCGCCGGGAGTCATGTTTTACTACCTGGAGCCGATGGCGTTGTTTTTCACCCGCATGAAGCTTGGGCTGGTCTATGCGTGTCTGTTTGCGTTTCCAGTGATCGCCTATCAGAGCTGGCGCTTTGTGGCGCCGGGGCTGTTTCAGAAAGAGCGCTACTACATCACCCGTCTGAGTGGCGTCAGCACCCTCTTGTTTTTGGTGGGCGTGGCCTTTTCGCTGTTCGGGGTCTTTCCAGCGCTGATGCGTTTTGCCTACGGCATGTCGACGGCTGACATCGCACCGATGCTGCAGGTCGGCAGCGTGGTCAACATGGCCACGCTGCTATCACTGGGTTTCGGCATCATGTTCCAACTGCCCATTGTCGTCTTTTTCTGTGTCATCAGCGGCATGATTTCACTCGATGCCATGCGCAAGGCCCGGCCTTTCATCGTGCTGGTCATCTTCGTGCTGGCGGCGGTACTCACCCCGCCGGATATCGTCAGCCAGCTCTGCATGGGCCTGCCCACCTGGCTGCTCTTCGAAATCAGTCTCTTCGCCGTCGCCAAATACGCCCAGCGGCAAAAAGTCGCAGCCAAAAACGACGACGACACCGATGACGATGATGATGATAGCGCCGGCGCCGCCGGCGACCCGTCCGCGCCGGCGGCCGTATCCGAGGAGCCCAGCTGGCTGGCTCCGGACAGCAGCAACAGCGACATCTATCCCAACGACATGATCAGCGGCGGCGAGCCGCTTGCGGGCGTAAGTCCGGGGCGCGTTCGCCATCTCGGCCCCGGCCGCCACGGCCGTTCCGCGCGAGGCCGCCGCCGCAGCTAATTACACCCGAGGACTTACATGATAGTGACCGTAGTGCGGCACGGCCAGACCGTCGCCAACGAAACTAACACCATCCAGGGCCAAAGCGACACCGCGTTAAATCCCCTCGGCATCAAGCAAGCGCATTGCGTAGCCAAACGGCTGCAGGGCGTCGCCTTTGCGGCGGTATACAGCAGCGATCTGTCCCGGGCGATGGACACCGCCCGCATCATCGCCCCCGAGCAGGAGCCCATACCCACGCCAGCCCTGCGCGAATGGAACCTCGGCGCTTGGCAGGGCATGAGCGCCCAGGAGGTCCGCGAGCGGTTTCCCGGCGAACTGGAGGCCTTTCTCAACGACCGGCCGGGCCTCTGTGTCACCGGCGGCGAGACCAAGAGCGAAGTCTATGAGCGCGCCGCGGGCTTTCTGCGCGCGCTACCGGCGAAGCACGCCGGCCAGCATGTGCTGGTTGTCAGCCACTGCGGGCTGATCCGCGCGCTGCTCAAGGAGGTCATGGCGGTGTCCGGGCCATGGCCGCGACAGCCGCAGGTGGCCAACGCGTCCATCAGCCGCTTTGTCTTTGACAAGGGCGTCTGGCAGCTCGCCTGCTGGAATGACACCGCGCACCTGCAAGGCTTGGAGTCCGACCGTGGCAACTACTGACCAACAACACGGCGACGCTGCGGCCGCCGGCCGCGAGGCCATGGCGCACTACGACGCCTGCGGGCTCTGCCCGCGGCAATGCGGCGTCAACCGCAATGCCGGCGAACGCGGCGTCTGCGGCGAAACCAGCGACTGTCGCGTCGCGGCCATCACGGCGCATTTCGGCGAAGAACCGCCCATCAGCGGCAGCAATGGCTCCGGCACCATCTTCTTCAGCGGCTGTTCAAGCGGCTGCTTCTTCTGTCAGAATTACCAGATCTCGCAGGAGCACCTCGGCCGCACACTGAGCCACGACGAGCTCTACAACGAGGTCCAAGCGCTGATTGCGCGCGGCGTACACAACCTCAACTTCGTCACCCCGGAGCATTGGTGGCCGCATATCAGCGTGCTGTGCCGCAGGCTGCGCGCCAAAGGCGTCTTTCTGCCCTTCGTGTGGAACAGCTCGGGCTACTTCCTCACCGAATGGCTCGACCAGCAGTGCGCCTTGATCGACATCTTTTTGCCCGACTACAAATTTGCCGACGCGGCGCTGGCGCATGCCTGCATGGGTGACAGCCGCTATCCCGATCTGGCGCTGGCGGGCATCTGCCGGCTGGCCGAGCGCGTGGGCTTTCTGCGGCCCTGGGATGACAGCGGCGACATCTGCGCCAGCCGCGGCCTGATGGTGCGCCATCTGGTGCTGCCCGGTCAGGTTGAAAACAGCCTGCGCGTGCTCGACAATCTCGCCCGCGAGATCGGCCCGCAGCTGCCCATTTCCCTCATGAGCCAGTTCCGGCCCGTGCCGGAATGCGGCCGACGCGGCTTCCTCGACCGCATGGTCGCCATAGACGAATACCGGCAGGTCTGCCAGCACCTTGACGACCTCGGCTTCACCAAGGTCTTCATTCAGCCGGAATTCGGCGATGACAATTTCCTGCCGGACTTCAGCGCCGACCGGCCTTTCAAGGGGAATCCGCCGCCCACAGGGCCAGCTGCGCCATGAATTTGCGGTGATACTCGCCGAGGCGGCTCCAGATGCTCCACGGCGTCGCCGCGCCCCAGTCGATGGGACTGGCGAAATAGACCACGCGGCCAGCGCCATAAGGCCGCACGACCAGCGCCGGCGAGGACAAGGGGGCGACGACCTGCGCGCCGCCTGTATAGCGCAGTAGCACCTGCGCATCTACCCGCGGTACAACCAACTGCAGCTGGCCGATGCCCTGATAGCTCTCCGGATACAGCGGCAGCCCCGCCAGCACTGGGTGCACCAGCGCGGCGGTATCCGCCGCGATCAGGTGGTAGAGGCGGTCATTGACCGTGGTGAACTCGCGCGTGCCGTCCCGCGGCGAACTCGCCCGCAGGTTCAGCTCGCCCTGCACCATACTGATGGGCAGGATATCGGACAACTCGAAGGCCCGGAAGTCGATCGTGCCCTGCACCAAGAGCCCCGCGCCGGCCTGAACGAGCTTTTCCACTTGGCGCAGATTCGCCGGCGAGATGCGTCCGGCAGCGATGACGACCAGGCGGGCGTTTTGCCACAGCGCGTCATCCAGCTCATCATTGACATCGTGAGCGCTGACGGCGAAGCCCGCCGCCTGCAGGCCGTGCTGCCAGAACTGCGATACCCGCGTGGGTTGGAGCTCGCCGGCGTCATTGCGCCGCAAGTGCGCAAAAATCAGCGCGCCGGCGCCTTTGGCATCGCCGTCCCAGGCGGTGCGGGGTTTGTCGCGCAGGATTTCCTCGCGGCTGACATCCAGGAGCAGCTCGTCGCCATTGCGCACCTGTACCTGGAGGCGGTAGTCGCGGCCAGCCGGTACCGGGCCGAACTGCACTCGCAGCGGCTCGCCTGGCGCGGCGGCGCGGCCTTGGAACTGCTGCTGGCGGCGGTCGCGATTGGCGAGGTCTTCGATGGTCAGCGACAACGACAGGTCCTTCCAGACGCGATAAGGCAGAAAGGCGATCTCCAGCTGTTGCTCGCCGTCCAGTGCCGGCGCAGTAAGTGCCCAGTCGACCATTCCACCGGGGCCCTCGCCCTTGACACCGGTGAGGCCCTGCCCCGCGCCGCGCCAGCTGCGCCATTCGCGGGCCTGCCCTGGGAAGAGATTGATAATCATGAAGGGCTCGCAGGAGTAGGTCTTGGCGTCGGTCCAAACGCGCCACCACGCGAGCTTGCCGTCGAAGCTGTTCATAAAGACATCGCCGGTGGCGCGATTGCCCAGAGCGTGCCAGGCCTCGCTGATCTGGTCGATGCTGATGGCGCCCCAGTGGTAGCCGGGGGTCATGCTGACGACATCGCTGGCCTCGCTGTCCACGCGCAGCGGCCCCAGGCCCGCCGCAGCGGGTGGCGTCACGGGAATGCTGCTCCAGCTGTCCTGGTCGTAGCCGTTGTCGACGCCCTGCCCCCAGAAGCCGTGCGTGAACCAGGTGGTCTGGAAGGCCTTCTCGCCAGTGTTGCGCAGCGTGCGCCGGGTATGCAGGCGCGATTCGCCGGCGTAGAGGGTCATTTCCTTGCGGTACTCGCAGGCGTAGCCGAAGTCGGTGGCAATGGTCTGGGTAAACGTGAGGCGCCAAGCGCCGGTGGCGCTGCGTGGGCCTTCGCGGTCGTCCTCGGCGAGCGCCTGCCAGACGTCGTCCTCACTGTTGCGCCATTCCTCCAGCATGGTCCAAGGCGCGTGCTGCACCTCCTTCAGACTGCCGCGAAAGCCCCGGCCCGTGCCCTCGGCGACGCCGATACCGGGGAGCATGAAGACGTAACGGCCGGGCTCCAGCTCGGCCATGGGCACCGTCTCCTCAAATTCCTCCGGAATGCCGTACCAGTTCTGATTCTTGTCATTGACACTGGCCAGCCAGCTACGACCGCTGGGCAGATAGCTGATATTGTAAATCCAGCCGCCCCAATTGAAACGACTGCCGTATTTGTAAACGACCTTGACGGGATTGCCCTCGGCATCCAGAGCCGGCTCGACCGGCGGCGCGGCTTCGCCCGTCATGATTTCCACGCGCAGGAATTCGTTGCTCAGGACGACTTCCGGCACGCCGTCGCCATCCACATCCGCGACATCACGGGTGACGGTGCTGCCGGCGCCATGGGCGGCCAGACAAAGGGCCGCGCCTATTCCTACCAGGGCTCTGATCTGCATGTTGTCGCTCCTTATCAAGGGGGCTTGGTGGGCATAAAACTAACGGCGGCGCCGGGCATTTTTGTTGTTCGCAGGCGGCGGTGGTAGACCCGGCCGGCGGCCGGCGTCGCGTGGGAACAGCACGGCGTGCTGGTCTTCGCGTTCGCGGTCACTGCGGGCGACATAGAGTGGCCGGCCATCGAGATCGCAGCCGGCGTAAAACATCGCCGTAGCCACCGTGCCAGGCGTGGGAATGAAACATTGCACCTGCTGCGGACGCCAGCCCTGCCGCTGAAACCACGCCGCCAGCTGCCGCATGTCGTCCATGGTGCAGCCCGGAAACGCGCTGATGATGTAGGGCACTATATACTGCTCCTTACCCAGCGCCTTACTCCGCGCGGTAAAAATGTCGCAGAAGCGCTCAAAGAGCCGGAAATCCGATTTGCGCATGGCCGCCAAGACGTGCCCGACCGTGTGCTCGGGCGCCAATTTGAGGTGGCCGCTGACGAATTCGCCGATGAGGCCGTCCACAAAAACCGGGTCGCTCAGGGCCGCATCGTAACGGATGCCGCTGCCGATGCCGACATGGCGCACGCCAGGCAAGGCCCGCACATCACGCAGCAGAGACAGGTACTCGCGCTGCTGCAGCCGCAGCTGCGGACAAAGCGCCGGCGCCAGGCAGCTGGCGCGCCGACAGCCCTTGGCGTCGATGGCACAAGCGCCCTGCCAGAGATTCGCGGTCGGCCCGCCGATGTCCGACACGGTACCCGACCAGCCCGGCTGCTTCGTCATGCCCGTGACTTCGCGAATGATGGACGCCGCCGAGCGCGAGCTGAGGCGCCGTCCCTGGTGCAGAGCCAACGAGCAAAATGAACAGCCGCCACCACAGCCCCGCACGGCCGTCACGCTCCAGCGGACCATCTCCAGCGCCGGTATGGGCTCGCGATAGGACGGATGCGCGGCGCGCGTGAAAGGCAGGCTGTACAGCTCGTCCATTTCGCTTTCGCTCAACGGCGCCGGCGGCGGTTCCATGACGACATAGCGGCCGCCGTGATCCTGTGCCAGGCGGCCAGTGCCACGATGGACCTGCGACTCAATGGCCAGCGTCGCCGTCAGCAACAGCGTCTTGTCGCTCTGCATGGCTTCGTAGGACGGCAGCAACTCGGCGTCACCCGGCTCTTTGCTGATGGAGGCCGTGCCCGCGATGCCGACGACGTCTTCGCCGGCGGCCAGGCGCCGCGCCAGTTCCACAATCCCGCGCTCGCCCATGCCGTACATGAGCAGATCGGCCTTGCTGTCGAACAACAGCGACCGCCGCAGGCTGTCACTCCAAAAATCATAGTGCGCCGCCCGCCGTAAGGACGCCTCAATGCCGCCAAGGACCACAAAGAGGCCCGGAAAGGCCGCGCGCACGAGGTTCGTATAGACGATGCTCGCGCGGTTCGGCCGCGCACCAGAAACGCCGCCCGGCGTATACGCATCGTCACGGCGTATTTTGCGAAACGCCGTGTAGTGACTTAGCATGGAATCCAGACAGCCGGCGCCAATGCCACAAAACAGGCGCGGCCGCCCCAGACGCCGAATGTCCTCCGGACTGTCCCAACGCGGCTGCGCAATGATCCCAACCCGATAGCCCGCCTTGAGCAACAGTCTGCCTAACAACGGAATGCCAAAAGACGGATGATCCACATAGGCATCGCCACTCACCAGCAAAATGTCCAACTCCGACCACCCCAACGCGGACATCTCCGCCACCGTCGTCGGCAAAAATAACCGCGATGACAAACCCAACCCGCCAGCGGCGACGGGGCGGCAAGAAGCAGGCGCGGCG
>Ga0123328_1004417_pt1 | contig 11461 bp, 10 predicted proteins | sample BioC12SIPDNA_2_FD_89702 | JGI IMG/M metagenome (GOLD analysis project Ga0123328, IMG submission 89702) | Anaerobic biogas reactor microbial communites from Washington, USA - Biogas_R1_A C12 SIP DNA | ecosystem: Engineered > Bioreactor > Anaerobic > Unclassified | place: Washington, USA...
CAGGCCAGGATCGACAGGTACATCGCCGCCGAGTTGGAGGTGCGGATGTCCGTCGAGGAGATCTGCACCGTCCGCGGGGACGGGTACTCAGGGCCGAGGTCACGCCACCGCTGCCCGCTGCCCACCAGTTCCGCGTAGCGGGACATGTCGATCAGCCAGTGGCCGGCCTCCTGCCGGGCCACGCCCTCCCGCTCGAGGACCTCGAGGATCGGGGTGAAGGTGGCCACCGCCATGGGCGAGTGGAAGGGGGTGAACACTCCCCGGTTGGCCTCCCGGGAGACGATCTTCTCCCCCGCCGGCGCCGAGGAGGGGAAGGCGAAGTCGTAGGTGGACAGGTCCACGTCGGTGGCGATGCGGCGCGAACCGGCGGTGTCGACGGACACCTCGAGCCCGTGCTCCGCCAGCTTCCGCCTCACCTCCGGGTCCTCGAAGAACCCCCGCTTCTCCGAACCGATGACGCCGGTGATCTGGCGTGTCTCCGGGGCCGAGCCGAACCCCCCGAGCGTCGGGACACTCAGCGTGCCCCGCCCCACGAGCACCGCCACCACCGCCACAACCAACAAGATCAGGCCGACGACAACTGACGGTCCTCGGCCTGATCTGTTTTTCGCCTTACTCATGCACGAAGCTTATGACGCTTCCTGCAGGTCGGCCACTCGAGCGGGAATTAACTCCTCACCGGGGTGGTCGCCCAGGTGTGGTGCTCACGGGAGGCCGCGGCCACCCGCTCACGCTGCTCAGCGACGCGCACGCCCGCGGTACCGCCGCGGGTCGCACGGGAGGCGACGGCGCCGTCGATGGTGAGCACCTCACGCACGGCCGGGGTCAGACGCTTGTCGACGCCCTGCAGCTCCTCGTCCGTCAGCTCGTCCAGGCCGACGCCCCGGGCCTCCGCGATGCGGACGCAGGCGCCGGAGGCCTCGTGAGCCTCGCGGAACGGCACGCCCTCGCGCACCATCCACTCGGCGAGGTCGGTCGCCAGCGTGAAACCGGCCGGGGCCAGCTCGCGCATGCGGTCCTCGTGGAAGGTCAGCGTCGCCACCAGGCCGGTCATCGCCGGCAGCAGCAGGTTGAGCTGGGCCACCGAGTCGACGATGGGCTCCTTGTCTTCCTGCAGGTCGCGGTTGTACGCCAGCGGCTGCGCCTTGAGCGTGGCCAGGAGACCGGCCAGGTTGCCGATGAGACGGCCCGTCTTGCCGCGGGTCAGTTCCGCGACGTCGGGGTTCTTCTTCTGCGGCATGATCGACGAGCCCGTGGACCAGGCGTCGGAGAGCGTGACGTAGCCGAACTCCGGGGTGCACCACGCGATGATCTCCTCCGCCAAACGCGACATGTCGACCGCGATCTGGGCCAGCACGAAGGCCGTCTCAGAGGCGAAGTCACGCGAGGAGGTGGCGTCGATGGAGTTGTCCGCCGCCGAGTCGAAGCCCAGCTCCGCGGCGATCGCCTCGGGGTTGAGCTGCAGGGAGGACCCCGCCAGGGCGCCCGAACCGTAGGGCGAGACAGCCAGACGGCGGTCCAGGTCGCGGATGCGCTCGATGTCACGCAGCAGCGGCTGGGCATGCGCCAGCAGCTGGTGCGCGAGCAGCACCGGCTGCGCGGCCTGGAAGTGGGTCTTGCCCGGCATGATGGCGTCGGGGTGGGCGGCGGCCTGGTCGACGAGGGCGTCGACAAGCTCGGTGACGCCGACGGCGATGTCACGCACCGCGTCGCGCACCCACATGCGGAAGAGGGTGGCCACCTGGTCGTTGCGGGAGCGACCCGCACGCAGACGACCGCCGACCTCCGGGCCGACACGGTCGATGAGACCGCGCTCCATCGCTCCGTGGACGTCCTCGTCGGTCGGCTCGGGGCCGAAGGTGCCGGCGGCGACGTCACGGCCGAGCTGGTCCAGGCCCGCGAGCATGGTCTCCAGGTCGGCGTCGGACAGCAGGCCCGCGGAGTGCAGGACCCTGGCGTGCGCCTTGGAGGCGAGGACGTCGTAGGGGGCGAGCACCCAGTCGAAGTGGGTGGACACACTCAGGGCGAACATGGCCTCCGACGGGCCGCCGGAGAACCGGCCGCCCCAGAGGGCACCCTCGTTGGTTCCGTGCTGTTCCATTTAGTTCTGCGCCTCGCGGTCACGCTTGTTGGCGATCTCCGAGGAGAGGCCGTGCAGCTTGACGAAGCCCTTCGCCATGGTCTGGTCGAAGGTGTCGCCGGAGTCGTAGGTCGCCAGGTTGAAGTCGTACAGCGAGTGGTTGGAACGACGGCCGTTGACGGTGATGGAACCGGCGTGCAGCACCAGGCGGATGTCGCCGGTGACGTGCTCCTGGGTGGACTCGATGAAGGCGTCGAGGGAGCGCTTCAGCGGACCGAACCACAGACCGTCGTAGACCTCCTCGGCCCAGCGGGCGTCGACGAGACGCTTGTAGCGGGCGAGCTCACGCTCCAGGGTGACGTCCTCCATGGCCTCGTGGGCCTTGATGAGGATCATGGCACCCGGTGCCTCGTAGATCTCGCGGGACTTGATGCCGACGAGGCGGTCCTCGACCATGTCCAGACGGCCGACGCCCTGGGCGCCGCCGCGGCGGTTGAGCTCCTCGATGGCCTCCAGCATGGTGACCGGGCGGCCGTCGATGGCGACCGGCTTGCCGGCCTCGAAGGAGATGATGACCTCATCCGGGGCGTTGCCCAGGGTCGGCTCCTCGGTGTAGGCGTAGATGTCCTTGGTCGGGGCGTTCCACAGGTCCTCGAGGTAGCCGGTCTCGATGGCGCGGCCCCACACGTTCTGGTCGATGGAGAACGGGGAGGAGGCGGACTGCTCGATCGGCAGGTCAATCTCCTCGGCGAAGGCGATGGCCTTGTCACGGGTCCAGGCGTAGTCGCGGGCCGGGGCGATGATCTCCAGGTCCGGGTTGGTGTCGCGGAAGCCGACCTCGAAGCGGACCTGGTCGTTGCCCTTGCCGGTGCAGCCATGGGAGACGTGGGTGCCGCCGTGCTCCTTGGCGGCCTCGACGAGGTGCTTGACGATCAGCGGGCGGGAGATGGCGGACACGAGCGGGTACTGCTTCATGTACATGCCGTTGGCCTTGATGGTCGGCAGGCAGTACTCCTCGGCGAACTCGTCGCGGGCGTCGATCACGATGGACTCGACGGCACCGGAGTCCAGGGCGCGCTGGCGCACGGACTCCATGTCCTCGCCGCCCTGACCGAGGTCGAGGGACACGGCGACAACCTCGCCGCCGGTCATCTTGGCCAGGTACGGGATGGCGACGGTGGTGTCGAGGCCGCCGGAGTAGGCGAGGACGACGCGTGCAGACATGTGGGTTTCTCCTTGGGTGAATGAATTATGGGAAGTATCTGGTATCCGAGGATACCGGGGGCTCAGGAGCCGGTGAGCAGCTCCCCCAGCTCGCGGCCCGTGAGGGGTTCGCGGGCCAGGACGAAGATGGTGTCGTCGCCGGCGATGGAGCCCACGACCTCGTCGAGTCCGACGCGGTCGATGAAGCTCGCCAGGTACTGCGCCGCCCCCGGCGGGGTGCGCAGCACCGCAATGTTGGCCGAGTGGTCCACCGCGACAACCAGCTCGTCGAGCATGCGGCGCAGCTTCTCCCTCGGCCCGGACAGCTGTTCCGCGAGATGCTTCTCGACGTGCCCCACCACGTAGAAGGCCCGTCCCTGGTCGGGGCGGATCTTCTTGGCGCCGAGTTCGTCGAGGTCCCTCGACAGGGTGGCCTGGGTGATGTCCACGCCTTCGTCGAGAAGCAGTTCGGAGAGCTGCACCTGGCTGGAGACCCGCGTCTTCGCGAGGATCTCCAGGATCTTGCCCTGCCGGGCGGTGCGGGAGACTGGCACGGTCATTCCGGCTGATTCTCCAGCAGCCAGACCATGAGGGCCTTCTGCGCGTGCAGACGGTTCTCGGCCTCGTCGAAGACGCGCGACTGCGGTCCGTCGATGACCTCGGCGGTGACCTCGTTGCCGCGGTACGCCGGCAGGCAGTGGAGGAAGATCGCGTCCTCGCCGGCCTGCGCCATGATCTCACCGGTGACCTGGTACGGCAGGAACGGGGTGCGGCGGTCCTTGCCGTCGGACTCCATGCCCATCGACACCCAGGTGTCGGTGATGACCACGTCCGCGCCGGCCACCTCGGCAACGTCCGCCGTGACGGTCACGGTGGCGCCGGTCTCCGCCGCGCGACGCTGCGCCCGCTCGACGAACTCCTGCTTCGGCTGGAAACCCTCCGGCGCGATGATGGAGATGTCCATCCCGGCGGTGGCGAAGCCGATCATGTAGGAGTTGGCCATGTTGTTGTCGCCGTCGCCCAGGTAGACCGCCTTGCGGCCCCTGAGACCCGCGGGGCCCTGCTCGGGGCAGAGGTTCTCCACGCAGGTCTGCAGGTCCGCCAGGATCTGGCAGGGGTGCAGGTCATCGGACAGGGAGTTGACGATCGGCACCGTGGCGGTCTCCGCCAGCTCGTGGAAGTTCTGGTGCGCGTAGGTGCGCCAGACGATCATTTCCACGTAGCGGGACAGCACCGCGCCGGTGTCCTGGTAGGTCTCGCCCTTGCCCATCTGGGTCTTGCCCGAGTCCACGACGATCGCGTGGCCGCCCAGGTGGGCGATGCCGGCGTCGAAGGAGAAACGGGTGCGGGTGGAGGTCTTGTCGAAGAGGACCGCCACGGACAGCGGCCCCTCCAGCGGCCGCTTGGCCAGCGGGTTCTTCTTCAGTTCCGCCGCCAGCTGCAGCACCTCGGCCTGTTCGGCCGGGCTGAGGTCGTCGTCGGCCAGGAAGTGCCGGACGTTGGGGGTCATGGTCAGTCCTCCTTCGGGAGGTCGGTGGTCAGTTCAGCGAGGAGTGCGGTGAGCTTCTCGACGGCCGCGTTCATCTCCTCATCCGTGATGATCAGGGGCGGTGTGAGGCGGATGACGTCCTCCGCTGGGGCGTTGAGGATGAGTCCGTGGTCGAAGCCCTTGGCCACGGCCTGCTTGGCGACGGGCTGCTCGAGCACCACGCCGAGCATGAGTCCACGTCCCCGGACCTCGGTGACGCCCGGGATGGCACGCAGCTTCTCGGCGAAGAACTCGCCGGTGCGGCCGACCTGCTCGCAGAAGGACTCGTCGACGATCTCCAGCACGGCGTTCGCGGCGGCGCAGGCCACCGGGTTGCCGCCGAAGGTCGTGCCGTGGGCGCCGGGCTGGAAGAGCTCGGCGGCCCTGCCGCGGGCGATGGTGGCGCCGATCGGGATGCCGCCGCCCAGTCCCTTGGCCATGGTGATGACGTCCGGGAGGACGTTGTCGTGCTGGAAGGCGAAGAAGGTGCCGGTACGGCCGACGCCGGTCTGCACCTCGTCGGTGACCATGAGGATGCCGTGGGTGTCACAGAGGTCGCGGACGGCCTGCAGGAATCCGGCGGGGGCCGGGATGACGCCCGTCTCCCCCTGGACGGGCTCCAGGAAGATGGCGGCCACGTCGGTGGGGTCCGACTCGACGAGCCTGGTCAGGTACTCGACGTCGCCGTAGGGGTAGAACTCGACGCCCGCGGGCAGCGGCGCGAAGGGGCGGCGCTTGTCCGGCTGGCCGGTGAGTGCCAGGGAGCCCATGGTGCGGCCGTGGAAGCCGTTGACGGCGGCCAGGATGCGGGAGCGTCCGGTCAGGCGGGCCAGCTTGAACGCGGCCTCGTTGGCCTCTCCGCCGGAGTTGCAGAAGAAGACGCGTGCGGAATCGTCGCCGACGCGCTGCTTGAGCGTCTCCGCAGCCTTGACCACCGGGGCGGTGGCGAAGAGGTTCGACACGTGGCCCAGCTGTCCGAGCTGCCGGGTGACGGCCTCGATGATCGCCGGGTGGGCGTGGCCGAGGGCGTTGACGGCGATGCCGGCGAGGAGGTCGATGTGGACCCTCCCCTGGGAATCCCGGACGGTGGCGCCCTTGCCGGAGACCAGTTCCACCGGAGGGGTGCCGTAGTTGTTCATCAGCACCTCGTTCCACTGGCTCAGCGTCGTGCTGGACTGGGGGGTGGAGTCGCTCATCACTGGGCGTCCTTTCTGAAGACTGTGCCGGCGGGGTAGTTCTCGCGGTCGTAGTTGTCGGGCAGCACCATGGTGCCGATGCCGCCCATGGTGAGCAGCTCGAGGATGACGGAGTGGGCGATGCGGCCGTCGATGACGTGGGCGGCGGAGACCCCGCCCTGCACGGCCCGGAGGCAGGACTCCATCTTGGGGATCATCCCGGAGTCCAGCTTCGGCAGGATCGCCTCCAGCTCGGAGGTCTCGATCTTCGACAGCAGCGAGTCCTTGTTCGGCCAGTCGGTGTACAGGCCCTCCACGTTGGTGAGGATGAGCAGACGTTCCGCGCCGATGGCCTCCGCGAGGGCACCCGCGGCGGTGTCGGCGTTGATGTTGTAGACCTCGCCGTTCTCGTCGGGGGCGATGGTGGACACCACGGGGATACGCCCGGACTCGACGATGTCCATGAGCGCGGCCGGGTTGACGTCCACGATGTCACCGACCAGGCCGATGTCGGTGGGGACTCCCCCGACCTCGACCAGGCGCTTCTGCGCGGTGAACAGGCCGGCGTCCTCGCCCGAGGTGCCGACGGCGTAGGGGCCGTGCGAGTTGATCAGTCCGACGAGGTCGCGGCCGACCTGGCCGAAGAGCACCATGCGGACGATCTCCATGACCTCCGGGGTGGTCACGCGGAATCCGCCCTTGAACTCCCCCTCCAGGCCGAGTCGGCGGAGCATGCTGGAGATCTGCGGGCCACCACCGTGGACGACGACCGGCTTGGCGCCGACGGTACGCAGCAGGACCATGTCCGCGGCGAAGGCGGCCTTGAGGTCCTCGTCGACCATCGCGTTGCCGCCGTACTTGACCACGACGATCTTGTCGCGGAAGTGCTGCAGCCAGGGCAGTGCCTCGGCCAGCACATGCGCGCGGGCCTCGTTGCTGAGCTTCTTCAGGGTTTCCATGTCTGGTTCCTAGCTGGAGTAGGCGGAGTTGATGTGGACGTAGTCGTGGCTGAGGTCCGTGGTGCGGACGGTCGCGCGGCCGGGGCCGTCGACGCCCAGGTTGACCAGCACGTCGATGTCCGCGCCGGATAGGTCGACCTCGCGGGCGTTCGGCGTGCCCGTGGTGTTCTCGCACACGGCCTGGCCGTTGAAGTACACGGAGATCCGGTCCGGGTCCATGTCGGCGTCGGCCATGCCGACGGCGGCGAGCACACGGCCCCAGTTGGGGTCGGAGCCGAACATCGCGCACTTGAACAGGTTGTCGCGGGCCAGGGTGCGGGCCGCGTTGACGGCCTGCTCGTCGGTGGAGGTGCCCTCGACGGTGACGGTGACGCGCTTGGTCACGCCCTCGGCGTCGGCCTGCATCTGGCGGGCGATGTCCTCGCTGGCCTCGAGCACCGCGGCGTTGAGCTCCTGCTGGCTCGGGGTGACGCCGGAGGCGCCGGAGGCGAGGAGGAAGACGGTGTCGTTCGTGGAGGTGGAGCCGTCGATGTCGAGGGTGTCGAAGGTGACCTTCGACGCCGCGCGGAGTGCCTCGTCGAGCATCTCCGGGGTCGCGGATGCGTCGGTGGTGAAGCAGACGAGCATGGTGGCCAGGGACGGGCTCATCATTCCGACGCCCTTCCCCATTCCACCCAGGGTCCAGCCCTCGCCCTTGACAATGGTCTCCTTGGCGACCAGGTCAGTGGTCATGATGGCCTCCGCCGCGGCGTTGCCGTGGTCACCCAGACCCGGCACAAGCTTCTCGACGCCCGCCCGCACCTTGTCCATCGGCAGCAGTTCGCCGATCAGCCCGGTAGAGCACACGCCGACGTCGGTGGGCTCGACGCCGAGCAGCTCGGCCACCTGCTCCACGGAGGCACGTGCATCCCTGTCGCCCTGCACACCGTTGCAGGCGTTGGCGTTACCGGCGTTGAAGAGGACGGCCCGGACCTGCCCGTCGGCGACCGCCTCGCGGGAGATCTTCACCGGGGAGGCGACGACACGGTTGCGGGTGAACACCGCGGCGGCGTTGAACTCAGGGCCGTTGTTGACCACGAGGGCCATGTCAGGGTTGCCCGAGGGCTTGATGCCTGCGGTGAGGGCGGCGGCGGTGAAACCTGCCGGGGCGGTGATGCCGGTGGTGCTCATGGGGGTGACTTTCCGGGGGGGTTGGTGGGGTGGGATCAGGGGGCGACGGCGGCCATGGGCAGGCCAGCGGTCTCATCGAGGCCGAGCGCCAGGTTCATGCACTGGACGGCAGCGCCGCCGGTGCCCTTGGTGAGGTTGTCGATGGCGGCGGTCATGAGCAGCACGCCGGCTCGCTCGTTGACCTCGACCTGCAGGTGGCACATGTTGGTGCCGGTGACGTTCTGCGTCTCCGGCTGCTGGCCCTCCGGCAGCAGGTGCACGAAGGGCTCCTCGGAGTAGAAGGCGCGGTAGGTCTCGTAGGCCGCCTGGGCGGTGACGCCCTCCTTGAGCGGGGCGGTGATGGTGGTGAGGATGCCGCGCGGCAGCGGTGCCAGCACCGGGGTGAAGGAGACCGTGACCTCCTCGTCAGTGACCTCGGAGAGGTTCTGGACGACCTCCGGGGTGTGACGGTGCTTGCCCGCGGTGTTGTAGGCGCGCAGGTTGCCCATGACCTCGGAACCCAGCAGCCCCACAGCGGCCTTCTTGCCGGCACCGGAGACACCGGTGATGGAGACGATGGACAGATCCGGGACGATGAGTCCGCCCGCGACGGCGGGCAGGGCGGCGAGGGTGGCGCCCGTCGGGAAGCAGCCGGGGACGGCGATCCGCTTGGCGCCCTGCAGCTCCTCGCGGTGGCCCGGCAGCTCCGGGATGCCGTAGGGCCAGGTGCCGGCGTGCTCGGAACCGTAGTAGTGCTCCCACTCCCCCGCCTCCTTGAGGCGGAAGTCAGCGGCGCAGTCGATCACCACCGTGTCCGGGTGGGACTCGGACAGCGCCTGCCCGATGGGGCCGGAGTGGCCGTGCGGGAGAGCCAGGAACACGACATCGTGGCCACCGAGGGTCTCGGGGTTCGTGTCCTCGATGACGCGGTCCGCCAGCTGCGGCAGGTGCGGCATGAGACCGGCCACCTGCTGCCCGGCGGAGGAACCCGCGGTCAGCGCACCGATCTCCAGCTCACCGGAGATGTAGGAGGGGTGCCCGAGGAGGAGGCGGAGGATCTCCCCGCCCGCGTAGCCCGTGGCACCAGCGACTGCAACCTTGATCGTCATGAGGGACAGTGTAGCACTTTATGCAGTCGGATGAAAAGTATGCAGCGGGTGAATTTCCCTGCCTCACTTAAGGTCGGAGGCATGAGCGACATGACGGGCAGGCCGCCACATTCGATCACACGAATCATCCTCGTGTTGTCAGCTTCCGCCTGTGCCTACGCAGCCTCCGCGTCGACAGGACCCCACGAAACGGACTTTTCACCCCTGGCCGTCAGTATCCTTCTTGCATCGCTGGCCCTGTTCGCAGTCGCGCTGACCGTGCAGATCATCTGCACCTTCAGACACCGCCCACTCTGGTTCGAGGCGATATTCCCAGCGGTGGTCGGAGGCGGAGTCCTGGTCTTCTCCTACCTGTGGACGATTCCCCTCCGCGACACCCCCACGATCTTTCACCCGGCCCTGTTCTTTCAGGTCGTAGGGCTGAGCTGGGTGGTGCTCTCCCTGATCGCTGCATTCCGCAGGTTCCACAGATCCTCACCGTGACCTGATGGTCCCCTGCGAACCCTCACTCCACGCTGGAGGTCGGTGGTTCCCCGCACAAAAAGTCCACGTCCCCGATCGTGTCCCCGTCCGTCGGCAACCCGGTGAACGCAACCGGACTGTCGCGGGTCGGACAGGGGGATCAGGGACGTGGACACCTGGCGCATCGCGGCAGGTGGACAGAGGCTCTTCCGTCAGCGCTAGGAGCTCAGCTGCGAGCTCATCGACGTGACGTTGTTGCCCACCACGGTCGGCCCCGCGTAGGCGACGTAGTTGAGGGATTCGGAGAGCACGTGCAGGCCACCGAACGGGTCGGCGAACACGCTCACCCCGTGGGCGTTGCCCAGCTGGCCGGGGCCGAGGGCCTGCTCAGGGCCGGTCAGCCCCTGGTTCCAGCAGCCGACGACGCCGGCGGCGCCGGGCTCGACGATGACGGCCGGGATCTTCTCCTCCGGCGGGTTGCATTCGGGCCTGGTCTTGCGGGCCCCGTCACTGACGCAGATGACGTGGGGCCCGTCCTCGGTCATGACGACGTCGCAACGGACGTCGCCGGCGGCGTTGGTGAACTGCACATCACCTTCCGCGGCGGAGGCGGCGGAGGCGCCGCCCACCAGCACGGCGGCGGACATGACGGGGACAGAGAGAAGGGTCAGGGCACGACGTGAGTTGGTCATGCCCCGACCCTACTGACACATGCTTGCCTACGCACGCATTTCTGCGCCGAAGCGCTCCTTCGCCAGTTCAGCGGCCGCGAGACGACGCTCGTTGGCCTCCTCATCGGTGAGGGTGCGGTCACCGGCGCGGAACAGGAGGGAGAAGGCGAGCGACTTCCGGCCCTCGCCGAGCTGCTCGGAACGGTAGACGTCGAAAAGCTCGACCTCCTCCAGCAGGTCACCGGCGCCCTCGGCGACGACCCGGCGGACGTCCTCGGCCGGGACGGACTCGTCGACGACCAGGGCGATGTCCTGGTGCAGGGCCGGGTAGCTCGACAGGACCGGGGCCGGGAAGTTCTCGGTCAGCGGCACGGCGGTGAGGTCCATCTCCATGGCGCAGGTGCGCGCCGGCAGGCCGAGGGCCTCGAGGATCTGCGGGTGGAGCTCGCCGGCGTGGCCGACGACGACGCCGTCGACAAGCAGGGCGGCGCAGCGGCCCGGGTGCCAGGGCAGGTGCTCCACGGACTGCACGTCGAGCTCGACGTCGGCGGCGCGGGCGACCACGCGGGCGGACTCGATGGCGTCGGCCCAGGTGTAGTCGCGGCCCTCACCCCACGGACCCTCGTACTCGATCTGGCCGGTGGCGACGGTGGACACGTGCAGCGGCTGGTAAGGGAGGGACTCGACGAGCTCGGTGATCTCCGCATCCGAGGGGCGGGCGGCGACCGACGGCATCGGGGAGGCGTCGGCACGCTTGAAGGCCACCTGCTGCAGACCGAAGAGGGCGACGTCGTTGCGGCCGCGGGCCACGTTGCGCACCACGGCGTCCAGCATGGTCGGCAGCAGCGTGGTGCCCAGGATCGCGCGGTCGGCCTCCAGCGGGTTCTGCACCTTCACGGCGTTGCGACGCTCGTCGTCCGCGTCCAGGCCCCACACGTCGAAGGTGTCGTTGGCGATGAACGGGCTCGGCAGGATCTCCGCGTAGCCGTTGTAGGCCAGCGCGTGCTCGACGGCACGGCGGCGGCGCTGCGCCGGGGTGAGGCCACGGCCACCGACCGGGGTCGGCAGGACCAGCGGGATGTCCTCGAGGCCCTCGAGACGCAGGACCTCCTCGACCAGGTCTGC